>Ga0123519_10010859_pt1 | contig 13506 bp, 10 predicted proteins | sample YelNatPaOPRAMG02_FD_87396 | JGI IMG/M metagenome (GOLD analysis project Ga0123519, IMG submission 87396) | Hot spring microbial communities from Yellowstone National Park - Yellowstone National Park OP-RAMG-02 (version 2) | ecosystem: Environmental > Aquatic > Thermal springs > Hot (42-90C) ...
GCACTGGATAAATCACTGATAACAAAATCCTGAACGGGTGGGCTTGTTCCATCTCCGCCACCACAGGATAAACCAACAACGGCATTAAATTGTTTCGGGTCAATACTAAGATAGGTTATCTGTATTTTTCCATCAAAGAACAGTTCAACCTGAATATTATTTTTAAATGGTTTACCATCTTCTCCAATGGTTGGACTTTGTGCAAGAGGAATATTTATCCATGAAATAACTATTTTTTGAGGAAGCAAGCTATAAATAACACCACTACCTTCCTCTGCAAGCAATGCATCTATTGGTAAAAGAGAGATTTGCGGATATGCAAAATGTTTGCCCACTGTAATAGGTTCCAACCCTTTTGCACCAAAGGATATATATCCTTTACTGGAAACATAAATATCTGTGTATTTAACTCCATAAAAAGGAATGGGTGATATTGAGAAAGCTATTTTGAACGGGTCTTGTACTGCAAAAAGAGCATAGTTTCCCATATTAGGAGGTTGCTGGGGAAATTGTTGAACATTCTTCTTGATACCTTGTTTATAGAAGTGTAGTCCTTCATCTGGAATAAAAACCAAAGTCGTATTGGACAAATCAAAAGGTCGGTTATAAAGACCGCCAAAGACCTCTGTATAGAAGTTAGGGACAGTCGTTACTGTAATTACTTTTTCCTTCCCTCCGCCTGAAACTTTGATATATCCTGTGGCAAAAGAAGGCACTGACTTTTGAGTGCTATCACGGTTGATATGAACGGATACCTTTACGGGTTCATCATTTACAGCAATTTTCCCGGAGGTCGGATTTACAAGAATCCAATTTTTTGTAGGTTCTACTTTATAGTACAAGATAGAATTCTTATCACCGGCGTTCCATATTTGAAATTCCCAGTCTGTTTCTACAATGCCTGTATACATATCTCCGCCGAAATGATGTGATTGTGCAGATACCTGCAAATCGGGTTTGGGGCATCCTGTTAAAAATGTCATAACACATAGCAATAACAGGAAGGTGGATATTCGATGTAAAAAGAAGAATACTTTCATTATGTTTTACTCCAATATGTTGCTATTAAATTTTATTTCTATTAAGTATATTACATCGAATACTCATTTCGTTTCTCTTTTTTTAATAAAAATTTATTTCCTGCTGCTTTAATTTGCATAACTTCTTTATTAAAAATAAGTTGTAATTTTCCTTTTTCAATCGCAGAGAAAACAGAAATGGATAGAAACTCGTTCTGTGTAATTACTTTTTGGGTTCTAACTTTCTTAATTTAATATTACGAAATTCAATAGGTGCTCCTTCACTTTGTAATCCAATATAACCTTCTGTTACGGTGCATTTATGTGCTTCATTTTGCAGAACACCATTTACAAATACGCGAATGGTATCCCCTTCACACCAGATATCGTATTGGTTCCATTCACCGGGTTTCTTTTCACTACAGTCCGCCCGCTTCGGCACACGACGGTCATCTTCTTTGCTTGCATTTTTCTTATGTTCCTCAAAATCGGTCCCACCAATCACCCAAAAATCTCCTGCATTTTCATGCATGAGTTGAGCCTCGATAGATTTTGGCCACACTTCGTCTTTATCCTGAACATGAAGCAAAACACCGCTATTGCCCGGAGAACCTGCCCAACGCCATTCTAATTGCAATTGATAATTTCCAAATTTTTTATCTGTGCGAATATAACCTGCGGGATTTCCAGTGCAATGAATAACCCCATCTTTTACCATCCATGTTTTCGCAGGGTCTGCATTTGGGTCCGGAAGAAACTGAACCCAACCTTGTAATGATTTCCCATCAAACAAAGAAATCCATTCACCTTTCTCCGCAGCACGGGTTTCATCTGCTCTAATGTTTATCATCATCAAAGATACGAGGATAATCATGGCAAACATCATAGGCAACATCATTTTGTAACTCATATTTTGCTCCTTCTAATAACGGTTTATATTTTCTGAACACTTCATACTCTCATTAAATTTCATAATACCACATTTAACCCCCTTTTTAAGAACCAAAATATCTGGTGTAAAAAAATAAATCTAAATATCCGTTTTATTCGACAGCGTTACCTTTGTTCAGTTTCATTGAGTTGGGACTTCTTCCGAAAAGATAATGATTTGTGTCCACTTTTCAGAAAGAAAGCGATAGATAAGGGTCATACTTAAAACCGCAATATAAATTGTAGCAGCAATCCAGGAACCCAAAGCACCCCAACCTAAAACGAAGCCCATAATAATTGCCAGAGGCAGGAAAAGGCAATAAGCATTGATAACCATCGCCCACATTACCCAGCGGGTATCTCCAGCACCCCGCAAAGCACCTAAACAAATAATATTAATGGCATCAAACGCTTGAAATAAAGCGGCTAAAATTAATAACCGATGCCCAAAACGAACGACCTCCGGGTCTTGGCTGAATATATGGTAAATAAGTTTCCCTCCAAATACAGCAAGAACAAAACCCATGCTTACCATATATCCCATACATAAAGCAAGGGCTACATAAACCCTTTGTTTGGCTATTTGCACTTCCCGCCGACCTAACCACTGTCCAACAATCGCAGAAATGCCAATACTCACCGCAACCGCAGGCATAAAACACAAATGCATAAAACTGATGGCTACATTATGCGACGCAAGAGAAACATCCCCAAACCTACCTACAATAAAACTGGTAAATATGCTCCAGTTGCAAATATCTAAAAACATGGATAATCCCGCAGGTATCCCAATTCTTATTAATTCTTTCATCCGTTGAAAATCAAAATAGTAGTAAGTTCGTGTTCCAAATTTCTGATGTAGCCCGGGCATCAGAAACAGGAAAAATAGAATTAATGTTTGCGTCCATTGTGAAATTACAGTGGCATAACTGGCTCCGGCTATCTCCATCCGTGGAAAACCAAACTTCCCGAAAATTAAAAGATAGTTTAATATCAGATTTAAGACATTCCCTACAATGGCTGAATACATAGGCACTCGTGGTTTGCTGATAGAGGGAAAAAAGGAGGCTAAAGCGGAACCCATAGCCATCGGGAAATAGCCCAACAACCGAATACGGAAGTAGGTTATTTCCTGTTGGGTAACTTCGGGACTGTGTTTCATCCATGAAAACAACATCTCGGAAAAAAGAAACAATATTCCCGCAAGCAAGATAGAAAAAAACGCCAGATAAATCCCCTGCCATGTATATCGCGAACAATCCTTCCATATTTCCTTACCATACGACTGTGCTACAAATGTCCCCGTGCAACCCACAATACCTAATAATAATGTGCTCATCGTGTATGACCATATTCCCGCAGAACCGACCGCCGCCAAAGGCACCGTTCCTAATTGAGCGACCATCCACTTATCACAAAATTCCATAACGGTATAGGAAAGGGAACCCAATACAATAGGCCAGGACATATAGAACACTTCACGAGTGGCTTCTACCCATAGTAAGTGTTTGGCTTTATTTTCATAAAAGGATTGCGGCATAAATTTCCCGATAGTTCCCTTCTATATAAATTCTTTTGGAAATGTATTATACTATTTATAAAAGGAATAAAAGTAAAAGGATTGTTTTACATGGCTCGTATAAAATTACATATCCAGCAACCTATAAATGAGTTTACACTGAAAACACTTCTTGAAGCCCATGGATATGCTATTGTAAACGATTTTGCCGATGTATTGATTACCGATGATTATTCTTTCGCATTAAAATATGCGAAAAATCAACCTACCCTCATTTTGGCATCGGCTCAACAAATTCCTCAGGCTGTAGAACTGATGAGACAGGGAGTATATGGATATATTTTTGTGCCTTTTCAACCCGATGAAGCTCCTATGATGGTTGAACGAGCATTGGGTTTATGGGAGGCAGGTAAAAATACAGTTGAGAAAAAAATAGTATCCTTAAAAGAAATAGAAACAGAGACCCTACTAAAAACTTTAGCAGAATGTCACTTTAACCGTTCAGAAGCAGCCCGTAGATTAGGTATTGGAAGAAATACACTCTGGCGGAAACTGAAAAAAATTAAAGCGAGAAATAATAGCGGTTAACTCGTCGGACTTTTCTAAACTATCAGACCTGAATGCTCTCTTTTACTTCTGCTGAGGAACCGGATTTGAAGGAGGTTTCATCGTGCATTTTCCTTCAAAAACAACTCCCTCCGCAATACTAACACGAGGAGCGGTAATATCACCAATAACTCTACCCGAAGCGGTAATCTCCAATCGTTCCGTTGCAAAGATATTTCCCTGAACCTCACCACTTACGATAACCTGTTGTGCCCGAATTTCTGCTTTTACCTTACCGTTATCATGAATTACCACAGTATCTTTACTGGTGATTTTTCCAATCACCTCTCCTTCAATTCGGAGAGAGCTTTCCGATGTTATATCACCATTTACTACTGTTCCAGAACCAATTATACTTTTTACATCCATTTCACCGGGACCTTTCTTTCTTACATCTAACATAACACTTTCCTACTCGTTAATTAGCTCGATTTTTTGAAAGACTGATTTACTAAAAACAAACAATTATTATCTACTCAAGTATTTTAACGGATTTACAGCTTGCTTTCCAATTCGGACTTCAAAATGTAAATGAGGACCTGTACTTCTACCTGTGCTCCCTACCGCACCGATAACCTGTCCTTTCTCAACTTTTTGACCTACGGTAACATTTATCTGGGATAGGTGAGCATACGCCGTTTGTATACCATCACCATGGTCAATGATAACCATATTTCCATAGTCTCCTTCACGCCCCGCAAAACTTACCGTCCCTTTACCCGCGGATATAACCTGTGTGCCATAAGGTGCTGAAATATCCAGACCGTCATGATGTTTTATTCTATTGGTAAACGGGTCTCTACGATACCCGAAATACGACATTAACTTACCCATCCGCTTCGCAATAGGCCAACTATTCGGCGTCCGTTCAATCTTAACATTCTGTGCCTCCACACCTTTAAGCAAATCCTGCAACCCTATTTTACGTAAGGCAATCTCCTGCAATATCAAATCTGCTGAAAGCCGATTGGAACTGCGTAAAAGAGTGGGAACACTTATAGAATTTCGACTTGCCTGAAATTCCATATTCATAGGCTTTCCCACAGGACCTCCTTTTCCTCCTTCTTTACGGCTTGTCGTATCCACCGCCGGCGTCTTGTATTTAGGTGTTAAACCCGTTGCCTGACGTGCTTTTGTCTCTATTTCCAGCAATTCATTCAACTGCGATGTAATCACGGCGATTGTTGATTCATACTCGGAACGAAGTTGATTTTCTATACGACGCAATTCTTCCTCTGAAACGCCATTTGCAACTGTCGGGCTCGTATTCCCATTACCTGTGGCATATTCCAGATTGCGATTAATTTGCTTCAATTCCGACAGATGTGTCGAAATAATATGCTGGCGTGTATATAAAAAGGAAGTAAAGAAGGTAAGCACCGCTATCAGAAGTAAAATAAAACCAAATACGCTCGGTGATAACCTTATATGGATTTTCTCACCTTCCTTTTTCGGAAGCCTGATGATTGTCCACGATTTCACGCGTTGCGGCTCCTTATAGAAAAGATAGTCCTTTTCCTTGATTTATATATATCCTCAATCTCAAATCTATAATATTCAATTTTGACGTGAATTCAAATTTAACATGAATTAACCAGTTTTGTCAAGTAAAATTTTAAAATTTTTTAAATTTTTGTAACAAAAAATCCGTCTATTTGTATATATCTATGAAATATAAGGGTTTATTTGCACTTAAAAAGTATAAATTTTTTAAGCAAAATTTGGAAATAACAGGTATAATTAGATTAGAGGTGATTAAAAAAACAGATTGTTAGATATAAAACATTAAAAGTCTGCAGGTAGTTTGAGATTAAATAGGGGTAAGTGTATTTTGTTTATTTTGTATATTTGTCAACAATTAATCCAGGTTGAAGACAATAACCTTAATCGCTTCCACCTCTTTCATTTGTCCTATCTATCTTCTATATGTTAATTTATAAAAAACAGAAAAGGATTACCGCCATGTTATCTCCTTCATCAAAATCTTTCCTCTATGATTTACTCACTACTCCAAGCCCTTCAGGTTTTGAAGTTAAAATTCAGGAGAAGTGCAAAGAATATATGACAGGCTACGCGGATGAAATCTATAAAGATGTCCACGGAAACCAATTCTATGTAATCAACAAAAATGCTCCTCTGCGTGTTATGCTCTGTGGACATGTAGATGAAATCGGGCTGATGGTCAATTCTATTGATGATAACGGTTTCATTCGTGTAGTAGCCATTGGCGGTGTTGATATTGCTGTTCTCCCCGGGCAAAGGGTAGCAATACACTCAGTAAAAGGTGCTGTATACGGTGTTATTGGCAGGAAACCTATTCATCTAACGCCGGAAAAGGAACGGGAAAAATCCCCCGAACTACATGAATTATGGGTTGATATAGGTGTTACCAGCAAAAAAGAGGCAGAAAAAATAGTATCTGTGGCAGACCCGATTACTTTAGATGTTCCTATTCGTGAACTTAAAAACAACTCGATTTCTGCCCGTGGGTTAGATGACCGTATTGGTGCTTTTGTTTGTCTTGAAGCCATACGCAATTTGCCCAAAAACAAATTAAAAGTGGCGGTTTATTGTGTTACTACGGTTCAAGAAGAAATCGGCTTGAGAGGAGCCGTTACAAGTGCTTTTGCATGCGAACCGCATACCGCCATAGCGGTTGATGTCGGCTGGGCAACAGACCACCCAGGAATTGACAAAGCCAAATATGCCGACATTAAATTAGGGAAAGGTCCTATCCTTGATAAAGGACCGAATATAAATCCAAAAGTGCTTGAAGGCTTAATTAAAATAGCCCAAAACCAGAAAATACCCTATCAACTTATGCCGGCGCCCCGTGCTACTGGAACCGATGCAAATGCTATACAATTAAGCCGTAAAGGAGTTGCCACAGGACTTGTGGGTATCACCAACCGTTATATGCATACACCTGCAGAAATTGTCTCGTTGACAGATGTGGAAAATGCTATAAAATTAATAAAAAATTGGATACTTTCCTTGACCTCTTCTATAGATTTCACTCCATAATCAATATATACACCATTTACGATTGATAGGAAGTCTTTATGTCCAAAGCAAGCAAAATACAATTTACCCGCCGTGGTTTCCTTGCCTCTACCCTTTGGTTCCCTGTTGCGAGTATGGCTTATGCACAAAGCCAGACGACTACAACAAAATCTCGTAATGTCTGGGACGAATTTGAAATGTATGAAGATGAAAAAACCGGAGCAAAGATATATAAAATTGTTACGGGTCCCTCTAAAAATACAACGATATATCAAACTCATCCCATGTGGGGAAAATCCTGTGAACATTTTTATTTCCTTTCAGACCGTTCCGAAGGCAAATCACAATTACATCGTTTAGAAAGAGATACAAAAAAGATTTCTCCCGTGCTGGAAATAGGTATGGGCAACTTTTCTTTATCATGGGAAACAGAAAGGGTTTATTTCTTTAAAGAGAACAAAATATTCAAACAAGAGGTAGATGGAAGCAAGTCAGAAATAGGAACATATCCCGATGAATTCGGCACAATGACAGGCGGAATTGGGATTTCTGCAGATGAGAAATGGTTATACTGCGCCACACACAAAGAAGAGGGAGAACAAAATCTCCTGCGTCGAATGAGTATTTCGGAGGGTAAATGGGAAGAATGCACACAAGTCCCGTTTAAGATAGGACATGTTCAACCGAATTTCTGGAATACAGACCTGGTTATGTTTTGCTGGGAAACCGGAGGAGATAGTCCTCAACGGACATGGTGCTGGTCTGAAAAAACTCACAAGGCAGAACCTTTTTTTGTAGAGCCTGATGAACTCTGGATAACCCACGAAGTATGGTGGGGCACAGAACGAGCTTTATTTACCATCTGGCCCTATGACGAAGCCCATAAAAAATTGCCTCATGGTGTAGCGGAAACAGATAAAGAAAAGGGAAGTAAAGGTAGTATGAATTTATTAGCCCAATATCCCGCATGGCATACCCATGGTAGCCATGATTTTAAATGGGTATTAGGGGATGATTTCGATAGAAACATCTGGCTGATTTTACCGGAGAAAAAAGAACGGCGGCTACTTGTATCTGGTAAAATTGGAAACAATATTAAAGTGCATCCCCATGCGTCTTTTTTACCAGACAGTTCTGGTATTGTTTTTAATACCTCCTGTTTCGGCTATGAAGAAATTCATCTTGTTCTGTTACCAGAAAATTTTGAGGCTTTGCCTTTGGCTTGACCAGCCTAACAGAATAGACAATCATAACCTCTTAATATGATATTATTTAAATCTCCAATTTCCTTTTTATGTCCCCGGGAAAAATATCTATGCGATTTTTAGACTATATCCAAGAACAAATTTTAATTATTGATGGTGCCACAGGCACGATGGTTCAGGACCTAAATTTAGGTGTTGAATACTATGGTGGCGAACCCTACCGAATGCTTACGGATTTAATAAATTTTTCGGCACCTGAAGCAATGAAATCCATCCATCGAGCCTACTTCGAAGCAGGTAGTAGCGCTGTGGAAACCAACACCTTTGGGGCATCTCATTTGCGCCTTTCAGAGTATGATTTTACAGAATTAGATACAAAAATCTTCCCATCTAATCCTTATAATATAACGCTACAGAAAATTAACCATAAGGAATGGAGTTATTATCTCAGCCGTCGTGGGGCTGAAATCGCATGTGAAGCACGGGAAGAATATCGGCACTCCCACAAATACGATAACAGACCCCTTTTTATTTTAGGTTCCGTAGGTCCATCCAATCGTGTATTAACTTTTTCGCGTGCAGGACTAACTCCGTCTACTTTTGAAGAAATACGCGAAAATTTCCGTATTCAGATAAAAGGTTTGTTAGATGGGGGGGTGGATGTTGTTTTATTTGAAACACAACAGGATATTCTCGAACTGAAAGCAGGTATTTTTGGTGCACGGGATGCTATGCGGGAATGTGGCAAGCATGTCCCTGTGATTGCCCAGATTACTGTTGACCCCTTTGCCCGTATGCAAATCTTTAATACGGATATTCACTCTGCTCTTGTTAGTATTGAAGCATTAGGGATTGATGTCTTTGGTATTAATTGCTCTATTGGTCCCGACTTGATGCAAACGGCTGTGGAAAAAATGTCCCGCTATGCTCATGTTCCTTTAAGCACAATACCCAATGCAGGGTTGCCTCAATCGGAAGCAGGAAAAACCGTTTTCCGATTTGCCCCAAAACCTTTTGCAGAGATTTTAAGTTCCCTCGCATTGGAATATGGCTTAAATATCGTTGGTGGTTGCTGTGGCACACGACCGGAACATATTGCAGAATTAGTGGAACGGTTAAAAGGGAAAAAGCCTGCTACTCGCAATCCATCGGATAAGATTTTCATTACAGGTGTGCAGAAGGCTGTGGCTTTAGATGCAGAGCGTTCCCTCATTCGTATAGGGGAACGGCTAAATGTCCGCGGCTCAAAAAAAGTGCGTGAAGCGGTTGAAACGGACAACGGGATAGATATGGATGCTTTGGAAGAAGTGGCTCGCGAACAGATTGACGATTTAGGATGTGAGATTATTGATGTTTGCATGGACTCCAACCATGTAAACACTGTAAAAACCCTCTCCAGAGTGGTTCACCAGATTAGTGCGGATATTAAAGGGGCCATGTGTATTGATTCATTTCAGCCAGATGCTTTAATCGAAGCAGTTCGTTATTATGCAGGTGTGCCTATTTTAAATTCCATATCTCTGGAAGAAGTAGAAGCAGGAAAAACCAAATTAGACATTCTTTTACCGCCTACAAAAGATTTCGGTTGCTTTTATGTGGCTCTTTGCACAGACTCCAAAGGACCTGCAGATACAGTTGAACGAAAAATTACCCTGGCAAAACAAATCGTTGAAAAAGCGAAGAATTATGGCGTCCCGACGCATCGTTTGTTTATTGATGTAAATGTCTTTCCTATTGGTGCCGAACCCAACGAAACACAAAATTATGCCCTGGAAACTTTACAGGGAATTGAACAGGTTCGAAAAGAATTACCCGACGCTTTTACTATTATTGGTGTAGGCAATCTAACCAATGGCTTGGCACAAAAACCTCACATGCGGAAAGTCCTTACCTCTGTTTTTTTAGACGAAGCACGAAAACGCGGTCTCCATTCTGCCATATTGAACCCACAACACTATGTTTTCGTCGAAAATCTTGACCCCGAAGATTATCGCCTTGCTAAGAAAATAATCTTTGAACGAGATATGGAATCCTTTGCAATATTGGAAGAACGGGCTTTATCGTTAAAACAAAAAGAAACCTTTAAGAAAAACAACTATGACGAATTGCCTCTGGAAACAGCTATTTGTGAAAAGATAAAGGACGGATTCAAAGAACGGGGAAAAGGACAGGTTGAATTTCAAGGATTTATTTATGAATATCAAGACTTAATCGTTCCCCAAGTCGCAAAAGCATTGGAAAAACACGAACCCCTAAACTTTGTCAGCGATTACTTAATGTCTGCTATGCAGGAATTAGGGGATTTGTTCGGTAAAGGGGAAGTGTCCTTACCCCATCTTCTCCGTTCGGCAGATGTTATGAAACAAGCCATGGGCTTTATTGAAGGCTACCTGCGTTATAAAGCAAAACAAGAAAAGCGCGAACAATCGGAAGAGACCGTGCGCGGCACTATCGTTTTAGGAACGGTGTATCAAGATGTGCATTCTATAGGTAAAGACCTAACCAAAACTTTGCTCGAAAATTACGGCTACAAAGTCATTGATTTGGGAGTTATGGTGCCATTACAGGAATTTATTGACCAGGCAAAAAAACACAAGGCTAATGCAATAGGTATGTCGGCTCTTTTGGTGCAAACAGCGAACCACATGATAACAGTAGCACGCATGACCAAAGAACAAGGGCTGGATATACCTATTCTCACGGGAGGTGCTGCGGTAACGCCACGACATACTGCCTTTGTGGCAATGATGGGGCAGGAGGATATAAACCAAATACGAGCCGATGTCTTCTACTGCCGAACCGCAATGGATGGCGTAAACATTATGAATCAGATAACCACATCATCGGAAACACGCGAAAAACTATATCAACAAAATAGAGAAGCCTTAAAACAACGCTACCTTCAAGCAACAAAACGCCTTCAAGAAGAAGAACAAAAATTGCGAGATTTGCCCCGTCGTATTATTTCAACACCTTTCCCCCAATACCCAAAATCTCCCCGTTTTCGCAATCGCACCTTCCGTATGTCCCTATCCAAATTCCTGCAATATATTGATAAACAAACCCTATTCTCTCTGAATTGGAAATTCGGAGGTAAAACCAGTCAGGAGAAAGCAGGACATACAATGGAAGAATTGGAAAAACTTTTTGATAAATGGATATCGCTCACAGAAAAACAAAAATGGATAGAACCTCAGGCGATATACGGACTATTCCCTGCGAAATCGGTTGATAATTGGGTTTATGTTTATAATCCAGAAAATATAAATGAGATTTTAGGTAAAGTTGAATTTACAACTGTTATCGGTGCCGGCGAAAAAGACCTCGTATCAGGCTCACAGTATTTCCGTTCCTTGAATGATAATGAATGGGATGTAATTGGAATACAGGTTAGCACAGCAGGACCTTCTATTGAACAAGGACTTGCCTATTTCAAAGAACAGGGAGACAGCGAATCTTACTTATTCCTTCAAGGTTTGGGAGACCGCATTGCAGAAGATACTGCGGAATTTATACATCGACATCTACAAGATTTACTCCACATCCCACATGAACATGGAAGGCGTTGGTCCCCCGGCTATCCCGGCATGACAAATATCCTGATGAACGAAACCATCCTGAACATCCTCGGCGGAGGTGCTTCCATCGGTGTTTCTTTACTGGAATCCGGACAATTCCATCCTACCTGCACTACCGCCGCGGTTATCTCATTCCATCCCGAAGCCAAATACACCTAATAAAAAAGACTTCATGCCAACAAAAAATAGAAAATCAACTATCGCTCTGATATGATATTTTTAAAATTAATTATTCCTAATAATGAGAAGGAATGCCTTATGTTTATTAATATCCCGATGAACCATTTATTTACTCCATCCCTTGCACAATCTCGAGCCATCACCCCCGAAAACCGCACAGGAGAAAAAGGAAAAGGAGGTATGGCAACAGAAGGACCCGCTTCTTCCTGTGCACGCGATTTAGGCCAGGGATGGAAAATATCCCCTTATATAAAAATACCTGCAGGCACAACAGAAATCCTTGCAGACATTCAGGATTCGGGAATCATTCAGCATATCTGGCTAACCCCTACAGGGAATTGGCGACATCAGATATTAAGGTTCTATTGGGACAATGAAGAAAATCCAAGTATTGAAACACCATTAGGCGACTTTTTCGGGATGGGCTGGTGTGAATATGCACCTTTAAATTCTCTGGCAATATGTGTCAATCCCGGCAGTGCATTCAATGGCTACTTCCCTATGCCATTTCGAAAACGATGCAAAATAACTCTGGAGAATATTGGCTTCGAGGAAGTAGTCCTGTATTATCAAATTGATTATTGCCTTACCGATGTTTCAGAAAATACTTTATACCTGCACGCACACTGGCACCGTGAAAATCCACTTCCCTATAAAAAGGTTTATACACTGTTAGATAATGTTTGCGGAAAAGGGAAATATGTCGGCACTTATCTGGCGTGGCAGTCCAACAATTGTGGCTGGTGGGGAGAAGGAGAGGTAAAATTTTACATTGATGGCGATACCTGGCCTACCATCTGCGGAACCGGTACAGAAGATTATTTCTGCGGCTCATATAATTTTGACCGTGGAGGACAATATGTCCCCTTCTGCACGCCATATTCAGGCTTACACCAAGTTATAAAGCCCGATGGCTCTTACCGTTCCCAGCAAAGGTTTGGAATGTATCGCTGGCACATCACGGACCCCATCTGTTTTGACAAGGACCTTCGCGTTACTCTACAAGCATTAGGTTGGCGTAGTGGCGGGCGATATTTGCCCCTCCAAGACGATATAGCCTCTGTGGCTTATTGGTATCAAACCGAACCCCATCAACCTTATTCTACTTTACCAAACCGCGATTTCCTGGAAGTCATTTAATCTCCAATTCAATTTTCCTTTTTAAAAATTGACACCCTGTCCATACTCACCAATGAAAAGGAACAGAAAATCCGTTTTCCATCCGCGGATTAAGCTAAATAGGACTTATGGGACGGATGGGACACATGGGACACATGGGACATAGGGGACACATGGTAGGGGCGATTAACCAATCGCCTTATTATTCCGCCAGGCAGGCGGGTTTATGGGACGGATGGGGCACATGGGACACATGGGACATAGGGGACACATAGGACACATGGGACATTAACAACCAAACTATGCTTTACCCGTTCTAATCCCGTCTGCACGGGCAGTGCCCCTGA
>Ga0123519_10010861_pt1 | contig 13505 bp, 10 predicted proteins | sample YelNatPaOPRAMG02_FD_87396 | JGI IMG/M metagenome (GOLD analysis project Ga0123519, IMG submission 87396) | Hot spring microbial communities from Yellowstone National Park - Yellowstone National Park OP-RAMG-02 (version 2) | ecosystem: Environmental > Aquatic > Thermal springs > Hot (42-90C) ...
CCTCGGCTCCATGTGGGATAAGGTGCAGCGGCTGGAGCGGCTGGTCCCCCTCCTGGCCGAGCGCCTGGGTCTCCCGCCCGGGGAGCGGCGCGTGGCCCTGCGGACGGCGCGCCTGTGCAAGGCGGACCTGGCCACCCAGATGGTCATAGAGATGACCTCGCTCCAGGGGGTCATGGGCCGCGAGTACGCCCGCCTTTCGGGCGAGGACCCGGCGGTGGCCGAGGCCATCTTCCAACACTACTTGCCCCGCTTCGCCGGCGACCGCCTGCCCGACAGCCGCCCTGGCTGGGTCGTGGGCCTGGCCGACCGCCTGGACAGCCTGGCTGGGCTCTTCGCCGTGGGCCTCGCCCCCACCGGTTCTGCCGACCCCTACGGGCTGCGCCGGGCGGCCTTGGGCCTGGTCCTCATCCTCATCCACCACCAGGTGTCGCTTTCCCTGCGGGAGGCCCTAGCCTGGGCTGCGGAGGGGCTTCCTGTCCCCGCTGACGAGGCGGACCGAGAGGCGGCCCTGGAGTTCATCGTGGGGCGGCTGCGGACCTACCTGCTGGACGAAGGGTACCGCTACGATGTGGTGGATGCGGTCCTGGCAGAGCAGGGGGACAACCCCTGGCCTGCGTTCCAGGCGGTGCAGGAGTTGAGCCGCTGGGTGGAACGTCCCGACTGGCCCGCGACCTTGCAGGCCTACGCCCGCTGCGTGCGCATCGTGCGGCCGGTGGGCGAGCGCTACACCCTGGACCCCAACCGCTTCGTGGAGCCGGCCGAGGGGGTCCTCTACCAGGCCCTGTTGCGGTGCCGGGAGGCCATGCCCACGCCCCCTTCGGTGGATGGCTTCCTGACAGCCTTCCAGGGGATGATCCCGGCCATCACCCGCTTCTTTGACGACGTGCTGGTCATGGCCGAGGACCCGGTCCTGCGCCAGAACCGCCTGGCCCTCGTGCAGGAGGTCGCCGACCTGCCCAAGGGCCTGGCCGACCTGAGCCGGCTGGAGGGGTTCTGAGGCCGCCCGGGGCAGCATGCCCCCGCGCCTCCAGTGGCCGCGCTCAAGAGGGTCCTTTTCTCTCTTCTCTTCAGAGTTGGGCCTCGGGCTGCCCGCCCCTCTCCGACCGGGCCCTGGCCTCCTTCCACCAACGGACCATCAGCCGGGCGTTCCCAGCGAGGATGGCCAGGGCCACCAGCCGCACCGGCCACGGCGACCAACCCACCGCCGCCACGGCGTCCACATCGGTCCCGCCGACGACGAGGGAGAGGATTCCGAAGTACAACGGGTCCAGGCACAGGAAGACCAGCCCGCCGTACCAGAGGAGCAAGTTCGCCCACCGCCGATGTGACCACCACCGACGCCAGTTGAGATAGATGGCGTAGCCGATGAGCACGGTGACGACGGCGGGAGACCAGGCAATGGCCAACCACTGCGGCCCCACCCGTTCGGCCACGGGCGTGGCATAGATGACCTGGCTGGTGCCCCACCCATTGGTCAGGAAGCGGAACTCCAGCACGTCCTCACCCCAGAGGCGCGCGGCCAGGTAGTGCACGCTCTCGTGGATGGCATTGTGGAGAAGCACAGCAACGATCGCGGGGATGAAGAGGTACAGACGCCGTTTGAGGTCCTCAAGCACGACCACCCTCCTGCAGGTGCCCTCCCTGGCCCCCATCGGTTCCTTATGTAGGGGCGATTCATGAATCGCCCCTACAAACCTCACCCCTATGGGCCGTCCCCACGGTGGACGGCGTCGGCGCAGGCCGACGCCCTGCTTGAGCCCCGATTTGAATCGGTGGCTGAAGATGGTAGGGGCGGTTCACGAACCGCCCCTACAGGCCCAGGGCGATTCGTGAATCGCCCCTACAAACCTCACCCCCTCTCGGGCCACAGTGCGGGGATGACATCCTCAAGGCCCAGCCGCCTGAGCGTCTGGGGCAGGGGCTTGCCGGTCTCCACATCCCACCCCATCTTCTCCCAGTAGTTCCGCTTCATCTGGGGGAAGTGGGCAGCGAAGTGGTAGGGAGCGGCGGGCCCGTCCACCGGCTGCGAGGCGTAGCGCGGGGCCGGGGCCTCCAGCGCTGGGTCCAGCCCGTGCCGGAAGTTGAAGGCCCGCAGTTGGTTGATGGCCCGCCGGCCGATCTCCAGGGCGTCGTCGGTGGTCAGGTTCCAGCCGGCCACGGCGTTGACGCAGTCCACCACGGCCAGGGGGTCGGTGGAGCAGAACCGGCAGATCCCCAGGCAGTCCTCAAACTGGCGCCAGCCGCCCGTCACGGCGTTGACCGTGGAGACCTGCTCCGGGTTGAACGGTTCCGTCAGTTTCGGCGCGCCGGGCAGGTCCGGGGGCTGGCCGAAACTGGCCTCAATGGTGCTGGTGTTGGAAAGGCACGTATCCAGGAGTTCGTACCAGCGGCCGCGGTGGTCGTGGCTGCGGGGGCTCGCCCCCTTGAGGGTGTAGATGCCCAGGTTCGGCGCCTCGCCGCCCAGGCGCTGCGAGGCCCGCATCACCCCCTCGGCCAGCCAGTCGCCGCACCCTTCCCGCCAGGCGATCTTGTGCAGGAGGCGCGCCACCCCCTCCACGTCGCCCCAGGCCAGGTCCAGCCCATCCAGGTCCGCGGGGGAAAGGAGCCCCTTCTCACGGCACTCCATGAGCCACCCCGCCACCCAACTGGACTCGTTGGCGTCCAGGCCCAGGCGGTCCGTGAGGTTGGAGAGCATGACCACGGCCCCCGGGTCCGCGTTCCCGATCTGGGAGCCCCAGGCCGCCAGGCACTCGTACTCCGGCTCCTCCCCCTCGTAGCCCGCGTAGGGGCCTTCCGTGACCCGCACCATCTTGACATGGGCCACCCGACAGGCCCAGCAGGGGTGGGCGTGGATGTCAAAGTGGGTGCGCAGGTACTGGCCGGAGATCTTCTCGTACTCCGGGAAGACGCTGGTGGTGTAGTTCTTCACCGGCAGCATGCCCGTGGCGTGGATGCCGGGCAGGAGCCCTCCGGTGCCGTACTTGTAGACCGTGCCGCCGGCGAACTTGGTGGAAGCGTGCTGGAAGAGGCGCTCCGCGGCCTCGGCGAGGCGGTCGCGGTCGTGGACGGGCACTGGCCGCGAGCCGCGGGCCACGGCCACGGCCTTGAGGCGCTTGGCCCCGAAGACCGCCCCCACGCCGTTGTGGGCGGCCACGTGGCCGCGGTCGCCCACCAGGGCAGCGAAGCGGACCCGGTGCTCGCCAGCCGGCCCAATGCTGTAGACGCTCACCCGGTGGGCTGGCAGGCCCAGGTCCTGGGCCACGGCCTCCTCCGTCTCCCAGGTGTCCTTGCCCAGAAGGTGGCGGGCATCCCGCAGTTCGGCCGTGCCATCGTGGATGTAGAGGTAACTCCACTCAGGAGCAGCCCCGCGGATCACCACGGCGTCAAATCCCGAGAGGCGCAGGAAGGCCCCGAAGAAGCCGCTGGCCTGGGTGGCTCCAGCCAGGTTGGTCATGGGCCCCTTGAAGACGGCGGAGAAGGTGCCGGAACCGCCCACACGGGTCCCGCCCAGGACGCCGGAGGCGAGGACGATGCGGTTCTCCGGATCGTCCCAGGCCACGCCCGCGGGCACCTCCTCCCACAGGATGCGTGCGCCGAAGCCAGTGCCGCCCACCCACGTCCGGGCGAAGAAAGGGGAAAGGGGTTCCGTGGCGATCTCACCGTGGGTGAGGTCCACCCGGAGGATCGCGCCGGCGTAGCCGTAGAAGGGTTCAGCCATGGTGACCTATCCTCCTCCGCATGGATGCTCACGCCGTCGTCTGGCCGGGCGCGGGCGGCGCGCCGGAAGTCCCCTCCTCGGCCATGAGGGCCAAGAGCCGGGCCGCCCGCACGGGGTTGAAGACCCCACAGACGCACTGGTGGGCCAGGGTTTGGGCCGCCTCCTCCGGCGTTGCCCTGCCCCTCTTGATCTCGCTCACCAGGCGGCGCACCAGGCGCGCCGAGACCATCCCGTGCCCGCACATGGTGGTCACCTGCAGGATGTCCGTGTCCGGCAGGAGGTCGGTCCGCCCCCAGATGCCCAGGGAGTACTCTACCGTGTGCTGCCGGAGCCCAGCCCTGCGGGCGCACTCGCCCACCCGGTCAAAGAGGCCCGAGACCACCACCGAGACGCCCAGGTCCTCCCGCGCCAAGTCCGTCAGGAGGCGGGCGACGGGCTCCTCGTCGGTGAAGACGGCGTGGACGATGGAGACATCCTGGATGCCCTCCAGGATCTCCTCCAGGGAGTGGGTGAACTTGTTGCCCGTCTTCATGTCCCCGTAGTTGACCGGGTTGTAGGCCAGGGCCATCTCCAGGAAGCGCCGCAGTTTGGGCGCGGAGCCCTTCTCGTTGATCCCCTTGGCCGACATGGCGAAGACGACGAAGTCCTCTCGGAGGTTGTCGGGAGTGCCGAGGCGGTGCAGGGTGTGCGACATGTCACGCCTCCTCGCCGAAGAAGGGGTAGGCAGGCTTCCCCAGACCCACGTTGTTCTTGCCGTTGGGGGAGGGCTGGAACCCCTCCGCCCTCAGCATCTTTAGCATGGGGACCGAGCCGTCCGGCTCCACCAACTGGCAGGCGTTCAGGCTGAAGACGGTCTGGATCTCCTGGCTCACGGCTCGCAGGTCCCGCAGGAGGGCCGGGACCTTGGCCTGGTCTACCTCAAACTCAATGATGGCTGAGAGGACCCGTTCGTCCAGCACCTCTGGGTTGAGGAGGCCCCGGGCCCGGTCCACCATGAGGAAGGTGACCGGGTTCTGGGGCTCAAAGGTCACGCCGTGGCGGGCGCACACCTCCGCTACTTTCTGCACGTCGCGGAAGGAGGTGGAGGTGCCCGGCCGGCCCAACTCAATGGCGATGCCCACCTGGCCCCGCTTGAAGCGGCCGGTCACGTCGTTGGTCTTCATCTCCTCGGTACCGCGCCCCGGGATGCGGGTCTCCTTGTGCACCTGGACCGGGTCGCTGAAGACGCCCCGCACGCTGCGCGGCCAGGTGAGGGTCGGCAGGACAAAGGCGTCCTCCGGGCAGACGCCGGAGCGGTAGCAGACGTTGCACTCCACGCACCGCTCCTGGTCCACCACGATCTGCTTCGTGGCCTTGTCCCCCACGATGGCCCCCACGGGGCAGAAACTGATGCACTGGGCGCATCGGGTACAGCGCTCCTGGTTGATGAGCACGACAGTCCTCCTCGTCGCAGATTTGGATGCACCACAGAGGGCACAGAGAACCCAGAGAAAAGGAGAGCCCTCTGTGGTCTCCGCGTCCTCTGTGCCTCACAGGAAGTCCTTGAGTTTGCGGCGCCGGTGGGGGTGCCGCAGTTTGCGCAGCGCCTTCGCCTCAATCTGGCGGATGCGCTCGCGGGTGACCCCCAGCGCGCTGCCCACCTCCTCCAGGGTGTAGGTCTGGCCATCCAGAAGGCCGAACCGCATCTCCAGGACCTTCCGCTCCCGTTCCGAGAGTTCCTCCAGGACCCCTTCCACCTGCTCCCTCAGAAGGTGCCGGGAGGCCGTCTCCACGGGAGCCTCCACGTTTTCATCGGTGAGGATGTCGCCCAGGGACCCCTCCCGGTCGGCCCCCACCGGCAGTTCCAGGGAGACCGGGTCCTGGGAGGCCCGCAGGATGCGGCGCATCTTGAGCAGGGCCCTCCGCCGGCGTGCTGCCAACTCGGGCGGCAGGTCCTGGCCCTCCCTGCCAGCCTCCTCTATGGCTGCCAGGTCCTGTTCGGAAAGGAAGCCGATAGCGCAGGCCAACTGCTCCAGCGTGGGCTCTTCGCCCATGGCCTGGGTCATCCCCCTCTGGGCCCGGCTCAGGCGGGAGAGCGTATCCACCATGTGGGCCGGGATGCGGATGGTCCGGGCGTGGTCGGCGATGTAGCGGCTGATGGCCTGGCGGATCCACCAGGTGGCGTAGGTGCTGAACCGGTACCCCCGCTCCGGGTCGTACTTCTGGACCGCTCGGAGGAGGCCCAGGTTCCCCTCCTGGACCAGGTCCGAAAAGGGCAGCCCGCTCGGCCCGAAGCGCCGGGCCACGCTCACCACCAGGCGCAGGTTGGCCTGGACAAGCCTCCGTTCGGCCTCCTTCCCCTGCTGGACCAAGGCCAGCAGGGCTTCGCGTTCCTCCCCGTTGGCGTCGTCCTGCTGGAGCCGCAGGAAGGCCTTCCGGCCCTCCTGGACCGCGCGGGCCAGTTCCTTCTCCTGTTCAGGTTCCAGGAGCGGGACCTGCCCGATCTCCTGCAGGTAGACGTGGAGGAGGTCGCTCTGGAAGTCGGAATCGGGGCCGTCGGCGGCCCACTCCCCAGGCCAGGCCTCGGAGGAGGCCTCCGCCTCCTTCGGAGCCTGGGGCCTCTCTGGGGGCGCGATCCTGCGCCTGGCCCCCCGAGGCTGCCTCCGGGTGGAACGGTGGGACAAGGCGACTCCCTTGGTCACACCTGTGCTCCCTTTTCCGTCCTGGATCCCCGCCCGACGCCCCCGGGGAACACGACCCGCGCCGTGCTTGAGGGGCACGGCCTGGCCTCCACCTGGCGCTGGCCTGCAGGGCCCCACGCCGGGGAGGGCTAGAGAGAGCGACTGTTCGGCTCCACGGCTGGCCAGCGGCTCCGCTGGGACCGGGCCTCCAACGCCTTGTCCAAGCGGCCCAGCGCCAGGTTCTGCTCGTTGATGCGGCGCATCACCTCCAGGCGCTGGGGGCCTTCCAACACGCTGGGATCTTCCAAGAGGTACCGCAACTGCTCCACGGACCGCTTCAGGTTGCGCTTGCGGAGGCGCAGGGCGCAGTCCAATGCGTCCTGCTCCACCAGTTCTTCGGGCATAGGAGGCCCCTGCTCCAGGGCCCCCCGCAGCAGGTCTACGTGGGCCTGGAGGTCCGGGTCCAGGTTGGCCTCCCACCGCTCCTCTGGCGGGCTTGCGTACATCCCGCTGGCCAGGGCCGAGAAGACGAGGCGGTTCTCGGCCCTCTGGAAGTCCCCTTCGGAGAAAGGCTCCGCCGCCAGTTCCTCCCGCATGTAGCGGTCCACCTTGGGGAGGAGGTGGGGGTAGGTCGCCAGGTAGCCCAGGAAGAGTTCTTCGGGCCCGGGGAGGCGGGAGCGCCTGGCCGGCGCGGCCTCTTCTTCCACCTCTTCGGTGGGCCGCGTCGCCTGGCGGGGCACGCGGCGCATCTCAGCGCGGATGGCTTGTTCGCTCACCTGGAGAAGGCGTGCCAGCCGCTGCACGTAGTGCTCCCGCTGGACCTCATCGCTCAGGTCGCGGATGACCGGGGTCAGGGCCCTCACCGCGCGGGATTTATCCCGGGCCTGGCTCAGGTCCAGGCTCGCCAGGACGACCTGGAAGTAGTAATCCACCACGGGGACGGCGGTCTCCACCAGGCGTTCCCAGGCCTCCGGGTTCTCGTGGATGACCTCGTCCGGGTCGCGGCCTGGCGGCAGGGCCAGGATGCGCAGGTCCAGGTCCAGCCGGTCCTCAAAGCGGACTTGCCCCGAAGGGGTGAGGACGGGCACTGCCCGGCGGCGCATGGTCTCCCGGGCCAGGTTGAGGCCGCGGAGGGTGGCCTGGTTGCCCGCCTCGTCCGCGTCCAGGGCCAGGACGATCCTGGAGGTCAGGCGCGCCAGTTGGCCCAGGTGGGCTTCGGTGAGGGCGGTGCCCATGGTGGCCACCACGTTGTCCATGCCGTGCTGCCGGGCCATGAGGACGTCCATGTACCCTTCCACGATCACGGCCCGGCCCGTGGCGCGGATGGCTTCCCAGGCCGAATCCAGGCCGAAGAGGAGCCGGCCCTTGTCAAAGAGAGGGCTCTGGGGCGAGTTGAGGTACTTGGGCTCGCTGTCGTCCAGGGCGCGGGCGCCGAAGGCCACCACCTGGCCGCGGCGGTCCCGGATGGGGATGATGAGGCGGTGGCGGAAGCGGTCGTAATGCCCCTCCCGTCCTTCCGGGATGACCACCAGGCCGGCCGTGACCAGGTCGTCCAGGGCATAGCCCTTCTCCAGGAGGTAGGTGGAGAGGGCACGCCACTCCCCCGGCGAGTACCCCAACTGGAACTGCTGCCAGGTCCGCGGCTCCAGGTGGCGGGATGTGAGGTGCTGGCGGGCTGGCTGCGCTGCTGGCGCGTGGAGGAGGAGGTTGTGGTAGTACAGGGTTGCGGCGTTCAGGATCTCCAAAAGCCGCTGCCGCTGGGCGTCTTCGGCTTGCTTGCGCTCCGAGGGAGGTTCCAGGGCCACCCCGGCCTTGGCCGCCAGGAAGCGCAGCGCTTCGCCGAAGGTCATGTTCTCCTTGCGCATGATGAAAGTGAAGAGGTCGCCCCCGGTGCCGCACGCGCCGAAGCAGTGCCATGTGCCCGACTCTGGGAAGACCACGAAGGAGGGGGTCTTTTCGGTGTGGAAGGGGCAGAGGCCCTTGTAGTTGCGACCGGCCTTCTTGAGGGGCACATAGGCAGAGATGACGTCCACGATGTCCAGGCGCTCTTTGATCTCGTCAACGGCACCCACTGAGGACCCCTCCTGGGAGCAAGGGTATTATAGCAGAACGGGCGCGCCTGTCAATTGCGCGAGGGAGCGGCAAAGGCCCCCTTCGCATCGCCCCTACAAACCTCACCCCATCCCCCCATCCCCCCTTCGCCTCTCCGCCTGCGGAGAGGGAAGGGGGCCAGGGGGTAGTACTGCGCCACGGTGGTTTTTGACGATATGTAATCCTGGGTAGGGGCGCACGGCCGTGCGCCCCTACTGTATGAGACTGCAACCGTGACCTGCACGGCCGAAAACGGAATTTTTTATTGTGGTCCAGCAGTAGAGGCGAGGTCTGCGTGCGAAAAGGAAGGGGGAAGGTGAGGCCGGAGACCAGCGGGCAACGCGTTGCCGGCGCCTACGAGAAGCCCTGTTGAGGAGAGCGGTCCTCCGTCACGCCTGGGCGATGGCCCCGCGCGCCTCCCTCGCCAGAGCAGCAAACTCCGAGGTGTACAGGACGTCCAGGGTGCGGGGACGGGGCAGGGGGACCGCCATCTCCAGGACCACGCGGCCGGGCCGCGGGCTCAGGACGAGCACCCGATCCGCCAGGAAGATGGCCTCCTGGATGTCGTGGGTGACCATCACCACCGTCTGTCGCCGCGTGCTCCAGATGCGCAGGAACTCCAGGCTCAGCCGCTCCCGGGTCAGGGCGTCCAGGGCGCCGAACGGCTCGTCCATCAGGAGGACCACCGGGTCCTGCACCAGGGCCCGGGCGATGGCCACCCGCTGCTGCATGCCGCCGGAGAGTTGCGCCGGGTGGGCTTGCTCAAAGCCGGCCAGGCCCACCAGGTCCAGGAGGGCGCGGGCCCGCCTTTCCGCTTCGGCCAAGGGGATGCCGGCCACTTCCAAGGGCAGGGTCACGTTGCGCAGCACGGTGCGCCAGGGCATCAGGTTCGCCGCCTGGAAGACCAGGCCCACGCGCCGGCTGGGGCGGGTCAGGAGTTCGTTATCCAGGTAGACCCTCCCCTGGGTGGGCCGCACCAGGCCCGAAAGGACCCGCAGGAGGGAGGTCTTGCCGCACCCCGAAGGCCCCAGGATGCAGAGGAACTCCCCGTTGGCCACCCGCAGGTTCACGCCCTCCAGGGCCTTCGTGGGGACGTTCCCGTCCCGGTAGACCAGGTGGATGTCCTCCGCCACCAGCGTTGGGGCTGCCCGGCGGAGCACCAGGTGCGCGTCCTGCGCTGCGGCGTCCACCGCAAGGCCGTTCTCACGCCTCAGACCGAACATCTCGCCTCCACCTTACTTCACCCCTGCCGCTTCCACGAAGCGGTTGGTGAAGAGCGCCTCCACCGGCGGAGCCTCCGTGATGAGGCCCGACCCCAGCATGAGGGCCACGGACTCCTCCCAGGCCTTGGCCTCCGAGAAGCCCAGGCGGTCTGTGCGCCACAGGTCCACCGAGGTCCTGAGCACCGCCCGCTGCCGGGCCTCGTTCTCGCCGCCGGCCTCGGGGACGTACTGGAGGCACGTCTTAAAGGCGGCGTCGGGGTCGTCCAGGGTCTCCCGCAGCCCCCGCAGGAAGGCCCGCACCAGGGCCGTCACCAGGGCCGGGTCCTCCTGGATGGTCCGCTCGTTGGTGATGAGGCCGTTGGAGACCAGGGTGGCGTAGTCAGAGACCTCCAGGACGTTCACCGTGTGCCCTGCCTCCCGCAACTGGATGGGCTCGTTCATGGTGTAGCACACGGCCGCGTCCACCCGGCCCTCCAGGAGGGCAGCCACCTGGGTGTAGCCGATGGGCTGGAGCGTCACGCGGGCCTCATCCAGGCCCGTGGCGCGGGCCAGGGCTTTCCACCCCACGTAACTGGCTCCATAGAGCCCAGGGATGCCCACCACCTTCCCTTCCAGGTCCTTCGGCGTGCGGATGCCCTTCCCCTCCAGGGCCACCACGCAGACCGGGTAGCGGCGGTACCACTGGGCCACGTAGACCACCGGCAACCCCTGGGAGCGGGCCAGGATGACCTGATCGCCGCTTCCCACCACGAACTGGAGTTCGCCCGTGCCCAGGAGTTTCATCAGGTCCGATTCCATGCCGTAGTCAAAGGTGACCTCCAGCCCCTCCTGGGCGAAGTAGCCCTTGCTCTGGGCCACGTAGAAGGGTGCGAACTGCACGTTGGGGATGAAGCCCATCGCCACCTTGACCGGCCTGAGGGGGACCGCTGTAGGCGTGGGCGTGGGGGCCGGCGCGGCGCACCCCGCCACCGCCACGGCCAAAGCCAAGCACAAAGCCACCAGCCCCATCCCCTTGCGCTGTCCCTGCGTCATCATGGTCCTTCCTCCACGTTGGGATGTCGCCCTACGACCGCCACGAGAGGAGCCGGCTCTCCAGCAGGCTGACGGTGCCGTAGAGGGCGAGGGCGATGACGACCAGAGTGAAGATAGCCACGAACATGAGGGGCGTATCCATGAGCCCGTGCCCCAGGTTGACCAGGAAGCCCAAGCCGCGGTCCGCGCCCACGAACTCGCCCACCACCGCGCCGATGACCGAGAGGGTCACCCCCACCTTCAGGCCCCCCAGGAGGACCGGCAGGGCGGCGGGCAGTTCCAGCAGGCGGAAGGTCTGCCAGCGGGTGGCCTCGTAGGTCCGCATGAGGTCGCGCAGGTTCTGGTCCACCCCCCGCAGGCCCACCACGGTGTTGACCAGGACTGGGAAGAAGACGACCAAGGCGCAGACCAGGACCTTGGAGAGGCTCCCGAAGCCGAACCAGATGACCAGGAGGGGGGCCAGGGCCACCACGGGGATGGCCTGCGAGGCCACGACGTAGGGCGAGAGAAGCCTCTCCAGCCTGCGGAAGCGGGCCAGCACGTACCCCAGCACGGAAGCCGTGGTCAGGCCCAGGGCCAGCCCTCCCAGGATCTCCTGCACTGTGATCCAGGCGTGCCACCACAGGCTGCCCCCCGTCGCCAGGGCCACCAGCCGGGCCGCGACCCGCCCCGGCGAGGGGAGGATGAAGTCCGGATACCCGCCCACGAGGACCAGGCCCTGCCACAGGAGCACGAAGGTCGCCAGCCCCAGGGGCACCAGGAGGAGGTCCGCGCGCCTGCGGAGGCGGTCCGCAAGGGAGCGGCTGTCCCCTCTCAGCACCTCAACAGCCTGCACTTTTGCCTCAGCCATCCTGCCGAACCCTCCACACCTCGCCAAGCAGGCATCAAAAAAGCCCCGAAGCCTTGCTTCGGGGCAGGATGTGCACGCAAGCCAACGCGAAGACCGCGCGCCGCGCCTTCTTGCGCCACCTTCTCCCATCCGGACTGTACCGTCGGCCCCGGCTTTGGGGGACTTCTCCCCGCACCGGGTCTGCCTTGCGGCTCGCGGGCTCGGAGCATGCAGCCGTTTTCTCCCGGCTGGGCTCCCTACCGCCGATCGGGAATTGGCGGGGGCCTCGGGCCCCTGCCTCACCCTGCCCCGAAGGTGCACGCCCAGTATACCACGCCTCCACGTGGAGGCGCAAATCGCGCCGGCCCCTCAGGCGCGGAAAGGGGCTCCCCCTTCGGCCTGGAGGAGCCCCTCTCTCTTGCTGGAGCGGAAGACGGGATTCGAACCCGCGACCTTCTGCTTGGCAAGCAGACGTTCTACCTCTGAACTACTTCCGCTCGGGATGGCCCAAAGCCCTCGTGCCAGGTGGGGAAGGAGAGACTCGAACTCTCACGGATTGCTCCACGTGATCCTAAGTCACGCTCGTCTGCCCATTCCGACACTTCCCCACGAGGCGCAGATATTATACCCAAAGGGGGCGATTTTGGCAAACCAGTGTGTGCCCCTGCAGGACCCCCGCTTTCGGTCCCGCGAACGGGCAAGCCAGGACGTGTCCTGAGCACGCTCTTCTGCTGAGGCCCGATTTGACAACCCTCCACCCTTGTGGTATATTGGCCTTGGTAAGACAAGAGAACACACGCTGGGGGAGCTCGGGGAGCCGGGCTGAGAGGTGGACCACGCCGCGGAGCACGCGGCACCGTCCCGACCCCTTGAACCTGACCTGGGTAATGCCGGCGTAGGGAAGCGTGAGGAGTTGCAGAGAGCGCGAGGCCACCGGCCACCATCCAGGCGGTGGCCTTTTCGCGTGTGGGTTCCCCCAGAGAGGGAGGTGCACCGTGAAAGCCCTCATCCTGGCCAACGGCCTTCTGACACACCCGGACCAGGTCCGCGCCCTGGCCCAGCAGGCGGACCTCTTGATCGCTGCCGATGGGGGGAGCGAGCGCGCCCTGGCCCTGGGCCTGCGTCCCCACCTGGTGGTGGGCGACCTGGATTCCCTCCCGCTGGATACATGGCGCGCCCTGGAGGCCAGCGGGACCGTCCTCCTGCAATACCCCGCGGCCACGGACGAAACCGACCTGGAACTGGCCCTCAGGCAGGCCGTGGCCCGCGGGGCAGACGAGATCGCCATCTGTGCAGCCCTGGGGGGCCGCACCGACCAGACCCTGGCCAACGTCCTCTTGCTGGCCCTGCCGGAACTGGAAGGGCGACGGTGCAGCATCGTGGAGGGGAAAGAGGCCGTGTTCCTGATCCGGAGCGGGGTGGAGGTGGCCGGCGAGGCAGGAGACCTCCTCTCCCTCATCCCCATCGGCGGGGACTGCCACGGCATCTGGACCGAGGGGCTGGAGTATCCCCTGGCCGGTGGGACTCTCTTCCTGGCGCGGGCGCGGGGCATTTCCAACGTCTTCACGGCGCCGCGGGCGCGCATCCGCGTTGGCCAGGGGTTGCTCCTGGCGGTGCACCGGGCCCGGGAGGTGCGGACCACGTGGCCGGACCTGACCTTGCTGGAGGGATAGGCGAGCCGGGTGCGAGACTCAACTGGAGGAAGGAGGTGCGAAGGTGGCCAATCCCGTGACGGTGAGTTTTGAGGTCATCCCCCTGTGCGAGGACCCGTACCCTGTGGTGGACCGGGCCATCGCCGTAGTGCAGAAGTCCGGCGTCACCTACGAAGTGGGGCCCCACGAGACCACGATGGAGGGGGACCTGGACCAGTTGCTGGAGATCGTCAAGGCGGGGCACCGGGCCTGCTTTGAGGCCGGGGTTTCCCACGTGGTGACGGTGGTCAAGATCGTGGA
>Ga0123519_10010863_pt1 | contig 13504 bp, 11 predicted proteins | sample YelNatPaOPRAMG02_FD_87396 | JGI IMG/M metagenome (GOLD analysis project Ga0123519, IMG submission 87396) | Hot spring microbial communities from Yellowstone National Park - Yellowstone National Park OP-RAMG-02 (version 2) | ecosystem: Environmental > Aquatic > Thermal springs > Hot (42-90C) ...
TGTACTGATGGGATTTATATGGATCTTCCTGTGTCTATATGTATTGCTATACTGCAAAATTATCGCCATTGGATACAGATTGGAGGAAGCAAAAAGAAAGTACGAAGAGCTAAATATGATAAACAAAAACTACAGGGCAGATGTTTTAAAATTCTCCTCTCCCGACTATCTTTTAAAAATAGTAAGGAGTTCTGGTATTGAACTCGTAAATCCTTCCGAATGGTGTTATGTGGACATAAAGATTGAAGACGAAAAGGGAAATAAAAATGATACGGCTGAAGCAGGAAACCGGTGAAGATAATTTATTAAATAAAAGGGCCCTTTTTATCAGGTTATTGTTTGGTTTTATGTTTACCATTGTCTTCTGCGCACTGGTAAAAATTCAGATTATCAATCCACCGGGAGGGAAAACAAGCCAGTATGAAAAGGTCGAAATTCCAGTCCCGAGGGGTACCATATATGATAGAAATGGGAAAGTCCTTGCTATGAGCGTCCCTTATTACTCATTATATATAGATTCATGGAAGATTAATCACCAGAAAAAGAAAGACCCATCATATCCTGAAAAACTGAAGGAAGAACTTATTTCTACTCTACACATCAATAGAGAGGAATTAGAAAGCAAACTCCAGCAGAGGTATCCACTTATTAAAAAGGAACTTTCTGTTGAAGAGTATAAGGCACTTACAGAAAAAAATCTGCCAGGAACTGTTTTTCTCCCTTCATATAAACGAATCTATCCCAGAGGAACACTTGCCTGCCATATCCTGGGTTTTGCAGGAATTGATGGCTATGGACTTGAAGGGGTCGAACTTTATTATAATAACATTCTCCAGGGAGAGAAAGGGATCTCTTTAGTTCTGAAAGATGGAACAGGAGACCTTATCTATTCTGTTGAAAAAAAACTTTCTCTGCCAAGACCGGGGAAAGATATCTATCTTACAATAGATACTAACCTTCAGTATATAGTTGAAGAAGAGATTGAAAATGTCTATTATAAATATAATGCTGCAAGTGTATCAGCCATAGTAATTGACTATGATACAGGAGAGATTCTTGCCCTTGCAAATATACCTAAATATGACCCCAACAATCCGGATGAATTTTCCCCATCAGATAGAAGAAACAGGGCAGTCACTGATCTCTTTGAGCCAGGTTCAATATTCAAGATAGTAACTGCTGCAGCAGCAATTGAAGAAGGGCTCATTTCCCCGGATGATATTATCTACTGTGAAAATGGTAGCTGGTTTGTAAGAAACCATTTCCTCAGAGATGTCCATCCATATGGAAGTTTGAAGGTAAGAGAAATAATAGAAAAGTCAAGTAATATCGGGACAGTAAAGATAGCAATGAAGTTAGGAGAAGAAAAACTTTACGATTACTGTAAAAAATTCAAATTCGGGAAGCCCACAGGGGTTGATCTTCCAGGAGAGATAGGAGGTATTTTAAGACCTCTCAATCTATGGTCAGGTTACTCAATTACTGCTGTCCCTATAGGTCAGGAGGTAGGTATTAATGCTCTACAGGGAATTACAGCAATGGCTGCGATAGCAAACGGCGGCTATCTCATACAACCACATATTCTCAAAGGAATTAAAGAAAAATCTGAAACTCTTATACCATGGAAAGGACAGGAGAGGCAGAGAATTCTCTCTCAGGAAACCTGTGAGACTCTTACAAAGATACTTCAGGATGTCACAGGGCCAGAAGGAACTGCACCACTTGCCAATATCCCTGGCTACAATATCAGCGGGAAGACAGGAACTGCTCAGAAGATTGTAAATAAGCACTATTCAAAGGATAGATTTGTTGCCTCTTTTGTGGGATTCCTCCAGCATAAAGATGCCAGATTGCTGGTGCTGGTAAAGGTTGATGAGCCAAAATCTGTATATTATGGTGGACTTGTTGCTGCTCCAGCATTTAAGAATATAATGTGGCGGTCATTACAACACCTTAATGTTCCACCTGAACTATTTGAAGAAGAACATAAACTGGTGATGCGAAGATGAAATTAAGAGATATCATTAAAAGCTTAGATTACAAACGAATTTATAATCTGAATAACCCTGAGATTAATGGGATTGCTTATGACTCCCGTAAAGTAAAGGAAAAATTCATATTTGTTGCTTTAAAGGGAACTTCTTTTGATGGACATCACTTTATAAATGATGCTATCTCACGAGGGGCCAAGGTAATCATTGTGAATAAAAAAAGTGCGGTATTGCCATCAGATGTGGGTGAGATTGTTGTTGAGGATACCAGAGAAGCACTACACACAATAGCAGCAGAGTTTTATAACCATCCTTCTAAAAAATTAAAAGTGGTAGGGATAACAGGAACAAATGGAAAAACCACCACCTCATTTATTATCAAACATATACTGGAAGTCAATGGAAATAAATGCGGGCTTATAGGAACAATATCCTATCAGATAGGAGAAAGAGCTATTAGTTCTACCAATACAACCCCTGAATCACTTGATATCCAGAAACTTTTTTCTGATATGGTGGAGGAAGGATGCAAGTGGGCTGTAATGGAGGTCTCATCGCACGGTATAGCACAGGGGAGAATTTCAGGAATCCACTTTGACACAGGGATATTTACAAACATTGCCTCTCATGAACACCTTGACTACCATAAGAGTTTCAGAAATTACTTACAAACAAAACTTAAATTTTTCAGTTATTATCTAAAAGAAAGTGAAAAAGAAGGGAAGGTCGGGATAGTAAATATTGATGACCCTTATGCAGGGCATTTTATAAAATCCCTGAAAGAGAATAAAATAGAGTGTATTACCTACGGGAAGGGAAAGTCCGATGTAAGAGTACTGGAATATGCCATAAAAAAGGACGGTAATCACCTTTTAGTAGAAATAAAAGGTAAGCGAGTAGATTTTTATACCCGACTACAGGGACTGGGCAATATATACAATACACTGACAGGAATATCTTTTGGTGTCTCTGAAGGGATACCTTTAGAAGTTTTACAGGAATCTCTGGCTTCTATATCATCTGTCTCCGGTAGATTTGAACTGGTAGAAGAAGGACAGAACTTTGATGTTATCGTGGACTATGCACATACACACCATGCCCTATCCAATCTTTTAAAATCAGTGAAGGAACTACATCCACGGCGGATTATTCTTGTCTTTGGATGTGGAGGAGACAGAGATAAAACAAAAAGACCCCTTATGGGAAATATTGCTGTCAAGATGGCTGATATTGTCTTTATAACATCTGATAATCCACGCTCTGAAGACCCTATGGATATTATAAGTGATATAGAAAAAGGCATCCCTTTTTATCTGAGGAAAAAATATGTCGCTATTGCGGACAGAAGAGAAGCCATCAAAGAAGCAATATCTATTGCCAGAGAAGGCGATTGTGTGGTTATTGCAGGTAAGGGCCATGAGACATTCCAGATACTGAAAAATACTGTGGTCCCATTTGATGACAGGGAAGAAGCAAGGAAAGCAATAAGAGAGATTGGAAAGTAATCTATGGAAGCCGTCAGTCTGGAGAATATAGCAAGATGGTGCAGGGGCACAGTTGCAGGTAAAACAATTCTTCAAAGATATTGCTATGGAATATCAACCGATAGCCGCAGGATAAAAAATGGAGACCTTTTTATAGCACTTAAAGGAGATAAATTTGATGGCACGACCTTTGTCAAGTCAGCACTAAAGGATGGAGCCGTAGCCGCTATAACACCAAAAAATTTTCAATCAAACAGTAAAAAAATAATACGTGTTAAGGATACACTGAAGGCACTTGGAGATATAGCAAATGGCTACAGAAAAGAATTTGATGTATATGTTATAGGAATCACAGGCAGTGATGGGAAGACCACTACAAAAGAATTTATTAAGAAGACCCTTGCTGTCCGCTACAATATAAGTGGCACTGAAGGGAATTTTAATAATGCTATAGGACTTCCTCTCTCCATTTTTACCATTGATAGAAAGACCAACTTCTGTATTCTGGAGATGGGAATGAATAGAAAAGGTGAGATAAGATATTTAGGGAAAATAGCAGAACCACAGGCAGGTGTTATAACAACAGTTGGACCTGCACATATAGGTTTTTTCAAAAATATCTCAGAGATAGCAGAGGCAAAATCAGAACTTATTGAAACCCTCAAGGGCGAAAAGTTCTGTATGCTCAATTATGACAATAAATTTTTCCCTTTTTTTAGAAAGAAGGCGAAGAAAGAGGTTTTAAGTTTTGGAATGAAAAAAGGGGCTGATATAAGGGGATATATAGTGGATGAAGCAAATGATTTTTTTACCTTCATGATTGAAGGGGAAACAGCACTTTTCAGAATAAACTTCTGGAATACATCCATTATATATCCTGCACTAATAGCTATCGGCTTCGGGAAAAAGTTTGGAATTAAGGATAAGGAGATGGAAGAGGTGTTTGAAGGTATACAACCTTTACCTGGGAGGGGGAAGGTCTATCATACTGGATGGATTACAGTGATTGACGAGACATATAACTGCAACCCCAATTCTCTCAAGGCATCCCTTTACAACCTCCACAGGAAAAGTTTTAGTAGAAAGATTGCCATCATAGGAGATATGGCAGAACTTGGGAGGTTATCATCCTTCTATCATAGAAAAACAGGCACCTTTATCAAAAAACTAAATATAGATATAATTATTACCTTCGGCGATAAAAGCAAGGAGATGGGCAAAGTTTCAGGCAAGAATTGGAAACACTTTGAAGATATGGATATGTTAAACAGACACCTTTCTACTAATATTAAAAAAGGAGATGCACTGTTAATTAAAGGTTCAAGAATTATGAATATGGAAAAGATAAGGGACTATCTGCTGGAAAGATACGGAGGATAATAAATGTTATACAAACTTTTATATAAACTTACACCATACTGGTTCGGGTTTAATGTATTCAGATATGTAACTGTAAGAACAGTACTGGCAACACTTACATCCCTGTTTATAACAATCATATTCGGCAAAAACATCATTAATGCATTAAGACACCTCTGCCACCCTAATATGCTCAATTTCAGACAGGAGAGTAAGGATAAAATACCAACGATGGGAGGGCTGATTATCATCGGAAGTATCCTTATCTCAACTTTTCTATGGGCAGACCTGAAAAATACATATGTTCTCCTCTTAATTCTTTTATCCATCTGGCTGGCATCCTTTGGCTTCTGGGATGACTATATAAAACTTAAACAGCAAAGCCATAAGGGTCTTAGACCACTGGTAAAGATACTCGGACAGATTAGCATAGGATTTATTGTCGGACTGATTCTATACTATCACACTGGATTAAACTTCAACACATCCGTATATATGCCTTTCTTAAAAAATGTTGTTTTCCCGCTGGGCGCATACTATATACTATTTGCCACATTTCTCATTGTTGCCACATCAAATGCCGTAAACCTTACAGATGGGATGGATGGACTTGCAATCGCTTCTGTTCTCATGGTAGCCCTTACATATGGTGCTATCTCATATGTTGTAAGTAATGTGAAGTTTGCTGGCTATCTTAATATACCCTATATCAGAGGGGCTGAAGAGGTAACTGTATTTTCAGGGGCACTTATAGGTGCATCATTAGGATTTTTGTGGTATAACTGTTATCCTGCTGAGATATTTATGGGAGATACTGGCTCTCTTATGCTGGGCGGTATCATTGGTCTTCTGGCAATCATCGTAAAACAGGAACTTTCCCTTATCATAATGGGCGGAATCTTTTTCATAGAGGCATTTTCTGTCATTATACAGGTAATATCATTTAAGACAAGGGGCAGAAGGGTCTTTCTTATGACCCCCATACACCACCACTTTGAACTTAAGGGTATCCCTGAACCTAAGGTCACTGTGAGATTCTGGATACTCGGTATTATATTTGCACTTTTTACCCTTGTAACACTTAAGATTAGATAAATGGATGTAAAAAATAAAAAGATTGTGGTTGCAGGACTTGGGAAAACAGGCTTTGACAGTGCTGTATTTCTTGCCCGAAAAGGTGCGGATATATTTCTGACAGAAGAGAAGGCAACAGAACAGATATCTAAAGATGCCTCTTTGCTAAACGAAAAAGGCATTAAGACAGAGATTGGCGGGCATACTGAAGAGTTTATTAAAGATATGGAGATGCTTGTGGTAAGCCCTGGTATCCCTGATGATGCCTTACCTGTGAGATATGCAGAAAGCAGAAATATCCCTGTTATCAGTGAGATAGAACTTGCCTTTACATTTTCTCCAAGCAAGAAAATCATTGCAATTACAGGCACTGATGGGAAAACCACAACCACTTCTTTAACAGGACATATATTTAAAGAAGCAAAGGTTCCTTCTGTTGTATGTGGAAATATCGGAAATACATTCATAGGAGAGATTGATAAGATTCAAAGGGAGACATTTGTAATCCTTGAGGTTAGCAGTTTTCAACTTGAAAGGATCAAGGAATTCAAACCACTTTTAGGATGTCTCTTAAATATTGATGAAGACCACATTGACAGACATCGGACAATTGAAAATTACATAGGTGCAAAAAAACGGCTCTTTATTAACCAGGATAGTAATGACCGTGCTGTCTTGAACTATGAGGATAAGTGGTGCAGAGATATTGCCAGAACAATAAAGTCAAAAAAGTTCTTTTTCGGCAGGGATGAATTCCATAAACAAGGCGTTTATCTGAAAAATAATATTATATTTTCTGCACTGAATAAGGAGAAACACACAAAAGTTGTTAATATTGAAAAAACAAATCTCTGGGGCAAGGGTAATGCTGAAAATATGATGGCAGCGTCTTTGATAGCACTTTTATGTGGTATAGATGCAGAAGCAATAGAAAGAGCCATCTCAGGATTCATCCCCCTTCCACATCGTCTTGAAAGGGTTGCTGAAAAAAATGGTGTCCTGTTTATAAATGATTCAAAGTCCACAAGTCCACACTCTGTTATAAATGCACTTGAGAGTGTTGAGACAGAGACAATCCTTATTATGGGTGGGAGAAATAAGGATATGTCCTTTTCCAGGATTATTCCGTACTTTAAAAATAAGGTTAGGTTGATAATCTTATTAGGAGAAGCAAAGGATATGCTCGCAGAAGAGTTTAAGGAGTGTGGGGTACCTGTAATAAAAGTAAACGATGTAAAAGAGGCAGTACAGAACGCTTTCAAAAATGCTAAGCCAGGGGATATAGTTTTGTTCTCACCTGGCTGTACATCTTTTGATATGTTTAACAACTACAAGGAGCGGGGCGATGCTTTTAAAAAAGAGGTTCTCTCTCTACTTTAAGATATTGATTTCAGGCGTTATGTTAATCCTGATGGGTAGTGTTTTTGTATTGAGCTCCAGTTCAATATATGGAATATCACGAACAGGTAATCCTGCATATTATTTTGTGAAACATCTGATATGGCTTATACTGGGCATTATAGGGGCATGGTTGATTAACAGGACTGATATAAAGTCAATTGAAAGACATAGTTTTCATATCTTTCTTTTCTCACTGATTTTACTGCCACTGCCAAGGTTTTTTGGTGAGTTGAGATGGATACGACTGGGACCTTTAAGTTTTCAGCCGGCGGAACTGGTAAAATTTACATTTGTAATATATCTTGCCGACTATTTTAAAAGGAAACAGATAAATATTGGAAATTTTAAAACCCTGGTTGTCCCATTATTCTTCTTATTTCTCATTACAGGTATCTTACAGACCCAGAAAGATATAGGAACATTTGTCATTGTCTTTTTTACCTTTATCCTTATTACATTCCTCGCCGGAGTCCGTATAAAACACATATCGCTTATTGTACTTTCTGGAATTGTGCTTATCTGTGGACTGGTTATAATGTTTCCTTACAGAATGCAGAGGATAAAGACATACCTGAATCCCTCTTCTGATACACAGGGAAGAGGATATCAGACAATACAATCACTTATTGCCATAGGGTCAGGCGGACTTACAGGAAAGGGGCTGGGTGCAGGAGAAAGGAAACTCAAGTTTTTACCGGAGGCACATAAGGACTATGTCTATGCCGTTGTTGGAGAAGAATTAGGGTTTGCAGGAACCTTCTTCATACTCTTTTTATTTGGAATCCTTGTATTTTCATCTTTTGCCATTATAGACCTGACAACAGACCCCTATCTAAAATTTTTAACCGCAGGGATAGGAGGACTTTTTGGATTTCAGTTTCTCCTCCATGCCTGTGTAGTGTTAAACCTTGTCCCTGCAAAGGGAACTACCCTGCCCTTTTTCAGTGTTGGTGGCTCTTCCTTTCTTATAAACATCCTTGCCCTTGGGGTTTTATTAAATATTGCAAAAAAGGTATGCCTGGAAGAGAGTATAGAAATATCCGAGATACCCTCCCTCTCCCTCCGTTAGTAAAAGATAGGGGTCAGGTCTTGCTTCCTGCACAACTAACCCCCCGCTAAATCTACCTCCTTCGTTGATATCTTGTAACTCTGTGCCTGACAGTGGACGGCTATCAGGGAAGACCTACTTTTGGGTTATGGATACTTTTAGTTTCAGGCCTACCTTCAAAGGGACACTCTGACTTCCTGATGTCTTTTGTTCAGGGGAAGGGGGAACTTTGAACACAATATTCAGGATAAGGTCTATTACTCCATCAAAATTTTTCAACTCCCCTTTCCCTTCATCAAAGATAAACTCACCATTTGAGTTGTTCCTTCCGGTAAAACTGACTATCATATCCCTTTCTTTTTTCTCCTCTTTTATTGCCTGATTTGAAAGAAGTTGTATCTTTGATGTCCCTTCCTTTGCCTGGCTGTATGTATAGGTGAATGTAAGGGAACACATAGGAATACCGGGTATGCTGAATGCAGGAACTCTCTGCTTCCAGGGACTGGTAAGTTTGTCAGGAAAGGCAGGTAATATCATAAGTATCTGGGCAAGATCAAGAATACCGGGACTTATTTCTTTAACGCTTACTACCTCTCCATTGCTTTTTATCTCCACAAGTGATGTGGTTATAATCTGAGATATAGCGGTCTCGCTATCTGTAAGATCTTCCAGCGGTGTATCACCAACCTTAATAACTGTTTTAGAGGGGGTTAACTTCAGTATATATCTACCATCTTTTACTTCAACTGTTTCAAGTGTGATAATACCTTTTGAGGAAACATTGAACTTCTCCTCAGATATGCCTTCATATTTATAGGTAACATCTCCTTCCATCTTGAAACTATAAATAAGCGGCCTTTCAGTAGAAAATTGATAGCGTGGCTCTGCTGATGATATATACGGGACAACAACAAACACCAGCAGGCATAATAAGACAGAAACAATTTTTGTTTTCATTTGTTCTCCTTTACAAATTCACTCAATCTTTCAACTGTCTTTTCAAGGTTTTTCATATCTGTTGCATATGAGATACGGATAAATCTGTCTGCCCCAAACTCTGCTCCGGGGACAACAGCAAGGAATTTTTCTTCAAGAAGACGCTTTCCGAGTTCCATAGAGTCCATATCATTATAACTGAAGAAAAGATAAAATGCACCCATTGGCACAGGGAAAAACAACTCTTGAGGTAGATTATTAACAAGAAAGTTCCTTCTTATCTGAAACTCCCTTACCATATCAGAATAAAGTTTTTCCCCTTCCTTTATAGCAAAAAGGGCTGCCTTCTGTGATATTGAAGATGGTGCGGATGTTGTCTGTCCCTGTATCTTATTAACTGCATCTACTATCTCTTTTTCTGCTGCTATATAACCAATCCTCCAGCCGGTCATTGCAAATGTCTTGGAGACCGCATTGACAACGACTGTCAATCTTTTCATTTCAGGAGAGTGTGCAGCAATGCTTATATGCTGCTTCCCATCATAGATAATCTTTTCATATACCTCATCGGATATACAGAGAACCTTATATTCAATAAGAAGTTCTGCTATGCTGTCAATTTCTTCTTTTTCATATACAATACCTGTAGGATTAGAAGGACTGTTAAGGATAAGGGCTTTTGTTCTTTTATTAAGCAGTGCTTTCAGGTGTTCCATATCAATCTTAAAGTTTTTATCCCACTTACAGAAAACAGGCACCCCACCCGCAATCCTTACCATCTCAGGATAACTCACCCAGTAAGGGGCAGGAATGATGACCTCATCACCAGGGTCAAGGATAGAAAGGAATATGTTATATAGTGAGTGTTTTGCCCCATTGGAAACAACTATCTGAGAAGGTGAGTAAGAAAGACCGTTTTCTGTTTCAAGTTTCTCAGCGATTGCCTCCCTCAATTCACGTATCCCTGCTGTATCAGTATATTTTGTGAAGCCGTCCCTTATTACCTGCATAGCAAATTCTTTTATAGGCACTGGTGTATCAAAGTCAGGCTCACCAACAGAAAGGTTTATTATATCTATCCCTTTTGCCTTCAGTTCCTTTGCTTTTCTGTTAATTTCAAGTGTTGCTGATGGTTTAATATTTTTTGCTTTTTCAGATATCATTGGCCTCCTTTGACTTTTATTTTACCATATGCTATCATTAAAGCCAATTCAGTTCATTGCTATAACAGGATTTCCTATTTCTCATCGTCTATTTTCCCTTTTTAACCAGCAGGGAGGCATATGGAGAACAAATATATCCTTAAACTGAAAAAGAAGTTGAGTGAAGAAGAACTGAATAAACTGATAAAGATTCAAAATATATCAGTCCATAAGTTTATTATTGAAGCAATAGACCTCTGCAAGCCGAAGGATATCTTTATATGCAGTGATACCCCGGATGAGATTGCAAGGATAAAGAATATGGCTATCGTTTCAGGGGAAGAGTCAGCAGCACTTGCCATTCCAGGGCATACCTTCCACTTTGATGGGTTTTACGACCAGGGGAGAGACAGGGAGATAACAAAATTCCTTGTTCCCGAAGGAGATAAACTGGACCCGAGCATTAACCAGATTGAAAGGGAAGAAGGACTTACAGAAATACTCTCTCTTCTTAAAAATTCTATGAAAGGTAAGACGATGATTGTCAGGTTCCTTACACTGGGTCCTGCAAACTCTGTATTCACCATACCCTGTATGGAATGCACTGACTCCTGGTATGTAGCACACTCTGTTGACCTGCTCTACAGAAAGGGCTATGAAGCATTTTGTAATATGTCCGATGACACCACCATTTTCAAGACACTTCACTCTTCAGGCAAATTAGATGAAAATATGGTCAGTGTTGACTATGACAAAAAACGCATCTACATTGACTATACAACTGATACGGTATATAGCGTAAATAACCAGTATGCTGGCAACTCTATTGGCTTTAAAAAACTTGCCCTCCGTCTTGCCATAAGAGAATCCCATAAAAAGGGCTGGCTTGCAGAACACTTTATGATAATCGGAGTGAAAGGGAAAAACGGAAGAAAGACATATATTGCAGGAGCATTTCCAAGCGCCTGTGGGAAGACATCAACCGCAATGCTTGAAGGAGAGACAATACTTTCGGATGACATCGCATATGTGAGAAATATTGATGGTAAATGCAAAGCAGTTAATGTTGAATCAGGAATCTTTGGAATAATACAGGATGTAAATCCAAATGATGACCCTCTCATATATAAAATCCTTACAACACCAGGAGAGGTTATCTTTTCCAATGTCCTGATTAAGGATGCACGACCATGGTGGTTGGGAATGGGAGAGACACTTCCAAAGGAAGGGATAAACTACTCTGGCTACTGGTATGAAGGTAAGACAGACGAAAAAGGAGAAAAGATTCTTCCTGCCCACAAAAATGCCAGATATACTGTCTCTTTAAAAGCACTGGCAAACTGTGATGCTGAATTAGATAACCCTGAAGGTGTAAAGCTAGATGGCATAATATACGGTGGAAGGGACTATAAGGCATATGTACCGGTACAACAGGGATTTTCATGGGAGCATGGTATCATCGCCTACGGAGCGGCGCTTGAAACAGAGACAACATTTGCAACAGTAGGAGCAGAAGGAAAATATGAGATAAATGTAATGAGTATCCAGGACTTTGTATCAATCCCACTTGGGACATATATAAAGAACTACCTTAATTTCGGGAAGAAACTGGAAGAGAAACCCTGTGTGTTTGGGGTAAACTACTTTTTAAAAGATATAAAAACAGGCATATTTTTCAATGACAGGAAAGACAAACACGTATGGATTAAATGGATAGAATTGAGAATTCATAAGGATGTAAAGGCAAGGAGGACACCAACAGGACTGATACCACTTTATGAAGACCTGGCAGAACTTTTCAGAAATGTCAGAGGAAAGGAATATGCAAAAGAGGACTATATAAACCAGTTTACCATCAGGGTTCCTGAAAATCTTTTAAAGATTGAAAGGGTGCAGGACTTCTGGAAAAACAAGGTATCTGATACACCACAGGAACTTATTGATATACTTCTCGCACAGAAAGAACGGCTGATTCAGGCAAGGGATAAGTATGGGGACTATATTTCTCCTGAAAATTTTGAAATTCAACCGTAAAAACAATGACAAAAAAGATAATCGCTGTTTCAGGGAGCAATGCAGGAGATAATAATCTCAACGAAGAGATATTAAGTATTGCTGAAGAGGTTGGTTATCTCATTGGAAAAAAAGGTGGTATCCTTGTATGCGGTGGTCTTGGCGGTATTATGGAGGCATCTGCAAAAGGGGCAAAAAGGGGTGGTGGCATTACAGTAGGAATCCTTCCATGGGATAAAGAATCAGCAAATCCTTATATTGATATCCCCATTGCTACAGGACTTGGGTTTTTTAGAAATAATATCATTATTAACTGTGCTGACTGTATCATAGGTATCTGTGGTAGATGGGGCACCCTTAATGAGATTGCAATGGCTATGGGTATGGGGAAAAAAACCGTGATTATAGATGGAAGCGGAGGTGTCTCTTCTCTCCTTTCAAGAGAAGATGTGCTAAAGACATTTAAGAAAAGACCCATCATTGTAAAAACACCTCTTGAAGCAGTTGATACCGCTTTCTCTCTATAGAAAAGATGAATGAAAAAAAATAACTACAAGGGATACAATAAAAGCAGCGAGTAATACACCACATACAACACCCGGAAAATAATATCTTGGTCTCAATTTTAGAAGGACAGATGCGATTGTCCCTGTCCAGGCACCTGTCATTGGAAGAGGAATACCAATAAATATAATAAGTCCGAGCATCTCATATACTTCTATCATTTTTGACCTTTTAAGTGTATGACTCACCAGCCATTGTGAAAATCTTTTACCATACTTAAACCTGTTAAGAAAGAGGAGTATTCTGTCTAAAAGAAAATAAAAGGGAATTACAGGAATGAGATTACCCACTATTGAGATAACAAGCACCTTTGTAAATGGCAGGTTATTATATACACCATAAGGTATTGCTCCGCGAAGTTCTGATATAGGAAGCATCGCAAGGATAAAAGTGAGAAGTTCTTTAAGCAGTGACCCTAAAGAAAAAATAATCTGTACTCTCACATATCCTCCCCTTCCTCCTTCCATCCCTCAGCCCCTTTAAGAGGGACAA
>Ga0123519_10010864_pt1 | contig 13504 bp, 9 predicted proteins | sample YelNatPaOPRAMG02_FD_87396 | JGI IMG/M metagenome (GOLD analysis project Ga0123519, IMG submission 87396) | Hot spring microbial communities from Yellowstone National Park - Yellowstone National Park OP-RAMG-02 (version 2) | ecosystem: Environmental > Aquatic > Thermal springs > Hot (42-90C) ...
GAACTGGAAGACATCCACATGCATATCGAGCGGGCGCTGGTGGATCGCCTGGGGGACGTGGGCCGGAAGTTGCACACCGGGCGGAGCCGCAACGATCAGATTGCCACGGACCTTCGCCTGTGGGTGCGGGAGGCGATCGGCGCGATCGACGCCGGTCTGGTTGATCTCCAAAAGGCGTTTGTGGGCCGGTGCGATGCCGATTTCGAGGTCATATTGCCCGGCTACACGCACCTGCGGCGGGCCCAGCCGGTGCTGGCCCCGCATTACTGGCTGGCCTATTGCGAAAAGTTTGAGCGGGATCGCCAGCGGCTGGCGGATTGCCGGCGCCGGACGAATGTTTCGAGCCTTGGGGCAGCCGCCCTGGCCGGCAGCAGCCTGCCCCTGGACCGCCACGCCACAGCGGCTGCGCTGGGTTTCGACGACGTGGCCGCCAACAGCCTCGATGCCGCCAGCGATCGCGATTTCGCCCTCGAGTTCGCCTTCGATCTGGCGGTGATCGCCACGCACTTGAGCGCCTGGGCCGAGGAGTGGATCCTGTGGTCCTCGGTCGAGTTCGGCTTCCTGATTCTACCGGAGGCCTTCTGCACCGGCTCCTCGATCATGCCGCAGAAGATCAACCCCGACGTGCTGGAGTTGATTCGCGGCAAGACGGCGCGGGTCATCGGCCATTTGGCCACGCTGCTGGTGCTGGTCAAGGGATTGCCGCTGGCATACAACCGCGACCTTCAAGAGGATAAGCCACCGCTGTTCGATGCGTACGACACGGTGCGGGCGTGCCTGGCGCTGGCCGCGCCTTTGGTCGCCGAAACCCAGTTGGACCGGCAGAAAATCGCGGAGCACTTGGACGAGGGGCATTTGGACGCCACGACGCTGATGGAATACTTGATCGCTCGCGGCGTACCCCAACGGACCGCGCACGGCATGGTGGGGCGCCTGGTGCGCCAGGCGTTGGACCGGCAGGTGCGGCTGCAGGATCTGAGCCTGGAGGTTTTCCGCCAGGAATGGCCCGAGGCGGACCCGACCGTGTACGAAGTGCTAGGCGCCGAGCGTGCGGTGCGGGCGATGCAGACCTACGGCTCCACCGGCCCAGAACAAGTGCGCCGGCAGATTCAGCGGTGGAAGGAGCGACTCGCCAACCCCTGAAGGACGATCCCCGAGGTTTCCTATGCGTCGATCATCCGCTGGGCTGCTTGCCGTGGCACTAGGCGTGGCTGCGGCATGGCTGGTGATAGTGGGGCGGCCGGCTCAGCCGGCGCAACCGGTCAAAACCGGAGGGCCCAAGCCTCCCGACGGCAAGGCAGTAGCCCCGGCAAGCAAGCCTGCCAACACGCCCGCACCGGCCAAGCCCATGGATCCGGTAGTCCAAGCCATTGTGGCCAGCCCACCAACCACTCCGGCGGAACGAATTCGCGTGGCCTTGGCCCTTGCCGATCTCAAGCATCCGGAGCTTGCCCGGCAGCAGTTGTCCGAGGTTCTCCGCGCGAACCTCAATGCCGACCAGGTGCTCTCGTTGGGTGAGGAGTTAGGTTCGGCGGTCTTTTTGAAGCTGGCCAGCCGAACGGAGCTGGGCCCGGAAGGGCCGAAGCTTGCCGACATGGTTCTGAAAGCTCGGGGAGCGGCATTGCGAGACCCGGCCCGCCTCGCTCGCTGGATTCAGGAACTGAGCGATGCCTCGCCGGATAAACGCGCCCGGGCTATGGTAAGCCTCGAGGACGCCCAGGAGGCCGCGGTGGGGCCACTGTTGGCGGTGCTAGCCGATCCGAAGCGGGCCGGCGAGCACGCGGCGGTCAGGGGTATGCTGATCCGCCTAGGCCGCGGGGCGATGGGGCCCCTTCTGGCCGCCGTCGACGCCCCCAATGCGGCCGTGGCGGTACAGGCTGTCGAGGCACTGGGCGCCGTGGGCACGGCGGACACGCTGCCTTGGTTGCTGGCCACCGCGCTGGACGGCTCGCAGCCCGAGCCGGTGCGCCAGGCCGCAAATGCTGCCCTGAAAAAACTCCGCGGCGGCGTTCCATCGCCCACCGACGCCGCCCAGTGGCTGGCCAAACAGGCGGGCGAGTATTTCGAGGGCCGCGTGCCATTGCGTGTACAGCCTAACGGAGGTGTCGAGACCTGGGTGTGGGACCCCGCGCAGAACGGCCCGGTGTTGAAATACCTCACGCCTCAGGGCGTGTCGCTCCTCCGGGCGGCCAGGTTCGCCCGCGTTGCTCATGAGGTGCGCCCGCAGGACGAGGAGATCGCCGTCTTGTGGCTGGCCAGCCAGTTGGAGTTGGCGGCCTACCGCAATGGTCTGGAGAATCCGCTTCCGATGGACAAGGGTTCGCCCGCGGCCCGGGCGGCGGCCGCTGGCCCCGACATGCTGGAACGGGTGCTTCGCTACGCAATGGAGCGGAATCACCCGGTAGCGGCCACCGCGGCCGCACGCGTTCTGGGGCAGATGCCGCGGGCGGAGGCCGAATGGCTGCTGTGTCGCAGTCCCCAGCCCGCCCCGCTGGTCCTGGCGGCCCGCCACGGGGACCGGCGCTTGCGGTTTGCAGCCGTCGAGGCCGTGGTCCGTATCCACCCGCGGCAAGGGTTTGCCGGCGCAAGCTTTGTGGCCGAGAGCCTGCGATTTTTCGCTGCCACCACCGGCTGGCCGCGAGTCCTGGTGGCCGACGCCCGGCTCCAGGAGTCGCGGCAGATCGCCTCCTACCTGGCACCGCTGGGTTACCAGGCCGACCTTGCCCGCTCGGGCCGAGAACTTATTCAGCGGGCCTTGGAGTGCCCTGATTATGAGATGCTGTTTATCGATGCGGGGATCGACGATCCGCCGCTGGGATTGTTGCTCCAGCAATTGCGGCGTGACGGCCGCACCGCGGCGCTTCCTGTGGGGGTGGTGACCCGGGCCGGACGATTCGAGCAAGCCGATCGGGCCGTGGAGCGTGACCCGCTGGCCGTGGTCTTCGTCCCTCCGCCGGATGCCAAAGCCCTCCAGCAGCAGGTGGGCCAACTTCTGGAGCGGGCGGGCAAAGACCGCGTCAACCACGCCGAACGCCAACGCCAGGCGGCTTTGGCTTTGGAATGGCTGGCAGCATGGAGCGCCGATCCTCAACTTGCCCCCCTGGTGGATTTCCGCCGGACCACGCAGGTGGCCGTGCGCGCCGCGCGGGTTCCTTCCCTGAGCCTGCGGGCCATCGCGCTGCTCCAGCAGCAGCCGACCGCCGAGGCCCAAAAGGCCCTGGTCGATCTGGCCAGCAGCCCTGCCGAGCCCCTGGAAAGCCGCAAGGCGGCGCTAGAGGCCTTCGCGTATGCCGCCCGGCGATGGGGAGTCTTGCTGACCACCGACGAAATCCAACGTGAGTACGATCGCTATAATCAAAGTGCCACGCTGGATGCCGAGACCCAACAGGTCCTCGGCCGGATTTTGGACATCTTGGAAATTCCCGCCACTGCGCCGGCCAGCCCGCCTCCGAAACGGGCAGGACCAGCCCAATGGCCTTCACCCGCCGAGCCGGCCGGTAAAGCATCCTCCGGCAAAGGAGCTTGACGCTGGCCGGCACCTGGCATGTCGCCTATGAGCCCAGGCCCAAGCCGGTTGGAAAACTACGGACCGCCCATCCCGGGGCTGATTGGCTCCGGGCCGGCCATGCAGGAGGTGTATCGCCTGGTGCGGCAGGTGGCGCCCAGCAACGCCTCGGTGCTGCTCTTGGGCGAGACGGGCACGGGCAAGGAGCTGATTGCCAAGGCCATCCACCAACTCAGCCCCCGCGGCAGCGGACCGTTCGTGCGGGTCAATTGCGGGGCCCTGCACGAAAATTTGCTGGAAAGCGAGCTGTTTGGCCATGTTCGCGGGGCATTTACCGGGGCCATCGAAAACCGCACCGGCCGCTTCGAAGCCGCCCATACCGGAACCGTCTTCCTCGACGAAATCAACTCCACCACCCCCAAACTCCAGGTCAAACTGCTGCGGGTGCTCCAGGAACATGAGTTCGAACGGGTGGGCGACACCCAGACCATCCGCGTCGATACCCGGGTGATCGCGGCGGCCAACTGCGACCTGGCCGAACTGGTCGAAAAAGGCCTCTTTCGCGAGGACCTGTTCTACCGCCTTAACGTGGTCACCATTTATGTGCCGCCCCTGCGGGAACGCCGCGAGGATATACCCGAACTGGTCGGCCATTTCCTGCGGATCTACAACCGCGAGAACAACCGCCACGTTCCCCATGTGGAACGCCGTGCGATGGAGCTTCTGGCCGCCTACGACTGGCCTGGCAATGTCCGCGAACTCCAAAACTACATCGAACGGGCGGTGGTGCTGGCCCCTGGGGACGAACTGACATGCGACTTGCTGCCCGATGTGGTGCTGGGTCGGCGGCGGCCGCAACTGGGCCGCCGCCGAGAGCCCGACTTCGATACCCTCGTCGAAGAGCTGGTCGCCAAGGGGCTGGCGGCCGCCGGCCCCGGGGCGGCCAACCTCCATGCCCGCATCGTCAGCCGGGTCGAAAAAGAACTCATCGCCCAAGTGATGGCCCAGTGCGATAACGTGCAGGTCAAGGCGGCTGCCCGGCTGGGCATCAACCGCAATACTCTCCACAAGAAGTTGGAGGAGTATCAGATCAACGGGGGAGCCAAGGGCAATGCCTCTGCGCCCGAACCCGGGCGGAGGCCGCCGGGCGACTCCCCGGCTCTCTGACAGCCGCCGGGACGGCCCCGTGAGGGTCCCATCGTCCCCGAGTCTTGCGCGCCGCAATCTCCCTTGTTTACCCTTTCGGCTTGCAATTGACACTGGCCGGCGGCAACCCGTATCATCCCCAACTCGGGTTGGGACGGACTGCGATGGGCGTATTTGCCGGATTTGAGCATATCGTGCGCCAGGGGGAGCCGCTGGCGATGCACACGTGGCTCCAGTTAGGGGGCCAGGCGGAGTACTTCGCCGAACCCACCGATGCCGAGGAATTGGTGGCCCTGGTGCGGCGCTGCGCCGAGGCCGACGTGCCCCTGCGAGTGCTGGGGGGCGGCTCGAACGTCCTCGTCCGCGAGGGGGGGGTTGCCGGGCTGGTCCTTAATCTCGCGTCGCCGGCGTTCTGCGAGATCTCGGTAAGCGCCCCCCGGATTCGCGCCGGGGCAGGGGCCCGGCTGGGCCGGGTGGTCACCACCGCCGTCCATCACGGGTTGGCTGGCTTGGAAGAACTGGTCGCCATCCCCGGCACGGTCGGCGGGGCGGTGCGGGGTAATGCCGGTACGCACACAGGCGATGTCGGCCAGTGGACGAGTCAGGTTACGGTCGTTTCGCGCAACGGCGAGGTTTTCGAGCGGCAACGCGACGAAATCGAGTTCGGCTACCGCCAAAGCAGCCTGGACGACCCGGTGATCCTGGCAGTTACCTTCGAGTTGGAACGCGATGACCGCCTGGCCTTGGCGCGCCGCCTTCAAAAACAATGGATCGTGCGCAAGGCCAGCCAGCCGATGGGCCACCAATGCGCCGCCCAGTTGTTCAAGAATCCCCGGGGGGTGTCGGCCGGCGAATTGATCGAAAGGGCCGGTCTGAAGGGCACCCGGATTGGCGGGGCGGTCATCAGCGACCGGCATGCGAATTACATCGTGGCCGAACCTGAAGCCACCCCCAGCGATGTCCTCCGCCTGATCGATTTGGTCCGCAGCCAGGTGCAGGACCGTCTGGGCGTGGAATTAGAGCTGCAATTGGAAATCTGGTAGGGACCCACGGATGGGCTGGCCCAGAAAACGGAGTTCGCCCGCACGGCAGGATTCGGCCCGGCGGCTCGGCCTGTGGAGGCTGGCCCGCCCCTGGCTGCCGCTTGTGCTCGTGCTGGCCGGGTTCTTCGGCGCCTGGTATGTGGCATGGCGCCGCCTGGGCCCAGAACTCCAAGGCTCTACCGACTACCAGGTTACCCGCGACCGATTGGTGGTCACTCCACGCCCGGAGTGGATTCGCCGCGATATTGCCGAGCAGGTTTACCGCGACTTGGCCCTTGAAGAGCCACTTTCGATACTGGACGACCAGCTTCTGGAGCGGGTTCGCCACGCCTTTGCGCTGCACCCTTGGGTGGCCAAGGTCCAGAGGGTCCAAAGGCGCTATCCGGCCACCATCGTTGTGGATCTGGTGTATCGTCGGCCGGTATGCGTGGTCGAGACGGCCGGGCGGCTGGTGGTCGTCGATGCCGAGGCCGTGGTCCTGCCCGACGAAGATTTCAGCCCTGTAGACAAGGCCCGCTATCCGCGACTGGCGGGTATCGAGAGCGGTCCGCTGGGCCCCGTGGGCACCCGCTGGGGTCATCCCCGCGTGGCCGGCGGCGCCGAGATCGCCGCGGTCCTGCTCCCCGCGTGGGAGAGCCTGGGGCTGGAGCGGATCATTCCGTCGGCCATGCCCCAATCGGCCTCCGATCGCGAGCAGACCTACGAACTGTTGACACGGCGGGGGACCTGGATCTTCTGGGGCAAGGCCCCCAGCGCCGAAGGTCCCGGCGAGCCTCGAGCGGCCGATAAACTCGCCCGCCTCCAACGCTACCTGGATGAGCACGGCACTTTGGAAGGGACCACCGGCCCCCAGCGACTGGACCTCACCCGGTAGCCGGGGCGGGTTCACAGCCGCCCGCCGACCCCGCTTTGCGGGTCATGGCGGCCAAGGGTTCCCGGCCCAGGCGTTGGCGCGCGGCCCGCCTCAATCGCACTTGGCGATTTTGCCCTCATGGCTCAGGGACCGGCGATGAACCGGTCGCCTACCCGCACCGGATAGCCTCGCAAGAATTCCTCGACTGACATAGCCCGCTTGCCCGAAGGGTGCACCCCTTCGATAGCCACGGCGCCCTGGCCGGCCGCCACCACCAAACGGCCCTTGTTTGCTTCGAGCACGGTGCCGGGCGGTGCGCCGCACGGGGCGTCTTCCGCACGCAATGGTCCCACGATCAGCCGCAACAGCGGCCCCTTGGGCGGCTGCCAATAGGTGTACGTCTTCGGCCACGGCTGCATGGCCCGGTATTGGTTGCGGATGGCTTGAGCAGGCCAGCTCCAATCGATCAGTCCGTCGGTCTTCTTCAGCCGCGGGGCTTTGCACGCCAGCGCGGGGTCCTGGGGAAAGGCCTCCAGCTTGCCGCTTTCCAAATTATCGATCGCCCGGCGCACGAACCACGCCCCGAACTCCGCCAGCCGGGCCTCCAGTTCCACCGACGTTTCCTCCGGGCGAATGGGAGTAGCCCCTTGGGCAATGACCGGGCCGGCATCCACCTGCGGCGTCATGTGGATCACGCTTACGCCGGTCTCGGTCTCGCCGTGATACAGCGCCCAGTTGATAGGAGCCGCCCCCCGATACTTCGGCAACAGCGAGGCATGGAGGTTGATTCCCCCTAGTCGGGCCGTGGCCAAAGTCTCAGCCGAAAGAATCTGACCGTAATCGCACACCACCAGCAGATCGGCGTCCATTTGGGCCAGTTCCGCGCGGGCCGACGGGGCGTTGATATCCTCGGGGTCGAATATCCGCACGCCATGGGCGTGAGCCAAATCCCGCATGGGGGTGGCGGGGACTAGCTTGCCCGGCTTGTTTCGCACCGGGCCTGTTACCAGCGCGGCAATCGTATGGTGGGTCACCAGAAGTTCGCGGAACGTGGGGACAGCAAAAGGGCCGGTACCCATCATCACCAAACGCATGAAAGTTTATCCCCGGAATGCCGCCCGTGCTGGCCGCCCCAGAACATGGCAACAACCTCGCCGCGTCTGCCACAAAAACCTGGCTGCCGAGGCGAGCCCTTTTTCGGCTGTGTGGGCGGATTGCGGCTTCCCGCGCCCTGCTTGCGGCTTCCGCTTGATGAATCCGTCTGCGTACGCCGTTTTTTCGCCACCAGGACAAGCCTCGGTGAGCAACCTGTGGGAAATGTACCGCTTGCTTGCCAGCGTGGGAACCGATGCTACCGCAGAGGAGGTTACCTGCCTCTGCCACACCTTGAGTCCGTTTTACCCTGGGAACGCTGCTACCGGGGACGGGGGCCGGGTTTGGCCTTGGGGCGCACGGGCTTGGCCTTGGTCTTGGAAGAAACCGCTTTAGGCTTTTGACCAAGGATCTTTTCCACCAGTCGATCCACGTAGCCGCCTGCCCTGGCCGGGGCCCGCGGATCCTGGGTCGGCATGCTGCCCAGCAGGCCGTACAGCGTGGCGGCTTTGTTGCCCAAGGCGTCGATCGCGTTGATCGCAAAAATCGAGGTATACGCGCCGTTGTGCCTGGGTGGGGCCAATTGGCCCAGCACTTTGAGGGCTGCCGCGATATCGGCCTCGTTGCCGTACTGCCCTAAGGCCCAGGCGGCCGCGATCCGCACACTGGGCGAGTCGTCGTTCAAAGCCCGGCGGAGTTCTTCCCGGCTGGCCTGGACCGCCGCCTGCCCGCGGATCAACAACCCCGTGGCCGCCCAGTACCGCACCCCGCTGTCCCCCGCCCCAAGCCCTTGGCGAAGCTGCGGCACCTGGTGGGCATCGCGCGCGGCGGCCACTTCGGCCATGGCCAGGATTTCTTCCAGCGGGTACCGCTTCGGATCGTGGCCGAACTCGTACATCGAACTGCCCACCGCACGCCGATGCAACTCCGCCTCGGGCAAGTAGCCCACATCGCGGACCAAAAGCACATGGTCCCGCAGGGCCTTGCGCATCCGCGCCAGCACAGCCTGATGCTCTGGGGAATTGGCCAGGTTCCGCACCTCGTCGCGGTCGGCAGTAAGGTCGTACAGCTCTTCGGGCGGTTTGGGCTCCCAGAAAGACCTCTGCGCCGGTGCCAGTTTTCCCTCCCGATACAGCCGCTGCCACACTTGCGTGGTAGGCGTCTGGAACATGTAGCTGACGTGTTGCCCATAGATGAGGTGCGGCATGTAGTTGCGGATGTACACGTAGCGCTGGTCCCGCACTGAGCGGACCATGTCGATCCGTTCGTCCATCCGCCCCCGAAAGCCGAAGGCGTACTCCGGCGCCGGGGTCTGGTAGGGGCCGGCCAGCGCGTGCCCTTGCATCCAGTCCGGCGGCTGAATGCCCGCCAGGCTCAACAACGTCGGCGCCAGGTCCACAAATCCCACCATCCGCGAGCACGTGCCGCCCGGCACATACTCTTTGGGAGCCAAATGCTTCCACCGCTCCGGAACATACACGATCAGTGGCACATGGAGCCCGGAATTGTACGGCCACCGCTTGCTCCGCGGCATGCCCGAGCCGTGGTCCCCATAGAAAAACACGATGGTATCCTGAGCCAAGCCGGCTTGGTCGAGTTCGGCCAGCAGTTTGCCCGCCTGGGTGTCCATCTCCGTGATTCGGTCATAGTACTGGGCCCAATCCTGCCGCACCTCCGGCGTATCGGGATGATACGCTGGCACCCGCACCTTGGCCGGGTCATGCTGGAACGTGTGCGGCCGGGTGCGAATCTGACTTTCGTGCGTCATCGTCAGGTTGAAGATGGCGAAAAAGGGCTGCCCCGGCCGGCGATTCCGCCAGTGCGCCCGCGGCGACGATTCGTCCCACACCTGCCCCGGCTTCTCGACGTTGTAATCCTCTTTGCTGTTGTTGGTGCAGTAATAGCCGCGCTGCCGGAGGAACTGGGGGTACATCCGCATCTGGGGCGGCAAAGCCACCAGGCTCCGCATGTGCTCCGCCCCCAGACTGGTGGGATAGACGCCCATGATGATCGCGGTCCGCGCCGGCGCACACACCGGGGCATTCGACCAGGCATTCAAAAACCGCATTCCCCGGGCTGCCAGCCGGTCCAGATGCGGCGTCTGAGCATAGCTATCGCCATAGCACCCCAACTGGGGGCCAGTATCTTCGCACGTGATCCACAGGATATTGGGCAATCCGGGCCCCTGCGGCTTCTCCGCCGCAGCCCCAAGCGCAATCGCAAGAATCATCGTGGCGGTCATGTTCCCTTCCTTCCAGTGTTGTCAAGGCGGCGAGCCGATCGCCGCAGAAAAACACCGCGCCTTGGCCCGGCCGCGACGCAGTCGGACCTTCTCTCGCCTTTACAACTCCTTGATGCGGATGTTGCGGAAAAACACCTCTGCGCCGTAGTTTCCGTGCGCATGCAAGCCGATGTGGCCTTTCTCGTACTTCAGCCCCGGATGATCGTGGCCGTCGATCGGCTGCACCTCGTCCAGATTGCAATCGACGATTACCACGCCGTTGAGCGTTACCTTCAAATGGCGATGATCGCAAACGATCTCTTCCTCGTTCCATTGCCCCGGTGGCTTGAGATGCCCCCGCTTGGCAGGCACCACCCCATACAGCGAACCGTGGTACTGATAGGGCTTCAGCTCCAACTTCTGGCCGTGCTTCCAGCAAGGGAAGTAGCTATCGTCCAGTACCTGGATTTCGTTGCCTTCCAGGTGCGGCTGGGGGCTGATTCGGTCGCGGACCCCCACCCCGTTGTTCGACCCCGTATCCAGCCTGATTTCCAGGCGCAGAACGAAATTGGCGTACTCCTTTTCCGTGAAAATGTGGTCCTTGCCCGTGTCCTTGCAGATGAGCATCCCGTCTTTGACATAGTAGCTGTCCGTTCGACCGTTCAGCCCCACCCAGCCTTTGAGCGACTTGCCATCGAAAATGCTCACAAACCCTTCGCGGGCCTCGGCGGCCGAGAGGCCGGTGACCGGATCTGCCACCCCTTCAGCACCCAGGACCGCCGTGGTCCAAACCCAAACCACCGAGATTGCCAGAACTGCGTGCGCCCATCGCATGGTGCGGTCTCCTTAAGGTTCAGCCAAGCACGAATCGGCCAGAGGGACCACCCCAGAATACTCAGGCGCCGCGCAGGCCGCAATCGACCGAAGGGGGAGAAAACAGATGACAGGTGAGAGGATCAGGCAGCAGGGAACAGAGAGCACGGGACACGCTGGGCCTACGCCAGCAGCGCGCGCAGCGCTGTCTCCAAATCGCCATGTACGAAGCGGTAACCCGTCTCGTTAAGTACGCGGGGAACCACCCGCGTGCTGGCCAAGAGCAGTTCCTCGGCCATCTCGCCCAAAGCCAATCGAAGTGCCATTGCCGGCAAAGCCAACCACGTGGGCCGCCGCAGCACCCGGCCCAATGTGCGGGTAAAATCGCGGTTCGTAACCGGCTGGGGCGAGACCATGTTGACCGGCCCCTGGACGCCTTCCGTCCCTAAGACGTGCAGGATGCCACCCACCGCATCGTCCAGGCCGATCCAACTCATCCATTGCCGACCGTTGCCCATCCGGCCGCCCAACCCCAACCGGAACGCCGGCAGCATTCGGGCCAGTGCTCCGCCGCGGGCGCTAAGCACAATGCCGAACCGCAGGTGCACCACACGGATACCGGCCTGCCGGGCGGGTTCAGCCGCCGCCTCCCACTGTTGGCAGACCTCGGGCAGAAACCCGCTGCCGGCTGGGCTGGATTCATCCAGCACCGCGTCGCCTCGGTTGCCATAAAAGCCAATGGCCGACGCACAAGCCAGTACCCGCGGCGGTCTCTCCAGCCGCGACAAACCCTCGCACAGGCGGCGGGTGCCTTCCACCCGGCTGGCGCGGATGCGGGCCTTTTGCTCGGCGCTCCATCGCCCCGCCGCGATGTTCTCCCCCGCCAGATGGACCACCGCGTCATGTCCTTCCCACTGGGCGCGCTCCACCAGGCCAAGCTCGGGGTTCCAAGCCACATCGCCCATCTGCCCCGCAGAGCGACGGGCGCGCGCAACATCATCCCCGCGGGCCTGGCAAGCAGCCACCAGGGCCGAGCCAATCAACCCGCTGGCTCCGGTAACGGCGATTCTCATGGGGTCAGTGCGGCTGGCCTGCGGGGAGTTGGCGCTGCGTGGTTCTGCCGCACACCACCGGGCCAGCTAGTCCGAAAGCTCGAACTTCAGGTCTTTGACCCCGCCCTCTTTGATATCGACGGTCAGGCCCGACTTGGAGGCATCTTTATACTTGGCGGGCAAGAGGTCCTTGGGCGTGCCGGCCGCCGGCTCTTCACCGCCCTTACCCGTTGCACCCTCAGGAGGCGCGCCTTCCAGAACCGTTTTTTGGATGGATACCTGATAGGTACCCGGGATGGCCCCGTCTTTCGGCTCGAAGGTGGTCATAACGAAACGGCCGGATGCATCGGTGATCCCCACCGCGCCCCGCTTGCCGGCGGTGGAGACGAATTGGACTGTGGCCCCTTCGACAGGCTGCCCCTTGTAGGTTACGGTTCCGCTGACGGGCACCGTTTTGGGCCGATTGGGGTCGGTGGGGCGCGACTGGCAGCCGACCACCAGCAGAAGGATTACCGCACAACTCGCAGGCAAGATCCGCATGGCATCACCCTTGTTCCGCGGGAAGGACGAGTAGCCTCGCCCGGCACCATGCCGGGACCGCCGTTGTTTAGCAGGTGGGGCCTTCGGTCGGCAACCCCCCTGTTGTATGGAACATTCTCCATCGAAAGTGTTATCGCCCTCCCGGCCGATAGCATGATCGACAAAATCTCTGCCTAGCGCTTGCGTTTGGCAATAGGTTGGGGCATAATTGGCGCCGGCTCCGCGGGGAGAGCTGGCACTTTTGCGATACGCGCGTGTCGGGTTGTTCCTGGTTCTTCTTCTAGTTTCCTCAATCCGGAGGTGTGTTGTGTTCAAGCGGTGGAGATGTCTCGGGTTTACGCTGGTCGAGTTGCTGGTGGTGATCGCCATCATCGGCATCTTGATTGCGTTGTTGCTGCCGGCGGTGCAGGCGGCGCGCGAGGCTGCTAGACGCAGTCAGTGCACCAACAATCTGAAGCAGCTTTCGCTGGCAATCCACAATTACGCGGATGTGTACAAAGTGTTGCCGCCCGGCGAAACCGGCACCGGCATCATGTGGGGCGGCGACCCGGTTACGACCAACACGGTTCGGCTTTCCACCTGGGTGCTGACGCTGCCCTTCTACGAACAGCAGGCGCTTTATAACCAGATCAGCACGCCGCAAGGGACGTTCCCGGCCTGGGGGCCTACGCCTGCCGCAAACCAACCCGCTTACCCGCCTTGGCGGCAGCAGATACCCGTGTTGGCTTGTCCGTCCGATGGCGCTATCCTGGGCAAGGGGGCTAACGACGCTGGCCGGACCAACTACCGCGTTTCGGTCGGTGACGCCATCTTTCGCGGCGTGATCAGTGGCTCGGCCTCCGGTGCCCGCGATGGTGCGAATCCGCGGGGGTTGTTCGGGCTGAACTCGGCCATCGGTTTCCAGGCCATCCTTGATGGCACCAGCAACACCATCATGCTCTCGGAACGGCTGTTTGGCGCCGACGTGTGGGATATCAAGCAGGGGATTGCACTAAACGTCACCGCTTTGTCGGCAGGCGCGGCGCTGGCGCCGGCCCCATGCCTGGCCGTGTTCGACCCCAACGCGCCCGGCCGGTATGCTGCGGCGTACACGCCAGCCGGCTGGTCTGGCCGACGCTGGGCCAGCGGCATCGTGCAGTACACCCGGTTCAACACGGTGCTGCCCCCCAACAGCCCCTCGTGCAACGACAGCACCTGGGACGAACGCAACGTGGTGCTGACGCCTACCAGCAATCATCC
>Ga0123519_10010865_pt1 | contig 13503 bp, 8 predicted proteins | sample YelNatPaOPRAMG02_FD_87396 | JGI IMG/M metagenome (GOLD analysis project Ga0123519, IMG submission 87396) | Hot spring microbial communities from Yellowstone National Park - Yellowstone National Park OP-RAMG-02 (version 2) | ecosystem: Environmental > Aquatic > Thermal springs > Hot (42-90C) ...
GCGCGCACCGCATCCAGGTCGGCCGCGTCGACAAAGTGGGCCTCCACCCCCTGGGCGCGCAAGAGGTTGGCCAGCAGGGCGTAGGTGGCGCCGTATACGTCTTGTGCGGCCACCACCCGCTGGCCCGGGCCCACCCCTGCGGCCAAGAGCGCCAGGTGGATGGCCGCCATCCCCGAGGCCGTCGCGATGGCCGCCTCGCCTCCCTCCAGCGTGGCCACCGCCTCCTCGAGGGCCGCCACCGTCGGGCTGCCATAGCGCGGGTACACGTAGCCCGGCCGCCCGCCGGCAAAGACGCCGTCGAGGTCCTCCATGCTCTCGTAGAGGTAGCCCACCGAGGGGTAGATGGGCGTGCTCACGGGGGTGAAATCGGGCCGTGGCGCCCGTTCGCCCGCATGCACCGCCTGGGTATGGATCGAGCAACGCCTGAGGTCCATGCTGCACCCGCTTTCGCTGCTGCGTACTAGGTACTGCGTACCGCGCATTGCGTACTGCGTAACGGCGAAGCGCCTCCGGCAGCGAGCCTGGCGCCGAGCAACGCATCCTTCGCCGTGGCGACCTTACGCCTTACGTTTTACGCATTACGAGACCACCTCATTCGCAATCGACGCCCCATCGGGGATGACGGCGCCGCGCAGCACGACCGCGTCGCGCAGGCCCACCCCGTCGCCGATGAAGCAGCCGCGCTCGATATAGACCCGTGGGCCGATGATCGAGTCGCGGCCGATGATGGTGCCCTCCTCGATGCGCAGGGGCGTGATGAGGTGGGTATTGGGGCCGACGGTGAAGGGGGCCAGTTGTGGCTTGTCTTGCCCGGCCACCAGGTAGTGCCGGTTGATGGCCAGCAGGTCGGCCGGGCCGGTCACGGTCAGGCGCTTGTCGATGAACACCGGGTACACGCCGCCGTCGTGGTCGATCAGCGCCTGGATGGCATCCTGCAGCTCGTACTCGCCCCGCGGCGAGAGCCGCACGCCCGGCAAAAAGTCGAGGATGCGCGGCGAGAACACGTACAGCGGCAGGCTGGCGATGTTCGAGGGGGCCTCGGCGCGCGATGGCTTTTCGACGATGCGGGTGACGCGCCCATCGCTGAGCGCCACGATGCCGGTGCGGCCGATCTCCTCCTCACCGATCGGCATCACGCTGAGGATGCCGCCGGCGCCCGGGTGCTCCCGGTGGCACTCGAGCAGCTCTTTCACATGCTGCGCCGAAGTCAGGTTGTCGCACGCCGAAAGGATGAAATCGCCCTCGATGTAGGGCGCGGCCTGGCGCAGGGCGTCGGCCATGCCGCGGCGCTCCTCCTGCACCACAAAGCGCACCTGCACGTCGAGGGCACATTCCTCGGTAAAGTGTTGCACGATGTCCTTGTCGTCGGCACTGACCACGAGCACAAAGTCGCGGACGCCGTTCTCGTAGATGGTCTCCATCACCCGCTCGACCATGGGCCGCCCGAGGATGGGCAGCATGGCCTTCGACCGTTTGAGGGTGATGGGGTGCAGGCGCGAGCCTTTGCCCGCGGCCAGGATGACCCCCTGCAAGCTCTTGCCTCCTCGATTGCGCTACTGCCGCGCCAGCACCGCTTCGGGCGCCAGCTCTTCCACGCGCAGGCCCTGCCGGGCCAGGCGCGGCACGGTCACCACGGCCTGGCTGAGGCCCAGCTCGCGCGCTGCCTCGCCGAACGCCGCGGCCAGCCGCCCTTCCTCGCCCGGGCGCGCCAGGGCGAACACCGACCCGCGCCCGCCGGCGCCGGTGAGCTTGGCCCCCAGCGCCCCGGCGGCCAGCGCGGCCTCGATCAGGCGGTTGGTGATGCGCACGCCATCGTCGCGCAGGCCACAGTAGGCCATCATCTCGTTCACCAGGCGATGGTTCTCGTTCATCAGGCGGCCAAAGGTCTCCAGGTCGCCCGCCAAGAGGGCGATTTTGCCGCGCCAGGCCGTCTCGCCCGCTCGCTCCATCACCCGCAGCATGAACGGCCGCTCACTGCCCGGGCCAGCTTTCTCGTAGGCGGCGTATTCCTCCAGATAGCGCGGGCGCATGCAGCCGTGCACATCGCCCGAGGCCCGGTCGATGCCGGTGCTGCAGACGACCAGAGGCAATTCCCCCACGTAGGGGTCGAGCCGCTCGTAGGTGCAGTAGGGCTCCTCGCCGATGGGGCGATGGAGCAATTTGCCGCGGTAATCGATGTAGGCCAGGCCGCCGAAGATGGGCACATAGCGGTCGGCAAAGCCACAGGCGATGCCCAGGTCCTTGCCCTCCACCCGCTGCGTCATCTCGGCCAGGAGATAGTCGTTGTGCACCCGCGGGTCCAGCTCGTAGGCCGCCCGCAGCGCTGCCAGGGTGAGGATGATCAGCATCGAAGAGCCGCCCAACCCGCTCAGGCGCGGCACATCGGTCCACGTGGCCAGGCGGACCTTCTGCCGGCCAAGCTTGGCGGCGAACTCGGGGCTGTAGGAGAGGAGCCGCCGCACGGCGGCTTTTTGCAGGGTGGCGCGGCCATCGGCGGCCAGGGCCATGGCCGGATCCTCCACATGGCCCGTCAACACCAGTTGGCCGTCGGGGCCACGCCGGTACTCGTGGAACTCGAGCACCTCCGATGGCTCGACCCAGGCGCCGGCCCACATGTCGATGGCGGTGGAGATGGTCTGAAAGTCGCCTTCGTTGCCGTCGGCGGGGTTGCCGAGGACGTTGATGCGCGCAGGTACGGCCAGACGGTAACGTTTCACCAGGACCTCCCGGAGCTGAACCCGGCCGCCCGGCTCGGGCGGCGCCACGCTGCGCCGAGTATACCACATCAGCCCGATTCTTGCACAAGGCCGCGGCCACCCGGGTGCAGTTCGGTTTGGGTGCAAGCCTGCATGCCAGCATTCGGTGTATGGTGCTGCCCCCACCCCCAGCCCCGCCCCCAGGCGTGGGGGGGGGGGGCTGGGGGTTGGGGGGTTGGGGCGGGCGCTTTGCTCCCGCCCCAAACCCCCAATCGAAGGGCTCGCCCTTCCCGCCGCGGTGGCAAGGAGGCCGGGGGGGATGGGCCTCATACCTGTCCAGAACGCTGGTCGCTGGCCTGCCCCCAAAATGAACTACACCTGCGGCCACCGGGCATGCCGCCGAGAAGGGTCGCCCGGCGGGAGGCCGTAGGCGCGGCGTGTTTGTGCGGCGGGTTGCTCCGCGGCACGATGCCGCGCCTACGATGATGTGGGGCCCGGCGTGTTGCCGCGGCCATCGCGCTCACTCCGCCCCACAGGCCTGTGCGATGGCCGGCAACGCCTCGGCCACGTCGTCATGCAGCACCAGCGCTGCCGCATGGTCCAGGCCCGTGGGTTCGCGGTTGACGATCACCAGCCGCGCACCGCGCCCGAGTGCCATCTCGGGCAGCAGCGACGCCGGCGCCACCGTGAGCGAAGACCCCGCCACCAGCATCACATCGCAGGCCTCGGCCTCATGTTCCGCCTCCTCCAACACGTCGAGGGGCAGCATCTCGCCAAAGAGCACCACATCGGGCTTGAGCGCCCCGCCGCACTCCTGGCAGCGCGGCACCTCTCGCGAGGCCCACAGCTCGCCGACGAGCCGCTCCGCCGGCACCTTGCGGCCACACCGGACACAGGTGGCCGTGCGGACGTGGCCGTGCAGCTCCAGCACCCGCCGCGAGCCTGCCCGCTGGTGCAACCCGTCGATGTTCTGCGTAATGACCGCGCGCAGCAGCCCCGCCCGCTCCAGGGCCGCCAGGGCATAGTGCGCCGGGTTGGGCTTGGCCTCCGACATCTGCCGCACCAGAGGCCGCAGCCAGTCGTAGAAGGCCTGCGGGTTGCGGCGAAAGCCCTGGATCGAAGCCACCACCATGGGGTCCACCTGTTCCCACAGGCCCGATGTGGGGCTGCGAAAGTCGGGGACGCCCGAGGGTGTGCTGATGCCGGCGCCGGTCAGCGCCACCGCATGCCGGGCCGACCCTAGAAGCGCAGCCGCCCGCTCAACCGCCTCGTTGTTCAATGTTCCCCTCCGCTGGCCAGCCGGTGGGCCAGCCGCGCCGGCTCGGGCAAGCGCCGGCCGCGCGTGCAGCCGAGCACCAGGGCGATGGCCTCTGGCAGGCTCACCCGGTGCCCCACGGATACAAAGACGGGTTTGGCGCCGCTGCGCGTGCGCACCGCCGCCCCCACCACCTCGCCGCCGTCGACGAGCTCCGTCCAGCTTCCCGCCGCCTCGCCCGGCTCGGCGTAGCTCCCCACCAGGCGCGACTTGGCACACCCCACACTGGGCCGGTCGAGGAGCACGCCCAGATGGCTGGCCAGCCCCAGGCGGCGCGGATGGGCGATGCCCTGCCCGTCGCAGAGCAAGACATCCCACTCTGCGGCCAGGCGGCTCAGGGCGTCCAGCGCTGCCGGGCCCTCGCGGAAGGTCAAAAGGCCCGGCACGTAGGGGAACTCAACCGGGCGCTCGGCCACCGCCCGGGCCTGTAGCTCGAGCTCCGGGTACGAAACCACCACCACCGCGGCCCGCGCCACGCCGCCCCGAAAGCCCACATCGAGGCCCGCCACCCTGCGCACCCCCGCCAGGCTGCCCTCGCGCACCACCAGCCCGCGCAGCCGCTCCTGGATCGCCATCGCCTCGGCAGGCGTCACCCGCCATGGATGTCCGTGCTTGAGTGTGCTCATGGCCAGGGATTGTACTCCGCCGGCCCAGGCCACACAAGCCGCGCCCCTCGACAGAGGAGCCCAGGACCGCCCGGGTCTGCATCTGCCCCAAGAGTAAACTGCGCCCGCATGGGGGCCAGGCGACCGCATCAGGCGTCCTTGCAGCGCGAGATGCGGCGCGCCCGGCTGCGCGTGAGCCAGTAATAGGCTGCGCAGGTGGCCTCGGCGCCCAGGGCGTAGAGGGCGCTGTAGCCCACCACGGCCAGGTTGGCTGCCGCGGGCAGCGCCACAAAGCCCACAAAGCGCGCCGCTGGCGTGTCGAACGAGACGAGCACCACGAAGAGCAGGGTTGACACCACGAGGGCCACCAGCAGCGGCCGGCTCATGCCCCGCTCGCGCCACAGGGGCCGCCGCGAACGCACGACCGGCGCCAGAAAGAAGGTCGTCAGCGCCAGCTCGTACACCAGCGCAGTGTGCAGGAACGCCTCCGGCGCCCCCTGCAATACCGCCACCAGGCCCAGGCTGAACAGCGCCTCCAGCACCCCCAGCGCACCGGCCAGCGTGACCAGCCGCGGGATGTCGAGCCGCTCGGGCTCGGCCAGGTCCTCGGGGTCCACCGTGTCGGTCGAGATGGCCAGCATGGGCAGGTCGGTGAGGATGGCCAGCAGCAGCACCTGCCCGGGCAAGAGGGGCAAAAAGGGCAACACCAGCGAGGCCACGACCATGGTGATGAGGATGCTCAGGTTGCCGGGCATGGTGTAGAGCAGGTACTTGCTGATGTTGGCCAGGATCTCGCGCCCTTTGCCGATGCCGTTGACCAGCGAGGCCAGGTCATCGCCCAGCAGGATGAGGTCGCCGGCCTCCTTGGCCACCGCCGTGCCGCTGGCCATCGCCACCCCCACCGTCGCCGCCCTGAGGGCCGGCGCATCGTTGACGCCGTCGCCCGTCACGGCCACCGCCTCGCCCGCCGCCTCGAGCCCCTGCACGATGCGCAGCTTGTCTTCGGGCACCAGTTCGGCAAAGACCTGCGTGGCGCACAGCTCGGCCGGCGAAAGGGTGCCCTGCCTCAGCTCCTCGCCACGCATGACGCGCACGCCATCGCCACTCAGGCCAATCTCACGGGCCACCGCCTTGGCCGTCTGCACATGGTCGCCCGTGAGCACCTTGACCTCCACATCGAGCCGCCGCGCCTGCCGGATGGCCTCCGGCACCGCCGGGCGCACGGGGTCGCCCATGCCGATCAGGCCCAGGAAGCGCAGCCCGGTCTCATCGGCCGGGGTATAATCGGGCCGCTCGGGCAGCTCCTTCGCCGCCACCGCCACCACACGCAGGGCGTTGGCGGTCATCGCCTGCAGCTTGGCCTCGGCCTGGGCCCGCGCGCCGACCGGCCCGAAATCGGCCGACACATCCATCACCTGCGCCGGCGCGCCCAATGTGATGAGCTCGGCGCGCCCATCGCGCCGCACGACGTGCGAGGCCCGCTTGCGGTCGGGGTCGAACGGCAGCCGCTTCAGCGACTCGGGCAGGGGCTGGCCGGGCCTCACCACGCCCTCCTCCAGCGCCCGGTCGATGATGGCGTCATAGATGCTATCCTCGCCGCGGGCCGGGTAGGTGGTCGCCAGTACCGCCTTGGCCAGGATGTCGGGCGAGCCCCACACCTCGCGCACGCGCATGACGCCGCTGGTGAGGGTGCCGGTCTTGTCGGTGCAGAGGACGGTGACCGAGCTCAGGTCCTGCAGGGCACTCAGGCGCTTGACGATGACGTTGCGGCGCGCCAGGTCGGCGGCGCCCAGCGAGAGGGTGATGGCGGTCACCGCCGGCAACGCCTCGGGCACGATGCCTACGATGAGCGCCAGGCCGAAGAGGAAAGAGTTGAACAGGCCGCGGCCGAGCAGGGTATTGGTGGCGACGATGACCACCAGGGCTCCGATGCCGATAGCCAGGAGGAGGTTGGCGAAGCGGTTCAGGTCGCGCTGGAAGGGGCCCGGCCGCTCGAGCCCGCGCAAGAGGGCCGCCGTCTGGCCAAAGTAGGTGCGGCTGCCCGTAGCCACGGCAATCCCTTCGCCGCGGCCGGCCACCACGGTGGTGCCGGTGAAGAGGGTGTTCTCGATGCGCGTGGGCCGGCCGGTCACGCCGGGCTGCGGCGCGCTGACCTTGGGCACCGGCAGCGCCTCGCCGGTGAGCGGGGCCTCGTTGGCGGCCAGGGCCTCAGCCTCGGTCAGGCGCAGGTCGGCCGGCACGATGTCGCCCGCCTGCACGAGCACGATATCGCCCGGCACCACGTCGCTGGCCGGTATGCAGCGCACGCTGCCGCCCCGCCGCACCCGCGCCTCGACGCGGAGCAGCCGGCGCAGTTCCTGTAGCGCCCGCGTGGCCCGGTACTCTTGAAAGAAGCCCAGCGCCGCGTTCAGCGACACAAGCCCGAGGATCAGCACACCATCGGCCAGGTCGCCGAGGAACAGGGCCAGCACTGCTGCCGCGATCAAGAGCAGCGTCAGCGCGCTCTCCAACTGTCGGCGCACCAGCCGCCAGGGCGTCACTTCGCGGCCCTCGACCGTGTTGGGCCCGTACCGTTGCAGCCGCCGCGCCGCTTCCTCGTCGGAGAGGCCCTGCTGGGGGTCCACCCCCTCGGCCGCCGCTACCGCCTCGGCCGGCAGCCTGGCATATTCCGCGACCGGGCTCGCCCCCTCCTGCTCTGCCGTGCGCGCCATGGCCTCCGCCCCCGGGCCTTCGCTCTCCCTCGTGCCAAAGTAGGGAACCCCTGGCGAGAGAGCGAGAACCGGGCCAAGGCGGTGGCGAGCGCGGATTCGCCTTGCCTGCGGCCCCGCACGGCCTATACTTGCAGGCCGGAGCGCACCTGCAGGGGCGGCCACCGAGCTTCCGTGCCCCGAGGCGGTCGGCCCCCCTCTCAGGGGTGCTCAAGCTCCAGCCAGCGCCGGGCGCCGCGCCCGGCACGGAGGTGTTGCCCGATGAGGCCTGCCAACGACGGCGCCCTGCCCGAGTTCATCGCTTCCTGGTTCAGCGACCTGCAGCCACTGCCCCTTCACGCCGTCACCGCCGACCCGGCGCGCGTGGCGGTATTCAGCGCCGACATGCTCGAGTGCTTCACCCGCCGCGGGCCCCTGGCCTCCAGGCGGGTGGAGGCGCTGATTCCCCGCATCGTCGAGCTCCTCACGCGCGCCCACGGCCGCGGGGTGCGCCACCTGGTGCTCGTGGAAGATGCCCACCACGCCGAATCGCCCGAGTTCGACGCCTTCGGCCCCCACTGCCTGCAGGGCTCCGACGAGGCGCGCACCGTCGCCGAGCTGGCGGCGCTGCCCTTCGCCCAGGAGTTTGTGGTCATCCGCAAGAACTCGCTCAGCCCGGCCATCCACACCCCGCTCGACCCCTGGCTCGACGTCCACCCCGAGGTCACCTCGGCCATCGTGGTGGGCAACAGCACCGACCTGTGCGTGTACCAGTTGGCCGCGCACCTGCGCCTGCGCGCCGATGCCCTCGACCTGCCGGGCTACCGGGTGATCGTGCCCGCCAACCTGGTCGATTGCTATGACCTGCCGGCCGATGAGGCCCTGCAGGCCGGGCTCAAGCCTCACCCGGCCGGCTTCTTCCACCCGGTGTTCCTGTACCATCTGGGGCTGATCGGCGTGGAGGTGGTGAGGGAACTGTCGTGGTGATGGGGCAAGGGGTGGTGGCAGGGCAAAGCAGCGGCCTGCCCCGCCACCACCCGCCTGCAGAGCTGCAGGATCCCGCCCCGCCCCGGGGGGTGGGCACGGGCCTCCGCCTACATGGCCTCGGGGGCGCTCATGCCCATCAGGTGCAGCGTGCGCGCCAGCACGATGCGCGCGGCATCGACCAGCTTGAGCCGCGCCAGGGTGATGGCGCGGTCGGCAGGGTCCGAGGAAACGACGCGGCAGTCGCGGTAAAAGCCGTGGAACACCCCGGCCAGCTCCTGGGCATAGTAGGCCAGATGGTGCGGAGCACGCTCGGCGGCGGCCTTGTAGACCACCTCGGGCAGCCTGAGCAACTGGCGCAGCAGGTTCTGCTCGGGCTCGCCGGTCAAGAGCGACACGTCGCCCTCGTCGATGGGCAGGTCGCCCGCCTTGCGCAGGATGCTGGCGATGCGCGCGTGGGCGTACTGCACATAGTAGACGGGGTTCTCATCCGACTGCTTCACGGCCAGGTCCAGGTCCAGGTCCATCTGGCTGTCGGCCGAGTGGGAGAGCAGGAAGAAGCGCAGCGCATCGGGGCCGATCTCGTCGAGCACCTCGTGCAGGGTGATGATATCGCCCGTGCGCTTGGAGATGCGCACGATTTCGCCGCCGCGCCGCAGCGTCACGAGCTGGTAGAGCAGGAACTCGAGCCGCTCCGGGTCGAGCCCAAAGGCCCGCATCATGGCCTTCATGCGCGGCACATGGCCCTGGTGGTCGGCGCCCCAGACGTCGATCACCCGGTCGAACCTCCGCACCACGAACTTGTCATAGTGGTAGGCGATATCCGAGGCAAAGTAGCCGGGCTGGCCGTTGGAGCGGATGAGCACTTCGTCCTTGTCGCCGCCCAGCTCGGTGGCTTTGAACCACACCGCCCCCTCGCGCTCCTCCACGTGGCCGCCCTCGCGCAGCATGCCCAGCACGCGCTCGAACAGCCCTTCGTCGTAGAGGCTGCGCTCGGAGAACCAACGGTGGAAGCTCACGCCCATGGCCGCCAGGTCGGCGCGGATCGATTCCAGCACCATGTCGAGCCCGCGCGCGCCGATCTGGGCGATGGCATCCTCGCGTGGCAGGAGCAGGTAGCGGCTGCCCTCTTCCTCGGCCAGGCGGCGGCCCCACTCGATGAGGTAGGTGCCCAGGTAGCCATCTTCGGGCACCGGCTCATCGGCGCCCAGGGCCTGGGCGTAGCGCGCGTAGAGGCTGGTGTAGAAGGCCTGCATGCGGCTGCCGGCGTCGTTCACATAGTACTCGCGCTCCACGTCATAGCCGGCCGCCACCAGCACGTTGGCCAGGGTATCGCCCAAGACGGCGTTGCGCGCCGAGCCCGTGTGGAGTGGCCCCGTGGGGTTGGCGCTCACATACTCCACCTGCACGCGCTCGCCGTGGCCCAGCTCCACGCGCCCATAGTCCTCGCCGACGGCGCGGATGGCGTCGACCTGAGCGGCCAGCCACGCCGCGCTCAGGGTCAGGTTGATGTAGCCCGGCGCCACCGCCTCGGCCCGGCCGATGTACTCCGGCGCCTCGAAGTGGCGCACGATGGTCTCGGCAATCTGGATGGGCGCCCGCCGGGCCAGGCGCGCCAGCTGCATGGCGATGGGCGTGGCATAGTCGCCGTAAGCCGCCTGCTTGGGCCGCTCGAGCGGCACATCGGGCACCTCGAACGGCGGCAGCGCCCCCGCGGCCTGCGCCCTCTCGATGGCCTGCTTCAGGCGCAGCGCCAAATCGTCGCTCAAGAGTGTCTTCATTGTATCCTCATCGCATCTCCAGCCAGTTCTTGCCGACCTCGATATCCACGTACAGGGGCGCACGCAGCGCACAGGCGCCTTCCATCACCGAGCGCACCAGCTCTTTGACCTCGGCGACCTCGCCCTCCGTCACTTCGAGCACCAGTTCGTCGTGCACCTGCAGGATCATGCCCGCCTGCAGCCCCCTCTGCTGCAGCTCGCGGTGCAGGCGGATCATGGCCATCTTGATGATGTCGGCCGCCGTGCCCTGGATGGGCATGTTGATGGCCATGCGCTCGGCAGCGCGCCGCGTGTTGAGCGGCGCCTTGCTCTCGGGCGCCAGCTCGGGGAAGTACCGCCGCCGGCCGAAGAGGGTCTCCACGTAGCCCTGCTCGCGCGCCTGGCGCTTGACCTCCTCCAGGTAGGCCTGCACCGCCGGGAACTGGGCAAAGTAGCTGCGGATAAAGCGCGCCGCCTCCTCCTGCGACAGCTCGGTGCGCGCGGCCAGGCCGTAATCGCTCATGCCGTAGATGAGGCCAAAATTGATGGCCTTGGCCAGCCGCCGCATGTCGGGCGTGACCTTTTCCAGCGGCACGCCGTGGATGAGGGCGGCCGTGCGGGCGTGGATGTCTTCGCCGCGGGCAAAGGCGCCCAGCATCGCCTCGTCGCCACACATGTGGGCCAGGATGCGCAGCTCCACCTGCGAGTAATCGGCCGCCACGAGCACCGCCCCCTCGCCCGCCACGAAGGCGCGCCGGATCTGGCTGCCCAATTCGGTGCGGATGGGGATGTTCTGCAGGTTGGGGTCGCTCGACGAGAGGCGCCCCGTCACCACCGCCGCCTGGTTGAACGACGTGTGCACACGGCCGGTCTGGGGGTTGACCAGGAGCGGCAGAGCATCCACGTAGGTGCCTTTGAGCTTGTTGAGCTGCCGGTACTCCTGGATCAGCCCGATGATCTCGTGCCTGCCCTGCAGGGCTTCCAACACCGAGGCATCCGTCGAGCGGCCGTTCTGGGTGCGGCGCAGCGACTGGCGGGGCGGCTTGAGGCCCAGCTTGTCGTACAGGATCCTCGCCAACTGCTGGGTGGAGTTGATGTTAAAGCTCTCGCCGGCCACCCGGTAGATCTCTGCCTCCAGCTCGCGCTGGCGCCGGAAGAGCTCGCGCGACATCTCGTCGAGCACCCGCACGTCGAGGGCCACGCCCCGCCGCTCCATGGCCGCCAACACCGGCACCAGGGGCATCTCGATCTGGGTGAACAGTTGCTCCTGCTGCCGCTCCTTGAGCTCCCGCTCCAGGTGCTCGCGCAGGCGCAGGGTGATATCCACATCGGCCGCGGCGTACGGCGCCACGCGGTCCACCGGCAGCTGGGCCATGGTCACCTGGGTGCGCCCCTTGCCGATCAGCGCATCGATGGGCGTCATCTCCAGGCCGAGCTTTTCCCAGGCCAGCCCTTTCAGGCCCAGGTTGCGCCCCGCCGGGTTCACCAGCCAGGCCGCCAGCATGGTATCCCACTCGAGCCCACGCACGGCAAAGCCGTGCTGCTCGAGCACCATGATGTCGAATTTGGCGTTGTGGGCCGTCTTGGGGATGCGCTCGTCGGCCAGCAGGGGGCCCAGCAAGCGCCGTGCCGCCTCGAGCGGCACCTGCGGGCCGCCGGCGCTCGCAGGGTCGTGCCCCACGGGGATGTAGTAGCCCCTTCCGGGCGCATCGGATAGGGCAATCCCCACCAGCCTGGCGCGCATGGCGTCGACGTCGGTGGTCTCCACATCCACCGCCAAGCGGGGCGCGCTGCGCAGCCTCTCCACGAGCGCCGCCAGCCCGGCCTCGCTCTGCACCACCTGGTACTCGCCGTGGGCCTGCACGTACACGGGGGCAGGCCCCGGCTCGGCGCCGCCCGCCGCCTGTGCCGGTTGGGCCGGCGCAAAGAGGCCGAGCTGGGAGCCCGCAGCGCCACCGTGGGCCTGGCCCGCCGGCAGGCGGTCCACCAGCGAGCGGAAGCCCAGGGCGCGAAAGACCTCGAGCACGTCCTCGCGCCGGTAGGCCAGGCGCGCCTTCTCGAGCTCGATGGGCACCTCGACGTCGGTCACGATGGTGACCAGCCGCTTGGCTTCTAACACCTGCTGGCGGTTGCCCTCCAGGGCTTTGCGGATGCGCGGGTTGGCCACCTGGTCCAGGTGCTCGTAGAGGCGCTCGACCGAACCGAACTGCCGCAGGAGCTGCGTGGCCGTCTTGGCGCCCACGCCCGGCACCCCCGGCACGTTGTCGGAGGCATCGCCGACCAGCGCCTTGTAGTCGACGAGCTGCTCGGGGCGCACGCCGTACTTTTCCTCGACGGCCTTGACGTCGTACACTTTGGTTTCGGCAAAGGTGCGCCCGGGGGTCAGCACACGCACATCGGGCCGCACAAGCTGCAGGGTATCGGAATCGCCGGTGACGATCAGCGTCTCCATGCCCCGCTCGTGGGCCTGGCGCGCCAGAGTGCCCAGGAGGTCATCGGCCTCATAGCCCGGCACGCCGCAGCGGGCGATGCCAAAGGCGTCGATCACCCGGCGCACGCTCTCGAACTGCACCGCCAGCTCTTCGTCCATCCTGGCGCGGTTGGCCTTGTACTCCGCGAACCGGTCGTGCCGGAAGGTGCGCCCCACGTCGAACGCCACCACCACGTGCGTCGGCTTTTGTTCGTTCAGGGCCTTGAGCAGCATCGACGTAAAGCCAAAGGTGGCGTTCGTCGGCTCACCCGACGGCCCCGTGAGCGGCGGCAACGCATGGTAGGCGCGATGCACCAGCGCGTTGCCGTCGATGAGCATCAGTTTTTCCTGCTTGGGCACAGCGAACTCCCTTCCGGGCCGGCGGCGCAGCTTCAGCCGGCCAAAACCTGGGGTATTGTAGCGATTCCCGAGGGCAAAGTCAAAGATTCTGCGGCCTCGGCTTGGGTCCCTACAGCGGGGGCGACTTGGGCAGAAGCCCGGCCACTCGCTCCGCTGCTTTCCGGCCCCGACCCAAGGGGAGTTTGGCGGGTTGGCCGCCGGGAAGCCCGCCCGCGGGCGGGCTTCCCGGCGGCCAACCCGCCAAACTCCCCAAACGGTGTGGCACCGGCTGGGGTGCGGAGCGTGTAGCCCGGTGCGAACCCGTCACAATGGGCTGGAGCCGGGCGGCGGCCCAGCGAGATGCCCGGCCGTCACTCAGGGCATGGTGCATCTTGGACGCATCCTGGAGGTCCGCTCCTTGCTGAGAGAAGCGTGCCACCCGCATGCAGGAGGTGCCCGACGAGCACTCGCACCCAGAGGCACGAGCCCCCGACCCCTGCCGCAGCGGCTGCACCCGAGCCGGCCGTCGTGCGTGCCGCCGGCGTGCTCGAAGCCCGCACCGAGGCCATCGTGGCCCGCTGGCTCGAACGCCTGCCCGCCGCGACTCCGTCGCTGCCCCGCGACCTCTGCCTCGATGAGGCGCGGGA
>Ga0123519_10010871_pt1 | contig 13498 bp, 12 predicted proteins | sample YelNatPaOPRAMG02_FD_87396 | JGI IMG/M metagenome (GOLD analysis project Ga0123519, IMG submission 87396) | Hot spring microbial communities from Yellowstone National Park - Yellowstone National Park OP-RAMG-02 (version 2) | ecosystem: Environmental > Aquatic > Thermal springs > Hot (42-90C) ...
CTCAATGTGATTACGAACCAACCCCCTCCGGAACGGCCTGTGCTCGGCATCCTTTGGCAAGCCCTCACCGAGCGGATGACGAGCTTCCTCGAAGAAGTGCGCACAAGATTGGACCAACTGGTGTCGCCGATGCCCACGTTTGCACCGGTCGCGGTCCTCACTGGAGGCCCGGTGCGAAGAAGAGGGGGCCTTGAAAAGGAAGCCCTAGGGCAGGTTACTGCTTTCGTCCTCAATAAGGGGTGGGAGCCAGAACGCGCGCTTTCTCTTCCAGTAATCGATGGGCCAATGGTTAAAAATGGGCGTTTAACCTTGGTGCTCAGGGTGGAAGACCCCTCCCTTGTGGGCCGGGAGGCCGATCTGGCCTTAGTGGTCGAAGGCCTGGAAGTAGCGCTTTGCTCAGCGAGGGTGCCTGCTCTTCGGGAAGGGGGTGCGGATCTTACTTTTGAGTTAGATCTCGCTGAGGCGGGCATCAAGGTGAGGGACGGTTTGATCCCCTTCAAAGTTTTCCAGGTTTTCATCGAGTCCAAGACTCCGGAGGGAAAAAAGGAGGCGAATAAAGAGAAAAGGAGCAAAAATGGGCGATGAACTGCATCAAGCGATTCAGAAGCTTGCCCCGCGTGCTCAAGAGGCTTTGGAGTTAGTGCTGAGGAAGGCAACAGCGCATGGTTGTTTTAGTGTTTTCTGGGTGGCTTTGTGCATGGGCCCTTTGGTGGCAACATAAAAATGTAAAGCTTGAGGAGGTGAGATAAATGTCTGGAAGTTTTGATGATTGGACTGAAGATCTGAGGCTTCAACTTAAAAAATGTAATCCCCTAACCCCTTCAGCGAGCACCCCGTGGTTGAAAGGGGTGCATTGGGAGAACGAATTAGGGGACTGGTGGCGAAAGTGCGCCTTGGAAGGGGCTGAGAGCAATAGGATACGCCTTAGTCTGCCTATGGAGAATATCCCTTATCCACTCCCTCCAATTCCGGTGGTTCAAAGCGTTCTGAAGAGCGAGCTTGCCCTTATAACCCCCAGCTTCGATAACTATTTACCCGCTCTGATCGTGCTGGCCATGCTCGGGGTTGCGGTAGCTCTGTGCCCCTGGCCGCTAGTTATCAGCAAGTTGGAGCAAGCATTTGTAGAGAGAGCTGTACTGAGGGGCCGGGGGTCACCTATAAGACACGAACTGGTACCGAAACTGCGGTTCGGGAACGCAACTCAAGGAAGTATCGTTGTCGAAGCGTGCGGGGGCGTGCAACACTGGCCTTTGGCTGAGGAGCCAAGGGTAGAAAATGGTCACTTATTGGTTCATCTTACCGTTCCTGAGGGGGTCGCCGGCTACTCTGGCAAACGCGGCTGGCTATTGCTACGGACACCAGAGGGAGAAGGGTATCCCCTAGGGGTTGGTGTTGTCGAAGGACAGCATTTGAACTTCGACCTGGATTTGCGCGCACTGGGTGTCAAGATTCGCGAAGGTCTTCTTCGGCCAGGCATTCTACCTCATTCAATTTTCCTGGTTAGAATGGAATCCTGAAGGAGGCGGAATGCTTTGGCCTTTAAGCGAAGAGGAAATACAAAGTTTGAACCGTTTGCTTAACCAATATTTCGATCAAGACGTGATAAGACTTATTGAGCGAGCAGTTAGGCGAGCTAGGCAAAAAAACAAAGCTTTCGTGGGATTTGAAGACCTTGTGCTAGAGCTTCAGGAAGACCTTGAACTATGGGAAAGACCTTGGCCTCAGGAAGTTGGATTGCCTCGTGAAGCTGTGCTGAGATGGGCTCAAGCGCAGGATCGTGTAAGATGGGAGACTCCCAGCGCGAGGCTGCAAACTCCTGTCCCCTCACGGCGTTTGGCAAGAGTTTTGGAAGAAGTGGCAGCTCGCGCGGCTAATAGGGGTGGGAGGGCCGGTTTTGCGGAAATTGTGCAAGAATACCTTCGCAATAATGTATTAGTCGAAGAGCTCTATCAGGAGCGTGTGCTGATTCCTTTTGCTCCGCCGGACCCAGAGTGGGAAGCCTGGCTTGCGGAACTTCGGGCCGTCCGGACAATCAGCCATGAGCCTCCGGAAGATCTCTCCGGACTCCTAGAACATCTTGGGGTCAAACCGCTTGCGCATCAGGCTGTGGGCCGTGAAGAAGAGCTACATGATTTGTCACAGGCCCTGGAAGCGACATCGGTCCTTCTCGTAGGTCCTGCTCGTGTAGGGAAGACCTTCTTAGTTGAAGAACTTGCAAGGCGTCTATGGCGGGGGCAAAGAAGGCGTATTGCTCGTGTCGTCACCTATCGTCTAGAGGCAGGTGCTGGGATTGTGGGTGTGTTTGAGGCGCGTGTGAAAGCGCTTTTCGATTTTGCCATTAGGCACAATGTCATTCTATTTATCGATGAGTTCGATGCCGTGATAGGTACAGGCGTTGCTCTAGGTCGTCCGCAAGGATTTGCGACCTACCTTTTGGAAGGTATTGATCGAGGTCTTAGGGTTATTGCCTCGCTTACTCCCCAAGGTTTTGAGATTCTCAAAATTCATCAACAAGGAAACGCGTTGCTCGGGCGGTTTGCCATAAGGCACGTGAGAGAAATTCCACGAGAGGAATTGCCTAGAGCTTTCCGCGCTGCGCTCCCAAGAAATGATCTCGATGATGTGATAATTCGTGATGTTCTCGAGCTTGGGGATCGGTTTCTTCGTTGGCAACCCCAGCCAGCGAAAGGGATCAGGTGGTTGAAAATCGCCGCACAGAGACTTTCCAGGGGGGCATCTTTGACACGAGAAGCACTGGCTGATGTTGTAGCTCGTGAACTAAATGTCCCCTACCACATTGTAAGGGCTGCGCTGGATCGGCGAAGACTTGTTGAGCCAGACCGCTTAAAGGAACTACTAAGACAAGAAGTGGTGGGGCAGGACGAAGCAATCGAAATAATCGTAGAAACCGTGGCCTTTCACTGCGATCCGATAGGAGACGCAGTGCTGCGAAGTGAAAGGAGTCCATTCCGACCTCGAGCAGTGTTTTTGTTCTTCGGGCCCCCGGGGACCGGGAAAACCCTGACTGCAAAACTTTTAGCAGAGAGTTTGTTTGGGAAAGATGCTCTCATCAAGTTCAGTATGACGACATATCGTGGACCGGACGGACGGATAAGACTCTTAGGGTCTCCGTTCGGAAGACGAGGAGAACTAGCAACTAAAGTCGGGGAGAAACCTTGTTGTGTTTTGTTGTTTGATGAATTTGACAAGGCTCCTGAACAGTTTGATCTTTTCCTCCCCATTCTCTATGACGGAGAAGTTACTGGACAAGGCGAAATAGTCTACTTTTCTGACGCCATTATTGTACTCACGACGAATCTTGAGCCTAGAGAGCCCATAACTATTACTCCAGAATGCAGACGCGACCAGCTGCTTTCTCTTAGAAGGGCGTTCCCATCGCTTCCGGAGCCTCTCCTTGACCGAATTGACTGCGTCGTAGAATTTAAGCCCCTCACAATGGAACACCTTGAAGAAATCGTCGCACGACAAATAGCACGTATGAATGACCGGGTGCTTCAGCCTTCCTTTGGAATCCGCTGTTCTCTTGATGAAGCGGCGAAGCGTCGGCTGGCTGAAAGGGCTTATCATGAGGGTACGGGAGCTCGCGAGGTAGAGAGAGTTATCATGGACAATGTCCTGGCAAAGATTGCGGATTTTCGGGCTCGAAACCCGCGATTTCAGGGTACCGTGAGGGTTATTTATGAAGACGACGAGTTCCAGTTGATCCCTCAAGAGGGTGAGGTATGCCCATCCTAGAGTTCCACAACGGACCACTGGATGGAATAGAAATCCGATTCGAAAGAGAGCTCAGGATTGTTCCAGAAAATGTTGCTTCCGAGGGTCCCGATGTCTTTATTTACCCTTATGACCGGCTATTTGGAGCCGTTTTGGTGTACGCCGGCGACGAGGGAGTTCGGGTTGAACGGGAGAATGGCGAAAGCGTTGACGTCCCGTATGGGATAATTTTTCTTTTAGGCAACACATATCTTTCCATAAGAAAGGAGGAAGGAGGTTAAAGTGGTACCAAGAACAGATATTGAGCGATGGATCAGGGGCGAGCCCCCTCAATCACCACCTGCAGCAGATCTGCCTCAGGTCAGGGGAATCGAGGTGGCGCCACACAGGTTTCTCGTCTCGTTTGCTGTCGAGGGGATTGGGGTGCTCGCTGGTGAGCTGAGTCTTGAGGATGATAGCGTGGCGCTTATCGTGGACCTCCCTTGGGAAATCCCCGAAGGGGATATAACCTGGAGGAACCTGATGCAGTGGAACGGAAGACACCTCTTTGTTCGCCTCGTTAAAAAAGGAACCTTTGCGTCATTCGTGGTTGATCACCCCGCCGGATCCCCGGACGGGGCTTACTTTGATTACTGGGGGGTGGTGCTCTTTCTTGGTCTTGCGCAAGAGCTGATTCCCGCGGTTTGGCGTGAAGTGTTTGCAGGATGGGCTAGAGGTCCATTCCCTGGTAGGAGGTGCTGATGGACCTGGAGCAGCTTCTAGACGCTTTGCGAGGGTGCCGAGGAGTGGCAGGGGTAAACCCTCAGGGTGATGTGATTCTAGTGTGGGTTCGAGGCCGCATGGTGTTTGTTGACAGAGGTAGGCTAAATTCTCATGCGATAACTGTGATTTGTCCAGTGCGAACTTTGGATCAGCAGGCCGACGTAGAACGTGCGCTTGCGGAGGCGGCGAACAGCCGTTGGGCAAGCGCCCTCCTAGTCGATCGAGGCCAAGGCGGAAATCTCTTGATGGTTCAAGCACAGTTGATATTACCTACACCCGATCCTAACGACCCTATGAATAAGCTGGCGCAATTGTGCACACCGCGCTCGCTGTGCCTCGTCCTTCAGGCCGTTGTCGATTTGGCAAATCGTTTGGCAACTCCGGTGGGGCCGGAAGGAGCATAATCGAGTTGAAAGGGGGTTTTCATGCGAATGAGACGGATTATTTGGGCGGGAGTTGTTCTGTTCATCTTCAGTTGCCAGGCCTTGCCACTGCCCCAACGGTTCGTGTTGGAGCTTGACCGTAACGCTTGGGATTCGTTGTTCATGCAATTGGCGCCAGGGGAGCGCGAGGAAGGAATACGCGACTTGTTGCTGCTAACGTTGATTCAGGCCCTCGAGGGACAAGATACGGTGATTGCAGGGGCACTGCTTACGTCCGGGGTCGGACTTCCGTTACGCATGGGTTCCCTTCTCCATGCCGGTCTTCTTAGATTTGGGCCAACACGAGCTTTCTACGTGCCCGAACAAGACTCGCAAGGCAAGATTACTGGGAGTGTTTATATTCTTTTTCCAAAAGGTGGGGATTCCCTCGCCTACCTGCAGTATTGGGCGGACAGATTCAGAAAAGATACAGGTTTGGTCCCGCAGCGTGTTATTGCTTATGCCTACTCTCAAGATGTTGATCGGATGGAGGTCCAGTGCACACTAGCTGCGAATCTCACTGGGCTGCAGCTCTTCACAGAGAAGTACGGCTATTTTGAACAAGAGGTGTGGACAAGAAGCAATCTTGAGAGATTTCTGCAAACTACGAACGACCTGGTTTTTGCTCGAATAACGGGAGATGGCAAGTTGGTGGTCGGGGGAAGAAACTATAGTAAATCCATCCCCAAACTGAATCTTGAGGATATTGCTGCCTTATATCAGGGCTACTATCTGCCAACGGAAGTTAATGGAAGGCTCGAAGCTAGTGACTCTGGACTGGAATTAGAAGATGGTGTCTACTATCTTGATCAGTATTCATTCCTGGCACAGGCAGGAGATCAGGTAAGAATCGCGCTCGAGTCCAAGGACTTTGATGCATTCCTTGTGCTAGCAGGACCAGGGGATTTCTACTTAGCGGACGACGACAGTGGTGGTGACACAAACGCTTTGATCGTCGCTACCATGTCAGAAGCCGGTGTCTACACGATTACTGTCTCATCGGCTTTTCCTTGGAAAACCGGGTGTTACACGTTGCGAATCCGGCGGACAACCCGAGAAGGAGAGTCCTTCCCCTTCTTGGCGGAAACAGCGCCCGGTTTCTCGCTTGATCCTCGCCCTGGGCTCTATGATTTTGAAGGTTTTCTCTATGGCCTAGATAGCTTTATTAAGAATTACGGAGAAGAAGCAAAGAAGATTGTTGATGACGAACTTTGGAGTGTTTTTGAGGAAATAGTTGCAGTAGCTATAAACACACTTGATCTTCTCAGGGAAGACAAGTCATTGCAAAATATGACGGCTCAAGCGTTATACGAAGTATTTGTAGAGATCCAAGATGTCCTTCTGTCTTCTTCTGCAGAGAACGCTAGGGATTTATACAAGGACTTGACAGATGAAGTCTGGCCATTCGTTAACATTCAATGCCCTCGGTATATGGGCAACATCCAGGGGACCAAGGTCGCAATGACCATGTATTACTGCGACCTCCTCGGCAAGCTTTGGGCTATGGGCTATGGAACGCCCAACGTGATCGGCATGGATTCCATTCCAGAGATCCCAGTGGCTAGCGTCCATTGGGAGGAGATCAGGACGTTTCCGCAAGCCCGGCTTTGGTTCGAGCCCAATGGAGAAGCGGTTGGTAGGCGAGACTCATCACTGTATTTTGACCCCGTGGTGACCCGGTTATTTGCTGCTTCCTCTGATCCGGAAAACCCAGGGGAAGAAGTTGATCCTACAATAGAGAAGGCGCAGTTCATCGGTTGGTGGAATGGGCACTGGCCGGAGATCATGAGCTACGAGCCACAATACTGGATCTTGAACCAGATCCACAAATGGTCTGTATTGATTGCCTGGCTTATTCAAAACAAAGCGGAGAAAACCCTCAACTTTCTTTGGAATGTGCCCATAAAGAGAGACTGGACATTCAAGACATGGTTCAACACTCTTAAAGACCAGCTCTCATCCCAGTTGGATCTACCGTTCGTATGCCTCGACGGGTGGTGTGAGGAGTGTCTTTCCCTAATTAGGTCGGAGCCTAAGTCCAAGTGGGGGTCGTCGGAAGCATGGCTAAAGGGCGGTGTTTCTACTTGGGCTAGAACGAAGCCGGTGCCACAGGAAGAAGAAGTTCTGGCTCGTTTAATGGAAATTGCCCGGCAGGGAGGGTCTTACGAGTCCAGGGATGGCACACGGTATGAATGCGAGCGCTCCGGTGAACGTCAATTCACGGTAAGGGTGAGCCCTCCGAAAGCTATACGTGAAGACACAATGATCGAGTGGGTCCAACCTTTCCTACCTAGCATTGCCCTTGCTTTAACTCCTCAAGGAGGATATGTGGAACTTTACGTAAGCGACCGGTTTTTAGGCAGATTACAACTCACGAAAGATCGAGAGACCATTAAGTTAAGTTTCTCCCCTAGTGCGTGGTGGAAAACTTTGGAATTGGCCCATGCTCTTTTCGAAAGCGTAGACATGACGTGGGCATCATTTGAGACTCCCGAAGGTAGGCTTTACTGGACTGGCCAATATTTTGTTTTCCAGGGGCATGTGGAAGCAGGTACGATGATTAAAAGCGGAAGCAGCGATGCCCGTACGCAAACACCAGAAACTTGGGAATTAGCTCCTGTATTAGCATACGTTAGCAACGAAGTAATGACCACCTATGAGGGCAAACTTCTTTACGCTCCGGAGCCGGTCAGAGAGCTTTTCCGAGAAATCAGGGAGCTCATCGGTAAAAATGCAGGGCCGGAGGATTGGAAAGAGGCTATTCGGAAAAATCGGGAGACTATAGATAGCCTTCTACAAGCTATTATGCCACCTGGTGCCGACTGGAAATGGAGTTCGGACTTTACATATCTGGAAAGGGTATACGTTCCTCTGCAGTATCCTTCTATAGTATTGGGTTGTGAAGAATTCCTGGAGTTGTGGATCAATCTTGTCGGGAAAGTTCAGCGCCTGTTGAAGGACATCATGCCCGTATGCACGCTCGTGCAAGAAAAGTTTTCTGTTCAGAAAAATTGTTAAGCCAAGGGGCAAGGGTCATTTGATCACTGTCCGAGGGGTGTGAAAAGAGCTGGGAGGTGGTCGTATTCTTTTTATGCATGCCTCCGAGTCAAATGCTCCAATTTCTCTTTGGAGATGAAGGGAATAAGCATGTTAATTTTAAAAAATGCGCGGGCCGGCCCTTACGCAAAGAACTTCGAACTTATCGTAGGAGACGAGAAAGACATACGTCCACTTCTTGATGTGCTTCCCCGCTTAACTACTCAGGCTGCGCCGGACGAGGTTTTAACCCTAAGCGAATGGTTCCAAAGGAAGATTGATCCCGAACTCCCTCTCACGTTTTGCACTTCCAGGCCGGCATTCGTTGATGAAGATCGCTGGAAAGAATTGAGCTGGAAAGAATTGATGGATTGGATTCGCCAACAAATGGAAACCCTCGATTTCGAGCACGAAATTATAGAATCCACAACCAAGGGGACACTAAAGCAGCTCCTGGAAGAGGCGCGCCATATACTAGCGCTGTTTCATAACGAAGAAACGGGCGGGAAGTTTAACCTAGAGCTTAAAGATGGTTATTTTAGCGAAACCGATTTGAAAAGCTGCAAGGCAGGTGAAGGTGTAAAGCTTCTCTTCAGTTGTCAAGCTGTTCCAAGCGGGTTGTGGAAAGCCCTGCGAACCTGGTCGATTTCCGGAGAGCATGCATGGAAGCTACCTATAAAAACACTCGAACCAATTGAGTTCCCCGGTGATGCGGGCTCAATGTTGCTTGCCGCGTTGCTTGCTTTTAGGGCCTCGGTAAGCAGTTGCATGGCAAAGACAAATGAAGATTTTTGGCAACTTTTTAACCGTTATTACCAAAAACTGGAGGCTTTCCGAAGAGTAGCGGGAACAAAACAGACCCTGGAAGGGAATGTTTTAACTGGATGTGCCCTCCCAGGTCTCATGGTTAAATCAGGAAAATCATGCTATGTAGTACATTTTGCGTGCGATGCAGGAAAGAAGCTCAGGGAACTTTGTCTAGAAAAACTTGGCGTTGGCATGCAAAGTATTCCCGATCTTACCTATGCCGAAGTTGAAAATAAAATCCTTAAACCGTTATTGGGCTCAACCAGCGTAGAAGGAATTCTGGTCCTCGATGTCCCATGGGAGATTCGCAGTGCTCTCTGGGATCTTCTTAGTACTAAGGATGTGTTATGGGTATCTGCCGCTTCCACATGTGAAAATATCCTCAACGCTTGGGAAACAGTTCAAGCGGAAAAGCAATGGTCATTTCTTATTCATCAACCAAATGAGAACAGTGACACTCCGACCTTGGGTGTAATACGACTTGGAAGGCCTAGGAGAAGCGAAGAAAATACAATCAAGAAGCTAGTTCGTTTGTTGTCTTCAGAAGGCTATGCAGTGGCTATCAGGCCATCATTAGTGAGACGAACCCGATCCGGAAAGACAGATGGTATATCCTTAAGGAGGTGAATAGCATGGGCTGGGAAGAGCATCTGGAAGCGTGGGCCGCTGAAGGGGAGGAGAGGTTCAACCGTCTTGGGAAGCTGTTTTTAGAAGTAGTGGAAGCTCGCTTTGGACGGGAGACCCGGGCGTGGCGCGGAAACGCCGTGGAGCCAGCGCAGCCCTTAAGCCAGAGATTGGAGCAAATGTTGTTGGACATGTTTAAGAACGTTTCGGAACCCGGACTTAAAAGCACCTTGTGCCTCCTTTTAGGAGAGATCGGCGGGGCAGCTTCTTTGTCTCCGTTGGTTGATTTCCTAAAATCGACAGACGACCGAGGGGCTCGTTTGGTCGCTATCGAAGCCCTGGGCAGGATTGGAGGGGCTAAGGCAGTGGAAGTGGTCCAAGAATACGCGCTAAACGACCCTGATGAACTCATACGAGGGGCTGCGGTTCAAGCCTTGAAGGAAATCGGAAAGGCTACGGTGAAAATGCCCGCGGGCCTGTTCTTCGGGAGCAAGTCCCTTGAAGATCTAGTCACCGAGATCGCACAGAAAGATCCCTCCCTTTACGTTCAGGCAATAGCCAAGGGAGAAACACCATGAGACAAAAGCTCACGGTGTTAACGAATTGGGCGTCGAGAGCAGGTCGAACTTTAGATGCAGATATCAGTAGGAGCTTAGCCGCACTTCTAAGGGCCAGGCCTGAGCTAGCGAATGAGCACCATCTAGAGCGCGTCGTAACGGCTTTACGAGCGTGGCATAGTCGATTGCTTTGGGCTTGTAAGGGGGCTGATCCGCCCTGTGAGGGTTTGCTTGTAGGGTTTTCCGCCCTTTGTGACCAAAGCCTGCCGGCTGAGGAACTGTTGGCGCAATGGATGGCACACTGTCAAGAAGCCGTGGAATGGATCAACGATCCGGAATGGAAACCGCAAGATCCCGTGCGAAACGAGCAAGAGGCGATAGCATTTCTTTTGTGGTCAGCTCAAAACCCGCGGGAGGAAGAAGCTGGCGGAAAAGCCACGCTGACAGACCAAGTCTTTCGAGCTTTCGGAAATATTCGAGGATGGAAGTTCCAGATAGGAGGCGCTTCTGCCCATATCGCTCACCTATTTGGAGAGCTCGGTTTGAAGGTCTGCTTGGTCAATCTATATCATCCGCCCCAGCTCGCGTGCATGATTAACTCTAACGCTAAGCGACTCAAAGGTTGGTCGCAGGGAATGCCGGAGTTACAATCAGCAAGCCAGGGGCAACCCGGTGCACCTGTCCGTGTGAGTTACATAGTGCATTATCGACAAGGTCAGAATCTGGCAAATGTCTTCACGCAAGTTTTTGACCGGGTGGTCTTTCGCTACCCTCGCTGGATAGGGCCAAAAGAGTGGACTCAAGTGAAACTTATAGATGCAGATGGCAGCGAATCAGAATGGGCCTTCTTGCGCCGAGAGGTTAACGAATGGCCCTGGATTCCCGGTTTTCTCCTGTGGGAGGTAAACAGAAACACACTGTATTTGAAATTTGCCCCTTTTGAGGTTATAGAAGCATTAGCTCAACATTACCGTTACTTTCTTCTCAGCGGGATAGAAGTAGCTGCTCCTTTGGGAGATGGGCCGCAACCAGCTCGAGATGCATTTTGGAGGCAGCTTAGGCATTTGGTAGAAAATGGCGTAAGAGTGCACTTGGAGTTCAGCGGGCTTAAGACCACCATTGGCCTGAGCGAATTAAAACGTGCGTTCTCTGATATCCTGACTAGCGCTGGGATCAACGATAAGGAGTTGATTGCCTGCACGAACCTCCGCGACGCATGTTTTGCACGCAGTACATTTAGGGATAGAGCACAGGGGGCATCTGCCATCTATGAACGTTACTTGCGAGCTCGTTTTCTCGCGGAGGAATTAAAGTTGAATAGACTTTATGTACACGGGAATGATGTGGACCTCATACTTTGTAAAAGGGGAACCCCGGGTTCGATGAGGTCTGAGATAATGGCCGACCTTTTTGCGAAGGGAATGGTAGTCCTCGCGCTCATTGAGCGCGCTGATCCCGAACAATGGCAGCGAAATGTAAAGCAAATGCCGGTGGAGTTTCCAGCCAATGCGTTTAAAACGTTGTTGGAATTAGCCGAAGATATGGCGCGAGACGGAGCTTTAACCCCGGAAGAAAAATGGAACCTAGTTGAGCGAGGGTATTGGGTCCCGCCTAGCGTTGATGAATATGCCGTTGGAGTGGTACCAGTCTTTTGGCCAGAAAGCGTTTTGCAAAAAGTCGATACTACGGGGGCAGGAGACATAACATCTGCACTGTCTCTGATCTTCTCGGGGCCTTGAAGCTTCTTCGCGATCTAGAGGACACGGCTTAATTGAGAGGCAAAAACAGCAGGAAGGAGAAAGTTCATGGATTTAAAAATCCGAATGAAACATGCTATGGCTTATGAACTATGCTTAGTAATTCCTAAGGAGGAGTTGGAGCAGTGCCTGCTCAGCATGCCGGGTTGGGCGGAATTGGCTGATAGGTCTTATGGCTACATTCGCCACCACCTGCCGGAGCCGGATATGCCTGCTAGCCAAGAACTGCCAGGCTCGCAAGACCCTAAAACTGGCCAATGGTTCAGAGGCGATCGGGGAATCCGAAGGTATAAAGTTCTACCTGAGCAGCACCTCGAGCCCGTAGTTGGTATCGAAGGGAGTTCTGCTGTCCGTGGCCTGAACCTGATTGACGGCAATGGTTGCCCGACTTGCCGTCTCATTCTTATTGGAAACCGCAACCTAGGCAATAACCCGGGATTTGTGGCCTGGCACAGCGAAAAATCCCCAAAGCTTTTTCATTTGAAGGGTGAGAAAGTTCAAGACAGAACTTTCACGATGCTGACTTCTTGGAAGGATGGCGATCTTTCCATTGAACCGATGCGTTTCAAACCAGACGGAGGCAGTTATAAGCCATATCTCCCACCTGGACACCCGCGAAAGGAAGAGGACATCTCTTGGTGTACCTATGGGCAGCAAGTTTTACGGAAGGGGAAAATCGTTCCTATCGAAGAGATCATCGATCAATTCTATGACGTCCGTCATGTGTTTTGGTTCCCCATACATCCTATTGGGAAAGAATGGTGCCCTGCGGCGGAGGAAGAACTTGTGGAAATCTACAAAAGGTTTCTAGACGGTCCAGACGCTTTCAGAAAAACTTTGCTCAGCGAACTAGAGGCAGGCCGCCCTCGCAGCCGTTACTTCCACAACGCCGTAGGAATCGCCCCTGACCGAATTGTTATCCTCCAGAGGCATGGCACTCCGGAGGAGATCGGCCAGTGGCTCAGAGAGGAGGGAGCAGAAGATGGGTTAATTTTGGACAACGGCGGAAGCGTTTTTACCTGGGCCTGGTGGGCTTATAGGGACACAATTCACATTAATGATAAGAGGCTTGTAAGAACAGGAAACGTTATTTTTAGTGCTCCGGATTGGCGGCCGGAAACGATCAGCCTGATCGCCTTTGTTCTGCGCGGTCCGGTGAGGCATGTGGAGCCGTCTGGGACGGTTGCCATGGCAATGGTATAGGAGGTAACCTCTAACGCCGGGGGCCTGAACTTTCTCTCGGCTCAGAGAGCCGGCTACGGATTGACTGGCCCTAAAAGGGTTATAGGTAGCTTGGTCGGGTTTTACGGAAGCGTAGGGACCAGGGATGGAATTTCCCCGCCAGCCCGGCTTTACGGGCCTTTAAATTGGCCTCCGCGGAGCCAGGCCAGGAACTCCTCAGCCGCGCCGAGCACAAGCTCCTTGGCCTCCGTGCCATGGCCAGCGTAGAGGCTTGCTGCGGCCTTCAGGGCCACAGCGCGGAGCATGCGCTCGACCTCCTCCGCGGCAGGGCCGGCCTTGGCCTCCGGCAGGACCTCCGGCTCGGCCTTGGTGAAGACCACCACGTCAGCCTCGCCATTCTCGGCCTTGGCCTTGGCCGGCTCAGCCTTGGCATGAGCCGGGATTTCCACCAAGGCGCCGCGGGCAGGCGCAGGGCCGTGGCCAGTCCACCAGTAAACCACGTCGCCCACGCGGGCGCCAATCCTTGTGACGCCCTTCCCGCGATCCTCCGTGTAGATCACCTCGCCCTTCATCATGGCTCACCTCCTTGGCTTTCTGCCGCGGACAACCCGCAGGC
>Ga0123519_10010875_pt1 | contig 13495 bp, 5 predicted proteins | sample YelNatPaOPRAMG02_FD_87396 | JGI IMG/M metagenome (GOLD analysis project Ga0123519, IMG submission 87396) | Hot spring microbial communities from Yellowstone National Park - Yellowstone National Park OP-RAMG-02 (version 2) | ecosystem: Environmental > Aquatic > Thermal springs > Hot (42-90C) ...
ACCTTACCGACCTTGGCCATCGAAAGATCGCAATCATCCGACCTGCTTTCAGTGGTATGAGAACTACAAGCACCAAGCTTGAAGGTTACCAATTGGGCCTAGCCGAAGCGGGCATACCGTATGATGAAAGCCTTGTCCTGGATGTCGAAGGAGATGGGTTTGAAGACGGCTATTCTGGGCTCAATAGTGTTCTTGAGAGACGCCCCGATGTAACCGCAATTATGTGTATGGACGACCAGGTTGCAGCGGGTGTGGTAGCCGCGGCGCGAGACAGAGGATTAGCTGTGCCTGCAGATCTTTCGGTTATGGGTTATGGCGCACGTGTTGGTTGGCATCTGATTCCACCCAGGCTTACCACGCTAGCTGCGAGAGCAACACCAATTGTTGAGAAGTCGGTAGAGTATATTAAAAAGATGAGAGAAGATCCAGATTTTGTGCCGGAACCAGTTTGTGTTCCAATGGTCCTTGTTATCGGTGGCTCTACAGGTCCGGCACCCTAGGAATCAATAACACTATCGGCTAGAATCCGCCTTTCACCATCTGGACTGATTCCTAGTGTCCCCGTTATCGTAACAATTGAGCCAACTTCCAACTGGACAGGTTTATCTGAGACTATCATTATACCTGCTGAGCGATCGGCTTCTTCGACGTAGAAAACATTTTTCTCAAACACCGCAGTGACAATCTTGCCGCTAAGACGCACTCGTGTCGAATTCGCAGCTTCTTTCGCTTCGGAGATGCGAGCTTTGTCCTGAGCAGTTGGCCGAACAATGAAACTCGTCACTGAATGGGCTGGCAGATCGTATATGAAATTGGCCGGGTATGAAGCTGACCTCTGAGTAATGATAGGCGTGTTGGCAGATATACTGGCTGCGTTCAGCTCCCAAATGTCGACCTCAAGGCTTACTCCAGCAGGGACAAACTCGGAAAAGTCGATCATCGCTGTTCGAGAATTCGTTTTGTCTTTGTTAATAACCGTCAGAGAAAGGACTCTGTCATCGGCCGCTTTGGTAGCGAAAGCTGTGATGAGCGGTAGATCAGTTTGCGACGGACATTTACCTGCTCCCGAATTGACATAATCAAAACGGGGCGATCCATCAACGTGGGTTTCTACGACCTCATCAAAGCAGCGATTGGCAACCATGTAAAATGGATAGTAAGCTGTGCTAACATCACCAGCAGAGTTCTTAACGATCTCGTCGGACAACCCCGGATAGAAAATGCTATATTCCGAGCTGCCCAGTACATCGTAGTTTTCGGCGTAGACGCGTAAGTAGTCTGCAGTGGCAAGTCCCGCAGTGCACAAAACATCTCTGGGATACGTGGTGTCCGTCGTTCTGATCTCCCATTCAGACATAAGCAACTTCACATCGCCGTATCTGCCGTCTGACCACTGACGGATCAATCTGCGGCGCAAATCCAGACAATCTTCAAGGTGCTTAGAAGTTGACATTACTTCCCAGTATAACCTCTCAAGATTGGTGTCGTTGGACTTCGGTGCTGTAGGATGTGGATGAAACGCACCTACATGCGCAGCCAGCAAAGGGTAAACCGTTTCGTCCCAAGTAGTGGTCAAAGCCTTCGGGCTGATTGCAGCGCCCGCACTGACAATAATAGTTGGATCGACAGCTTTCATTGCATTAGCATAGGCAATAGCGGCCAAACAGTAGATTTCCGCACTTGGTGGAGACCCATAAGGATCGTTTGCCCAAGGCTCATTGCCGATCTCCCAATACTTAACGTTATAAGGAGCCGGATGACCATTGGCTGCACGGACAGCAGCCCAATCGATTCCACCGTTCGGATTAGAGCCATCGTTAGGCGAATTGCAGTACTCAACCCAATCAGCCGCGTCTTGAAGAGCCTGCGTATAAGGATCCACAGGATCGTCATACACAGGGCACGGCGTACACCCAGGCCAACGAAATCGCACCACGAACTGCGGCTCAATGCCCATCTTTTCACACCACCGGCAACATTCGTCCACGCCAAAGACGGTTTGAAATGGAATCGGGCCCAACCATCCGCCCCCGCAATCGTTTATATACCAAGTGCTGCGAGAAGAAAGTGGACCAATGGTGCGTTTCCAATAGAACGTGTCAGCATGACAGCCAAACGGATACCGAAGCACACCCATCTTGATTTCCTTCGCGCGTGCTTCGATCTGAGGTGGAATGCTGTTGGTAGCAGAATCGTAAAAACCGCACCATTGCCACGAGTCGATGTTCATACCGGTCACAAGCTTGTTAAAGGGCGATAGAATTTTTGAGGAACGAACCCTGATAGCTATAGGAGCTGAGGGATCGATTATCAAATTGTTAACCCAGTGATCGGCACCATCGCCGCAGGTGAATGCATTTCCAGCCCTATCATAAACTCGCACAGCCAGATCGTAGGCTCCGGCCGAAAGAGTTGCGTAGGTATAGGCAAATCCATTAGAGGGATCAGAATCTGTACCCGCAAGCGTCCATTCTCCGGTGCCATGAGGACGCTTGTAAAATTCTGCCTTTACCACGTCGCTAGTATTATCAAAGTATTTGCGGACCACCAATGTAGGAGTTGTATCAGGCGTGCGCTCGTTATCATTGTAGCCAAGACTGGTCTTGATAGTGAACTCCGGAGGAGTAGTATCGCGCACGATCCTAATCCAAGCAATCTCAACTCTTCTACCGACTGCATCAGCGCATGGCTCGAACCGAAGCTGGGTAATTGTGCCTGCCCACCATAGCAGGTATCCAACAGGCAGATTAAACTCGTGCCAGGCACCATTACCATAGGCCGTAAAAGTAATTCCTTCGGCATCATCCCACTCAGTACATGTGTTGGTGAGCCATCTAATTGAACAACTCTGGCTTCCGTAATAGGCATTGGTCGCGGAGCTGTTGCGTAAGCGCATCTTTATACTGATATAATGATTAGGCAAAGCATTCAGCCCCATACCGGCAGGTCCAAGGATGTAGGACCCTATCGCAGATGACTCACCCCACCAATAACCTGCAGCAACGCCGTTAGATCCAAACTGAGCACTCGGCGACCATCCCTTGAAATTGCCTTCGGTGTCAAATGTCCAGTCTCTATCAACCACGTCGCCTTGCGCAGCAGAGATGACAACACTGAGTATGACAGCAAATATAGCCGCTTGCAATTTACTCTTCACGGTTATCTCCCACTGATCTCAGAGATTCGTTGGCAATATCGGACGAAGTATTGCGAGCCAGAATTCTGTGGCCATCGATCTTGTCATGTGATACGTCTTGCGGCCTTTCGTCTGTTACGCGCACGCTAAGCACCGTGCTACTTTTCGCGATCATTTTGGAAACCGCTTGAACTCTAGCAAAATCGGCATTTGGAGGCACGTTATCAGCCATTCCCAATACGAACCCCGGACGATCGGCCTGCGGGAGTACCTCATTTTCAATATAGCGCTCGAAGTCGTGTCGTGTGCCTCCCTCGTGGCAGACCATAACCGAGGGCAACCCTCCTTGAAGCGCAACCTCACCGTTCAGCAAATCGAGGGCTTCCGAAAGTGAAATATCCGCCATTGGCCTAGTCACAACAGCTTCTACAACATCCAGCCCGCACCCTGGCACATGCTCGAGCAAGTTTTGCGTGCGGCCGCACCAGTGCGCTTCGAATATCTTGCCCTTCGGTCCCAAGATCTTCTTTGCCTCGCGATAGAATGGGACAGCATATTCATGGAACAAGGTAGGAGAAATCATCACGCCGTCCATGTTATCACCGGTTGAGATGACATCTGCAGGTCCATCAGCCAGCACTTTATAACCCTGCAGAAAGAGGCGAGTATAGACCTCGATAAGCGATTCCACCTCATGACGATGATCCATCCACATGTAAAAGCCGTTGACGTAACCGGCGTCGCTCTTTGCGAACTGCACAAACGGAACACAGAAGCACTGATTGACTACAATACCGTCATCGCCCACTTCAGCTAGAGTGTCAAGGGTCGGTTCGTAGTCGGGTTCGTAGTGCGTGGCTTCAAGAACATACTTCATTACCGAGATGCAATCCAAATCCTTAATAAACCGCTCGGCCCGATACATTGCCCGATGATCGCCTTCGGTGCGCAAGTAGACTTCACGTATGGTTCCTATTGGAGTTTCAAACTCATGCACACGAGCATTGTCGACCTGGTACTTTCGTTCTACCACACTGGGATCGCGAACAATCTTCATAGCCGAGGATCGAGCCCATATATGTGCTCCAATGTCGCGAAGAATGTCAAAGCGTGAGGCACTATCGTATTCCGGAGGAAGCGTACCCTCGGCTCGGTTTACGTTGAACCAGTAGTCGATGTTGGGTGCCCACACTAGCTGATCCGCAGGCTTACATCGAAGGGCCGCAAGAAATGCCTGTCGTTTCGTCATGTCAAAACCTTCTCGGCACCGCGTGCACAAGAGCTGACAACGCTATATGGCACACGTGTGCACATTGATATATGCACAGTGTGCCATGCGAGCGCCGGTTTGTCAAGACCATAATTAATAGGATGCCAAATTAGGCTTGACTGACCGGCATTCATGTGGTATTACTCAACTGTGCGAGGAAGATTGCGTGCAGGTGTTGGTTGCACAATTGTGCACACGTGTGACCATTTCTTGTGCGGGAATCTGACACCAACAAAGTAAGCAAGCCATCACACTCGGCTTGCGCTCGTTGATATTTTGGTAGAGACGTTTTTTTGACTCGCTCAACTCGTCCAGTGCCCTTTGCGCCATAAATGCGAACAATCTGGACAGAATTTGCAATTTGTTGGGTCGCTTTGCCTATCAAATCGCTGTCTCGGTCAAAACATTTCGCAACGTGGATCGAAAAACAAGAGTGACATCTGCAAAAACTACAGCACCACATTCGGCGATAGATTCTATTTCCATAGCAGAAGTTGCTATGCCAGATGCATGCGATACGCCGACGCAGTTCGGCTACTCGCCACAGTAGACAACAAAAAGTGCTTCGTCGCTACCAAGGCGGGTAACGTCGAAAGGAGATAAGAGCAGTGAGAACAATTTGGATTGTAGTATTAGCATTGATTGCTACCTTGACAACGATAAGCGGCAGGGCAGCGGACGAGTTTCTTTCCATATCCGGAGACCAATTCACCTACAAAGGAAATGTCGTGAAGCTAAAGGGAACAGCGTATTACCCAAAAGGTTACTACTGGAAGAACATGTGGAATAGCTGGCCTTGGCCACAGATGCAACGTGAAATTCCGCTGATTGCTGATTTAGGCTGCAATATTGTCCGGATATTGGTTCCTTATGATGCGCAGAATGTCGACAATCTTGATAATCTCGACATGCTTATTCGTCTAATCGGCGAATGGGGAATGAAAGTGGATTTGACCCTTTTCGACTGGAGAACGGTGTATCCTGATCCGGATACTGAACCCGCCGATTATAACGCTGAGATTGCTTACCTCGATAGATTCGTTGAGCACTTTAAGAATAACAAAACCATCGCCTTTTGGAGTTTAAAAAACGAACCCGATGTATGTCCATCCTATCCGTGCTCGTGGGAAAGCGACATAAATACCCGGAATAGGATAATGAATTGGTATCTGCGCATGCGCAACCGAATCAGGACCAAAGACACCACACATCCGGTGTTTATGGGGATCTGGATAGCACAACATTTGGACGACACTTTTGTCGACAGAGTGACCGATCCTGCCAACCCCACAACGCGAACGGTCTGCGAAGTAATGGATGTAGCAGCATTTCACTCGTACACGAATAATCTGCTTAGCGAGATCAATTTTGCCAAGAGTTTATGTGCCGGAAAGCCGGTATTCGTCGAAGAATACGGTTGGCCGAGCCATCCTTCGCCCTATCAATGGCCAGATGGCCATTGGCAGTATGACTTCACCGAAGCAGATCAAAACAGCCGCATAACAAATGGCTTGACAGCTATTCAAAACACAGCTATAGCAGGCGGATCAGTCTGGATAGCCGTAGACAATATGGCCTACACTTACACATCCAATACTGATTTTAACAACTTTTACGGATTATATCGCTACGATTACACTCTCAAGCCCGCTGGAATTACTTACAAGAATACCATGGCAAATATACAGATGTTCGATTACGACGGCGCTCCAAGTGAAACTGGGCCAGGGCTGATTCTGGCAACAGTTACCGACGCCGCTACAGGACAACCGCTCGCAGGCGCAGTAGTCACAACAACTGGCGGCGGCTATTCGAGCACGAGCAGTGATAACGGTAGCTGTGCAGTAGAAGTAATGTCAGGTCGTTATGATGTTAGTGCTTCCAAACCCGGGTGGCAAACGCTCACTTTGGCGAATAAGCCCGTTACAAAAAACGGCACTACTAATTTGAGTTTTGCCCTTGCTGCCAATCCCAATACCTGGCACATAATTGAAGGACCCAGAGTGAAGTCATGCGGTCGGGATTCGGTTGTTATTTATTTCCGAACTATCGAAAGCTGCAACGGCAGGGTAGACTACGGACTTGCACCAAACAATTACACCTGGACCGTATCCGATACAGCAGCTACTGAACACTCTTTCACATTAACCGGCCTGATGGCAGGGACAACTTACTACTACAGAGTTGTTGCATCCGGCCCGGGAAGATCGGATTACGCCGTAGAAAGATCGTTTAGAATCCCGACTGATGCCACAGCATTCGCACAGGGAAGTTGGGATGATCCTAACCTCTTCGGCGACATGAGTCCGTGGGTCAACTGTGGAGCGACTCCGTTGAGTCTATCGGTCGAGCATGGGCCTGGATGGGGCGGCATGATCGCCGCTAGCCGTGGTCACTACTTTCTTGCTCTCGAAAGTTTTGGCGAGGCAAAGAACGCCTGCGCGTATCAAAGAGTGAGCGTCATACCCGGAAACTCATACACAATAACGGCAGATGTGCGTACGTATCAAGCATCAGGCACTAACATCTGTCGAAACAGGATTGGTGTCGATACCACAGGCGGAACAGATCCAACATCTGCCAATGTCACTTGGTCAGCTTTGACTTCGAGCACAAACGGTTGGACAACTCTAACCCTAACCGGCATAGCGTCGGCAACAGGAATTATAACAATCTTCCTAGATGCCCAGCAATCTGCACCGACAGCTCACAACATAAATTGCTTCGACGCTGTAACAATAAGCATATCACGCGTGACCGGCCTGACCATCACCCCTGGTCCTTTTAGAAACACGCTGACTTGGACTAATCCAAACGAGCCTCACCTCAAAGGCGTGCGAATAGTGCGCAAGCTGGGTAGCAACCCCGCTGATTACAACGATGGAACGGTAGTGATGGACAGACCGGCAATACCCGGCGCTGTGGATTCGTTCGTGGACACAGGATTGCCGTCTGTAGGAAATATAGGATGGTACTATGGCGTGTATACTTATGCAGAGGGACCGGTCTATTCTACGAGAAGAGCAGGAAATGCAATGCCCACTTGGTATGTCGGAGGCGTGATGTACGAGGACACCAACCCACTAATAACTTACAGCGGGAACTGGATATTTGCCAACGACTCACAGGCAACCAACGGCAGCTTTTATTACACTTACACAAAAGACGATACAGTTACATTTCACTTTACAGGACCATGGCTTGAATTGCATACCATCGGCTATAAGAACCGAGGAATATCGGAAATCAGAGTTGATGGCAAATTAATTGACATGTTCGATGGTTACTATTACCTGTCCACGCAAGCAGTGGTTTATGGCTATGTTATGGGTTACTCAGGGTTTTCAGATGGCCCGCACACGCTGACCTGCCGCGTTACAGGCACAAAAAACTATGCAGCCAGTTTCCCTTACTATGTATTGGTCATAGACGCATTTCGCGCGCCCGGAGCATTTGCCGGCTACACGACCTTGTCTGCAGCAAAAGAAGCGCCCGACGGCACGATTGTGGCATTAGAAAATCAAATTGTATCGGCTGTTTTTGACAACGCATTCTATATCGAAAACGGCGATCGCACTGCAGGGATTAAAGTTGTAAGCGCGACATCAGTAAACGTTGGGCAACGCGTAAACGTCATAGGTCCAATTTCGACTGTTGAAGGGGAACGCCAAATCAACGCAACCGGCATTACTCCGTTGTAGCCCAAATGAAAGGAATTTCTCCCAAATGAAAATTGCGAAAAAGATGCTGCTCTGCGCAACTTTGCTTATTATTCTCTCGCGCGGAGCTCTTGGCGGACCCGCGCTTGATGAAATACTCAACGTTATGTGGCTGGACCAAACCGCACCTCACCGGGATCCGACATCTACAGTATCGATCAGCCGCTCAAAACCGGTTGGATTAAGCTTTACGACTGGTCCGAAAGCCACGAAGCTGTGTCGCATTGCAATAGCCTGGGGTCCGAAAGACGACTCATGGTCGCCGAATGAGCATTTGATTTTAACCTTGTGGGACTCTGAGACCAAACGAACAAAGATTGCCGAATATGCAATGCCCTTCAAGTTCAGGGCGTGGGAAGGCGGAACAATAATGTTTCCGCTGTGGGTTGCTGTTAAGCCGAACACGCGGTACTACTTCGAGCTAACGGTCTCCGGCGGCGACGGCACTATCAACGGCATTTATCTTTCCAAAACCGGGTGTCCTGGATGTATAACTTACATCGGCAATAGGCCGCAAGACCGTAGCATATGGTTTGAAACTCACGCAAAAGGGGCTTTCAATCGCGATGCTGCCTATGCTGAAGAGTTTGCCAACTGGGATCTAGACCAGCCAGGATTTGAACGCGTGAAAGCCGCAGTTGCTGCCAAAGATTGGGACACGGCTTGCAAAGAACTGGTTGCATGGTATGAGCGACAGGAACAGTTCTTGCCAACGGCAGCGCGAACACCAAAACCCAATCCGGACTACGATCTAAAGCTTGCTGATTTGGCTGCCCAACAACAGTGGATCGACCTGGACGGCAACATAGTGGATATTGGACCCGACTGGAACTATTACGCGTGGTGGGAAAAACGCGGCGGCGTTGGCTTGACTCGTACTGGTTTGATGCAACCGCTTGCAGGGGGATATCGCAACACCGGCAACGAAAAATACGCTAAGGCTTATAACGACATGATCCTGGCGATGTGCCGCGATCAACCATCTCCACTCAAGAGCGGCTTAGTCAAGCCGGATGCCGTCGATATCCCTCCTACGTTCAACACTGGAATTGCTGGAGGCTCAATGTGGTCGGCTCTCTCGATCGGACCGAGAGCGAATCAAGCGTTGTATTGGTATAGCTGGTTCGTCAATTCACCGAGCTTTACACCAGACGCACGGTGTGCCGTACTGTTTAGCATAGCTGATATGATCAATGTATTGGCAAAAATGAAGGGCGGAGGGAACTGGGAAACCCAGATCAAGAGCTCTCTGTTCGGTTTTGCCAACGAACATAGAGAATTTGTCAAATGGCGTGAGTGGTTTGATCGTGGCAAGGATGGCTTGTTCGAAAACCTCAAACAGGCAATACAACCTGATGGATCGCTTCAGGAACCCTCGCCCAACTATCATGCACTTTCCGTAAATAGGTTCCTGAGCGTGCTGGAAACATGCAAACAAATCCAAACGAATGCACCAGAATGGGCAAAGTCGTTAACAGAGCGCGGACTTGATTGGTTGATGTATTGTACGCAGGGGAACGGAATCATCCCGGCATGGGGTGACACGTGGCAGCCAATGACCTGCAATTTGTTCGCAAGAGCTTATGCCTACTATGGCCGCGACGACTACAAATGGATGGCTACCCACGGTGCAGAAGGACACGAGCCTGCCGAGAAATCCAAGGCGTTTCCTAACGGCGGATGGTTTGTGATGCGAAGTGGCTGGAGCCCTGAAGACCTCTTCTTAATGACCCACAACGGCCCGTTCCCTGGACACGGACACAACGATAGATTGGCAGTTGTAGCGTATGCTTACGGCAATGAACTTATTATTGATCCCGGTATTTACAGCTACGGTACAGCCGAAGCTGCCGAGCTTTCAAAATCTCGAAACCACTCTACGGTCACTGTTGATGGCAGAGATACCATAAAGAACTACTCAGATAACCGGATGATCATCACAAACGATTTCGACTATTATGCCGGCACTAACTCAGGCTACATAGGGGATGAAAAAACGCATCACACAAGGCAGATTATGTTTGTTAAGCCGAGCTATTGGCTTTTAAGAGATACGATCACAGGCAGCGGAAAGCACGAGGTAGTGTCGCAGTTTCAATTTCCAAGATGCGAAGTCGAGATTGACGGCTTGACTGCCCGGAGTCCAAATGTGCAAATAAGCTTGATCGGTGACGGCGGTTTTAGAGCATTCAAGGATTCCGGGATGATATGCCTTAACGAACAGCTTTACCCTATTCCAGTAGCGCGATATTCAAAAGTAGGGGAATTGCCGACCTCGTTTCTGACGCTCATATTTCCCTATCCGCCTGGTCGGATGGGTGACGCCCACGTGCAGGAAATCAAACTGGATAAGAATCCGTTGATCTGTTCCGGCGCTATAGTAACTGTTGACAATCAGAGTGATTGCATTATCTTCGGCACGCCAGGAATAACTGTTTCAGCAATTAAAGAGCGGATCGCCTTTGAAGGTGAAGCGCTGGTTGTGCGAGGACTGGAACAACCGGAATCGATTTTCTTGGCGAACGGCAAGTCGGTTTCCGTTGGCGGCAAGCAACTGGTAAGATCAGAAAAGATATCCTCTATCAGCGTCAAGTGGGCCAACGAAACAATGCATATCGACGTTCGTGATCCTGACCCTGCACTGCGAGTGTATACAGGGAAAGCCAAGCACTGCTATGTGAATGGCGGAATTGCCAAGCCGGTAACACCGGACTCCTACATGACTCCATCTCAGCTAGATTGAATCAAGGCTTACAAGCAAAGGAGAGCTAATTATGGCCAAACAGCGTAACTCCGAACCCGATATTCAGACAGCACTGGGATGGTGGAGCGAGCTGACTGACAAATGGACGCCTATAGGATGGAAAAACCACCTCTTCCGATTCAACATATTCTTCAATGGGACAATTCTTGCCCAGCCGCACCTGAACCGGAGGACCACAGCCTATGAAGGCTTAGGCGTACAGTTGTCATTCCCCTCACTGGCATGGCCATATGATTGCGGCAGCGTGTTGCAAGGTTGGGATGAGTGCGATACGCCTGTTTTGTGGACGGAGTGGGCTTCTGACGGTTGCTTAATACGCCAGCAAGTGTTCGGATATGTCCCCGGCATTAGCGATACCATAACTGGGATTGAACCGCTATATGCGTGGATCAGGCTCTCTGTATACGACATTTGTCCGTACCTGCCAACGGACGAAAAAATTTCGATTCCAATCACGCTGAATGCTCCGCATATAAGCGTCGGAATGCGAGCGCGTAATAACATTTACTATAATCCCGACCATGCGCAATACCCAAGAGCACTTTTCCCCGAATGCGCGTCAAATGACTTACAGAGCGCCTGGCGGCTGATGGAAGAAGGCGATAAGGTAAGGTTAGGATTTAGACCCTCAAGCGGCTGCAACATATCATTCGAGCTGGGCAAACCGACCGAGAAAGATTCGACTATTCGCGTGGATATCCCGCGCAAGAAAGGAATATCAGTAGAAATACTACTTCCCATGCTGCCGACGCCTCGCGATGAATTCGACAAAGTGCTCTCCAAAGGTTTCGACCAAGCGCTACTTGAGGCGAATACTTACTGGTCTGCACGCCCGGCAACAGCAGCAGTCTTTGATTGTCCAGAAGACCACATCAATAACGCTATCAAGCATAACCTCCGAATGGCTCCAATTATAGCCGAACGGGATCCTGCTACGGGGATCTGCTCAATTCTATCGGGGTCTCTGGCATACTCAAGGCTGTGGGCAACACCTGGTTCGATGGCACTTATGATGTTCCTAGATGCCCTTGGCTATCACGAAGCTGTTGAGCATTATCTCACGGTGTTCAAGCACGAACAAGGTACGGTAGTCCCACCTGGCGAGAGTTTTACGCAGCATCCGGGTTATCTGAGCACTCCGAAGTCTCTGACGTCAATCAACTGGCTGACGGATCATGGAGCACTGTTGTGGGCCATTTCTCAGCATGCTCTTCTTTGGGGAGATACAAAGGCTGTTAATGAGTGGATTCCCACCATCCTGAAGGCATGCGAATTCATTCGCGACGCGCGCGCGATTAAAGGGCATGCCGGCGTAGCTGGCCTTATGCCGCCGGCAGTAGCTTCGGATCTCGGCACACAGATACAGGCAACGTGGACTGATGGATGGGTCTACAAAGGTTTGACTACAGCCGTCAGGTTACTTAAGCGCATTTCCCACCCGAGAGCAGCCGAGTTTGAGCAGGAAGCACGCGACTACAGAAACGCTTTTCGCAAAGCAATCAAAGCTAAAGCCGAGAGTACACCACGGTGGATTGATCGGAACGGTCGCGAGCATCCATTTGCACCAATAGCGATGTATGGCGAGAAAGCGTCCGAGATACGTCATGCATTCTACCTCGACGCCGGTCCGCTATTCCTGGTATTCTCTGGACTGATGAGTGCTCGAGACGAACTTATGAAGTCAGCATTGAAGTGGTTTCGTGAGGGACCTCAGATCGAATGGTATCGATATGACAGCGATTGCTGGCAGGTGCCGTGCCTTGTGCATGAGATGTCGAGCTGCGAGCCGTGCTATAGCTGGAATGTCTTTCATTCACACCAGCTTGGCGATCGTAATCGCTTCCTCGAAGGAATGTATTCTCTGTTCGCAGGGGCTTACTCGCGCCAGACGTTCACTGTTTGCGAAACGCGAGGTGGTATAACCGGCACATGTCACTGGCTGCCTTCGGTATGGCTTGCAAGATTGGCGGTAATCGATGACCAAATTGCCGAAGATGAACTTCACTTACTTCGGCTGATTCCTCTTGCCTGGCTCAAGACCAACCGCCCTGCACAATTTGAACGCATTCCTACTGAGTTTGGTCCGGTGACGCTTCGCGTCGGACTAGCCAATGGCGGAACACAATTGGAAGTTCACTACTCTGCCGATCTAAGAATCTGCCCCAAGCGGATTATTGTTCACGTGCCACCGGTGCGCACTCTAAAGAGTGTCTGGATAAACGGTAAACCTGCAGAGTGGGATCCCCAAACCCGATCTATCGAAATCGAGCGGTGAGATTGGGAATCATACCATTGGGCCGTATTTATTTATTATAGCCCTGGGCTTCCATCTCTGCCAACGTAGAGATACCTTACCTCGTCTTCGTATTTTCCTATTACCAGCGATTTGGCGTGCCCGTCACAGTAAACGACGTTGTAAAGGTTGTGCTCGCCGTCGGCTTCGTGATACGATTTTACTTCGCAGACGGCAGGCTTCTTGCTCGGACGAAAAACGTCAGCCAGCGAATAGCCGCAAAGCGCTGCTTTGCCTCCATTATTTTTGCTTACATAAGAGTTGTTACCATGCGGACAGAAGTACCAGTAACTCCACCCATAAATTTGACGAG
>Ga0123519_10010881_pt1 | contig 13489 bp, 9 predicted proteins | sample YelNatPaOPRAMG02_FD_87396 | JGI IMG/M metagenome (GOLD analysis project Ga0123519, IMG submission 87396) | Hot spring microbial communities from Yellowstone National Park - Yellowstone National Park OP-RAMG-02 (version 2) | ecosystem: Environmental > Aquatic > Thermal springs > Hot (42-90C) ...
CAACTGGCTCGTATTCTGCCGGCTGATTCCCAAGCACATACAGGCAACTGAAGCTCAAGCGTGCGATCTAGATGTTGCTCAGATCGCTAGATACGTCTCCGGAGACTACTTCGGGGCCTTGTGCTGGGTGGCCGCCACGACGCTATTACCGGTAGTCGTAACCAATGAGGCCGGAGCAACAGCTGCTGCCTATTTCTATCTTCCTTGGCAGGTGGCGCTGTTGCTCCTTGCTATCAGTCCAAACATGGGTTCCTCGCTAGTGGTGGAAGCAGCATTTGATAATGCCCGACTGCGAGCTTACAGCTACTCCGTACTTCTCAGCACAATGCGTATGGTTGGGGCGGGGGTCGTTGTCGTTGTGGCTGCTGCACCGTACATCATGCGAGTCTTCGGGGAGGGTTATGAGACAGAGAGCACAACGCTATTGCGACTATTGGCATTAGCAGCTGTGCCCAACGTACTTACCTCTTTATCTGTCAGCGTTGCTCGAGCGCAGCGTCGCATACGAGTGGTAGCATCCACAATGGCGTTACTCTGCGTCCTGGCACTGGCAATGAGCCATCTCCTCCTTCGGATTTCCGGCATTACCGGGGTGGGAGCGGGTTGGTTGATTGCGCAGACGATCGTTGCGGTTGTGGCTTTCCTTGTTCAGTTGCGTCCACTGTGGTTCTCCCAGGAAGATGACATGTGCGCTGTCTCTTTGAAGCCACTGGACGGCGCAATCCCGAATACAGCTGACAGCCGGGGCTTGCTAGCGCCGCCAGATGCAGTCGACCAGAAGATGGGAGACTAAATGACGGGACGGGGCAGGCGATTGGAAGACTTCCCTACCAGCAGGGCCAGCCTTTCGGGCTTGCTGAAATCTGCATTGTCTTGGGGGCCTTTTATTTCAGCCTGGCGGCTGGTATCTTTGGCGCCGCCGTGGTTACGCTTCGGTTGGCCGGCGGGGACCGCTCTAGTCGCTGCAGCGGTCTGGGCACTATCTCTTGCCACGGTGGACGTCACCAAGATGTCCGATCTGGGCCTTGTTTCCCTCTTGCCTGCCACGGCCTATGCTTCCCTGGCCTTGCTGACGGCCAGCTTCTTCGTTGCTCTTCACTTCAGACAGACGCCGACGTTCGTCCTGCTGCTGCACGTAGTGGTTCTCATCGCCTTGATACACGGCACTCCGCCAGCACTGTATGGAACCTTGCGATACTCCTGGGCATGGAAACACGTCGGAATCGTGGACTATATTCAGCGCCACGGTGCTGTTGACCCAACTATAGGCTATCTAGGTGCCTATCACAACTGGCCCGGCTTCTTTGCAATGGTGGCTTTTCTGGTCGGGGCCCTAGGCGTGGGAGACGCTCTGGGGATTGCAATCTGGTCGCCTCCTGTTTTCAACCTGCTATTCGTGGGCGGTCTGCTGCTCATAGTCAAAGCGCTTACCCCTGACCGCCGCTTGCTATGGCTTAGTGCCTGGATCTTTGCCTCGGCGAACTGGGTTGGGCAGGACTACTTCTCGCCGCAGGCCATGAGTTACTTTCTGCATCTCGTGGTCGTCGGCATCTGTCTCCAAGGGATCCCTGGCGTGAGACCCTTTAGGTTCACTGCTATGCGACGCTTGCCTGGCAATGATGACAGGATCGGCCTTGCGGCGATCATTCTTGCCCTCTTCACGTTTATCGTCGTGAGTCATCAGCTTACGCCTTTCATGACTATGTTGGCTGTCAGTGCGCTAGTTGTGTCACGCCGCTTCAACGTTCTTGGCCTACCTTTGCTTATGCTGATGGGGTTGCTCACAGCAACGTGGGCGGTCTACGTGGCTGCACCCTTTCTGCGCAGCAACATCTACTGGGTGGTATCGAGCATCTTCGATCTTTTCGGAAACCTTGACAGCAACTTCATCGATCTGTCGAAAGCGAGCGAGGGACAGCGTTTCGTGGCCACCGTTGATCGGGTGCTGACGGCCAGCGTGATGGGCTTGGCGATACTGGGGTGCGTGCGACGCTTCCGAGGGGGCCATTTCGACCTCACTGGCATCCTGCTGGTGCTGTCTCCCCTGCCTATGCTTGCCTTGAACTCCTATGGGGGAGAGATGGTGTTTCGAGTCTACTTCTTTGCCCTTCCGTTCGCGGCTTTCTTCGCGGCCGCATCGCTGTATCCAACTACATCGACGGAAGCCTCATGGTGGGCCACCCCCGCGGCTGCTGCCGTGGGGGTGGCGCTGCTCATCGGCCTGACCATAGCCTACTACGGCAAAGACCGTATGTACTACTTCACTCCGGGCGAAGTTGCCGCCGCTCAGTACTTGACCGAGAACGCGCCGGCCGGTTCGCTATGGGTTGATGGCACCTGGGATTGGCCTTTGCAGTACCGGCATTATGAGATATACGAATACTTTTCACTGGTTAAGCTGCCGAAGGAAGCCAAAGAACGCCTTGAGGCCGACCCTGTTGGTGTGATCTCCGGTCTTATGCAGAGCAGGCGGTACCCGCAGGCATACTTGATTATCACTCGAAGCCAAAAGGCTGAGGTTGAGATGACAGGAGTGATGCCAGCAGGTTCTCTGGACCTTATTGAGACGATGCTGAGGCGTTCTAGCCTCTTCCAGGTGATCTTCGAGAACAAGGATGCTGTCATCTTCAGGATGGTGCGCGTTTCTGGAGGGAGTCCCTAATGCTTTCCTACGAGAAAGACTTGTTTCGTTCCAGCGACGCGCCGCTCTCGTGGCCGCTGGTCTTTGGTGTCTATACAGTGATCACCTGTATAGTAGTGTTGGTGCCATTCGCAGCGTTGCCGCGGCCGCTCGTGGTGTTCGGCTTCCTAGCTGTGTGTCCTGGTATGGCGTTGATTGGGTTGACGCACATCGAGTCGGCTTCGCAACGGTTGTTGCTCGCAGTCGCGCTGAGCATCGCCCTGGATACGGTTGTAGCTGGGGCTCTTCTCTATGCTGGAGAGTGGTCTGCAACGCGCGGCTTGGTTATTCTGATTAGTATTTCGTTGGGGGGCTCCGTACTGCAGGTCCTGCAATACAAGCTAGAAGCTGGCAACGCCGTGTCGTTCGCTTTTGTCCTTCTTGCTATCACCCCTGGGCTGGTGCCATTCGCTGCCTTAGTGATGCCACGGGAGACCATCCTTGACACAGTCTCAGCTTTCTTTGGCGTCCTCGCTGGAGTTGCACTGGGTACTTTGATTCTGAAAGAACAGCTGCAGCCAGTACCCGCTCACAAGGGAATGAAGCGCCCCTTACAGCACCCCACTACTTTGCTGCTTGCTGCCATCTTCGCGAGTTGCACTGCCATACAACTCAGCCGTCTGTGGTAACCAACTGGCCCACGTGCCGTGCTGAGCTGCTTGCGGCGGAGTCATTCTCCAGCAACCCGGTTGAACACGTGTACGTAGTCAATGTCGAAATAGCTCGGGAACGGGGTGTCGTTTTCCGGCGTGCCGGCCCAATCGCCCACTGCCAGGTTGATGATTAGGTACATCGGTACGGCCGGAGGCGTGGTCCGGGTGCGCGCGTACGCTATATCATCAACGAACCACACGATCGAAGTGGGGGTCCACTCAACAGCGTATTTGTGAAAGCCTTGGCTGAAGTCGGCCGCTGTACATCTAGCGCTGTCTTGCTGGTGTTTGCCGCTGCTGTTCAGGTAGTGGTAAGTCAAGTGAACTACATTCGTCTCGTAACCCAGGATCTCCATCACATCGATTTCTGGGGGCCAGGTTACCCCTCTGCGTAGGTCTGGGAGCAGCCAAATAGCAGGCCACAGCCCCTTCCCCTTGGGCACTCTCGCACGCGTCTCGAAATAGCCATACTGCTGATTGAATTTACCGTGAGACGAGATCATTCCCGAGGTGAAGTGGTACCCGTTCACGTCCTGCCTGATTGCTTTGAGACGAAGCAGCCCATTGGAGAACTCCAGGTTTTCAGCAGTGTAGTATTGAAGCTCCGCATGTCCGTGCGTGGCCCCCCACCAGAACTCCGGCGTCCATTTGCTCGAGTCAAGGGCTGGTCCGTCGAACTCATCGCTGAAAACTAGCTGCCACTCTTCTGAAGCGCGAGGAATTGGCACAAGACTTGGCAGAGCTAACATTGCCCCTGATGTCGTACAGGTAGGCTGAACGTGTTGTGCAGGTGGCGCAAAGGGACTGCTCGCGACAGCAGTGGATTGCCCTGCTGCTTCAATGGTGGGCGAACGCACTGGAGCAAAGGCCGTGGAAGTTGCGATCGAAACCCCGCGTGGAACTCGTTCACTAGCATCACTCAATTCTGCATTGGCCAAGAGGTCTGGGAGCCTAGCGCACCCGAGAGTCAGCATTGCAGCCACGAACACCAACCATGCAAGGCTCAAGCATGTGAGCAGCCAAGACTCGGCTCTCATACGATCGTCGGAGGGTCAGAGATTAGTCTGTCAGATCTAGGGACGAGTTCACCAAACGAGGAGATCATTGACCTGGCCTAGACGGACAGCGATTGGGTTCTTCGCCACTTTGTAGTTTGTGACGATAACGCATCTTGTAACGACAGCGACAGAGGCTAGAGACACGTTTCTAGCCTCTGTATCCATTATAGCAGCCCGATATAGGAGCCAGGTGACTGAGTTCACGAGCTCACAACTGCTAATCTAGTAGGAACGCTCATCTGGAGCTGAAACCGAACGGCAACCAGACGACACTCTTGCCACGTCCATTGCCTCGCAGCTTCTCAGACGTATTGGTAGGAGTAACCGAAGGGTGAGTCGGCCTTAGCGTGGCGGTTGCGGAAGGCGACGCTGTCATGGTCGGTCTTGGGGTAGCCGTGCTGGTATAGGTAGCACTGGGAGTAGCGGGAAGGCGCGTGGGAGTTGGAGTGTTCGTCGCCAATGGCTCGCTGGTGGGCGACGCGTTCGCCAATGAGACACCTTTCTTCCAGACCCGGACATAGTCGACTCTCATGGTCGCCGGAACCGCCGGTTGGTCGGAGTTGAGTCCTAGATTCAGTATCAGGTACTGAGGTGATGCAGTGATGGCCGTGGTGTATTGCCAGACCTTTGCGCCATCGTAGTACCAGGTGATGACGCCGGGCTCCCAATCCGCAGCATAGATGTGCCAACCGGTCGTGGCGCCAGGCACAGTGACCTCACCTCCGGGACCACAGTCGCCGCCGCATCCCGCGTAATGGTAATGAAAGGTCGAGCGATCCGTACCATAGGCTTCCAAGACGTCTATCTCTCCGTCTTGCGGCCAATTCTGTCCGTCACTCCAAAATGCCGGCCAAACGCCCACGCCGGCAGGAGTCCAGATGCGGGCCTCCATATACCCGTAAGTGAAGTTGAACTTGCCGTTGCTTTCCACCAGGCCTGAGGCAAAGGCCCAATTCAGGCAGGGACGAGCCACTGCTACCAAGTCCAGCTCGCCGTTCTGCACACTAACCTGCTTCGGGTCATAGCAGGCGGTCTCCTGGCTGTTTACCGGCTTGGTGATGGCTGTGTCATTGGGCCCCAGCCAGTTCGGTCGCCATTTGGCGAGGTTCAACGTGGTGCCATCGAACTCATCGCTGAAGACCAGGTTCCAAGTTCCGGTCTGACCCACTGGGTCCGGAGCCGAAGCGAGAACCTTCCGAGAGAACACGTCATCGAACAAGGGAGCACCGGATACGAGTACTAACAGCGAAACTGCGATCGCCATCGCAATCCATCTTCGTCTGTCCACCACTTCATCCACCTCCCCACCAATGGAATGCGAGCACTACCAAGTGACTGCCGTCTTCACTGTACGTGCAGCATAGCGTAAAGCATACAGAAAAACAACCCCTACCTTTCTCCTAATCTTGTCACTATCTTGTCACTCACAACCTGGCTGCTCAGCGGCCCAATCTGGCAGAGAGCGCTAGTTAGCCTGGCGGAGGCGGCCCGGCGACAGGCCAGGGCCATTTCGACTTGGCTAATCGGCATCTTGGCAGATTGGCCAGAGACGGGGTCGCTGGTCTCGGTATGGCCCCTGGGGCTGCGTGTGCGATCCTATCCTCTTGTGTCCAAATCCCTGACCAAGCATCGTCGCGCCTACCACTGCCGAGACGGCAGTGCTATACTTACGCTTTGGCTGCTGCTCTGGCTGGGCTTGGGCGTGCACGCAGTTGGCATCGCCGGTACCGGCGTCGCTGGCAAACGACGAGAAAATGGGGGTTACTCAAGCGTGAATGAATCTGGGCCTGCTCCTCAGGACACCGAGGCCAATGTCGGTGGTAACGTCGATGAGACGGTCAATGGCAAGCCATTCACCGAAGGCCATGGCGTAGAGGAAACGGTCGCTGATCGGGGAGCGCCCCCGCGTTCCCAGGCTCCCGAACAGCCGCCTTTGGCGTCTCCCCCCGAATCAGAAGCAGACCTCTACTGGCGCGAGGTGCGCCGAGGAATACTGCCGGGCGAGCGCTACGTGCGCATTGTCCGCCCGCAGGTTGGCAAGCTGAAACGCGTCGAGCCGGGACACCTGATGGCCACCGAGAGGACCTTGGTTGGCCGCTCCTGGGTTGAGCGCTCTTTGGCCCGCGTGCGCCGCTTCCTTTTCGGTCGACCGCTAACCACGGCAGACCTGCCGCACGAGCGCCTAAGCAAGGTCAAGGCCCTCGCTGTCTTCGCCTCCGATGCCGTTTCCTCTTCGGCCTACGCTACCGATGAGATCTTGCTAGCGCTGGCGGTAGCGGGGACGGCGGCCATCCAGCAGTGGACCATGCCGGTGGCCTTCGCCATTGCTGTGCTGCTGGCCATCGTAGCAACCTCTTACCGGCAGACCATCCGTGCTTATCCCCAAGGCGGGGGCTCCTATATCGTGACCAAGGACAACCTGGGCACCATTCCTTCGCTCATCGCCGCCGCTTCGTTGCTGACGGACTACGTGCTGACGGTGGCGGTGTCTATCTCCTCAGGCGTGGCCAACATCGCTTCCGCAGTGCCCTTGCTGCTGGAGTATCGCGTCGAGCTGGCAGTGGCTTTCATTGTCATCATAGCGCTGGTCAATCTGCGCGGCGTGCGCGAGTCAGGCACCATCTTTGCCGCCCCGACGTATCTTTTCATATTCAGTATTCTGACCGTTCTGGGAGTGGGGGGCTTCCGGCTTCTCACCGGCCAGCCGCCCGCCACACCAGTGGCTGCTCCTCCCATCGTGGGAGTGGAGCCTATCACCATATTCCTGGTCTTACACGCTTTCTCCTCTGGCTGCGCTGCCCTGACTGGGACCGAGGCCATCTCTGATGGGGTGCCGGCCTTCAAGCCCCCGGAATGGAAGAACGCCCGCGTCACTTTGGCCTGGATGGCAGCTATCCTGGGCGTGCTTTTCCTGGGCATCAGCTTCCTGGCTTACTCGTTCCACATTGTGCCAACTGAGAACGAGACCGTAGTGTCGCAAGTGGCACGCGCCGCTCTGGGCATTTCCCCTGGCTACTACGTGGTGCAGGTCGCGACGATGCTCATTCTGGTGTTGGCGGCCAACACTAGCTTCTCCGATTTCCCGCGTCTGTCATGGTTCTTGGCCCGCGACCGTTTCATGCCACACCAGTTCAGCTTCCGCGGCGATCGGCTGGCCTTCTCCACTGGCATCATTGCTCTGGCCGGGCTAGCCACAATACTGGTGATCGTCTTCCGTGCTGAGACGCACCTCCTGATCCCGCTCTACGCCATTGGCGTGTTCGTCTCGTTCACACTCTCCCAGAGCAGCATGGTGCGCCGCTGGTGGGTGCGCCGGGAGCCGGGCTGGCGGCAAAGCATGATCGTCAACGCCATTGGCGCTGTCAGCACTGGAATAGTAGCCATCGTTGTTGCCATCACCAAGTTCCCGCAGGGAGCGTGGATAGTGCTCATTATTATCCCATCCCTGGTTTTAATGCTGCAGGGAATCAACCATCATTACCAACGCGTGGCGAAGGCACTCAGCCTAAAGCGCCCCGACGAGCCCTTGCCCACGCTGCACACACCTTTCGTGATCGTGCCCGTAGAAGGCCTGCATCGCGGCACTCTCTACGCTCTGGCCTATGCTCGCAGCATCGCTTCGCGTGTGGTGGCCGTGATGGTCACCGACGATGTAGAAGCAGCCGAGAACCTGAAGAGACAGTGGGAGGAATGGGGCGGCGGAGTGCCGCTAGTGATTCTGGAGTCGCCCTATCGTAACCTGATCGGGCCGTTGCTGGCCTACATCGACGCCGTCCACGCAAGGCAACCCGAGAGCCCTCTCACGGTGGTGCTGCCGGAGTTCGTGCCTCGGCATTGGTGGGAGTTCTTCCTACACAACCAGACAGCCCTGCGCCTGAAGCTGTCTCTGTTCTTCCGCCCCAACACGGCCGTGGTAGACGTGCCGTACCACTTGCCGGAGTAAGGGTAATGAATGCCAGAGTAAGCGTGGCGAAGACCGAAGCAAGCGTGATGAAGGCGGACATGGTTCTGGAGGTCCACGACCTCCAGCTCGCCCTTGGCGGCCGCCTCGTCCTGGACATTCCGACGCTTGCAGTGCGTGAGGGGGAAGTGCTGGCCATCATCGGACCCAATGGCTCGGGTAAGAGCAGCCTCCTGCAAGTCCTGGCGCTGCTGCAGCCGCCCACGGCCGGCCGGCTGCTGTTCCGCGGGGAGCTAGTGGATGCTCGCGCGAACCCTCTTCCCTATCGGCGGCGCCTGGCCGTCGTCTTTCAGGAGCCGCTGCTGCTGAGCGCTTCCGTCTATGACAACGTTTCCCTCGGCCTCAGCCTGCGCGGCTATCCGCGGTCGCAGATGAAGCCGAAGGTATTCCACTGGCTAGAGCGGCTGGGCGTGGCCCATCTGGCGCGGCGGCCCGCCAGCCAGCTTTCCGGTGGGGAGGCGCAGCGAGTCAGCTTGGCTCGTGCCTTGGTGTTGGAGCCGGAGCTTCTGCTGCTAGACGAGCCCTTCAGTGCCCTCGATGCCCCCACCCGTCTAGCGCTGCAGGAAGACCTGGAGCCCATCCTGCACGAAAGGCGCTTGACCACTATCTTCGTCACTCACGACCGTGGGGAAGCCCTGGCGCTGGGCGATCGCATCGCCGTCCTAATAGGCGGCCGCATTCAGCAGCTAGGGACCCCCACCGAGGTCTTCTCCTCACCGGCCACGGAGGAGGTCGCGACTTTTGTTGGTGTGGAGACCATCCTGCCAGGCGAGGTGCTGGAGGCGCACGAGGGCTTGAGCCTGGTGGCGGTGGGCAGTTCGCGCCTGGAGGTAGCCGGCGAGCATGCGCCTGGGCAGAGGGTACTCGTCTGTCTACGCCCCGAGGACATCACCATCGCCCCAGCCGGGGCCACGGCTGGTCGCACCAGCGCTCGCAATTGCCTCCACGGCCACATCATCCGCCTTTCTCCCCTCGGCCCTCTCTATCGTGTGGTGGTGGACTGCGACGGCTGCACTCTGGTCGCCGCCATCACCCGCCGCTCGTGCCTAGACCTAGGCTTGGAAGTCGGGCTGCCGGTGGCAGCTACTTTCAAGGCTGTGGCAGTGCACGTGATCGAGAGGGACTGAAGCACTAGCGGCTGGCCAAGCCCTCTCTCGTGCGATCGCGATCGGGACGCGCTATCGGGGACGGTCGAACGTCTCCGGCTCGGCCTCGGTATACTCCACGTCCTCGTAGGTAGCGTAGTGGAAGCGTTGGGCTAGGGTGACGCGGAAACGCGGATGGGAGACGAACTTCTCCGGGTCGCGGCAAGGCACGATCTGGCCGCCAGCGGTCACCTCATATAGGTCGATGTCTTCCACCCGATTGGGACCCAAGCCGCGCCTGCCGGCCTCGCGCAGGTAGGTCAGTTTGGTGGGGTCGAAGCCCATGACGAAGCTGCCTATGGTATCCACTGCTGGCCCGTTGACGCCGGCGATGGCGAGGCGCGTGGGAATGTTGCTTCCCCGATGAAAGCCGGTGCCGTCGCGCCCCACGATGCCCTCGATCACGTTGAGGTCGGGCTTAGCAGCAAGGTAGATATCGAGGATCTTGTTCGCCCAGCGCTCGTGGGTATCCAGGCCGGCATCGGAGAGGTCCTGGTTGGGGGCGCCGCGGTCGCCATCGTAGCGAGGGAACCGGGTGCACATGTGGCGTTCGCTGATGGGGACGACGATGCCCTGTAGGTTCTTGATGCTGAGCGTGGTGATAGCCAGATTGTGCGACTTGAGCTTGGCCAGGTCCACGAAGAAGGCGTCGGGGTCCTTGATGATGCTTGCGATGGGCATCTCTTTGAAGACGCGCCCTTCGGGGATGGGCACGCGCACATAGCTGCCAGCGTTGAGGTCCACCAGGCGCACGCCGCGGCGAGAAACGTACTCCTCGTAACCGGCCTGGCGGAAGTGGAGCGACATGTCGCAGTCGTCTTCCGCGCCCCCACCCTCGGCCACCGCTAGCTGCTCAGGGGCGTAGCCGATGGAGCGGAAGTAGTCGATCAGCCCGGCCACGAAGGCGGGGTGCACAGTGATGCCGGAATCGGCGGACACACCGACTGTAACGTTGGGCTTGATGACGATCCGGGGTCGGTCGGGCCGCACATGGAGGGCGGCCATCAACTCACGGGCCGCGCGGGTGAACTCCTCGGGAGCGGGCATGCCCTCTCCCGACAGGCGGTAGACGACCACGGCGTTCGGGTTACTCAGCCACTGCATGGCTGCCATCTCCTCGCTTCGCCCCCTCAGAGCGGGGCGCGTTTCAGGTTTCCCAGTACCGCAAGTCCCTGCCCGGTCGCGGCTCCAGTCGGGGTGCTGCCACTGGAGGGTAATAGGTAGAGCTTGGCTGCTCCGCCTCCCCTCCTGGTTCGTCTGCCTCCAGCGCCTGCCGCAGCAAGGCTTCCACGTAGTCGCGAATGGATACGTCCTGGCGAGCGGCCGCGATCTTCAGCCGCCGCTTCAAATCCGGGCTCACGTCGATAGAGAGACGGACGCGCCGTTCGTTTTCCGGGCTAGCTGCCATCTTCTCCCTCCCGTCAACCTACCCACCTGCACCGAAAGGCTGGCCCCAGCGTTCATTGTGCCGGTAACCGGGTGCGACATGCTGATGGCGGCCTGAGGCCTGCACCGAAAGGCTGGCCCCAGCGTTCATTGTGCCTGCCCACCTTCGCACATACCCACTTTTTCTCTGTCGGCACCAATGTGTCTTGGCACGGCTATACCAATGGCACATTACCTACAGGCCTTGGGGTGCGCGCTGGCGCTCTGGCCGGGCTTCCCTTGGCCGTCGGTCCATCGGTAGCGATCGCCCTGGCCGGGCCGAGGCTTGCTCGCCAGCAGGGATGCTCGAGCCGCCGGCGTGACTCTTCGTTCTCAGCCTATCACCGCCAGGCTGCACCGTCAACTGCCGAGAACAGTTTTGGACAAAGTTGAATGAGGGCCTTTGCCAGACGGGCGCTGCCTTTGCATCGTTTGGCGGTCGCCACCCGTCAGAGCGGGTGCATCCCTCCTCGGCACTGGCAGCGACGCTGCCAGTGAAAATGATGACTAGATAGCAGTGCTGGCCGGCCGCGGGCCACGGACGAAGGAGAAACCAGCCGCCAGCAGACAGATGAAGGCGGAGACGTGCAAGGCCGTCTCCATTCCTGCCACGAAAGCGTACATCGTCGCCGTGCCTAGGTAGGTGGCGGTCCCGAGGAAGAGCTGCTCTACCACCGCGCTGGGAAGGGTGCCAGCGGATATGGCTAGAGCCAAGGCGAAACTGGTGACCATGCCGGTGTTGCGCAGGGTAGCTAGGGTAGCGGCGGCCACTCCTAATCGTCCACGCGGCGAGGCGCTCATAGCAGCGCTGGTGTTGGGGGAGTAGAACATCCCCCCGCCGATTCCAGTCAAGGCTAGGCCTACCACTATGAACGAGTAGGGTGTGAAGGGGGTGATCGTGCTCAGCCAGAAAACTCCGGCGGCCTGGATGCACAGGCCAAGACTGGCCGGTATGCGAGCGCCTATGCGATCAGCCAGGCGCCCGCTCAGGGGGCCGGCGATGGCCAAGCCAAGTGGCATCGGCAGAAGCAGAAAAGCCGCCGTCAGCGGAGAATAGCCCCGGACCGCCTGTAGATAGAAGACGACCAGGAATTGCACCGCGAACACAGCCAGCGACTGGAGCGTGGCCGAAACGATGGCGAAGTTGAACTCGCGACTCTTGAAAAGGCGCAGGTCCAACGCCGGACAGCAATACTCTTCCTCCCAGATGATGAAGAAGCCCAGAGCGGCGACGAAGACGGCCAGGGACGCGAGGATGAGAGGCGACGTGAATCCCATTGTCGCCCCCTGCGTGAGGGCAAAGAGCAGGGCGAAGAGACAGGCGCTGAAGGCCAGGATGCCCACCGGGTCAAGCCGCTCGCCCGGTTGGGCTTCGCTCATCTCCTGCAGGTAGCGATAAGAGAAGTAGGTGCCGGCTATGCCGATCGGCAGGTTGATGAGGAAGATCCAGCGCCAACTGGCCACCGAGAGTATGAAGCCCCCTAAGATAGGGCCGGCGATGCTGCCCAGGGCGAAAGTAAGCGAGTTGATCCCCATCGCTGTACCGCGCTCGTTGGCGGGAAACGACTCGGTAACGATGGCCCAAGCATTGACGAGCATGAGGGCACCGCCAACGCCTTGGAAGACCCGAGAGGAGATGAGCTGAAAGTCGGTCTGCGAGAGTCCACACAGAAGCGAGCCAACGGTGAATACAGTGAAGCCGATATTGTAGAGGCGGACGCGCCCATAGATGTCAGCTACGCGCCCTAGCGACAAGAGCAGCACCGTGCTGGCGAAGATGTAGGCCATCACCACCCAGATGAGGATAACCAGGTTGGAGCGCAGCTCTATCAACATATCGGGAATAGCGAGAATCACCACCGTGGCGTCGATGCTGACCATGAAAGCGCCGATGGTGGTGATGCTGAGGGCGATCCACTTGTAGTTGGCGGGCAAGAGCCGTCTGTGCACAAGGGTCTCCTGCGCCAGCCGCTAATGGCGCAGGAGAGCAAGAGGCAGGTTTTGTTCCATCCGGATGTAGATGCTCGCCCCTTCACCACTGACAGGTCGGGCGATCGCCCGGCCCCCCGGTCGAGGTCGGTTCGCGGCTATGATCGCTGGCCAGGCCATCTGCCTAACTCAGCTTCATAACGATCACCTCTAGCGGCTCCAGCCTGACGTGCAATTCCAGATCAGCCCCGGCCTGCCGGCTGGCGATGTGTTTTCCATCGAGAAGGCTGACGACGCTGCTCAGTCGTCCCTCCGCCGCCACGGTCACGGTGGCGGACGCCTCCGTCTCAGAGTGGTTGAGGACGAACAGCAAGCGCTCGCTTCCGTGTGTCAGCACCCGCGCCTCGATGCCTCCGGCCTCAGCCGTGACCAGCACCGGCCGGCTCACTCTCGCCATCTGAAGCAAGGCAGCGGTGAGGGCTCTGGCGCTAGCAGAAGCAACGTTTTCTCCCTTCAGCATCAGCAAGGAGCCGATGTAGACGGCCTGGCCCGAGCCATAGCGGCCAAGCGCGGCCACTGGCTTGCCGTGTTCAGACCTAGCGATCGCCTGCCCACCCGGCAGGATCTCCAACGTCTCC
>Ga0123519_10010884_pt1 | contig 13488 bp, 5 predicted proteins | sample YelNatPaOPRAMG02_FD_87396 | JGI IMG/M metagenome (GOLD analysis project Ga0123519, IMG submission 87396) | Hot spring microbial communities from Yellowstone National Park - Yellowstone National Park OP-RAMG-02 (version 2) | ecosystem: Environmental > Aquatic > Thermal springs > Hot (42-90C) ...
ATTTAAGAAGCAGATTAACAAATATAAAGAAGAAGGAAATGATGTTAAAGACATTTGTTTATAATCTATGCATATTAGTTAATAAAAAATGTATTTTCTTATTAGAGGTTTTCTACAAAGCCTGTTCTATGGCCCTCTAGAAATCCTTTAATTTTTTAAAATTAAATGCCTCTTGAGACCAAAAATCCAAGAGGCGATTAAATGAGGCAGAAAAAACATATTGTTAGTTGCGTAACAGTTTAAATTCCTACCTCTTTTTCAATTTTTCCTTAGAAAATGAAATATTGTTCACATTTCTATTTAATATATCTATTGAGGCAGACCAAAATGAAATCATTAAAGGAAGCTGAGCAGATGTAGCTAAACTGAAAGAAGAGAACTTGAAGTTTAGAAAAGAAAATTCAAAGCTCAAAGAAGAACTTTCAAAAGTCAAAGAATAAAAACAAAAAAGTCAAGAAAGAATGTTATTTGCAAAGATCTGGATCATTGTCATTTAGTACTGTGCCACTTGGAGCTACTACAACCTTTGCTTCTTCGCCACATATAATGATATGTTTAGTCATTTCCTCGATTTTGATTATTGGCTGGTTAACTGAATTTGTATCACTATTGTTGTTTTCAGTCTTATCTATTTCTTTTTGCTTTTCTTCGACTCCTGTTTCGCTAGTAAGCAAATCTTTTACTTCCACCGACTGGATTGCTTCTTTAGGTATTTCTTCTTCCTTAAATTGAGGCTTATCTGATTTATCTTTATCCGTATTTTCTTTTTTATTATCAGGTTCTTTATTCATAACATCTCCTTTCTTTTCTGTTTGATTTATGCCTATCGATTCATTGTTTTTGTTTTGCTCTTGAATACTTTGTCTCCTTTGCATTTCTTTCATTTGTTTTATCGTCTTTTCCAAATCCTGCTTATTGCTTTGGTTATTTACAAAATCCTTGTTCAATGCTCTTATTTCCCATTCTTGTGCCTTGGATACATAATCAATCCAATCCATCAGCTCTTTTTTACTTATTACTCCAGAATATGTCGCTCTAATCAGGCTTGCAATTTGATTCAGTTTGTAAGAAGAGAAACTATGTTGTGAAATAAGGGAATCCATGCTTTTCAGCAGTTTCTTATCCTCCCTTGTCATTTTCCCTATTCTTGACTTATATATTCCGATCTGCTCATTAAGATTAGACTTAGCTGCTTCATACTCTTCTATTTCACTTAATGGATTGAAAGACAACTTGTATTTGGCTTCAATTGAACTTGAACTTATTCTGGTTCCTCTCTTGGATGCATTTGAAGAATCTTTTTTCTTTTTCTCTTTTTCTTCTCTATCTTTTCTTATTTTTTCCAGAGTTGCTGTTATTTCTTTTTTAAGATGAAATGATTTTTTTACCACATCGCTAAATTCAGTGACTATTTCTGAATTCTTTTGAATCTCATTAGATATTAACTTCATTCTTTCATTAAGAAAATAAATCGAACCCTGAGTTAACAACGCTCCAGTGATAGTACTTACAACTACAATCTTAATCCATCTTGAAATTTTTGCAAATCTTTGCTTCCTTTTTTCTTTTAGCTCTTGATCGTAAGACCGTGACATACTATTGACTTGATCCTGAGAATTTGGAACACTTTCTGAGTAGTTAACTGCAAATTGGGACTCATTTTTCTCTTCTCCTTTCTTTTCTGATGACCTTCCAGCAGTCTTGACGCCGTCCATCTTTTCATCTTTATTATCTTCTTTAGATTTGTTTTTCTCCACCTCTTCTTTTTTCTCTGCCTGGCCCACTTGTTCGCTGCTAGTTGATGGTGCGATTGCAATAACCTTCTTAGTTTCTATTTTGCAATATATGTATTTAGAAAGAAACTCCTCTGGTATATCTGGCTGCATCAAGAGCTCAAGCTTGGCTTTGTATTCATTCTGAATTCTCATCTTTTCTGAGTTCAAAATTCCAAGGTTGACATTAAGTTTTTCCCTAAGAGAATCAATTGTCTTGTTTATATCAGAAATCTTCCTCTCTGATTTTTCATCATATTCCTTTTCTAAGTTCTTAAGAGATGTTTTGTAACTAGAAACAACTCTCCTGATTACGCCTATTTCTTTCTGAACTACTTCTTCTTTGAAATTCCTAATACTCATTTCCAAATTTTCAATTTTTTGAGTGAAATCCTTCTCTACATCGCTAATTCTTCTCTTCTTTTCCTCTTCAAGAATTTGGAGATTTTTATAATAGTCGTACACTTTAGAACCTAATTTCATATCAAAATCGTTTTTGTCTCCTGAAATAATACCTTTTTCTAGTCCAATGTCGATTATATAATTCTCTGGATCGTTCAATGGATTAAGTAAATATGATTTAATCTGATATTCCTGTTCGACCTCTTTAATCCTTTGCTGCCTTTCCTTTCCAAGCTTCTCTTTCTGTTTTATTATTTCTGATTCTATTTTTGCGTGATTCTCTCTGAACATTGTTGCGAATTTTTCAAGCTGCTTCTCTTTGTTTTCCCACAATTCTTTCTCCTTCTGTTTCTTTTCGTTCTCAATTTCTATTTTAAACTGATCTTTGTATCTTTCCAATGCATTGATAACTATATTTATTGTTTCCAGATCTTCTTTATATTTTTCATCGATTGCTTTCAATTGCTCTGTTGCTTCCTCGCATAAACATTTAGCTATAGTTTTTCTTCTAAACGTGTCACGATAAAGTTCTGAGATATCTCTCTTTACAATTTTTATTTGATTATCATTATTCAAATTTCTCACCTCTCATTGTGGTTAATTTTCTCCAATGCTTTATTCATAATTTCATTTGCTCTAATTGTGCTTTGTAGAGAGTAATTGCCATATATTATTTCTTCTATTGCATTCCTGAGATCAGTGTACATTTGGAATTTACTCTCATTCTTTATATAATTATCAACCAATCTAAAGAATCTCAGTAATTCCTTCTTCTGCGCCTCAGGAAGTTTATTTGACTTCAATTTTGCATCAACTTCTCTAAGCAACTTATTTAATTTGCTCTTTGTAGAACTCTGCAGCAATGGAATACCGTCGTACATAAGCTTGCTTTTTTTGTCATTTAAAATCACAATCATTTTTTCAAGCTTAGCATCTAAATCACTCTTGACAACAGCTGAGTGCTTCTTTGCTTCCTGTTTTCGATTATCCTGTTTCTTTTCCTTTGTCTTTTCTTTTGTTTCCACTTTTTCATTGTGTTTGTTAATCTTTGCAGTTGGCTTTATTACTTGATTTTTCTTTATCTGGTTCTTGTTTTCGACTGTAGAAGTGGACTTAAACACTTGATTTATAGGGGATTGAACTATAGATGACGTAGACGAAACAACCAGTTGATTCTCAGTGCTGGAATGAGGAACAGATATATTGATCGTAGTCTCTTTTTTCTGCTGGCTCTTTATCTTGATTGAATCAAGATGGTCATTGTATATTGCAAGTGAAAAGCTTCCTGTAAGAAACGCGAGAATTAGCCAATCCTTGTATTTACTTACTATCGTTTTTAATTTGCTGTTTGAATCGAACGTTTTTCTACCAGTTAATTTATCAAACATATCATTGACTATTCTTTCATCCGCTGAGCTGATTATATTCAATTTGGTTTGAGAATCCTTGTCTATCTGGTTTATTCTCTCTTTAAAAATAGTAGTATACTTGGAAATAAAACTATCGTACTCCTTTTCTGCTTTTGCAACTGCTTCATTGTATCTCTCTTCTAGCTTTTTCAACTTCTTTTGCTTTTCTACCTCATTTTGCTTTGAAGCCAATTCATTGATATAGTTTGTTTTTTCCATAGCTTCCTTGATTATCTTGCTTTCCTTTTCATCTGCATCTATTTTTGATATTGCATCTGCTATCTTTTGAGATGCTTCCTTAATCGCCTGTTCATTAATTGAGAGATCCTTTTCTATCTTACTCTTTTCATATTCGTAATCTACTGCTGCAGAATTTATCTTCTCTTCTTTAACTTGTTCTGCATATCTTTTTACTTTCTCTAGCCCATTCTTCAATCGACTAATCCTGAGATTGTCTCGCTTAGATATATAATTAATTAAACTCTCTCTCTTTTTCTCTACATCACTCTTTTTGGCCTTTTGGCCCTGTCCGTAATTAAAAGTATTATTCGCCATACAAATTTAACAGATAACTTGTTTATATACTTTTCGGTGGCAGGTTACTAGTATGAAATAAAATTTCTGTCTTACAGTCATCAAAACTGGAATATTTATAAATTCTAATTTAATAAATTATATACATTATGTTGTGCTAAATGAAAATAAAGGTACTACATATTGTAATCATCGATAAGTCACAATGCTGATAATGGTGAAGGCATGAAATGCCCTTTTTGTGGAAACAAAGATACAGATGTTATAGATTCAAGAGACACAGATGAGCTTAATGCAGTAAGGAGGAGAAGAGAATGCCCTCTTTGCAAGAAGAGATTCACCACATATGAAAGACCTGAAGAAAGTGTAATTATAGTTATAAAAAGAGATGGAAGAAGAGAGAAGTTTGATAAACAAAAATTAATAAACAGCATCCTAAAATCTGTAGGAAAAAGACCTGTGAACTATAATAGGGTAAGCGAAATGGTAGAGGATATCGAGCGAGAACTAAGATTGAAACATTCTGAAGAAGTACCAAGCAAGATAATAGGAGAGATGGTTCTAAAGAGACTTAAGAAAATAGACGACATAGCATATATCAGATTTGCTGCAGTATACAAGGAATTCAAATCTATAGATGATGTAATAAATGAAATCCAGATGCTGAAGAAAATGAAAAAGGAATAAAACAAACTGGAAAAAATGATGAAAAAAAGTAGCAAATTTTTGTACCCAATGTTCGATCATAAAAAATGGAATAAATAATGCAACAGATAAAATAAAATATTTATTTTAGATTATTTAGCAATATTAGCTTTATTTATTCCTTATTTTATCAAATAAATGCAATAAAATGATTTATTTTCAATTTAAAGTAATAAAACACTACTTTTAAATTTGTGGTAGCAAAAAACAACCCGTCGTAAATAGAAAGGTTTATAAATAGTACAAAGTAATAAAATGCAAACACAAAGTATTGGCGAGTATAATTTAAAACACCACTATATAATGTGGTCAATAAAATAATACTGGAATAAGGATGTGTTCCAATAATTCCAATATTAACACAATATAATCCACAATATAATTCATCTCTGTAAACCATGAAATTCATGTTAATACGATCAATATTGTCAAGGCGGATGGAGATAGAAAATGCAACGAGATAAGAGATATCAATCTCGATTCATCTGGCTTGATCAAATACAAAGGGTGAAATGATGAAAAACCAAATTCCGAAGATTGAAACACCAGAATTTAAATTGCAGAGAGTATACACCAAAGCAGGAGTGCATCCCTTCGATATGGTGATGTGGGAGAAAAGAGATTCTGTTATAATGGATGCACAAGGAAAGAAGGTATTTGAACAAAAGGATGTAGAGGTTCCATCATTTTGGTCACAGACCGCGACTAACATTGCGGCATCTAAGTACTTTAGAGGAAAGTTAGGGACACCGGAGAGAGAAACAAGCGTAAAACAAATGATAAATAGAGTAGTCACCACTATAGTTGAACATGGAAAGAAAGAAGGATATTTTGCAAATCTCGAGGAAGCATCAATATTTCAAGATGAATTGACTTATATTCTTTTAAATCAAATTGCAGCATTTAATAGCCCAGTCTGGTTTAACTTCGGAGTTGAAAAGAAACCTCAAGGGTCGGCATGCTTTATAAACTCAGTAGAAGATGACATGCGCTCCATACTACAGCTTGCAGTCACAGAAGGAATGCTTTTCAAGTATGGCTCTGGTGCAGGAGTCAATCTCTCTGTTCTACGTTCATCCAAAGAGTATCTTTCATCGGGTGGAAAGGCATCAGGTCCTGTGTCCTTTATGAAAGGATACGATGCATTTGCAGGAGTAATTAAATCTGGTGGAAAGACAAGAAGAGCTGCAAAGATGGTTATCTTGAATGTTGACCACCCAGACATAAGAGAGTTTATTTGGTGCAAGGCAAAAGAAGAAAGAAAAGCAAAAGATCTAATTAGGTTAGGATATGATGGTTCATTAGATGGAGAAGTATACTCAAACATATTCTTCCAGAATGCAAACAACTCAGTAAGAGTAACAGATGAATTTATGCAGGCAGTAAAAGATGGAAAGACATACAAGACTAGATATGTTTTGACAGGAAAGGAGTGTGAGGAACTTGATGCGCGCACTATAATGAAAGAGATTTCAGAGGCAACTTGGGAATGCGGAGACCCTGGGATACAGTTCGACACCACAATAAACAAATGGCATACCTGCAAGGCAAGTGGAAGAATCAATGCATCTAATCCATGTGTAACAGGAGATACAAAGGTTTTAGTAGATGGTGGAAGATGGATTAGAATTGATAAATTAGTGGATAAAAAAACAAACATAATAGTAAACAATGGTTTAATTGCTTCTGTTCCAATACAAGGGTCATTTGAAACTGGAATTAAACCTGTGTATAGGCTTAAAACAAAGTCAGGTTATGAGGTAAAGCTTACAGGAGATCACAAGGTTTATACTCTTAATCGTGGATTTGTGCCTGCGGTGGAACTGACTAAGGATGACTTAGTTCTTCTCCCTGGGCAGGTAGTCAGTGAAATAAATGAACCAAACGAAGAGGATAAAACCTTCTATCAGATGCTTGGGGTTTATCTTGGTGATGGATGCTTTGATAAAAAAGATACTATCATCCTAACTATGGGAAAAAATGAAAACAAAGTACTTGAAAAATTTGCAACTTATCTCTCCACACTTGAAAGAATAACGCACAAGAAGAGTTCTGCAACAGTTCAAGTCCATGGGAACGTAGGAAGACTTAATATCTCAAATAAAAGAATCGTAGATAAATTCTTTAAGTTTTTGGACCTCACAAAATATTCACATGAAAAGATCATCTCTGATGAGATCCTTGAACTCAGTCTTGGAGAACAAAAATACGTACTTCAAGGATTATTTACTGCAGATGGAACAGTTGCAAATTATGGAGAAAAATCACAATATATATCATTGGACTCTACTAGCCTTGAATTACTTAAAGGAGTACAATTGATGCTATTAGGTTTTGGAATAAAGAGCAAACTCTATCTTAACCGCAGAGCTGGAAAAGATAAAGCCCTTCTTCCAGATGGAAAGGGAGGTTTCAAGGAGTACGAAGTTAAAGAGATGCATAGCTTAAGAATATCAAGGTCAAGCAGGCAGCTGTTTGAGCAGCTTATAGGTTTCATGCCTGAATCTGAGAAGACAAGAAAACTTGCTGAATTGAATAAAGAGGTAAGCAGTTATAATGATGTTCCATATGACTATGTAGAATCATTAACCTATCTTGGAATGGAGAGAGTTTATGATTTAACAGAACCTATTACACATACTTTTGTCGCAAATGGAATCACTATCCATAACTGCTCTGAATTCATGTTTATAGACAACTCTGCATGCAACCTTGCATCCATAAACCTTTTGAAATTCCTTGATCCAGAGACAGGAAGGTATGATGTTGAAAAATTTAAGCACACAGTTGCAATAATGATAATTGCCCAGGAAATAATAGTTGGTCTATCATCTTATCCAACTCCTGAGATAGAAAAGAATTCACATGACTTCAGGCCATTAGGTCTTGGTTATGCAAACCTTGGCGCCTTGTTGATGGCTGCAGGATTGCCATATGATAGCGACGAGGGAAGAAACTTTGCTGCTGCAATAAGCTCTGTGATGACCGGATATGGTTATTATGTTTCTGCATTGTTAGCGAAGAAGATAGGTGCATTCAAATACTATTCATTAAACAAGGATTCTATGCTAGAGGTCATACGCATGCATCTTGAAGCTGCAGAAAGGATAGGGGAAAACGGCGTACCAAACTATCTGCTGAAAGCAGCAAGGGAGGTTTGGCAGCACGCATTCGCATCAGGCTCAATATATGGATACAGAAATGCACAGATAAGCGCACTTGCACCAACTGGCACAATTGGATTCCTAATGGATTGTGATACTACTGGAATCGAACCTGACATGGCGTTAATAAAGTATAAGTGGCTGGTAGGAGGAGGAATGATGAAAATAGTGAATAGCACTATTCCTATCGCGCTAAAGAAGCTTGGCTACAGCGAGCAGCAGATAAGTGATATACTCCATTATATCGACGAAAACGAAACCATAGAGGGGGCGCCACATCTTAAAGAAGAGCATCTTCCAGTTTTTGATTGTGCATTCAAGCCTGCGAAGGGAAAGCGGTTCATCAGCTACATGGGTCACATTAAGATGATGGCAGCTGTCCAACCATTCATAAGCGGTGCCATTTCTAAGACGGTGAACATGCCTAAGGAATCAACTGTTGAGGATATATATAATGCATATGTCACTTCATGGGAACTTGGACTCAAGGCTATTGCAATATATAGGGACGGATCCAAGGGTGTTCAGCCTGTCACGATCACCAAAGAGGTGAAGGAGGTAGATTCCATCAGTGCGGCCAAGGTTGAGGTTAAGGAGGTTGTGAAAGAAGTTGTTAGGGAGGTTGTTGTGAACAAGCCTTCCAGGAGAAAGCTTCCTGATGAAAGGAAGTCTATAACCCATAAGTTCTCTATATCAGGACATGAGGGATACATAACTGTAGGGTTGTATGAGAATGGACAGCCAGGTGAGATATTCATCACCATGTCCAAGGAGGGAAGCTCGATATCAGGATTGATGGATGCGTTCGCCACATCCATATCGATTGCATTGCAGTACGGCGTTCCATTGAAGACATTGGTTAAGAAATTTGTGCATATGAGATTTGAACCATCTGGATATACTTCGCATCCAAACATAAGGTATGCAAAGTCGCTCATGGACTATATATTCAGATGGATGGCATTGAAGTTCCTGAGCAAAGAGGACCAAATAGAGGTTGGCTTGAACTTTGAGTATGAGGAAACGATTACAAACTATCTTTCACAAGGAGAGGAAAAGGAAGATAAGATTGAAACATCAACTGCAAAAGTAGGCTCAGGTCTCATCGATCCTTCGGACCCAGTTGGATCACCTCCAGGGAATGTAAATGAAAGAAAAGAAACCGCGCCAGTAGAGCTGGCTGTTCAAAATAAGGAAAGCAGAGAAAAGAAAAACAGCAAGATTGCGTTTGAAAACAGCGAGGATGCACCTGCCTGCGCATTCTGCGGCGCAATCATGGTAAGGAATGGATCTTGCTATAAATGCCTTAACTGCGGAGCAACAAGCGGCTGCAGCTGAGAAAGCCAGCTACAAGCCAGAGTGATTCTTGCTTCTTTGTTTATTTTAGTTTTATTTATTTTTTTTTATTTATTTCTTACTTTTTTATTTTAATTTCTATTTTTTGTTTTGTTTTCATTTTCTTTTACCAATTTTGCAATATTGTTTCTAAAGTAGTATTACCTGCATATAAGTAGGACAAAACAATCAATCTTATTTTATATTATATCTAATCCTTCAGATTACTCGTTCTTTCAACTTATCTCTGATCCTCTGATTCTTATTTAAAATCTAATCTAGGCATTGGCTGTTGAGTAGAGAAGCTATCGCAATCATGATAAGGAATCAAAAGATATCAAAAGGATTCAGGGAGTTCACTAGACATAGGAGATATCGGGGAAGATGTAAAAAGAACAAAAATAGCGCGGAATGAAAGAAGAAAAAACAAACAAGAGGCAAGAAAAACTGATACTTCTTTATGATTATTGCTTTTCTCCCCAGATTTTGATTGTTCCATCATCACTTGCTGAGACTAGGTTGCCGGATTTGGTTTCTATGACTGAATTAATCGAACCGGTGTGACCTTTGAGGGTTTTGATGCATTCTCCTGTATTAGGGTTCCAGATTTTGATTGTATTATCCTTATTTGCTGAGACTAGAAGACCGGATTTGGTTTCTATGACTGAATTAACACTAGCTTGTATTGAGATGTAATTTCTTGTTTTTAGATCCCAGATTTTGATTGTTCCATCATCACTTGCTGAGACCAGATTGCCGGATTTGGTTTCGATAACTGACCAAACCGAATCAGTGTGCCCTTGTAGATTTATGCGTTCTCCTGTATTTGGATCATATACATAGATGTCACCATCATATATATCTCCTACGATTATCTTACCGGACTTGGTTTCCTCGAGTAAGGAAATTGTATCGTGGTAACTAAATATAGGATGAATTGTTAATATATGTTTCGCTGACCGTGTGTCTGGATCCCGGAGTTCGGCTTCAGTACCCCAGTTTACGGCTAAGAGACCTGATTTAGTTATTTTAGCTGACTTAACATGTTTATAGTCGTCGATGTATTTTCCTGTATTTGGATCCAAGATTTTGACTTTATGGATACACCATAAGATTAGGTTACCAGATTTAGTTTCTCCAATAACTGACTCACCCCAGAAATCGTCACCCTGAGGTATGGTTTTGATGCATTCACCTGTGGTTGGATCCCAGATTTTGATTGTTTTATCATCACTTGTTGAGACCAGGTTGCCGGAGTTGGTTTCGATAACTGAATCAACCCCCTTGGTGTGGCCTTCGAGGGTTTTGATGCATTCTCCTGTATTTGGATCCCAGATTTTGATTGTATTATCCTTATTTGCTGAGACTAGAAGACCGGATTTGGTTTCTATGACTGAATTAACACCCTCTTTCGTTGCGATGCATTTTCCTGTTTTTGGATCCCAGATGTTGAGTATATGGTCATCATGTTCGAAGCTTATTGAGAATAGGTTACTTGATTTAGTTTCTGTAACTGAAAGAATATGGCCACTGCCAACTAGAGTTTTCAGTAATTCGAAATCTCCATAGTTTATCTTTTTCTTTTCCTCTTTCATAATTCCTTCTTCTATTCCAAGCTTTTTAAGTGCCCTTTCCAAACCTTCCTTCCTAACCATCTCCTGAATTAGTCTTTTTGTATCATCATCAATCTTTTTCTCATCTTTCTTCTCCATTCACATCACCGATATAATAATATTTCTGACATATTTATTACTTACTATCGAATTTTTTGTAAAATTTAGAAAAAATTGATTAAATATCCGCTTTTTTTAAAATAAATTTCTTGAGACTAAATCTCCTAAATTATTTCCTTTCATCAGAAGAAACTTATTTGATCATGATAAGGAATGAAGAGACATTAAAAGGCTATTCTGAATTAACTTATGCCCTGTAAGTTACTTACGCTCCGGAAGTGAGTTAAGTAAAATTGAAATTTGCTTAACTTAAGTTAAGTAAAATCGACTTTTACTTAATCTGAGTCAAGTAGTCGTAGGTCAGTGAAACTCCCAGAATCTGCGGGTTCTTATGAATGTTTTTTGCGCCTCGAGAAGTGCTGCAAAGAACTCGTTCTCATCCTTATAATTCCTTGAAAGAAGTGATGCAGCCTTTGTTGGACCTACTCCATATGAGGATAATGCAATCACTCCTCTCTTGCCTGCTGAACTAATTATTCCTGCAGACCTCTCCAACCTCATCTTATACTCCTTCTCTTCTTTAGACAGCTTCTTTTTAGTAAACAGCTTCTTCACATCTGATACATTCACAAAACCAGGGACCAAGGCAACCATACTACTTCCGCACTTAGGACATTTTATCTTGCCTTGGTCTGGAAGAGAACCTATAAAGGTTATCCAGTCCTTTCCACAGTGAGTACAGAACAACACAACTGACTTGCCAAGGAGCTTTGCCTTGAATGCCTTGATTATTTCAGATGTTGGCTCGATCGGTGCGATTAATTCTGAACCATGGCTCCTCACCAAGGCACGCATGCCTACCGAGGTCAGCTTCTGGACCCTTGCTGTATGAATGACCATGGAACCCTGGTTGATTCTGTTAAGTATTTCTTTTGCATGCTTAAGGTCATAGTAAGATGAATAAACATCACGCAGCGTCTCTTTGTAAACAGGCGAACCCTGAAAATATTGAATAAAGTTGTCTGAAATCCTTGGCGCCTCCTTGAAAAGATAGAACATCTTCCCTATGTGAATAAACTTGTACTTGAACAGCTTGTGTCTTGAAACCACATCCTGTAGAATTGAATCAAGATCTTGTGAGCGAGCCAGCTTGGTCAGCAATCCCTTTATCACAACTGGATCTGCCTTGGCCTGAAAGATGAATGCAATTCTGTATGGGTCTACCAGGGTCTTGACTGTAGATTTGTACTGTGTAGACAATAAATGACCAAGCACCTCTGCCAATGTCCTATTTGCATTAAGTCCTCCTGCCACATGCATGACTGCAACCTCGTTCCATCCTTCTATTAGAATCGTGTTGTCGTCAGGCAGATAATCCAGCCCATGGTTGCTGATTAAATCCAGATCAAGATAATCAACTATTGCATCTGAATGAACCTTGACATGTTTTGCAACATGCGCTGCTGCCTCTGTCAGCTTATTCTCATCCATCTTCTTTATTTTTTCCTTGCCTAAGAATTCAGTTACAAATTCTTTCACGCGTCTTTTTATACTTCCTACCTCCTGAGAGACCTCAAAGCTGGTTGGAATCTCTTCTCCTTCCCAGTCAGGAATTGCTGCATTTATATCTTCAGCAGCCTCCACCATTACAATCCTTCTATCCTGGTCTATGTCAAGTATCCTCCATGGCAGCCCCTTGGTTATGAAAGAATCATTGACTTCTAGAAAAGAAACAAAATCTTCATCAAGAACAGAGATAACCTTGTTTGTTGCAGTATCTTTTACAAGGTATTTTTCTACTGAAGGTATAGTGGAGAGATTTTCATAATAATAAATCCTTGTTGATGACATCTTATGAACAGTATTTCTTTCTGTCTTCTTAAGCAGTCTCTTGTCATGCATGAAATCAATAACAGCCAGGAAATCATCAGCACTCAAGGTTGAATATGGATAGGCACGTTTTATTATTTCAAATAGCTGAGTTATTCCAATTTCATCCCTTGGTTCCTCATTCCCTGCATGGACTGTATGCATAATTCCATATGTGCCTGTTTGCATTTTCTTATTTATTTCCGTCTCCATCAGGATGCCTGCAATTTGATGTGCCAGCACGTCTAATGCGTTTTTGCACATTTCTTGCTCCTCTAGAACACCATGGTGAATAAGATTCAGGAGGGCATGAGATTCAAAGACATCATCTGGATCTGCACATATGATAGTACCCTTGGATGTTCCTTTTATGGTATGACCACTTCTTCCCACTCTTTGAACAAGCCTTGAAACCTGCCTTGGAGACATGTACTGGATGACCTGGGAGACATCACCTATGTCTATTCCAAGCTCCAGGGAGGATGTTGCAACTAAGGCCTTAAGACGGCTTGATTTGAAATCATCCTCAAGCTGTATTCTAACATCTTTTGACAAGGAACCATGGTGGACAGCTACTCCTTGCACCACCTTCATAAGCCTGGAACCAAGTATTTCTGCAATTGAA
>Ga0123519_10010887_pt1 | contig 13487 bp, 11 predicted proteins | sample YelNatPaOPRAMG02_FD_87396 | JGI IMG/M metagenome (GOLD analysis project Ga0123519, IMG submission 87396) | Hot spring microbial communities from Yellowstone National Park - Yellowstone National Park OP-RAMG-02 (version 2) | ecosystem: Environmental > Aquatic > Thermal springs > Hot (42-90C) ...
ATCGTATTTATATTGATTGGAATATTATAATATTCATTTCCAGAATAAGCTAATACCTGATGCTCATATTTATACCAATTCGTAAACTGAGATAAATAATCCACAATATATTTTTCATTTGTATGAAATATATGAGGACCGTATTTGTGTACTAAAATTCCATTTTCGTCATATTCATCGTAACAATTTCCACCAATGTGATTGCGTTTATCAATAATCAGAACCAACTTATTTAAATCATTTGCAATTCGTTCAGCAAGAACTGAACCTGCAAATCCACTACCAACAATTAAAAAATCACATTTATACATTATTTAATTTCCTGTTTATGAAAATTATTGCCGATAACTGACACACCAAAATTATCCATTCTGTTATAATGGTTGAAATAACAGCACCCAAAATTCCAATCTTAGGTATTATAAGCAAATTTGTAGCTACATTTACTAACATTCCAATAAATGTTGAAAACATTGTGACCTTTTCTCTGTGAATCGAATTTAATGTAACTCCAGTTAAGTTATTTAAAAATATGAATGGTAATGCAAAAGAAACAGCACCCAATATTTTCACTGAATAAATGAATTTTGATGTGAAAAATAACTTGACCAGAAATTCACCTATTAAGTTATAAAATAAAATTAAACCTAAAGATATAAGGATTAAAATTCTAAGAGTCTGCCAGAAAGTTTTAAAGTCAATTTTTCCCTTGGTAATAAAATATTTTGAGACATCATTGTAAACTTTAATTAAAAATATTCCTGAAAGTATTGAAGAATTTCTGTAGAGAGAATAAGCTGCAGAATAAATTGCTACTGCTTCATTGGATAAAAATTTCTGAATTAATAAAACATCTATTCTATCATAAATCATCGTAAAAATTACACCCAATCCAAACGGTAATGATTTTTTTATTACACCGATAAAAATCTGAATGCTTAATTTAGTTTTAAACAAGTTAACAAGACCAAAATCTGATTTTTTGGTCAGTAGAATATTTTGAGTAATCAAAGAAAGAAAAATGAAAAATAGTGATAATCGGAAATTAATCTTAAATAAAGTTGCAAAAATTAGAAACAAGAAATATGGAATTCTTGAAATTAAAATTGCTTTGTAATTTTCTTTAAATAAGTATTTGCCATTTAGATAAAAAATTAAAACTTGATTAACTGGAGCAAAGAAATTGATTACTGATATTAAAAGAATAAGATCCCACTGGTTTAGGTTAGACAAAAAATAAATAAACGATAAAGGCAAGAAAATCAAGATAGAAATGATCTTTATAAATACAGAATGAATCAAAATCAAATTTGATTTCTCATTGGTCGCGCTTTCCCTTTGAATATAAAATGGTATCCCAAAATCAAAGATTGTCGCAATGATGTTTGTAAATGTAAAAACCGTTACAATAAATCCATAAATTTCCTTATCAACATATCGTGCAATTGAAATGTAGAAAGCAAAAAAGGTAAGTCTCTCGAGAAGATTAAACAGGAAAATATATTTGCCTGAATCAAAATAACTCTTAAGGTCAGTGAAAAATATTTTTATCGTCTTGCCAGCCACAACTCAGGATTTTGTTTTTCTCTTTCTTTCCAGATTTCAAGATGAAGCATCTCGCCTGTTAAACTTTCTCCGCTTTTTGCAATTACATCACCACGCTTAACAATATCACCTTCGTTAACTAAAATCTCTGACAAATAGGCATAAACTGTTCTGTAATTTTCTGAGTGCGTAATAATTATAATATTTCCATAACCAGGTAACCAGTGGACAATCGAAACTCTTCCATCGGCAACTGCACGGACTGGTGTTCCATATGGTGTGGCAATATCGATTCCAAAATTAAGTGTAACCGTATTTAATAGTGGATTTCGTTGCTCACCAAATTTATTTACAATTCTACCATTTACTGGCCAAGGAAGATTTCCTCGCATTCGAGAAAACGATGAAAATTGAGGAAGTTCTAAAAACAAGTCATTTTCGTTATTCTCTGAAATAGTAGTTTCTTTTTTAGTGAGATTTTTATTTTCAGTTGATGATTTCTGCCTTTGTAATTCCTGTTGTCTTTTTCTTTCGAGTGCTCGTTCCCGTGCTGCTATTTCTTCTTTTCGCTTTTGTTCAATCAATTGATCAATCAAGGCTGCGATTTTTTGAGCAGATTGTTTCTTTCGTTCCAGATCTTTTAAGATAGCTTCTCTATCTTTTCTTAATTCACTGACAACGCTTCTTTTTTCTTTTATTTTAGTTTGCAATTGAGTTTCTTCAATTGATTTTTCATTTTTCAATCTCTCTTTCTCATTCAGCACACTTTCCAGTTTAGATTTTTCTTCCGAAACTTCTTTTGCTTTTTGATTAATCAATTCAATTCTTCTTTTTCGATCAATAGTAAACTTCTCAAGATACTTATAACGAATTAAAGCCTGGTTGACAGATTGACTTGTTAACAATAATTCAAAAGGATTTTTTCTACCAAACTTGTAAAGATTAACAATGTTTTTCTCGTATTCATTTCTTAAATCATTAAGTTCTTTTTCAGCGTTTGAAAGTTCGATCTCACGAATTCTAATTTCTTCACTAAGCCTTTTCTCTTCTTCATTCAGCTTTTTTAATAATTCTTGAATTAACTTGACCTGCTTATCATACTCATCAATTACATTTAAATTTTGCTTTTCTTTGGAAAGAGTCTCTTTTAATTTTTTATCAAGTTGTTCAATCTCTTTCCTAATACGATTCAGCTCTTCCCTCTTAGATTGAATATCCGATAATTTTTGAGAAAATGAAATTGAAAAAAGTAATCCAATCAAACAAATTATTTTAATCAACCTTACCATCTTATTATCTCAACATCTTCTGGTAATTCAAAATTTAAGTCTTCTTCGAGTTTGTTGAACTCAAATTTTTTGAAATTAAGAGAAATACTTTCATTTGTTTTTAAATTTAAGAAGCTGATGACTTGAGGAAAATTTATTTCATTATAATTTTTATACTTCAAGAAATTAATCTTAAAAACCGGTTCAACAGAATTTTCAAAGATTTGAATTTCTTTTAATGTTCTTGAAAGTTTATCGTAAGTGAACTCTAACTTTCTTCCTTTCAGAAATTTTATCAAAGTAAATTCAGTTTCATTATTAAGCACAAGTGACGAATCTGACTCAATTTTATTTTGATCAACATAAGAAAAAAGCAAAGCGTAAATAAAATTTTTATCAATTTCTACTGAATTAAAATCCTTAAATCTTTCAGAGGAAAATCGAGTTAAAATTACTTTATCTTGAAATGCGTTATAAACTACTATCGAATCATCGTTTAAGAATAAACTCCCGACATCAATTCCTAATGGACCATATAAATCAATCAGAGCCTGTTCTGGCTTCTTTGCTGAAATTGAAAATTGAAGATTAATCTTCAAACTTTTGAGATTTAAATCAATTGTTCCATTTCCAGAATATGATTCTATTCTTTCAAAATTCAATCTGGAACTTTCTAGTAATTCTTCAAAACTTAAAACTGGCTTGGAAATTCTTTTCGTTGATGTGCAGGAGAAAAAGAATGCAGCAGTAAAAGTTAAAACAAGTATTTTCTTTAACAAATTCATTCAATCTGTTTCAATTTTTGTTGAAGTATTTCATTTTCAGGATTAAGTTTCAATGCCATTCGATAAAATTCTATGGCTTCATCTTTATTATTTAGTTGCAGGTAAACATCTCCCATATGCTCAAGGATTTCGGCACTCGGTGAACCCTGATCAATTGCAAGCTTTATGTATTTTTCAGCTTCTTTAATTTCACCCATTTGAAAATAAATCCAACCAAGTGTATCGAGATATGAATCAACAAGTGAGTCTTTTTCAAGTGATTTTTTTGACATTGCCAGAGCTTTTTCAAGATTTACTTTTCTTTTTGCAAGACTATAAGCATAATTATTCAAGAGTGTTGGATCATCAGGATAATACTTCAGTGCTTCTTCATAAATTGAGTCACACTTTTCGAAATATCCTGCATCATCTAAGAGCATACCAAGATTAACAAGTGCATTGTGATGTTTATTGTCAAGCAAAAGTGCTTTCTCAGAGTATTCAATTGCTTCATCATACTTTTTTAATTTACCGAGTGCAAAACTCAATGCAACAAACACATCAGGATTTTGCGAATTGATATCAATAGCTTTTTTCAGATATTCGATTGAACTGTTATAATCTTCAAGTGCAAGATATGCCTGACCTAAAATCACATTCACATCAAACTCATTCTCATAATAATTATAAACACTCTTCAATAAATTAATTGATTTTTTTCCAAGTCCGTCAAAAAAGAATTGTATTCCAAATTTTTTGACTATTTCTCGATTGACTTCATTATTTAAATCAATTTCAAATTGTAATCCTTTAACATCAACACTATCTATGCTCTTAAGAATTTTGTAATAAACAATTGAAAGAGAATCTTTTTGTTTATTCTTTTCGATCAATAAGTTTTCAAAATAATTTCTAAGGATTGAGTCCTTAATCGATCGTGAAGTCAAATAATCGTAAACTGATATTTTTAACCCTTGATCATCACCAGCCAAGCTCAAAAGTTGATTAGTTTGTTGAATTGCAGTTTCATATTTCTTTTCATCCAGTAATCCTTCGATAAGCTGTAATTTAGGTAATGGTTCATCGGGAAATCTTTCAGCAATCTCTTCAAGAATTTTTTTTGCCTCGTCTTCCTTGTTCATTTCTCGATATAGAGAAACTAATCGCAATCGAAGTTCGACATCGGAAGGATCATTGTAAATTATTTTCTTAAGTAGCTCTTCAGATTTTGTAAAATTTTTTTCTTCATAATATATGCTCAACAAATTTTCGAGGACAATACGATTTTCTGGTTGCAACTCAAGAATTCTTTCGTAAAGATTTTTTGCTCGATTTTTATCTTTTTGTTCAATCAATTGAGCCAGATTGTAAAGAGCATCAATATCAGTAGAATCAATTTTCGTCATTCGCTCAAGAACCTGTGTTGCTTTCTGAAGATCTTTCTTAATTAAATAAATATGAGCAGCTATAAGTAAAAAATCAGGATGAATTTGAGAGTCAGGCAAAACCAAAATCTTTTCAATGTACCTTAAGGACAAATCGATTTTATTTAACTTGAAAAACTGAACGCCAAGGGCAAAATTTATAACCGGATTATCTTCAAAGATTAAAGCATCCTGAAATTCAATTACAGCTTTTTCAGGCATTTCCTGTAAAGCATAAGTAATTCCCTGAATGAAATGTAATTTTGCCTGAAGATTTTTAATCGAAACAATCGATTCGGTAATTGATTTTTGTTCCTCTTTAGTTTCCTTTTTTTCAATCTCTTTCGAGGCACCACAACCAAGTACAAAAACTAAAAACAAAAGAATAATTTTTTTCATTTACAATTTTCCATCATTTATTTGTTCGGGATATTCTAATTCAAATTTACGAATTCAATTCTGTTTAAATCTATGAAAATTCAATTTCAGTTAATTTTTTAACTTGCAACAAAAACTAAAGTAAAATGCATCAAATAGATCTTGCAATTGCATATACATGGGAATACGATGAAGAATTTGTAAATGCGATAATCAAAATCTTTAATGAGAAAAATTTATCAACTTTAATAATTACTTATGACAATGTTGATGAAATAATTCAAAAAGTTTCGAAAAAAGAATTAATTGCAAAATTTTACTTAGACAGAGCCTCCGATGTTGCCGAAGAATTTGAACCACTCGCAAAGTTGATGCAAGAAAATAAAGCTTACATAATCAACCAATACTCAAATGTTCAATTTGCAATTGATAAAGCAACAATGCATCTCGAATTTATAACGCATGGGATAAATACTCCTTACACAATTATTATCTCACCATACAAAGAAAAAAAAGACATTGAACTTTCCCTTGAACAACTTGCAAAACTCGGCAGACCATTCATCATTAAACCAGCAAATACAACAGGCGGTGGAACTGGTGTCGTAATGGGCGCCGAATCACTTGCTGATGTTCTCAAAGCCAGACAACATCTTGAAGATGATAAGTATTTACTTCAAGAAAAAATTGAACCTGTTGAAATTGAAGGAAAAAGATTCTGGTTCAGAAGTTTTTATGCATTTGGTGAAATAATTCATTGCTGGTGGAATGATTTAACTCACATTTATTCCGAAATAGATAAGTCGGATTTCATAAAATACGATCTTCAAGAAATGGACAACATCGTAAATAAAATACACCAGATTACGAATCTTGATTTCTTTTCGACAGAAATTGCATTAACAAAAGAACAAAAATTCATTGTGATTGACTATGTGAATGATCAGTGTGATATGAGATTTCAGTCAAATCATTTTGATGGAGTGCCTGACAAAATTATTTACCAGATCATTGAAGCAATGGCGAAGTTTATAATTTCAAGTGGTTCAAATTAAATTTTTTATTTAATAAAGAAACAAATCGCAATTCTTCTTCAAACTAAGAACTATAAAAAAATTACAACTTGCTGGATCTCGCTAATTTTGAAACTCAAACTGCCTATATTATTCTCTAAAATTTTGTTTTCTTCATTTGATTAGGAATTCCTCTGTTGGGAATGAATTTGAATTTATTTCTTGTGAGTTACAATAATTTTGATGGGAATAATATATGGAGTTTAAAATTTTTCTTCGTCCAGTGTTTCCACTAATCTCAAGTAACTCTCATATCTTTCGTAAGGGATTATTTCTTCTTCGACAGCTTTTTTAACAGCACAGTCTGGTTCATGTGTGTGCGTACAACTATTGAATTTACAATCTCGAGCAACAATTGCGATCTCTCTAAAATAATGTGTAATATCCTCTCGTGTCAGTCCATAAGGTTCAATTTCCCTAACGCCTGGTGTATCAATCACAAAAGTATTTTCGTCAAGTTTGAAAAGTCGCGCGGTGACAGTCGTGTGTCTTCCTTTATTCCAGACTTCGCTCACTTCACCGACTTTTTGATTTATTCTTGGATCAAGTTGATTGAGAATCGATGACTTTCCAACTCCAGAATGTCCAATGAAAACAGAAGTTTTGCCCTTAATCAATTCTTTGATCTTATCAATCCCCTGACTAGTGACAGTTGAAGAACGAATTACTTTATAACCTAAGGTAGTGTACAACTCGTACCAGAAATCTCTTTTCTTTTTCTTAACTAGATCATATTTATTAATGACAATGATGGGTGTAGTTTCGCAACTTTCAGCTGTTACGAGCATTCTATCCAGTGCACGATTATTAAATTTTGGTTTATCAATAGAGACAACACAAAAAGTATAATCTATATTTGCAGCAATTATTTGTTCAAAGCGTTTTCCTTTTTCAGAAACTCCTTTAATGAATGGTGCTTTTCGTGAAAGGTAATTTTTTCGTTCTGGAATTTTTTCAATTACACCCGTTCCATCTTCATTTAATTCAAACTCAACATAGTCACCGACAACGACCAAATCAGTGTAAAGTAATTTTTCTTTTTTCCACTCAGCTTCGAGTTTCAATTTTCCTCGAAGATAACAACGGATTTCTTTATCACCTTGACCATCGTTATAGAGGACATAATAGTCCTTACTCTCAACTCTTGTAACTATTCCATTCATAGTTTGCGAAAATAAGAAAAAGACTTTGAAAGATTGAACGCATTATAAACTTTAATGGTCAAGAAAGACTAATCGAAATTGTAAACGAAGAAAACTATTTGAAGTATTTGATTTAATAACCACAAAAAAATCTTTCATTTCGATTGAACAATAAAATTCTTACCAAATCATTAATGCCCAATTTAAAACAAAAAAGCGGAGAATTAACTCCGCTCTTTATTCACAAAATTTTTTTAGTTAATTAAAATCTAAACCCAGTTGTAAAAACAATATCTGTGGTTTTCAAAGATTGATATGTTCTTGAATCCCCATTTCCGTAATTATCTCCAATATTTTTCCATGTCCCTCTGACAAAAGCAAGATCAAGAGAAAATCCTTCTGGTGTGATGTAGCCAATTCCAAATGTTAAATATTTTCGATTGAAATCAGATGGGTCATCTTTGAAAGGTGAATTCTTGACAAAGTAACCTGCTCTTAATCTCAATCCACTTTGCAAGACATTGTATTCAGCACCAAGATTGTAATCCATTACACTCCTGAATAATTGTTTAATCTCACGATTATTTTTAGCAGTTTTGGATGGAGAAAGTCCCTTGAATTCCATTTGAGTGTAATCAATCAGGTTCATATCGCCACTTATTGTTAAACCAAATCTGGAAACAGAAAAGCCAACACCAAATTCAAAAGGTGACCAAATTTCATATTCAATTTTACTTTCGAGCGGTGGATCGATATCAGCAGAAAATCCGGTTCCAAATTGAGAATAACCATCAACTAAATAATGTTCTTTTATTGTATAAATTGTTGGAAATTTTATGGTGGTTCCAAATCTGATTGCGTCGTTCACTCGATACATTAAACCGAGTTTTGATGCGAAGCCAGCTAACTCCCACTTCAATGTTTCTTGAAGTTTAAATAATTGAAAATCTGCTGTTCTAGCATCTGCTGGATCTGTTTTTACAGATGCTGGATAGTTATTATTAACATCTTCCTCAGAATATTCTCTATTCCTCTCAAATTCACCACCTACAATTCCAATTGTTGCACCGACTGAGAGATTTTTTGCAACTTCAACTGCACCACTAATTATCCAATTGTTCTCGGAACCAGAGCTTAAAATTGAACCCGATTGATAAAGTTTTCCATTAATCGGTGTGTTTTCACCAGTTTCATCAGTCAAGTAAAGTAAGTAAGAAACATCACCTTTACCGAGCAATACCTGAATCATCGATGTATTTGTATTATTAAATCCTTCAAATGCAAGTGCTTCATTGAAGTTATTGGTTCTATTAAATCCAAAAGCAAAAACTAAACTTCCTCTAATTACTGGAAAAGGAAAAACAAAACCTAAATCTGTTAATTTTGCTGAGCTCGAACTAAAAGATGATTGATTTCCAAAAAATGTAGTGTTGTTATCGTAAGACAAATAATTTATTCCACCATGGAATTCCATTCTTCTTAATTGAAAAAGTCCAGCAGGATTGTAAGCTGTTGCAGAGTAATCGTCACTTACACCGATGAATGCACCACCCATTCCAAGAGATCTCGCACCAATATTATATGGCTGAAAGCTCAATCGCAAAGCATCATTAAAATTTTGTGCAAATATGACTGATGAAAATAAAAGAACTAAAACAAAAATTTTTGATTTCATTTTTTCCTCTCACCTGAATTGTTTCTGGATTTTGGAGTGTCTGAATTACGTTCCCTTGAATTTTGTTCATTTGATGAATTTGTTGAACTTTTTACAGATGAACTCGAACTACCTGAAGAACTCGAAGAAGAACCACTATTTCTACTTGGAATTGAAAAATCCGATGGCGCAGATGTTCTTCCACCTTCAAGGTCTCTTAATTTTGTTTTATCATTTGGCCTAAAATTATTCTCTTGCGTAATTTGAGTTTTTATATCCCACCACCAAGGTGGAACATAAGAAGGTGTAATCCAAACTGGCGATGGTTCAATGATCACAACTTGATCCGGTGAATCAAGATAAACTTGACCATATTCGACAAGTTCTGATTTCGAATGGCAGGATAAACAATCATGATAAAACTTTATCTGATGGTAAGAATCATCTTTTTTTACAATTGGGTGAGAAATTATTGTATAACAACCAGCAAGTCCAAATGAAATCAAAAAAATTATTGAGAAAAATTTTTCTTTATTCATCTATCGTTTCTCCTATCTCTTGCTGGTGCTTGAGGACTTGGAGAAGGATTACTTGATCTTGGTGTATAAGATGGAAAACTATTTCTAGATGGCGGATCATATCTTGGTGACTCATACCGTGGTGCTTCATATCTTGGAGTTTCATTCCTTCTCGGCTCATAAATTGGCGATGAATTTCTATATGAGTTATCATCTTGATTTCGATTTACATTTGGAGAAGTACTTTCACGATAGTCTTTTCTTTTCTCTTCATATCTCGGTGAAGTATATTCTCTTCTCGGGACATCATACTCAATAATAATCTTTTCGCTTCTATAAGATCTTACATTTGAATCGTTATTTCTTTTTGATGGTATTTCATCTTTCCTATCATCAATATTGATTTCTCTCTGTTCATATCGTGGAATAAAAGTATCATATCTTCTTGATGGTGGCGTACTTTCTCGATCATTCATATCCCTTGAACGATTATCAATTTTCTCTCTTCCACGATCTGGATTTTTAGCTGGAGTTCTAACCTGTGGCGGTGGTGGAGTCTGTCTATCATTGCTTCTCTCACGAATTGTTTCTCTTCTTCCCGTTGTGCTTTCCGGTGATCTATTTGGTGAAGTTGTTCTATCACGATCTATTGTTGCACCTCTATCTCTACTCGATGGAATTTTCAAATCAGTATCAATTCTTGAATTTCTTTCTCTGCCAGTTGTTGTACGAATTGTACTTCTATCAGCATCTCTCAATCTTGATCTTTCAGATGCAACCTGAAGATTTAAATCTCGACCAAAGTTTCCAGTTCTTACTAAACCACTCCTTCCACCATCTTGATCTCTTAGTCTTGTATAATCATTTTTTCTGTATTGAACAATTGGTGGATAATATCCTCCATACCAATAGGGATCATACCACCAATAGGGTGGTGCATAAAATGGATTATAAAATGGATCATAGTAAGCAAATCCATACCAAACTCTATAGCAGGAATAATAACCATACCACCAGGGCAAGTAATAAGTTCTGCAAATTGTGTAAGGATAATAGAAATAATCAAAATACCAAGGATCGTAATAGACAGCACCGCCAACAACAATGGTTATTCCAGGATGATAGAACTTGTATGCTCTTCGATGCTTTGGATAGTAATAATGATCTTCCTCTTCTTCGTAGCCATAATCATCTGTAGACTCGTAGGTTGTATCAACGCTTTCGACAGTTTCACCATCTTTTTCTTCAACTCTTTTTTCAATGATGACTCGTTTTCGCTCTTTCTTATAGGCGTAGTCATCGTCTTCGAGTTTTAATTGAGTATAACAACCACTGACCATCAAAGCCCCAATAAGTAAAAAAACCCAGATGTAAACATTTCTAATTTTCATATCAACCTCCAAAACTTTTTAATCAATTTATTTAATCAAGGTTAATACCAATAAGTTCCAGTCCAAAAACCAACAATATTTTCAAAATTTCTCAAAATCAATTTAGATTTCGCTTAAAACCTTTAAAATCAATGTCTACTAAAATAAATTCTTTGTTTAAGTAATTAGACATTAAAAAATCATTGCGGCAAATTCAAGCCTAAACGCTCTATCACCACCGAAAGTATCAGTAATCCTGTTATTAGCAAGATTTCTAAAATCAAAACCTAATGTCAATCCTTTTCCGATTGACCATCGAATTCCGGCATTCAAATAACCTCTTCCACGACCGACTTTGTTTTCATCGTCGTTCAATCCAAAATCATATTCTGCTACAACAGAAATTTGTTGTCCAATTGTTTTTTCAACTCCGACCATAATGTTCAAATTTTTATCCTGATCAGATGTTTCGAGACTGTAATTAAGACCACCATGAAGACTTAGTAATCCCATAAAATTAAAATTCTTACTTGCAACTAAGTAAAATCCAGGAGATTTCACCTCAAACCTTCGAATTGAGTCGAGATATTCCCCTTTTCCTTGAGAATCAAATCCAAGTAGAATTGCTGGAAATGAAGGCTCTTCATCAAATAGACGAAATCTTACATTCACACCTGGATATTTATAAAATTTCATTTCACCTTTGCCGACAAAATTTGCAGCACCATATGATATTCCAAAATTAAATTGATTAAATATTCCAACATCCATTTTTAAGATAAACACACCCTCAGGCAATTGTTCCGTCATAATCGAGAACATTCCTTTTTGCAGAATGCCGGCTGTATTCATATCAACAAGATAGCGTGGTTCAATTTCTGATTTTGTACCAGCACTGCCCTGTGCAAATGAAATTGAAAAAATAAATGAAATAAAGAAAATCGATAAAAGTAAAATTTTATTTTTCATAATTTCAGTTCTCCTTAAAAATTTATATCTGAATTAAAACTAAAATCAGAAAGATCTTAACTTTCAAGCTCATATTTAGATTTATAACCCTCAGTCACTCCATTTTTGGAAACTACATAATCAAAACCTTTAATAACTGAATAGGCTCCAACATCGCCTTTTTTATTTAAAGCGATAAATGCTGCCTGATAAGGTTCTTTCATTATGTTTTTATTTTTCTCGATTAATCTCCTTACAACATATTCACAAGCCTCCTGTGGTGACATTCCTTCTCTCATTTTTTCTACAACAAGGAACGAGCCGACAGTTCTCATAATAGTTTCGCCCACACCAGTTGCTCCTGCCGCCCCGACTTCATTATCAACATAAAGTCCAGCACCAATGATAGGAGAATCACCAACACGACCATGAATTTTCCATCTCAGACCACTTGTTGTGCAAGCTCCTGAAATGTTTCCATCTTTATCTATTGCAAGCATTGTAATTGTATCGTGAGTTTCATTACCAATCCAGTTGTCTTCTTTGCTCATACTTTCTTTCCACTTAATCCAAGCCTGACGAGATTTTTCTGTTAAAAGATTTTCTTCTTTAAAACCATAAGCTAAAGCAAATTTCTTAGCACCATCTCCAGCTAACATTACATGTTTTGTTTTTTCCATCACGAGTCGAGCAACAGAAATTGGATTTTTAATGTTTTGAAGATAAGCTACAGCACCAGCTCGTCCTCGCCAATCCATAATGCAGGCATCTAAAGTTACAATTCCATCTTCATCGGGTAATCCACCATAACCAACACTATTATTTTCTGGATCGTCTTCCGCAACTCTAACCCCTTGTTCTACAGCATCAAGAGAATTACCACCTTTCTCAAGAATTTCCCATGCTTTAAGATTTGGTTTTCTATCCCTATCCCAAGTTGAAATTACAACTGGACGCGTTCCTTCTCCTTGAATTAAGTTTGACTGGGAAAATAATTTTTCGGGACTCAAAAATTTAATCCCTGCACCAATTACAGCAGAGGAAAGTAAAAATTTTCTTCTGGATAAATTTTTCATTTTTTAATTCCTTCATTTATTGAACTTATAAGTGGTAATTCCTTTTTTGTCTTCAAGTTCAATTCCAAGTTTTTTTAGTTCATCTCGAATTTTGTCTGATAAGTCAAATCTTTTCTCTAATCTGAGTTGATTTCTAATTTCGATTATAATTTTCATCAAATTGTCTACTAATTGATTATCAATCTTTTGTTCTTTACTTAGATCGATAATTCCAAAAATATCCTGAGCAAGATTCTTGAATACAGCTAAAATCTTTTCTTTATTAGAATTGCTTAACGCATTGTGCTTCGATATAAATGAATTTACTTCCTTGACAAAATCAAAAAT
>Ga0123519_10010889_pt1 | contig 13482 bp, 11 predicted proteins | sample YelNatPaOPRAMG02_FD_87396 | JGI IMG/M metagenome (GOLD analysis project Ga0123519, IMG submission 87396) | Hot spring microbial communities from Yellowstone National Park - Yellowstone National Park OP-RAMG-02 (version 2) | ecosystem: Environmental > Aquatic > Thermal springs > Hot (42-90C) ...
ATTGCCCGGAAAACCGATTTTTTTCGTTACCACAATATCCAGAGGGATATTTAAAAGCCTGGCTATTTCCCTTCCAACAATTACTCCACCTCTTGGCAAGGCAAGAACCAAAGCATTATTTTTATTAATTGCCAATCTCTTTTTGCTAATTGCTTTTGCCAGTTTTTGCCCTGCTTCTTGACGGTCATAAAACACATTCCCTCGCTTGGTCAAAATCGAAACTAAAAACAAATATCTTAAATCATAAATCTAAATTCTTAAATCTTTTTAATTCAATTTTCTCAACAACTCTGTAAATCGGTCCGCTTCGCTGCAACTGGCTCTCCATTATTTCAACACTAAAAACCTCAAAAGCCCCAAAACGCACCTCTTTGTATTTATCTAACAAGAAAGAAACAATCTCCCTATTTGCCTTTGCCTTCGTCCGCCCGAGTGTGATATGGGCTGTAAATTCTCGTTCATCCACCCTAAATCCTGCTTGGGTCAATTTTCTGAACAATAGACGATTTAAAAGTTTAAGCGCGAAATTTCCAAAAACCCCAGCCCATAAAATCCTTACTCTTTTTGGCTCCGGAAACACTCCTAATCCCTTGACTTGAAGCGAAAACGGCTCAGTTTCTTTAAGAACCTCTTGTGTAATTTGCCCAACCTTCTTTCTCTCTAAATCATTAATGGCCCCTAAAAAAACCAAGGTCAGATGGAGATTGTCCGCTGTCACCCACCTAACATTTGGTATGTATTGAGAAAGCGCTTTCTGCAGTTTAACCAATTTATCTTTAACTTCAGGAGGCAGATTGATGGCGATAAAGAAACGGCGCATACAATTTCTTACTCTTAATTAATCATTAGTGCCTATTTTAAATTAATTATATCATTTAAATCTGCTAAAATATAGATAAATGAAAGAGTCTTACCTATACGAAAAACTTCCTAAAAGCCGCGTTCGTTGTAACACCTGCAGGCATTATTGTATAATCTCAAAAGATAGAAGGGGAATTTGTGGCGTTCGGGGAAATATTGACGGCAAATTATATTCTTTGGTTTATGGCGAAGTAATTGCCGAGCATATTGACCCCATTGAGAAAAAACCGCTTTATCATTTTTTACCCCACACATTTACCTATTCCATTGCAACAGTTGGATGCAATTTTCGTTGCGATTGGTGCCAAAATTGGCAAATTTCGCAGTCACCTAAACCGGAAAATCCTATACAGGGATTTGAACTAACTCCTGCGGAAATCGTGAAACAAGCCAAACAAAACAAGTGTCCAAGCATCTCGTATACCTATACTGAACCAACGATTTTTTTGGAATATGCTCTTGATACGATGAAATTGGCTCATCGTCACGGCCTTGCAAATATCTGGGTTTCAAATGGTTATATGTCGAAAGAAACTTTAAAACTAATTCTCCCCTATCTAGACGCTATTAATGTTGACCTAAAAAGTTTTAAAGAAAATACCTATCAAAAATATTGTGGCGCTAAATTAAAACCGATTTTAGAAAATCTCAAAACAATCGCCAAAAGCAAGGTTCATTTAGAAATTACTACCTTGGTCATACCCGGCATAAACGACTCTACAAAAGAACTTAAACAAATCGCCCAATTCATCGCTAGAGAACTCGGCAAAAATATCCCCTGGCACATTTCCCGCTTTTTCCCGGCATATAAATTAACCGAAACTGCCCAAACTCCACTGGAAATACTAAAAACGGCCGCCACAATTGGGAAACAATCAGGACTTCAATTTATTCATCTCGGAAACATTTTCGAAAGCCTCTCCAGAAGCACTTAATTCCTAAAGGAGAAAATTATGCCAATAACTTTTGCTTCAATCTGCCCTCACCCCCCTATCTTAATCCCCGAGATAGGCGGTAAAGAGCGAGAGAAAATTAAAAAAACAGTCAACGCACTGAACAATCTATCTAATATTTTAGCCAGCAAAAAGCCAGAAACATTAATTGTCATCTCACCTCACGGCTTGGTCTATCCAGACCGGATGAACATTTGCGGAATGCCACTAATTTTTGGTGATTTTGGTCACTTTGGCCACCCCGAAGTTCGGTTTAAATTTACAAATGATTTAAGGCTAGCCGAGGCAATAGACAAACAGGCGAACCAAGAAGGCATTAAAACCCTATTGTATAACAACGGCCAGGAAGTTTATATTTTAGACCACGGGAGTTTGGTGCCGCTCTATTTTTTAACCCATAAATTAGATAGACCAGTTAAATTAATCCCTGTCGCCTATTCTCTGCAAGACAGGAGAACCCATTTTAAATTTGGGCAAATTATTCAAACAGTGGTCAGCAGTCAGTCATCAACAGTCGGTATTATCGCCTCAGGAGACCTTTCTCATCGTCTCTTACCCAGTTCGCCAAACGGCTATGGAGCGGAGGGCAAAAAATTTGACCAGAAATTAGTTGATTTAATCAACAAAAAAGCCACTGATGAAATCTTGTATTTGGACGAAGACCTTGTTGAAGAAGCTGGAGAATGCGGTTATCAATCTATCCTGATTTTACTTGGCGCACTTTCTGGCGTAAAATGGGAACCAGAGATTTTAAGTTATGAGGGACCATTTGGGGTAGGATACTTGGTGTGTAATTTCAAAATTAAAATAAAAAGCAAAAAGTAAAAACCACAAGGAAAAAAGGCAAAAGTTTAATAAGAATTTCAATAATATAGTTTTTGCGTATTTCGTTTTGGCTTTTGCCTTTGACCGACCCCGCACCAGAGCGGAGCTCGATGCGGGGCAGGCTGAAAGGAGCGCATGAAGTATATTTTTGTAACAGGCGGAGTCGTTTCAGGAATTGGGAAGGGCACAGCGGCCGCTTCGTTGGCTCTTCTGTTAAAAGCAAGGGGATTAAAAGTCGCTATTTTAAAAATTGACCCCTACTTAAACGTTGATGCCGGAACAATGAATCCCTTTCAACACGGCGAAGTTTTTGTAACTGATGACGGAGCCGAAACTGACTTAGATCTTGGGCATTATGAAAGAATAGTGGATGAAAACTTAACGCGACTTTCCAATTTTACCACAGGTGGTATTTATGGTGCTGTAATAGAAAAGGAAAGAAAAGGAGAATATCTGGGTCATACAGTTCAAGTTATCCCTCATATCACATCGGAGATAAAAAGGAGAATTAGGGAGTTGGGTAAAAAAACTAAAGCCCAAATCCTCATCACAGAATTAGGAGGGACAGTTGGCGATATTGAGGGATTACCATTTTTAGAAGCGATAAGACAGATGAGTTTAGACGAAGGAAAGAAAAATGTGATGTACATTCATATGACAATGATTGCCTATATTTATCCCTCTGACGAAGCAAAAACTAAACCAACTCAACAATCGGTCTCTATTCTTCGCTCAATCGGCATCCAGCCAGATATTTTAATTTGTCGCTGTAAAAGACCCATAGCAAAAGAATTAAAAGAGAAAATCGCCCTTTTTACTAACCTTTCTCAAAATCAAGTTATTGAGGCTTTAGACTGTGACTCTATTTACGAAATTCCCATTAATTTAGAAAAAAATGGCTTGGCAAAACAAGTAGCGAAATATTTCAAATTTTCTAACAAAAAGCCCGCGCTTTCGCGCTGGAATAACCTCATCCACACCATCAAAAATCCCAAAGGGAAAGTTACGATTGGTATGGTTGGCAAATATTTAGAGCATCCGGATGCCTATATTTCGGTCGTTGAGGCCTTAAAACATGGTGGATTAGCCAACAATGTTGCGGTCAAAATCCAACCAATTGAACCAGATGAACTGCAGAAAAATGGTTCAAACCTAGAAAAGTTATTAAATGGCGTCTATGGAATCTTGGTGCCTGGGGGCTTCGGTTCAAGGGGAATTGAAGGAAAAATCCAAGCCATTTCTTTCGCCCGACGCAATAAAATCCCCTTCTTGGGCCTTTGCTTAGGACTCCAATTAGCAGTGGTTGAATTTGCAAGAAATGTTTGCAACTTGAAAAATGCAAACAGCACAGAGTTTGACCCAAAAACCCCCTACCCCGTAATAGACATCTTAGATTCACAAAAAGGCATTGACCGAATGGGCGGAACAATGCGGTTGGGTGCCTATCCATGCAAAATAGCCCCTAAAACGCTTGCTCGCCGGGTTTACAAAACCGAGATAATTTACGAGCGGCACCGACATAGATATGAGGTGAATCCAAATTTTCATGGTATATTGCGTAAAAATGGCTTAATACTCTCAGGTCTCTCGCCCGACAAAAAATTAGTAGAAATTGTTGAACTGGAAAATCATCCTTATTTCATTGCTACACAATTCCACCCAGAGTTTAAGTCACGACCTAACCAACCCCATCCGCTATTTGAAGCGTTTATAAGAGCGGCCAAAAATGCAATACGCCAACGTAGTTCCTGACATTAAAACCGACCTTACATCTCAAAGTTTCACCTATGCGATACCGCCTGAACTCCTACCCAAAATTAAAGTCGGCTCATTGGTTTTAATCCCCTTCGGAAAGAGGAAAATTGCTGGTATAATCACCAAAATTACCAAAACGGGCGTTAAAGGAATGCAAAAGGAAATCAAACAGATTGCTCAAATTATAAACCCTGAGCCTGTCATTAATGAGCAACATCTTAAATTAGCCGAGTGGCTCTCTAAATATTACTTCGCCCCTTTATCCCAATGTCTCTTTGAAATGTTCCCTTTGCCACCAAAACGAAAAGGACACGGCAAACAAAAGTTAATAACCGCCCAAACGCCCCTACCACCCATTTTCGCCAAACTGTATGCTGCACTCGCTGCTTTATGCAATAACGCCTTGGCTAAAGACAAACAGGTCATCATTTTATTTCCCGAAGCCAGATGGGCAAAAATCTTTTTACCCTCGCTTGCCAAAAGATTTGATAGAGTCATTTTTTATCATACCGAATTGAATAAAACCCAACGTTATAATGCCTGGCAAGAAATTAAGCAAGGGAAAATTAATATTGTCTGCGGTTCTCGCTTGGCCCTCTTCGCTCCTCTCTCGCGCTTGGGCCTAATTATTATTATTGACGAAGAATCTAATGCTTACAAAAACGACCGATCTCCTCGGTATAATGCGAAAACTGTCGCTCTTAAGTTAGCAGAGATTAGCGGGGCCAAATTAGTTTTATTAAGCCCAACGCCAAGCATCGAAAGCCATTATCAATACAGCACAAAGGCCAGATATAAAAAAAGTAATAGAGTGTATCTAATTCGTCGCTCTCTTATCCCTTTATACCATCCCTCTATCACTCTTATTGATATGAAAAATGAACTCAGAAAAGGAAACTCTAGCCTGCTCAGTGAAACTTTACAGAAAAAACTACAGGATGTATATAAAGCGGGTAAAAAAGCCATTCTATTTGATAACCGCCGCGGGGCTGCTTCCTATATCTTCTGCAGAAATTGTGGCTATGTCCTAAAATGCCCAAATTGTGATTTGCCTTTAACTTATCATTTAAACACGCCTTCCTTGGATCAATTAGTCTGCCATCATTGTTCTTTTAGGACTAAACTTATTTCATTGTGTCCAAACTGTCAGAGTATTGATTTTAAATTTTGGGGTCTCGGTACTCAAAGAATAGAAGCAGAGATTAAAAAGATGTTTATTAAACCCAATATCTTACGAATTGACAAGGATTTACGCAGTAGTCCCGCCTTCGCTAATGCCACAGAGGACGGGCGATCATCAGTAATCAATAGTGAATATGACTTTATTATTGGAACCCAAAAACTCCTCTCTCATTGGTTTGAACCGGTTGATTTGGTCGCCGTTGCATCCATTGATAATTTATTAAACCTGCCCGATTTAAATTCCTCACACAGAGTATACTCAATAATCACAAGGCTCAAATCTCTTAGTCTTAACTCCTTTTATCTTCAAACCTATCACCCTGAGAATTTCGTAATCAGGTCTGCCTTGCAGGGCAATTGGGAGAAATTTTTACAAGACGAATTGGAAAATCGCAGAAAACTCAACCTACCGCCATTTACAAAATTAATTAGAATAATCTGCCAGCACAAAAATGAAGAAAAATGCAAAAAAGATATAAAAATAGCGGCCGAAAAATTAAACTCCATCATTACCCGTTACCAATCATCCCCGCCTGCCATGCTTCGCAAGGCGATGCGGGCAGACATTACCATTTTAGGTCCTTCTCCTTGCTTTTATAGCAAAATCAGAGGAAAGTACCGCTTTCAATTAATAATAAAGGTACCAGACAAAGGACGAGGAAGAAATATACCTGCCCCAATAATTAACTTCCTTAAAACTCTTCCGCGTAACTGGCTTATTGACGTGGATCCTGTTACACTACTATAGGGAAAGTCGAAATCCTAAGCACGGAATCCCAAACAAATCCGAATGACCAAAATTCGAAATCACAAACAAAGTAAAAATGTTTAGAATTTGGAGATTTGGGACTTAAAATTTGTTTAGAAATTAGGATTTCCCGAACGAAGCGAGGTTATGTGAAAATTGGTATATTTACTGAGTGTTACAAACCAACTATAAATGGCGTTGTCTCCTCTATTGAGACTTTTAGGACCCAACTGGAAGAAAAAGGGCACGAGGTCTTTATCTTTGCCCCTCGTCACAAACAAGCCAAACCAATGCCTAATGTTTTTCGCGTGCCTTCTATCACTCTACCCTCTCCCAAGGACTATCCTATTGGCATCCCTTACTTAACCAACCTCCACCCCCTAATCTCTCGACTTAACCTAGACATCGTCCATACACAACACATTTTTTTGATGGGTGGATTTGGCCAGAATGTAGCGAGAAAATTGAATATTCCGACCGTCCACACCTATCACACAATGATGACTGAATATACTCATTATGTACCTATCAAAATGCTCCAGGGATTGGTCAAGGAGTTTATTATTATTCGGTCAAAAAGATTTTGCAACCGGGCAAATAGGGTTATTGTACCTTCTCATGCTGTGGCTGAAGTGCTTAAATCTTATGGAGTAAGAACACAAATAGAAGTTTTGCCCACAGGCATTGACCTCAAACAATTTAAAAAATTAAATTTGGCTGAGCGCCAAAGATTATTGACAAAATATCACATTCCAGTCAAAAGAAAAATTCTTTTATTTGTTGGGCGTTTAGCCCAGGAGAAAAATCTTGGTTTTCTGCTTGAATCTTTTAAAGATATTGTCGAAAAAGAACCAAATGTCCATCTTGTGTTAGTGGGCAGCGGTCCGGACGAGGAAAATCTTAAATCTCAAAGTTCAAAACTCAAAACCGAAGACAATGTGACATTTACTGGATTTTTACAAAAACCTGAGGCGAATAAATTTTTTGGCGCTGCGGATATTTTTGTCTTTCCTTCCACAACCGATACTCAAGGCATTGTCTTGGCAGAAGCAATGGCCTCTTCTACTCCTGTTGTTGCCATTAATAAATTGGGACCGAAAGACTTTGTAAATAACAATAAAGATGGCTTCTTGGTTAACTTGACTAAAAATGAGTTTGTGGATAAAATATTAAGATTGCTTGAAAATGAAAAATTAAGAAGAAAATTTGGTCAGAATGCAAGAGAAAATGCTAAAAGACTCTCAATTGAAAATTGCACTAAAAAATTAATTGAAATTTATCATGATACTAAAAATTCTTACTACTCCCAACAAACAACTTGAGCAAAGGGCTGAAACAATTAAGAAGATTGACAGAAAAATCATCAGTCTTGCTCAGAATATGTTAGAAACCAATCAGGCTAATTTTGGCCTTGGCTTGGCCGGTCCTCAAGTTGGAGTTTCAAAAAGAATAATTGTCGCGGAAAAGATGGTTTTAATAAACCCAAAAATTACTGAATCTTCCAAAGAAAAAGAATATATGGAAGAAAGTTGCCTCTCTCTGCCTGGTCTTTCTGGAATGGTTCCTCGCGCTAAAGAAATAACAGTTTCTGCTATAAAACTAACGGCCGGGGCAAAGTTCAAGCCCCAAAAGACCACATTTTCTGCGTCTGGACTACTGGCTCGGGTCTTGCAACATGAAATAGACCATCTTGATGGCATTCTATTTACAGAAAGAGTGGAAGATATTACATCTATCAAATCAGTACCCGTACCGTATAAAATTGTCTTTTTGGGCACCTCGGAATTTGCTGTGCCTATTTTAGAAGGTTTGATTAAAAATAAATGGGGCATAAGTTGTGTAATCACCGAACCCGACAAACCGGCTGGCAGAAGACAAATTTTAACCCCTTCACCCATCAAACAAGTCACCTTAAAGCACGGTCTTTTGGTCTATCAACCAGAAAAAATCTCAAATATCAAATCTCAACTCTCAAATCTCAAACCCGATTTAATTATTCTCGCTGCCTATGGCCAAATAATTCCAAGCGAGATTTTAGACATCCCAACTTACGGTTCATTGTGTATCCATCCCTCCCTACTTCCCAAATATCGAGGCCCTTCTCCGATTCAATGCACCATTTTAAACGGGGAAAAAGAAACTGGGGTGACAATCTTTAAAATGGATGAAAAAATTGACCATGGGCCGGCCATAAAAAATAAGAGACTAAAAATAAAAGATAAAAGATATAATTCTTTGGAGCTTTCTAAAGAATTGGCTAATTTGGCGGCTGATTTGCTTCTCAAAACTCTGCCCTTGTATCTTGAAGGAAAAATTAAACCGCGCCCTCAAAATCACAAAAAAGCCACCTATACAAAATTACTAAAAAAAGAAGATGGACAAATAGAAAACTCAAAACTCAAAACTCAAAACTCAAAAGAACTAGAAGAAATTGAGAGAAAAATTCGCGCCTATTATCCTTGGCCGAAGGTTTGGACGTTTGTAAATGGCAAGCGAATTATCATCCACAAAGCACACATAGAAAAAGAAAAGCTAATTTTAGATGTTGTCCAGCCTGAAGGCAAAAAGGCGATGAAATATGAAGAGTACCTTAAAGGAAATCCAAAAATTGTTTAACCTCCCACGCGACGCTAGCCGTTCGCCTCGCCTTTAGTGAGGCCTCGCGATGTCGCGTATACGGAGCCTGCTTTCCACATCAAACTTCGTTCAGGGCTTGACATTTTTTTAAAAAAGTAATAAAGTAAGATTGTTCAAAAACCCGTATAACATGCTCGGGATGAAGTAGTAGGAGATTATGCTTGTTATTAGATTAACCAGATTTGGTAAGAAAAAGAGAGCGTTTTACCGACTCGTAGTCGCTGATAAAAAAGCGCCTATCAAAGGTAAGTATATTGCTCAAATTGGCTATTACAATCCCCTTGTAAAAACTGGGGGTATTTTTATTGACAAAGAAAAAGCTAAAAAATGGTTAAGTCAGGGTGCGCAACCCTCTAATACTGCTTGGAATTTATTGGTGGAAGCGGGAGTTTTGAAGAAAAAGATTGTCACGCAAAGAAGCAAAAAAAGGAAAGAAAAGAAAGAAATAGAAGAAAAAGCAACGGCGACCAAGATGGAGACAGAAGAAAAGAAGCAGGCCTCAAGCCCCGAAGAGGAAACTACACCTCAGGCCATCAAGGAAAAACCATTGGTGTCCCCTTCTAGTGAAAGTGAAGCTGCTAGCAGCAAAGCGGGCCCGCCTGAAACGCCTTTAGGCTAACGAAGGCGGACGTGGTCGATCTGCTAGTTAAAATAGAAAATGTTGATAAGGAGAAAAGATGGCAACCAAAGATCAGGAATTTGTTGAATATGTTGTGAAGGCCATTGTTGACAATCCTGAAGACGTAAAAACCGAAAGAAAAATTGACGAAATGGGTGTGCTTTTAGAACTTACTGTCAATCCGCAAGATATGGGCAAAATTATTGGTAAGGAAGGTAGAACTGCTAAGGCCTTGAGAACATTACTTCGGGTGTTGGGCGCAAGAGAAAACGCTCGCATCAATTTAAAGATTATTGAACCGGGCGGAAAAGAAGTCAAAATCAGCGAAGAAAAGCCAGAGCAAAAGGAAGAAAAGGAAACAACTGACTTGCCCAAACTGGAAGTGTAACAAAAAATTATTACAAATAAATACAAAAGGCCGCATCCCAAGACGCGGTCTTTTGTGGTAGAATAAGACCATGACCATTGATATTCTTACCCTCTTCCCTAAAATGTTTGGGACCTATCCTGCAAAACCTCCCTCCACCAAGACCTCGGAGGAATGGAACGGAGGTCCTTTTTCAGAAAGCATTATTAAACACGCAATTGAAAAGGGCTTGGTTTCAATTAACATCCACAATCTAAGAAATTGGGCAATGGACAAAAGAGGAACAGTTGATGACAAACCTTATGGAGGGGGCCCGGGAATGGTAATGAAAGTAGATGTACTTGATGCTGCTTTAAATAAACTCAAAACCCGCACTTCTAAAATCATTCTCTTGTCACCATCTGGCAAACCATTTAATCAAAAGATGGCCCAAAAATTAGCCAAAGAAAAGCATTTAATTTTAATCTGTGGCCATTATGAAGGCGTTGATGAACGGGCGAGTAAATTGGTAGATGAAGAAATATCAATTGGGGACTATGTTTTAACAGGCGGAGAACTGCCCGCAATGGTAATTGTTGACGCCGTCGTCCGCTTAATCCCCGGGGTTTTGGGAAAGGAAGAATCAAAAAAAATTGAAAGTTTTGCTAAAGTAAAAATTGATAAAACTTTGACAAAAACCTATCACCTAAAACCTAATACCTATCACCTATTGGAATATCCTCAATATACACGACCAGAAAATTATAAAGGGATGAAGGTCCCAAAAATTCTCCTCTCTGGCAACCATAAAAAAATTGCCGAATGGCGCATTAAAAAAGCCATTGATAAAACAAAGAAAGTAAGACCAGAGTTGTTAAAAATAAAAACTCCGTGAGTCTTTCTCACGGAGCATAGCAAACCTCCCTATAATGGTTCTCCATCTCTTTGTATATAATCCCTGCATCAATAATTTTTTGAATCTCTTTTTGGGCATTTTTCCCCAAAGTAAAGGCAAATTCTTGGTGGCCGAAAAGGCAACTCAACGCTTCGCCAAAAATCTTGGGGTTACTCGGCCTAATTAATCCCGTGTAACCATCTTCAATCAGCTCGCTCGCCCCGCCTTTGTCAACTACCACAATAGGAAGACCGGTTGCCATTGCTTCTCCTACGCTGATTCCTTGCGTTTCCGTCGTTGACGGAAAAACAAAGACATCAGAAGCAGAAAGATAAGTCCAAACTTTATCGTGGGGCATGGCCCCGGTTAGAATTACCCGTTCTTGTAGTTTTTTGAGTCGAATCAGTCGTTTTAACTGTTTCCTAAAAGGACCATCGCCAACCATAACCAGTATTGGATAAGCGTAATCACCTCCTGTTTTGCGACAGAAATATTCAAACGCGTCTAAAAGCATCCCTAAATTTTTCTCTTTAGCAATACGACCTACATAAATAACAATTTGGGCATTTATAGGAAGGTCTAATTGCGCCCTTGCGTCTATGTAATTAGGGATTTCTGTCGGCATTCTCACACCAGTGGGTAGCACCCTAATTTTTCCCCAAATCCCGAGTTTCCGGAGTTCCTGCTCAATGTAATGACTGGGGGCAATAATAAGTTGGCAATGCTGGGCAATCCATCTAATCCACCAGCGACAAAAAAACTGGGCCAAAAAACTAACCGGCCAATTATAAAAGGTAGTCCATGCTTTCAAATACTGAAGTATATCAGTATGGTAAGTCATAATGGTTGGTATGCCTAACTTCTGGCCCAACCTTGCTCCTAAATATCCTGTGCCATATGGTCCTTGAATGTGAATTAGGTCTAAATCCAGTTTCTTAACACTCTCAACCAATTCCTTGGTCAAAATCGGCTTAGCAAATCGGTAGCCGTTGAAGTAATAAGAGGGAAGACGGATGATTGGCACCTCCTGCTCATCTTGGTGGTAAGGAACAAAAGGGGCGAAAACCACAAATTCATAACCTCTCTCTTTCAACTGCTCAATCAAGGTATCAACTGAAATGACTACCCCTGAGCAATATGGACGATACAACTCAACAAAAATCCCGACTTTCAATGTCACACCTCCTTATTTTTAAGGAACATAATGAACTACGGTTCTGCGAATATAGTATAATAAAGAACGATGCATTTCAAACTGAAATCTCTATATAAGCCAAGGGGAGACCAACCCAAGGCGATAAATCAATTGTTTTTAGGCTTAAATAAAGGTTACAAATACCAAACTCTTTTGGGTGTTACCGGCAGCGGGAAAACTTTCGTTATTGCTAATCTTATCCAAAAAATCCAAAAGCCCACCTTGGTCATTTCACATAATAAGGTCTTGGCTGCCCAACTTGCCTCTGAGTTTAAACAATTCTTTCCTGACAATGCTGTCCATTATTTCGTCTCTTATTATGATTATTATCAACCTGAAGCCTACATACCTCAAACCGATACCTATATAGAGAAAGACACTTTAATTAATGAAGAAATCGACCGCCTGCGTCACGAGACCACCCACTCCCTACTCACCCGGCCCGATGTCATTGTTGTCGCCTCTGTCTCTTGTATTTATAACATTGGCTCGCCAGCAGATTACCAAAATTTGCAGATCAATATCAAAAGAGGTGAAAAAAGAATTATTTCCCATTCAATTCGCCAACTTGCCGCACTGCAATATGAAAGAAATGATTTTGATTTCTTTCGTGGCAGAATGCGACTCAGAGGCGATGTTTTGGAAATTTTCCCTCCATACGAAAATTTTACGTATAGAATAGAGTTTTTTGATGATGAAGTTGATAGAATTACCCAAATTGATTCATTAACCGGTGAGGTTGTGGGAGAACGAGACGAAATTGAAATTTACCCTGCTAAGCACTTTGTAACGCCATCTGACCATATTAAACTGGCCATTAACGAGATCAGGGGAGATTTAGAAAAACGCGTCGCACAATTTAAGAAGGAAGGCAAAGAACTATATGCTGAGCGCCTTCGGGCAAGAACCAATTTTGACATAGAAATGCTCCTTGAAACTGGGTATTGCAATGGGATTGAAAACTATAGCCGGTATTTTGATCGCAGAAAACCAGGCGAACCGCCCTACACCTTGCTGGACTACTATCCTTCCGACTATTTACTAGTTATTGACGAATCCCACATCACCCTACCTCAAATACGCGGAATGTCCGCGGGCGATCGGGCGAGAAAGAAAACGCTCATTGAATTCGGCTTCCGCCTTCCTTCTTGTTTAGATAACCGACCACTGAAATTTTCCGAGTTTGAAAATAAAATAAATCAGGTTATTTTTATGTCAGCCACTCCGAGCGAAGAAGAGATTAGAAAAAGCAAGCAGGTAGTTGAACAAATTATTAGGCCAACCGGCTTGCTTGACCCTGAAATTGAAGTCAGAAAGACCGAGGGGCAAATAAATGATTTGATTTCAGAAATTAAAAAGAGGGCAGCAAAAAAACAACGCACACTGGTGACAACATTGACGATTAGAATGGCGGAAGATTTAACTGATTATTTAACCGAACAAGGCCTAAAAGTCGCCTATCTTCA
>Ga0123519_10010890_pt1 | contig 13480 bp, 5 predicted proteins | sample YelNatPaOPRAMG02_FD_87396 | JGI IMG/M metagenome (GOLD analysis project Ga0123519, IMG submission 87396) | Hot spring microbial communities from Yellowstone National Park - Yellowstone National Park OP-RAMG-02 (version 2) | ecosystem: Environmental > Aquatic > Thermal springs > Hot (42-90C) ...
ATTCTTTTATTCTGAATTTTTTCTCATCAAAAGATTTTATTTCTTTACCATTTACTAAAACTTTAGAAGGCATTTTCTCAAGCAAATTAACGATTTGGATTTCTTTGGGCATTTCTAAAAAGTCACCATTCAAAAATACTTCAAAATTTTTATCACTCAATTTTGAAACTGTCAAATTGATTTTTCCAAATTGAGTAATCAAATTTTTAACTTCAAAAGTTTTATTCTCATTTAACCACGATTCATTAAAGCCTAATAATAAAACTAAGGTTGAGTCAATTTCATCTTCGAAAGCAATCATCGTTCTAAAAGCATTAATAAAATCAGAGCCAACCCAGGTGTGAGGCATATCTCCAATAAAATCAGGGCGAGAAGTATCTCGCCAGACAACTTCAGCCCAATGATGCCAGTTAGACGGAATTTGATATTTCAGTAAAAAGTTTAATAGATGATATGCTTTTTGTTTTACACTAAGAAGCAAAAAGGAAGTTACATTTCTCACCTCATAAGGAGTGAAATTCACAAAATCATTTTTCTCTTCTCTTTTCAAAATGAAGTCAAAGTATTTGTCAAATGTGTTCTTTAATTCTCTTTCTGGAACGAAAGATTTTTGATTGCACGGAAAAAGTAGAATTGATGTCGATGTTGGGTCAAAATCTCCAAGTTCAACACAACCAGGAATGTAATTAATTTTATGATGTTCGATTGTGAGATTTAGAGCATTAATCAAATTTTTCTGGAATTCATCTCTTAAAGATCTGAACTTTTGATAATCTTCTTTTTCATTCAATATAAAAGCTATCTCAGTTGCATCATAAAGTCCACGGATTGTAAAGAAATCATCCCAGAATGAATGCATTGGCTTTGAAGAGTAACCTTCGTGACTTATTGATTCTGGCATCAAGCCATAAAACATCTGGAGAGAATCAGTTTTATATTTTTCTGTTTTTCTAAGTTGAGTTAAAGAATCAATGAAATGAACAACTTTTTTGATTAATGGAAAATGTTGCTTTAAGAATGCAGTATCTTTTGTGAACTTAAAATAAGTATGAATTAGATAGAGAATTTCGCCGTGACTATCATGTTCATCTACTGGATCTGGTCCTCTTCTATCAACGACACAGGGAACTTTTCCATTTTCATAAAGATGTTTTGCATACCAGTTAATAAAATCCTTCACTTCATAATTAAATCCGAATCTTAGTAATGCAGTCGAAGTCAATGAACCATCTCGAATCCAGCTTCTTTCATAAGAACGAGAACCAGGCTGAATTCCTGAATAATCTTTATTGATGAGAATGTAGGCAAGATTTGTTTCGACTATTTCAAATAGTTTCTTAAAATCATCAGAAGATGTAAACTCAATTTTGTCTAATGAATTTTTCCAGAAGTTTTTTGTTTGATTTTCTTCATACTCAAAAAATTGACTGAAATTTTTTTCATTATCAAAATGAATGTTCGTTGAATAGTAATCGTAAACAATTCGATAAATCAATGTATCAGATTTACGAAAATCGAAGTTGTAAAGAAGTAAAGCTGAGCCGAGTTTGTTTTCATCTTTGATTGTTTTAGAACCATTAAAGTTCTGTTCTTTAATTGCAGCTAATGCATCATTTTGATTGAAACTGAATGTAAATGTTTCAACGGACTGTGGAAAGTGAATCAGATTTTTACCATCGATTTTGATTAGGCTCTTTTGAATTGAAATTGATTCGATTTGTGAAACGCCACCAGGGTTATTGAGAAATTGATAATAAGGATTTACCTGAAATGGAAGTATAGTGATGAAAAATTTTCCTTTTGTTTTTGCTTTTGAGTTGTTTATGAGTTTGTATTCAATAAATAATTTCGTCGTTTTATTTGGAATTCCATTTGCAAATGCTTTTATCTGAAATTTAAATCTTTTTCCATTCCATTCAACAATTGGAATTGGCAAATAATCACCTTCAAGCTTTTGTGTAATAGAACAATCTCTGTAAGTAAAGATTTTTTTCCCAATCTGAACAAAAGGAATTAAAGAGAAAGAATTTTTGTCAACTTCAATCATTCCATCTGTATTAATTAAAGCTTCTTTTTCATCGGCTTCTACACCAGTTATCGTCCAGAAGGTAGCTTCACGATTAAAATATCTCGGTAATAAATTCTTAAAAGAAAATTGAGCTAAATCGAAGAAAATGTTGTTTTTGGAATCAGCAAACTGGTAATCGAAAAATTTCAGATCTGAAATTTTAATTGGTTTAGTCGAATTAATGTGAAATTTCAAATATCTTGATTCAAGATCTTTTAACTGGAAAATTGAATATTGCTTCGTAATTCGATTGACATTTAATACTTCATTCCAGTTCGATGAGTCTTCAGAAGAGAATATTCTCAGATTCTTCTCAAAATTATCAAGCCACTGAATTCTCAATCCACCAATCTCTTTCGATCTTCCAAAATCAATAATAAAATTAAGATTGCTTTCATGAGAGATAAATTTAGTTCGTGGATTTTCATCAATGATTGAAATTAAATTCTTTGGAAATATTTCCATTTGATATGATAAAGTATCAATTATTTCTTCGAAGTAAAGTTCATCGAGAAAAATTGTTCCACTACCACCTGTGAAAGAAGCGATTGTAAATTCCAGATAATCAAAGTGTTTGAAATCTTTATCTTCAGTTGGTCCCCAGGCAAACTGAATGTTTCTTTTTCTTACAAAAAATTTTTTCCAGTCTCTCGGAAATTCAAAATTTCGATTATTCATCCACCAGACATTTTCTCGGGAAGAGTCAAGAAATTTTATTTCAAAATTATTATTAGGTGAGTTTGCCCTGATAAAAAAATAAAATCTAAAATTGGCGGGAAGTTTTAATTTTAATTGCTTTTGAATTCCACAATAACCAGTTCCGTATTTAAAATTATAGTCAATGCGAATGCACTTACCTTTAATTCCATTATCAAGTGAAGCTTTTATATCAACTCCATCAGATTTTATGAAAGTCCATTGACCAATATCTTCAAAATCGTCAATGAGAGAAATTTTATTTTGCGAATAGACAAGGCTTGATAGGATTAGAATTAATATCAGAAATCTCATTTCAATCGTTTAATGTTTAGTTTTTTGAGACCATCTTGAATAATCTTATCCTTCATAAAATATTTCCAAACAAATCCATTTCGATAATTTTCAATCATTAAAACAATTGGTCCTTGATCAATTCCAAGAAATTCATCATCAAACCAGTTTACTGTCAAATTAAATGCATCAACGAAACCATACTTTTTCCAAATGCCTTTCTCTTTAAATCTTTCATACATACTCATCAAAGTTGGAATGCAAATTTCTGGTGCAAAAGGAATTGATCCACCTGTTGCAGTTGGTGCGATTGTTCCATCATCAAAAAAGACAAGATCTGGACCACTCGTTCCGCGTCCAGCATAACCATAAAATTTTTTTCCGTTGTAATTGAATTTATCACCAGGACCATCACAGGCAGTAAGTCCCCAAGTTAATGAGTCGTAACCTTTCCAATTAAGTGGATTATCAATTGCATAAAATCTCTGAACATAAGTTGCCCTTCTTGAATTTTCAAAGAAATCAATTCCACGAGTTCTCAAAGTATCATCAGCAAGATTTCGAAAATCAATAAAAATATGTGAGTATTGATGTCCAAACAAAGGTGGAAAAGCCAGATGACCAAATCCTTGATAAGGTTCACGCCAGTCGTAATGTTTCATCCAGGTCTGAAAACCCTTTTCAACATCTTTCATTCCTAAGCCAGCAGCAATCACATAAAGGAACAAAGCTTCATTGTAACCAACCCAGCCGAGAGAATTGTATTCATTATTTTCTGGATGCCAGCCCATATTGATTGAATAAGGATATTTTGAATTGGGCGGCATCTTGAAAAAATCCCAATTTATTCTTTTCAAAATTTTATCTGTAAGTGACCGTATTTCCTTCTCAATCCTCGTATTCTTATTGTAATAATTTTTTGCAAAAATGATTCCTGCAAAAAGTAATCCTGAGTCAATGGAAGAAAGTTCACAATTCCATTCCCTTTTGCCTGTATGATAGTTTAGAAAATGATAATAAAATCCTTGATAACCTGTTGATAAAGTATCAGAACTTTGTTCAGAGTAAAAAAAGAAACGAAGCATTCTGAGAGTTTTGTCTGCAGCTTCTTTCCTTGAGATCCAACCTCTTTCCGTACCAATCGCCCAGACTGGTAATGCAAAACCACAGGCAGCAATTGTGATTGGAGAATCATCAGTTGATCTATCTTTTACAAGTGAATTATCAGGATTAATTTCATACAAGAAATATTTGAATGCATAATATTGGACGGAATCTAAAAACTGTTTTTCTTTTTGATTTAGCTTTTGATATGGAATATATTCGTATTGCTTTTTCTCAAATGCCTGTAATGAAATTAATTCCAAAAAAATAAAAAATGAAATTATACCCAGTTTAATTTTATGCATAAAAGATTTTCGATGATTTGATTTTTACATTTTTAGAAATTTGAATTCGCTTAATTCAATTATAAAGTATCTTTATTCTATAATAAATCCATACTGACAAAAATCTAAATGTTAATTCCAAAAGTTACACGATGTACAGATCTCAATCTTCCATAATCAACCCAGCTATAATCAAAACGAATATGATAAGAGTTTAAAACATTTACATCTGCACCGGCACCCAAAGTTAATCCACCTTCACTATCAGGAATGAATAAATTTCTGAATCCTCCACGAATGCTGAATGTATTTAAAAAGTTTCATTGACCACCGAGAGCAAGACTTTCATAATTATCATTTGGATGTAATGCATCAACGGATAATATTAGTTTATAATTTTCTGTAAATCTAAATGGAAGCGAGATGCCAGCTCTAAATGTTGTTGGTAAAGTAAATTCATCTGTACGAAGTTCGGCTGGTAATCTATCGTTATCACCGAATTTCTTTGGATCAAAGTCATAATTAATATAAAGGTCAGTCCCGTCATATTTTCCATGAGTTCCGTAATTGGAAACTGAAGCACCAAATGTCAAACCACTTTCACTGATTTGATATTGAACTCCAAAATTGAAGAAGAAGCCATTCAACGAGCTATGCCAAATAGTTTCATTGAAATAAGACACAATTAATCCAACTGAAACTCTATCAGTCAACATTTTACCATAACCAAGTCCAAGAGCAAAATTTGTAACAGAATATTTTTCTCCTGTTCCAAGGGGCATTTCAACTGTTCGAACAGGAATTTCCCCACTATTTAAAGAAATGACTTGAAGAGCAAATGTTCCAGCATCACCAGTATTAACCGCGACAATTCCATAATTATATTTTATATCAGCCAGCCACTCAGCAATTGTAAAATCTGCATCAATGTTTTGAATTCTTCCAAGACTTGCTGGATTGTAGTAAGCAGATGATGCTGATCCAAATTGTCCTGTTCCACTTCCACCAATTGAAGAGATTCTTGCACTCGGTTCAATTTTCAAAAATTGTCCAATTGTAGTTGCGACTTTACTCTGAGCAAAAAGCTGAAAGGTTAACAAAGTCGAAATTAAAATTATCTTTTTCATAGCTTCACCTATTTAATTACTGCAAATTTTCCGATGAAATTACCAACATCACCACCATCGACATGATAAATATAAAGTCCTGGAGCAATCTCGAGATTATCTTTTGACCTCAAATCCCAGGCGATATAACCTTTAGTAATATCTCCATTATGATGAAGTTCTTTTACAAGCTCACCATTAATGGTATAAATACGAATTGTACACTTGTTTTGACGATTTCTGAATTCCATTTTTCTTTCACCTCGACCTGAAACAGCAAATCTCTGTGGTTCAAATGATGATGCACCAACATAAGGATTTGGAACTACATAAGGTTCGTTTTTGAATTGTTGCTTTGCAAGTTCAGAATCAACTCGATGCGATTTTGTCTTGAATGTAAATTTATCCTTTGATGAAAAAGGAACATTTAATTTAATGTAAATTTTATCTCCCAATGTTGGAGGGATAATTGGAGTTGATCCAATCCCAGTTGTATCAACATCAATTCTCCAAGTCGGTTTTGGAGTTGATGAACCTCTAGCGTAAGTAATAACCTCAATATATTCACCTGCGAAAGAAAGTGTGCTGTCGTTGTTAACATCACGAAAACGCATTTTAAGTTGAACATCACCTGAATCAGTTTTAGCTATAGCTTTAAATTTAATTGGCTTCGATGGTGCTCCAACGGCAGTAATTGTTGTATCAAGTACTTGATTTGAAAATTGAATTTCAATATCAGCAGGAAAACCGACTCTTCTAAATGTAATCGGCAATGACGGTGAATAGCGATATTTTATTTTCAAATTTGTGGGACTTGATTTGAATAATCCTGATTGAGTAGAATCAATTTCAACTTGTTTAGGTGTTTTTATAATTGGAAGAATTCCATCACCAGTAATTCAATTCCCAAGTGAATCAAGATAATTTCCATATTGGAATAAAACTTCATTCCTTGTTAGATTTTTTAATTGATAATATTGAGCTCTTACACTATCCTGATGATGCGTGAAAGTTAATTCATAAACATTATCATCTGGGACTAAGGAAGGATTTTTCACAACAAGACTAACTGTACCTTTACCGTTCCCCTCTTTATGCTCAAGTTGATAAATCTCTGATGAGACATAACCGAGAGTCTGTGGATTTGGAGTTACCATCACAACATTTTTTGGAAGGACAAATCCTCCTCTTAAAGTTTGACTTACCGAAATAGAATTTTCGGAAGGATAAATCTCAATTGAATCAGCACCACGATCATAAGCACAAACTGCATAAAAGTATCTCTGACCGTTTTTCACGGTAGTATCTGTCCAGCTGTGAGTTAAACCAGTATTATTGCCAAGAAAATAAGCAACACCTTCAACAGTAGTTTTTGAAAATCCTTCTACATCATTTATTAGATCGAATTGAGCAATTGGTCGTCCATTACCAATTGGACTTGAACCAGTTGCCGTCAAAATAATTTGTGGATCAAGAAATGCTGGATCAGTACTCCGATAAATTTTGTATCCTTCAAAATCATTCGTGTAAGTGATTGGATCAAATGCTCGTTCAGCAGCATCGTCCCAGGTGAGTGTAACATAACCATCACCTGCATAAGCCTGAACAGTTGGCATTGGTGGTGGAACAGCAAATTGATAATTAGCTTTATAAATTTGCTGAACAACTTTTGTTGTAGTTTTTAATTCTCTTAAATCTTTACCAAAACCAAGAGCAAGTGAAAATCTTTCTGTCTTTCCTGCTTTCAGTTTAAATGGTCCAGATGCAAATAAGAATCCAATATTATAATTCAATACCAACGGTCTATCAAAAGCACTATCCGGATTTGTAAAGATATTATAAAGTCTCATTGGCCAATTTTTCCCATCATCAAAAAATACAATCTGATCAACTTCCTGTGAAGGGTTACCATAACCTGGACGAATTCGATTCATTTTAAATCCGGTCAATCCAATTTGATCAGATTCATCAATATCTGTTTTATCAAAATTCGTTTCTCCTCTGGTTGGAATTCCATCTTTTTCACCTGGATCGTTTGTTCCAAAAACTCCATCTTCACCAGTATCATGAAACTCTGCAACCCAATCCATATCCTCGTCACCAGTCCACCAATAACCTGCTTTAAATGCAGGTCGTTCTTCAAGTTTGCCGTTATATAATTCAAACTTTGTTAAATCATAATGTGTCTGAACATAATTTCTAATATTATCTTGACCTTGTATTAAGATTCCTGGACCACTAACTCGACTTTCATCAGTTATTCCATCGTCATCATTATCTTTGTTATCATATTCATTTCCTGGTGTTTCGAGATAAGAATAACCTAAATAACCAGTTGGACCTTGGAAACCATTTCCATAATTATCCCAGGTATATACAAGATTCAATCCAATTTCTTTACTGAAATAAGCGTTATCATCATCTGATTCGGGAATTCCGTCTTTACCAACTGCCGACCCACCTACACCTGAATCCATATAAAGTCCAAATATCACATTATCATCATAATTAGTTGTGCTTTCATTAGTTATATCATAATGAAAGAAAATTACATAGCCAGATTGTGGATTTGACCATTGGAAACCGCGTTGCTCAACTCGAAGTCCTAAGCCTCTTCTTGTATTATCTCGAGTATCAGGATAAAAATCCCAGGCATCATAAAAGTTATCATCATAAACGACGAAACTTTCCTGATCAGCTTTTGGTGCTTTTCCAAAATAACCATTCCAGCTTCCACTCCAGCCTGGATCAAAAGGATCGTTCATTTTATCAATCCATTCATCAGGCCAGGTTCGTGGATCATTACTCATTGCAACTGATCTTGCAACATTTATTGTTGGATCTGTTTGGAAGTAACCAGGTCTCGGCTCAAATCTCATTGTCTTCCCAGTAATAGGTGAAGTTCCCTGTCTTTCTCGATAACCAGTTTCCATTATATAAGCATATTTTCCATTTCGCTGTAAAATTTTTGCAAGAACAAATGGTGTAATTCCATCTGAATAATTCTCTCCACTACCTTTCGGAACTTCAACAGAATGAAAGACACTATAATCAACTTTCAAAGGATCGGGAGGATAATCACCAACCATTCCAAAATTATAAAACAAAGTTCGTATCTTATTTGCATCGTGAAGTCCCTGTCTTTCCATATCAATTCTTCCTCTCAACTCTGGTGGAGTTACAGGGACTAAATCATTTTGAGCATAAAGTTGAATTATTAAGAAAGAAAACAGAATAAATATTTTTTTATACATAGCTCAAACCCTCTATTTTGATCTGAAAGAAAATCCAAATTCAATTCTGCGTGGTTCATAAAATCTTGACGGGTCAGTTAATGCTGAACGATGAACTGCTGGAGTTAATGAATAATCTGGACTTCCTGTATTTGCAAATACAAAACCATTTACAAAATGATTATTAAATAGATTTGTCACACGAGCAAAAACACTAAAATCAATTGGTCCCAATTGAAACATTTTTTCTGCTCTAACATCAACCAGTGTAAATCCTTTTTTTCTACTGGAATTAGTTTCAAGATCAGCACCGAATCCAGTTCCAATTTCTGGAGTGTAAGGTTGACCACTTCCAATTCTAATAATCGTTGAAAAAGTAATTAATGATGGATTATTATAAATCACAGAGATATTTAATGTATGTCTTTGATCCCAGTTAAAAGGTACAGTTCGCGGTCGTGGATCTTTTCCCGCAGCAGCACGATTTGCTGTCTCTCTTGGATCAGATGAATTTCCAAATGCATATTGCAAAGTGTAATCAAGTGAAGATGTAAAGTAATTTAAATTTTTCTGATACAAAGAAATTGTGAATCCATATACTTGACCAAAATCAACATTTGTAAAACGAGCATAAGATGCTGCAGTGTAAGTATCAATGAATTGAACTCCCAACAAATCCCGAATATCTTTATAAAAGAAAGCGACCTGAGTTCCAAAGAAATCGGAAAATGCTTGCTTGTAACCAAATTCATACTGAATTGTTTTTTCTGGTTTCAGATCTGGATTACCCATTACGCCATAAGATATTCCTCCAGCTTGCAATTCATCAAGTATGGAATAATCAGCGTTATCATATAATAAACCAAGTCCTGGCAATTGATAAAAATGACCATAAGAAAAATACACAGATGACATAGCAGTTAAAGGATAACTAAAACCAAGTCGAGGTGCGAATGCAGTTTTAATTGAAGTTCGTTTAGGATAAGATGATGGTGCACCACTTATTGAATTTGCTGGATTTTGTAAATCAGAAGGAATTGTTGCTCGAGCATCAAAAAGTTCAAAACGAAGTCCCATACGAATTACAAGGTCACTCCATTCAATTCTATCCTGAAGATAAGCTGATAATTGTAACGGATGATATGTTCTCAGTCCTGGCATTTTTGGATATTGTTCTCTTGGTTGAAGTGTTTCTACTCCATCGATTGTAGTGTAAATGAAAAATCCAGGTGGTCCAAAAGTAATTTTCGAAAGTTGCCATTCAAATCCAGATTCGATGTAATCACTATTGGTTGCTTGCCAGGTAAATTCACCCTTTAATAAATATGAATATGTTTCCTGTTTAAATCTTCCAAGATCAACTCCCTGAACAATTGCCCCGTCCTCATAGTTTGCGTCACCTTTTGGTGGACCAGCTTCAAGATACCGAGGATCATATAAATCTCTGTAGACAAAATCTTGATATAAAAAGTAATTCTGTCTAACATTAATTTTATAAAACATTCTCTCTGATAGTGTGTGGACAAAACTTAATCCATGAGAAAATGAAGTCGTGTAATTTGTTTTCGTTCCATCTGGATTAAATCTGAAAGAATGATTGTAATTTTTTGCTTTGATATAATTAAAAACATTTTGATAAGATACTTGAATATTCTTCAATGAATTATTTGTAATTTTTCCTTGCCCACTCCACTCAAGTCGATTATTTAAAGGAACTAATACATCATCTCCACTTGGAGTGAAAATTTTCTTTTCAAAATCGTGCTTATCAAATGGTGAAAATCTCCTTTGACCAAAAAGGTAACCACCATTATAAAATCTTCTACCACTAATGAAGAATGTTGTTTGTGGTAATCCAGTTGGACCACTTATTGATAATTGTATGTTTTGAATTCCAATTGGGGTAAATGAATTATTGTGTGGATAACGATTTACATCACCAGTGAAATAGTCGCCTCCATAGATCTCTCCTGAAAAAAGAAAACGATCAGAACCAGATTTTAAAACTGTATTAACAATACCAGACATAGCCTGACCATATTTTGCATCAAATGTTCCACTAATTACCTGAACTTCATCAATAATTGAACGATCAATCTCAAGTATCGATGAATTATTATAAGGATTAGTAATGCTAACACCATCAATTTGATATTGAACTTCACCTAAACGCCCACCTCTAAAATGTCCATCAATTACACCAGCTTGAAGATTAACAATATCTTTCAGGTTTTGAACTGGCAGAGCTTTAATATCATCTTTGTTAATTGAAACAACTGTGCTTGTCTGATTAAATTCAACAATTGGTCTTTTTGCAACAACTACTACTTCCTGTCCAATTAAAGTCGTTGGTTCAAGAGTTACATTTAATGTTGTTGTTTGATCAGAATTAACAATTACATTTTCAATAACTTTAGTTTGATAACCAACAAAACCAAATCTTACTGAATAAACTCCAGGCCTAACATTAATTATAATATAACTTCCATCAATACCAGTAGCAGCACCTTGATTTGTTCCAACCAATAAAACATTTGCACCAACAAGTGGTTCATTTGTATCCTGACTGAGTACCTTACCTCTAATCTTACCTGTTGATTGAGCTAAAACAACCTGGCTAAAAAATAGAAGAAAAATAATCAAGGAAGGTAGTAGTTTTTTATTTTTGCAAACTGAAATAAACTTTACTGTTCTCATACTCAATTCCTTTAATTATAAAAGGAAGAGGTCTGGAAATGGCTCTTCCAGACCTCACTTATTTTTACTTAAGCAACATCATTTTACCAGTGTTGCTTGAGGTACTATGTGCACCAAACACACGATATAGATAAATTCCAGATGATAATCCTCTTGCATCAAATCTATATTCATTAATTCCTTCAATTGCATCAATCGTTTCGGTTTTTACTATCTGACCAAGAATATTGTAAATCACAAGTTTAACCATTCCACCTTTAGGCGAAGCAAATCTTATAATAGTGGATGGATTAAATGGGTTCGGATAGTTTCCAAGGATCTTGTAGCCATTAATTCCTGGCGTTGCAATTTCATCTTCAACACCAACCAGTGTATTTGGATCTATGTATCCCCACGCGTATGCAGGACCCCAACCATTTTCTCTAAAGTACCAAGTTCTTGTTCCATAGTTTGCAAGAGAATCATCAAAGGAGTCACCATCAAGAACAGTCAAACCAAAGAAGAATTGGTCACCATAGTTGTAACCTAATTTTGTATAATCAAGCTTCATTTCAACAACAAATCCACTATCAATATCAGAATTGTTGTTAACAGTAGAATTTCCTTTCAATCTTACAGTTAATTGTGCCCAACCTGAGTCAACCATTGTTTTTAGATAATTCAATGGTTGTGCTTGACCATTTGGACCAAATGCAACCAGCAACTCTCTTGGAGTGGGAATGTTCTCTTCATTAATTGCAGAGAAATCTGCAACTGTCATCATCACACCATCCAGTTGATCATATACAGAAGTTCCCTGCAAAAGTTGGTCGTTAACATCCGCTGAAACATATAAATTATTTTGTCTAAAGGCTAAACGAAATTCAGCGTAAGATGGGTCAACAACTGGAGGTCTTGGATTTCCACCAAGTTCAGGTTGAAATTGTCCACTTAACCATGGTCCTGCACCAGGATATTGATCACGAATTTGATCATTACCCCATGCAACTTTAATTGGATTAACAGCCCATATTGGATCACTAAGGTAACCATCAAGGATTGGTTCACCTACATATTTACCATTTGGAATCACATTATCAACTGGAATAATTGGTAAGTTTGTTGAATTAACAGTTATGTCAGGTCTTACATAAACTCTCATTGCATTGTGAGAGTTTGTATTACCCCAAGGTCCCTGCAGCCATGTCCTCGTTGATGCGACTCTCGATGGATTTCCACTGAACAACCAATCACAATCCCATATACTGAAATTCAACATCACCACATCTCCATTCGGCGATGTTGGATTGTATCCCAAAGCTGTCAACTTTATCTTCATCTCTACTACATATCCATTGTCAGGTGCATTATCATCATTCGATACACCATTTATCTTCGTCCATGCATCCCACGCATCTATCTGCTCTGGTGTCCTCGTTGTATCTGTGAAATTACCAAACTTACCTATAAATCTCGGCTGGGCACCAGGCCTTGGTTGATCAAGTGGTGACGGCAATCCAGCTAACCAGTATGTATAGAAAAACTCTGCAGCCTTAGCTGGCCTTGTCCCCTCTGACTTGTCCTTCACATTCATCAAAATTCCATCCCATCTTGCCCAATCAGCATTTCCTCCCACTGACGAATCCTGAACTATGAATGCCAAATACAAATACTCACCTTTCACAAGAAATTTAATTGTTGCAACCGTCGGATCGTAAATGGCATTCTCGTTAAACTCAGGTCGCCAGCCTGTTGTGGGTAAATCTCTCTGGCCATATCGGATTGTAACTGCCTCCGCTTTTGACCAGGAATTTTCATTAAGTTGACCATCGAGAACAATGTTCTCTGTGGTCGTCCTTGCCCAGATTACATCCTTACGAAGCTGTTGCGAAAATGCAACTGCAACCATAAGGAATAACAGGGCAACAATGGAAAGTGACTTTTTCATAAGTCCTCCTGTTATTTTAGTTTAACATTAATTTGGTTTAGTTGATTGTTTAGTTCAGGAATTAGCGGATA
>Ga0123519_10010893_pt1 | contig 13479 bp, 4 predicted proteins | sample YelNatPaOPRAMG02_FD_87396 | JGI IMG/M metagenome (GOLD analysis project Ga0123519, IMG submission 87396) | Hot spring microbial communities from Yellowstone National Park - Yellowstone National Park OP-RAMG-02 (version 2) | ecosystem: Environmental > Aquatic > Thermal springs > Hot (42-90C) ...
GCTTCTCGCCTTCCTTACGCCATGTATACTCCTCAGTACGCATACGCAAGGTATCGATGAACGGTTTATAGTGAGCATCGCCAAGGTCAGCCAAGTGGTTCCACGCTGCATGAGCCTTAGTAAGCTCTGATCGGACATGTTCAGCCAAGCTCTCATCGGCAGCAGCTTGCATTACAGCAAAATAGGCGCCGGCAGTAAGTTTGTGAGCATAGTAATCGCCCAGATAGCTTAGCATCGTCAGTTCAGTCATAAGATCGTTGAACTCGGCAGTCGGCTTCGCCGTTTTCCTCCGCGCCTGTTCTATGTATTGCCGAGTCTTTTCAGCTTCTTCGGACAAATAAGATGCCATTTTGAGAGGCGTAGTTCGACCGTCCGGATCACCGTTCACAAGCCGTTCGGCAAACTCTTGGGTCGGAATGATGTTCTGAGTGTCGAACGGTTTGCCTTTGGCAAAAGCCTTCACATTATCGCCCCATTCGAGCTCGATAGCGTGATTGCGATGATCGGGTCCGAAACAGTAGGCCGTATACGCATCGGGCACGATCTTGCTTGCCCACTTCATAGCCTGGTAGACATCTTGCGCCGCAGCCTTACCAAAACGCTTGGCAAACATTCTCACCCAAATGTCGTCGCGCTTGCCAAGAGAAGAATCATACGCTGTCCGACCCCATACGTGATACCAGAACCAGTCGCGTTGATACTGCCACTTATACCAGCGGTTAGGCGAATCGTCCTTGTGGCGCAGGTTATACTTGGGATAGTAGGCATCGATCGGCTCTATGCTGAGCCCAATTGCTCCGCCCAGCGTGCTCTCGACATTCGCGCGTGCAGCAAGCTCTGGGTTTCCCCACGGGAATACTCGATGTGTGCCGTTAGCCCTAAGTTGATATATGATCTTGTAGCTCCGCGGATATGAGTAGTAGTCTTGGTAGAAATAACTGTGCCAGCTCTTTGTCCTTCCACCGGCTACTATGTAAGGCGGCCCGAACTGCTCACCGTTATACTTGATCTCGATGAAGAATCTGCCAGGAAATTCCCGGCCGATCTCTAAAATCGGCGGCTTTTTCGAGAGCCAAGTGCGAGTATATAAATCAACGGTCCTGCCTGCTTCTTTGATAGCCGGGATGTAGCTGTCTTTGAAGAATGTCTCCTTCATTCCTGTCTCGCCGATCCTGAAACCGATCATTGCTAGATCGGGACACTGCTCGATCATCTTTCTTACAACTTCGCGGGTATAAGCAGCATAGTTCTCCTCAGTCTTCTCGCTGGTCGGCTCGCGCAGGCCAGCACCTGTCCACTTGGCAGCATAGCTCATAATTGCAAATTTGATCCCCCGAGCCTTTGCCATCGAGATTACTTTGTTCAGCATTGCCAGGTTCCGCTTGGCAATCTCAGGTTCAACTCCGACGTCGGGAAACTTTTCGGAGGTGATAAAGTAGCAGTAGAGGTTGGGGAAGCCAGTGCTCTTGATATCATACATTCCGTGGAGGTCAACCCAGTTAATACGAGCACGGGCAAGCTGGTCAAGATAGCCCTCCCAGTAGTCTTCTTGCAGGAACCACCAGTTTGAATCGTCTTCCTTGTAGGGCAACGTTAAGAACAGGTTCACTGCCCGAAACTCGACCGCAGGAGACTGAACGATCGGCGTTCGAATGTCTAAAGCGGTTCGTCCCTTCATGTCAAGGCGCTCGGCAAGCTCGAAACAGCCATACATCACGCCTACTTCGTCACGCCCGACAACTGCTATCTCGTTGCCGACGCGTGCAATGACAAACGATTCCGGCTTGCTCGGCAGCAATTTCTCAGCAGCTTTGAAGCCCGGTGTCTTGTAATCGCCCGGACAGCCTGCCCGAACCATCAACTTCGGTGGAACGTCGACAGTGGCGCTAATTGCCTTCATCAGGTCGCGCATGCCGACTTCCTTTGGCGAAAGCGCAAGTGCAGGCACCGCAAATGACACAATTATAGCCAGTACAAACAGCAACTTTGAAACACGCAGCATGATAAGGCTACCTCCCCAAAGCCTGCCTATCCGAAATCGTTTTAACTGCAAGGTCTCGACACTAAGAAATCTAAGGCTTTGCTCACTGTAGTCGTTCGCGGAAGTAGATAAAGGTTCCTTCGAAGCTGAGCCACCTACTTAACTACAGGCAAGATGACGCACGACGGATGCACTGCGTCAGCGTAGACCGTATTCCGAGCCTTGATCGTTCGGCGGTTTGGATTCGGTTTGAGCGGATCGTTTAGGTCCACACTCAACGCAAACAGCTCACCCGTATTAGGGTTGCTCTCGAACCTGGGATAATTCGAGGAAGACACATCCAGCCTTATGCAATGTCCTTTTCTGAAAACCCAACTAGTGGACCAAAGATCGATTTCCACTTCGTATATCTTGCCAGGCTGTAGAGGCTCATCCTTGGTGCAGCCGTTTCGGAAACGCGGGCGAACGATACCATCAAGCACATTGAAGCTTCGGCCGTCGGGGTATACATCGCAGAGCTTAGCAGTGAAATCGGTATCCGTGCAGCTTGTTGAAACGAAGAGTTTCACCTTGACGCGCCCTGTGACCTCCAGGTCCTCCGTCAACGGAGCACTGGTGTAGACCAAGACATCCGATCTTTTCTCCAGCTCGCGGTTATCGAACGGCCCCTTTTCGAGGAACAAATTGTTCCCGCCGAGCGTTGGAACAGGGTTCTTGGGATCGTAGATGAACGAGCGAGGCTGACCGTTTGCTGCAGGCTTATTGAAAGACATTGTGCCGTCAGCGTGTAGATACATTGGCGTATAATTGCAGGGCACCGGCCAATCGTCTGCCGCCCGCCACCGGTTCAGCTTGCATTCCGGATCCGTGATATCGCCTATTGTGTAGTAGTAAACCGGCTTTGCATTGGCGACTTCGTTCTTTATGCCTTTTAAGTAATAGTCGAAGTAGGCAAGGCAATCAATCATTGGCGGGGTCAGGACTTCAAACGGCAAGTGTGCCTGCCCAAAGTCCTTCGCTATACCGTGAGGCCAAGGACCCATAATTAGAATCTGGTCGTGTCTTGCCTTTGGTCCACCACGATGCTTGCCCGCAATGAAAGCATCAATCGCTCCTTGCGAGAAAATATCATACCAGCCGCTCCAGTTGAGCATCGGCGCGTTCGGACGGACGTTGGGTTCATTGAGGTTCAGCTGCCGCCAGAACTCATCATAAAGTCGGTGCTCCATGACCAGCTTAGCATGTGCCTGCATGTCGTAGCCATTACGTTGCAGCCAATAGATAGCAAGCTCAAGCCTAAGTTCGCCACCCTGGAAAAATGCCTGATGATACAAATCGGCAGCCGCAATTCCGATATGCTGGCACGCGAGTCGCGACGGAGCAGCTCCAGCCATTAGCATTTGTGTGATGCCGGGGCCTGATACACCCCATGTCCCAACCTTACCTGTGCACCAAGGCTGCTTGGCAATCCACTCGACCGTATCGACGCCGTCTTTGTGTTCACCCCAGCCGTCGGCCATAAACGCCAGCGCCGATCCTTCAGACTTGAACCTGCCACGCGGATCTTGTCCGACGATGCAATAGCCGTTTTCCAACAACCGCTCGGTTTGCCAGTCGATTACGCCCGCTCCGCCGTACGGCGTACGAATGAGAACCACCGGATAGGGACCGTCACCCTTCGGAAACCAGATGTAAGTGGCAAGTCTGACGCCGTCGCGCATAGGTACCATCTCGAACGAATGCCTCCACTTGTTCGCAGATTGTTGAGCAGCTACAGCAGGCATAAGATCGACCGCCAGAACAAACAGCGCCAGCGCCGATACAAGCCCAGTAGAATTAAACGATGACAGGAAAAGCAAAGCAGTTACCTCCGAAATGCCGAGCATGAAACCGTTTTCAAATAGTGATTAGCCAGCGCCGGCAGAGTTTCCTTCACCGCTGCAAATATACCGCATACTTAGTGTTGTACGAAAGTACAGCCCTTCTACGGGTCCCACCGTCGGTACGCCTTTATCTCCGAAACCTCAAACGCAGCCGCGTCGGAAGAGTCTACATCACCCAACACCGAGCGATAACACGCGGCCGCCCTACTCCACAACTGCTCCCGTAATTACCCGTTCGCCATTTACGGTCGAAAGCACGCCGGTCACGGTAACGGTTGTGCCTTCGTTGGCCGTAGCACCGGTAACCTTGATGCCCGACGATCTCACACCGGTGCGCACATATAAGCAATTGCCGTATTTTGCAGTGACCACAGTTCCGGTTATCCGGACGCACTCGCCGTCGGCGTAGGATTTCGCGGCGGAAACCGAGTTGAGCACTCGCGCCACCCTGATGCCGTCGCTTGACCCTAACGAACTCCATTGGTTATCCGCATTGCGAGCTCTGACGCTAATATAGTAGGTCGAGGTATAGTTGAGCGAGAGGCCTGTTTTCGTAACGCTTGCGGTCGTGCCCGTAGATGTCCAGCTAACTACATTCGTACCGCCGGGTGTCGTGCCAATGGCATACTGATACTCGGCAATACCGGTCTCGGGATCAGATGCACTCCAAGTTGCGTGAAGCGATGTTGAACTTGTCGTATACGAGCCGTCATCCGTCACAACCGGAGTTGTGGGAGCACTTGCGTCGGTTAGGTTGAAATTGACGGTGGTCGTAGTATCCGAGCTGACGGTCTTGCCGGTTTGGGTTTGAGACTGCCAGCCGGACTTCGACGCGGTAACATTATATGTGCCCGGAACCACTCCGGCGATTGTGTAAGCTCCGCCGGCACCGCTAGTTGCAGAGTAGCCGCCAGAATTGGTTGAGACAGTTGCCCCAGAAATGCCGTTGCCTGCGTTGTCGCGCACATATCCTGATATTGTTCCAACCGTAGCCCCGTCATCTGTGAGCGTACAGTTGTCAATCCAAAGTTCGTTGTTGGCGGCGGAAGTGTTTTGCCCTTTCACAAATACAGTTATGGTTGAATTTTGCGCGGTCACCTGCTTTGTCATAGTTATCCAGCTTCCGCTCGTCGTATTGGCGGCAGTCCATTGAACGTCCGCAGAGCTCGGATTGTTGCCTCCTTTGGGATCGATGCCTATCCATTTGGACACCGCTGTATTTGTTCCGTATACGTCCGCTTTGAAAGTATACTTATGCCCCGGTACGGCTCCGAGTACCTGCTGGTAGATGCCAGCCGTCCAGTTAGCTTCATAAAACGACTGCGTCCAGACGCGCGATGTATCGTAGTAACGCTGGCCGTGCTTCGGTGCGCCTGAAGAAATGAATTTTCGCCACTCATTAGCGGTTTTATGATCTACATCCGGATCGTTGTAGAACCCACCCTCGAAGTTGCCGTTCTTCAGACCCTGGAAGGCATTAACAAGTGTGAAGTTGACCGTCGTAGTCTGGCCAGCATTTACAGTTTGAGAATAGACGGTCGATTGGATATAACCTGTTGCGCTCGCTGTAACGTCATACGTTCCCGCCGCAACGCCGTTTATGGTATAGCTTCCATCCGAAGCGCTGGTAGCCGAGTAACCGCCGGTATTCGTAGTTATGACGGCACCGGAGATTCCCACCCCAGATTGGTTCTTCACGTAGCCTGATATCGCTCCACCACCTATCGCGTTGAGGTTGAAATCCACAGTAGTAGTGCTCCCCGCGATCACTTGTTTGTCAGTATGGGTAACTGTCTGGTAACCTACCTTGGAGGCTGTCACTGAATAGGTGCCCGGCGCAATGCCGGTAATGGCGTACGTGCCGTCGGCAGCCGTGGTAGCCGAATATCCGCCGGTATTAGTAGAAACGGTCACACCTTGCAGCGGGTTGTTCAGTCCGTCACGAACGGTCCCCGCGATTGTACCTGTGGTCAGGCCGCCAACGGTCGCGCAACAAACATGACCCTCAAGCTCGCGGGAGGCAAATGAAGTGGTATTTTCGTAATAGTTGCCGAAGCCGTAGTTGTCGTTGGCAATGCGGTAGGCACTCAGCGTCCCACCTCCCTGCCTGGTAATCTCTAAGTAGTAGGTATTGCCTGGCACAACTTGGACGGCGTTGATGGGCCATTTGGTTAAAGTCTTTGAGTATTCCATATCACCCGTATACGGAGACACGGCTGCCGTACCGACATAAGGACCCGTAGGACCGCCTTCGCGTATGCGAGCCACATATCTGATGCCGGAACCTCTAACGTGCACTTTGCAGGCAACAACTCGATTGCCGGTTGCTTTAAACGTCTGGCCTATAGATGCTACTTCGTTCCCCGCCTCCCGCTGGTCGCTGCAGTAGTAACCTAGGTTGGGATTTGTCGAGTAAAAAGCCAGACTCCGCGTCTTCGGAGCACTCAGCTCACAAGGCTGGCCGGCAGAGGAATTGAAAACGCCGTCATATGTTAAATCGAACGTCCCGGGATTGGAAGCATCGGACTTGTAGATGAAGCCGCATTCGAAGCAGTAGTGTCCCCAGTCAGGCGGCCGCGTACTGGAAAAGCCCGGCGTGACGTCGCTGGTAGTACCTGGATCGTTTACTTTCAGAGCATACGCATTCGGCTCGTAGATTGCAATCTCGACCTGTCCGTTTGAGTCAGTTGTTCCCAGGTTCAAACCGGAATCATTAACGATTTGCTTGCCTGGAAGCGGGTTGCCATTTTCGTCCCACACGTGGACGTTGATTATATGCATCCCGCCTGTTCCGCCTTTTTCGTAGTATCCGGTCTCGCGCCAGAACGCAAGGCAATACTTGCCTGCGGCCAAACCGGAACCGCCGAGCGATATGAAAACCGCAACCGCAACGACTGCGAACAGCCACCTACTTCTAATTATCATACCTCAGCTCCCTGAGTGCGACCGCGAATTCGCGATTTCGCGGTCGCACTCCAAAACACTAGAACCAAACTATATCCGAAGCATTCCTCGGCCGAACAACGCGGTAGTAGGTACCGCCAACGTTCTCAATGCTGGAAAAGCCTGTAACAACAGCGTATGTTGCTCCGCTTTGCGGAACGATTCCGCCGAGTATAACTTTGACTCCAGCACCGGAAGACCCGGAGACACCGGAACCGTCATCAACATACAGACTGCCACTGCCGATACTGTTGATGCTTCCCCAAACGGTTACCAGCAGACCAACGTTGTTTATTCCGATTCCATTATGTACTCCAGGATTATAGCCGTCGGTTCCTCCACCAAGCGCTTGGTTAGTAATACCAATTGCTGAAGGTGCGTTGCCGGGCGTTCTTGAGGTCACGTTGATATTCGTGAGCACCCGCTCGCCATCCACAGTGGAAAGTGTTCCCTCGAGCGTAACTAAATCACCTTTCTGCACGTTCAGATCTCCGGTTCCGCCCGTTTTATCGACAGCAATACCGGATGTGCGAGAAACATCCTCAAGATAGAATCTTGTGGAGCTACCTGAAGGATACCCTGTGCACGGGATATTCGTAAGAGATACGCGCGTGCCGTCCGGCTGGCTCTTAGCTTCTGCAACACTCGCAACTGGCACCACACCGCCGCTTACCTGGAGTATACCAGGTGAATCGGCGTCCGAATCCATATTGGTGTTGGGTCCGGTGAACCTGAAGTCGTCAAGCCTTACAACGACTCCTGTAGCGTCGCTGCCTGGTTTGTGAATCTGCAATTGAACCTGTGCATAACGCGCCCACTGGCTTGTCGTGATCTGGTACGAAGCCTTGCGCCATCCGCCATAGGTATGGGCTTCAGGTTCGTTCCAGTGGAACGGCGGGTCTGGGCTGCGATAGTAATAGGCTCCACCGGCAGCGTCGTATTCTTCCCACAGGGTCCTGAGGGCATATACGTCGCCCACATAGTTAATGGTCTTATACCAATAGGATATGTTGTAGGTGGTGGAAGGTTCGACTTGAACCTTCGGCAGCACGGTGCCACTTCCGGTAGAGAAATAGGTTTGCTGATTTGAACTCGGCGGTGAAAACCACACATCGAGTGATCGAGCACCCTCTTTCACGTCGGATGTCTCGACGCGGCAATGTGATGCAGGAGACCACGGCGCTCCCGGTATGATCTGCTCGTAAGGCGGACCGGGACTGCCTCCCGATATCCGCCATCCGCCGCCAGGGCATGATGTGCTGGTCGGCAGGCACTGGTTCACCGCCAACCAGTGACACTCCGAAGGTGCCGGACCTTCTATCCAGTAATGAAACTCACGGCAAAACATTTCATCGGAGCCGCTGGCGTACATCTTTCCCCACTCGATGCGCGGAGAATCGGATGAGAGCGCCCCTACCCCAGTGCATCGACCCGCAGTACCGCCGTCAACCGGAGTAATGTCTATCTGGAATCTGCCGTCGCTTGCCCTCGCCCATGCATCTATTCGATAGTAGGCTCCTGGAGTGAAGTAGTACTCCCAGTTAGCTTGGTCGGGCGTACCGGTAGCGATTGTCATTTTGTGGTCAGTAAGCCTGATATCGAACCGAAGTTTCCACACGTTGGTGGCGCTACCCGCCTGGGGAACATAGAGTTTGAAACCCTGCTTCTTGTTATCGGCTGCGTGATTCCATGCCCCAATCCAGCAGATGGTTGCCTTGGTAGCGTCACGCGGCATTCCCGGACTCGGCATCTCATATAATATGCCATGCTGGTAGCTGAGCTTTGCCACGCTGGGCAGACCGTCCGCGTAGAACTCCCAACCGGTTGGTCCTTGAGTCCAGTTGAGCGATGCATCTGCCTCAAAACTGCCGTTGGGTTGTATATTGACCGCACCTTCAACAAAGCCTTGAACGGTAATGCTGCCGGTCGGCGTGCCTGGAGCAGAGTCCACGCTAAAGTTCATAGTAACGGTAGAGTTTCCGCGGATAACGGTCGGATTGGAAGGATCGGGCGTCACGGTGAAGTACCCGGACACATCAGCAGAATCTTTCCGGAACTTGAGTCCTGCCGCGCTGATGAAGACGTCTCCCGCGCCGATGTTTCGAACGCTCATCGAGATAGGAATATCCTGGTCGCCGGGATTGATATTGCCCCCCGTCGTGCTCAGAATATGTATAGGACCGGCATCTTTTTGGAGAGTGAAATCGGTTATCAGATTGTTTCCGGCGGATACTACCCGCCCCGTCATTGTAACCGGTATGTGGCCAGGCGCCGAGGCCGTAATGGAGTATGTGCCGGGCGCGATGTTATAACACTTGTACGTGCCAGCAGCACCGGTTGTGAGTCTTCGACTGCCGGGCTGCAGAATGATTGCAGCTTCTTTGATCGGCCGACCGGACGCATCTCTAACTGTGCCGCTTACTGTGCCGACGTTGGAGTTCCCGCTTGAAAACGCACAAACCCATGCTTGCAGTTCGCGACCAGTTACAGCAATTCCGTCCCTGTAGAGTGTGCCACCTGAGTAAACATCGTTGATGCATTCGTAGGCATTAACCTGGCTGCCGTCGGCGGTAGCAAATTCCACATAATAGGTGTTGCCCGGCATAAGTGCGCACTCATCAACTGCGTAGCAGAGCAGGTACTTGTTGTCACCTTCGATATACTCGTTCGGGAGAATCTTTTTAGGACCCATCGGAGGTCCATCCGGGCCGCCTTCGAATATCTGGGCGGTCCATCGAAACTTGGTTAGGAATCCCTTAGTGAAGTGAACGCGCATAGCGACCGCTCTGTCAGCATTAGCGACGAAGGTATTTCCAAATCGGATTGCGGCCACCGGCGAAATCTCTCTATCGTCGCTGTAACAGTCGGTCGGAATAGGCGTGTTGAAAGTGAGACTCTTCGTCCACGGACAGTGACCGGGAAGTAACGGATCGCCCCAGTACGTCTGGTCAAACGTGCCCGGATTGCTTGCGCTGGTGCGGTACATGAACCCGATCTCGTACATTCGATGAGAATCATGGTTGTAGAGCTGTGGAGTCTGGTCCGAGGTAGCACCACCAGCATCCGTGCAGTAGACTATTGCAGGGCTTCCGCTGAATTGGAACCCATACTCGGCATAACCTCGATAGTCCGTAGTCGCCACCTTATCACCGAGCGGCCCGTTGAAGTGCACGTTCACGTTGGGCACAGGTCGGCCGGCCTCATCGAAAACGTGAACAGCCATAACGGCGATACCGTGACCTTCGTCCGCCCCGGCAGTTCGCCAGAATGCAAGCGAGTAATGCCCTACAGCGCCGCACGCGGATGCGCAAACGACCAGCGCAACCAATATAAATGCTGCAGTAATCGGGGATTTCACTTCTCTCCTCCTTTCAAAGTGGAAGCCGGCCCTCCTGATTCTGTATACTCACAACTTTAGAAAAAGGATCTGCCCGGCCAGCAGCGTTTTTCCCAGCCGGGCAGATCCAGGCGTCGGGGGAACTAGAGTATGGAGAACCGGACGTCGTCCGAATTGCGAATAAGAATTTGTCGCTTCTGGACGGGTCCTGCAACCGGGTCTTGCCACGTCTTCATACTGGACACACCCGTCACTAAGATGTAGGTCTGTCCGGGTGTGAAGTCCCAAGGCGAAAATCCGGCGCTTGCAGGGATTCTGACCTCAATACCAGGATAAGTGGTCGTGCTGTTGTCCACACCGGCTGTTAGGTTAGAGCCGTCGTCGATGAACACGCTGAAAGCATCGAAACTATCCGGCGGATAGACTGCCGTCACGCGCCCCCACGTGCGCACCAGCAAGCCGATGTTATTTGCACCTGAGCCGCCTTCAACACCGACCTGGCGACCGAGTGCGGCACCACCGACCATAGCATTGCTCATACCTCGCGCGTAGATCGTTGCTGAAGACGATGACGGAACCACCGATTTGGCTTCAATATAGAGTTCCTTATTCTCGTTGATCTGGAGCTGGCCGTTGATGTCAACAGCAGTACCGACATCAATTGTATCAGGCCACACTTGCTCGGAACACTGCACTCTAATGCCTGACTTAGAATCGGCGTCTTCAACATAGCCGACCACGTCGCCAAAGCCCTGTCTGAGCGTGACTACGACGTCGTCGAGCGTCACCTGCCATCCCGGAGTCCAACTCTTGGCACCGGCACATGTTTTAGGCGGCAGCGGACCTTCTTCAAGGCTTACGTCATCGAAGGCAAGGTAAACCCACGGATGCGCTGCGTAGTGGTGCTGCAAGTATACCGTCATCTTTGGTTGCTCAGGAGGCGTTGCAGGTTCCGCAACGCACAATGTGCTTGCCTGATTCCAGCGAATGCCAATCTGGTTGGTATAGGCCCAAGGACCCCAGTAAATGTCGGGGTCAGATATAAAATCGGAACCAGCAATATAGCCGGGCTCCGTGCCGCCCTTTGGATCGAGTCCAATGCGACCCATGGCATCCGTATAGGCCCATTTGTTCCCACCAGGATCGAACACATCGCAGAACCAAACGGTAGCCTTATATGCCTTGCCTGGAGTTACTGCAACCTGCTGTCGAATACACGCCCAATCGCGACCCGCATAGCTTGCGGCCACGCTTCCCGACCACATCTGGCCCGTTCTGGGTAGTAATGGCCCAAGCAGAGTTAAATATTGGCGGAAGTTTCCACCCCATCGCTGGGTTTCCGGACTTGAAGGCGGAACGGAGTCTATCCACGGATAAATCCGGGCACCTTCTTCAAATCCTGGGTTGCCAAGCGTGGAAGTAAGCATCATAGGCGTCTGGAATTGTTTAACCCCGGATGCCCACGTGCGGGTAGCATCACTTGATGTGCAGTACACAGTGTAGGTTGCGTTGGGCTGCAGTCCCGTTATGCGATACGAGTGGTTGGTCACCGACTCATTCACCGTCACGTTGTTCGGGAAGCTATAGAAATCCTTGCCCCAAACTACCCTGGTATCGGATGGGTTCTCAGTGGTCCAAGTAATGTCGGCATAGGTGCCGTCGGGAGCCACTGTGATAACCGGATCGGTCATATCCCACTGCGTTCCGCTGCCGGGAATGGGATCGATCTCATCTATTCCCTGGCCCCACCAAGCGTGGCCAATCCAGAATTGCGCATATTCGTTTGTTCGGTCGATCTTTGGCCACTGGATGTAGCTCTTGTCACCGATAGATCCGACAGTTCCCGACATGTGGCCTCCGAGACCGTCATCAAGCCACATATCCCACGTGCCGGTCGCCGGATCGAGGGTAAGCCGCATCGAATGCCACTGCCCCGGCTCCATTGGTAGGCCGAGCCCTCTGTCGCTTATCTGCACGCCGCCCGATGTGACCGTGCCCGTCCTGATATACCAGCCACGGTTGTTCCCGGGTGCAGCCTTCACGTTGGTGTAGCTGAACCTGACAGCCTTTCCTCCCACGCCGGGCGCCGGATCGGTATCCAGACTTATTTGCACGTCGGGACATCTGGTGCTCGTGGAGCCACCGTCAATGTAGAAACTCCAATAGAAAGACGTGACCTTGTCGGTCGCAAAGGTGCCGGTCGGCTGATACTTCAGCTTGTGATTGCCGTTAAGCGCAAATGTGTATTTACACGCGACTCGACCACCCACAATATCGCCGGGCACAACAGAGTACGCACCTCCGGAATCGGCATCGTGCCAGCCGTTATATTCGGCATTTGCAACTTCCGGGTCAAACGGTATAACACCGTCGTACATCTTTGCTCTGACCCACGCGTTCGCACCGCTTGTTGCCAGCGCGAGTAACAAAGCGAGTGCAAAAAGAAACGTTGCTCCCTTTCTCATTTCGTCTCCCTTCCTTTTTCTCTGACACTAACTCCATATCACGGGACACCGGGTGGGCGTAGGTACCGGCCACAAAACCTCCGCCCACCCAAACCCGGATAGTTGTCGCGTCAAGACTTTAATAGCATTCAGGCGCCAACTTTGTAGCAAGACTGTTGTAGTAAGCCTGATTCGTTTGACCTGCAGGCATCCACATAGTCTGCGGAGTCATGGTTCGCGCGATCTTCATCGTCACAGCGTGACAGTCGGCAAATAAGAAGTTCGATGTGCCTCCGGTGTGCACGTTCATCCAGGACCAGCTATCGTACTTTTTGCCGTCTACTTGAACGTGCCCATAAGGATTGCCATCCCAATAGAGCATGCCCGAATTGAGATCAGGTGCGTCGAACCTGCTCTCCACTACGAACAGCAACTTGGTAGGCTTTGGAATATCGGACATAACACGCTTAGCGCACTGATAGTTGTTGTCTAATTGGTTAAAGAAATCGCCGTTGAGGGCAAAGCTGCGAGGGAACTTGCGTGTGGACACGTTGGTAACCGACCTGCCGGTCTCATCATCGTAATCTTTGAACGGATTGCCCGGACACTTCCAAACGTCTGTCCGCGATCTCACATAAGGAAAAACGGAGGTTTTCCAGTTGAAGCGCGTTCCGTCCATTGGACCGCTCTTAGGCATCAAAGGATCTCGGTAGCGGTTCATTGGATATGTGCTGTTCCAATCTCCCAAATAGGAGTATACTGCCGTTCCGATCTCCTTTATGTGCTGCAGGCAGGCGGCTTGCTGTGCTCGCCCTTTCGCTGTTAGGAACACCGGAAACAAAATCGCGGCCAGGATCGCAATAATTGCTATCACGACCAGAAGCTCGATGA
>Ga0123519_10010894_pt1 | contig 13478 bp, 10 predicted proteins | sample YelNatPaOPRAMG02_FD_87396 | JGI IMG/M metagenome (GOLD analysis project Ga0123519, IMG submission 87396) | Hot spring microbial communities from Yellowstone National Park - Yellowstone National Park OP-RAMG-02 (version 2) | ecosystem: Environmental > Aquatic > Thermal springs > Hot (42-90C) ...
GGACTATCCCGGCTGGGTGGCCCGGGTGGACGGGAAGCCGTGGCCCTCCCTGCGAGCCTATGGTGTGCTGCGGGCCGTCGCCCTGCCTGCCGGGCACTGGCAGGTGGAGTGGCGCTATGAGCCTCTATCGTTGGGCGTGGGGGCGACCTTCAGCCTGCTGACGCCACTCTGCGTGGTCGCGTTCTGGCTGCGGAAACGGCGAGCCTGGCGCGAGGCGCCATCTCACGCAGCCACTCTGCTGCAGACGGAGGCCGCATGACCCCACAACGCGGGCCAGCTTGCACAGGTTCAAGGTTCGAGACAGTGGAGCGTTGGGCCCTCCCGGCCATCCTGCTCGCCGCCTTTGCCCTGCGCGTCTACCGGCTGGGCGCCAAGAACATCTGGTGGGATGAGGGGTTGGCCATCTGGGCGGTGCGCAAGAGCCTTCTGAGCGTGACCCTCTGGACCGCACAGGACGTCCACCCTCCGCTCTACTTCTACCACCTCTGGGCCTGGGTGCGCCTGGTGGGCGAGAGCGAGTTCGCTGCGCGCTTTATCTCGGCGATCTGGGGCGTACTGACGGTGGCTGTGGTCTACCCTCTGGGCGTGCGCGTGGGCGGGCGTCGGGCCGGCATCCTGGCGGCACTCTTCCTGGCCGTGGCCCGCTTCCACGTCTGGTGGTCGCAGGAGATGCGCATGTACGTCCTGGCGACCCTGGCGGCCACCCTCACCCTCTACCTGGCCGTGCGCTGGCTCGACGAGGAGCGCGAGCGCTCGCGCGCCCTGTGGCCGGTGCTCTACACGGCCGCAGCAGCCGCCTGCCTTTATACCATCTACATCGCCGCGCTGGCGCCGCTGGTGGCGAACCTGTACGCCCTCACAGCCTGGGTTCGCATCCCGCGGGTGCGCCGCAAGGGTGTGGCCCTGCGCTGGCTGGGTGCCCAGGTGGCGGCCCTCGCCCTCTTTCTGCCCTGGGCGCTCTTCGCCTATACGCGCATGCACACCTGGTCGGTGGCCGCTCCCTTTGACTTTCGCCTCTTCCTGGAGCTGTACGCCACCCTGCTGACCCTGGGCGTTTCCACCTACATCGAACGCTACACGCTGTACCTCGTGCCCTTCGCCCTGGTCGCCCTGGGCGGCCTGGCCACCCTGCTCTGGCGGCCCAAGCGCCCCGAGCCCGGCCTGCCCGGGCCGCAGGCCATCGCCCTCTTGGGGCTGAGCCTGGCCCTTCTGCCCCTGGTCGTCTACATCGTCACCCGGCCGCACAGCCTCTTCTACACGCCGCGGGTCGAGGCCCGCTACCTCCTGCTCTTCTCGCCCGCCTTCTGCGCCTTCGTGGCCTGGTCGGTGGTGCGCCTGGGCCGCCGGGCATGGCCACTGGGCGCGGCGGCGCTCGCTGCCTCGCTGGGCCTGATGCTGGCGTTCCTGCCCGGCTATTACGACGGCCGCTACCTGCGCGACGAGATGCAGACCATGGCCCGCATGCTCGGCGCCCTGGCCCGCCCCGGCGACGTGGTGCTCCTCATCTCGGGCAACCGTTACCAGCTCTTCGGCTACTACTATGAGCAGATTGTGCCACCCGAGCAGCGCGTGCCGGTGATCGAGCTCCCTCAGAGCGAGGCCTTCACCCCGGAGAACGTCGGCCCCCAGCTCAGCGCCGCCACCGCCGGCCACAGCCGCTTCTGGGTGGCCGCCATCGAAACCAGCATCCAGGACCCCGACCAGCTCAGCCTGCCCTGGCTCGACCAACACTACCCTCGCGTGCTCACCCACAACGTGGGCTACAACGCGCTCATCCTCTACGGCCAGGAGCCGGACCCGCTGCGTGTGGACCCCGCCGCGCTGCGCCCCGAGTGGCCGCTGCAGGCCGGCGGCCAGGGGCTGGAGCTCCTTGGGTACGACCTCCCGGGCCGCGAGTATCAGGCCGGCGACACCATCGACCTGGGCCTCTACTATAGGGCACAGGCGGCCGAGCGAGTCTCAGTGCAGTGGCTGCGCGCCGACGGCGGGGTGCTGCAGACCGTGACGCAGGATTGGGCCGCCACCGCGCCCGCCGCGCGCGCCGGCATCCGCTTCCGTGTCTGGCCCTGGTACGAGGGCGGGGGCACGCGCTTGGTGGTGCGCTGGGCACCGGCGGCCGGTGGCGCCGGGGACAGCGTCGAACTCCCCGGCCCGCACATCCTGGCGCTCTCCAACCGGCCCACCCCCGAACGCATCGCCCAGCCGCTCGAGGTGGCCTTTGCCCAGGGCATCGGCCTGCGCGGCTTTGACCTGCACCGCGCCATCCAGAACGGCTCGGTCCAGGCGCGGCCTGGCGATACCCTGACCCTCGACCTCTTCTGGCAGGCGGCCCAGCCCGTGGCCCAGGACTACACCGTCTTTACGCACCTGGTGGGCACGGCGCACAACCCGCGCACGGGCGGCCCCGTGTGGGCCCAGCACGACGGCCCGCCGGTCGACGGCACCTGCCTGACCAGCACCTGGGTGCCCGGCCAGGTGATTGCCGACCGCCACCTCCTGCAGATCGACCCGGCGGCGCCCCCCGGCGACTATGAGCTCGAAATCGGCCTCTACCTGCCGAGCACCGGCGAACGCCTGCGCCTGGCTTCAGGCGAGGACCACGTCATCCTGGCACGCGTGCACGTGAGCAGGTGAGGTGTATATCCGGCAGGAGGGAGGGCACACCGTGCGAATCAAGGCAGCGTTGGGTCTGAGCCTTCTGCTGGTGCTCACGGCGTGCAGCGGTGGAGGGCTCTTGCCATCGCCCACGCCGCGCACCACGCCCACGCCGCGGCCCACCGCCGTGCGCGCACCTCGGGCGACGCTTGGCCCCGCGCCGCAGGCGACCCCCAGCCCCTCAGCCACCGCAGCGCCACCCTCCGGCCCTGAAGGTGCGCCCGAGATCGTCGCCGGGCTCATCCCGCCGCCCGATCGCGACCGCTATGTGAACGCGGCGAACGCCCTGCGCGCCCGCGACGCCGTGGCCGGCGACTGGCTGCTGCAGAGCGGCCTCCTCTTGCGCGACGGCAAGCTGGATAGCGACGAGTTCCAGGCCCTCGACGTGGTGCTCGGCCACACCAAGGATGACCCCCTCTGGTACCTGACCCACGTGCGCCTGCTCGACGGCATCAGCCCCCAGGATGTGGCCTACCTGAAAGACAACGACGCCGTGCCCGGGGCCAACTGGTTCTTCGACGACGACATCTCGGGGCTGCAGGGCTACCAGCTCCTCTCGCGCGATGGCCAGCGCAGCCTGTCGCGCATTTTCGACCATGCCCGCAGTGACGCCGAGGTGCGCAAGGGCCTGTACCTGATCAACACCCTGGGCATGCCCGACGGCCGCGCCTTCAAGTACCATGTGCCCGCCTACAACGACCAGCTCTACCTCCTGGCCAGGCTTCTGGAGCAGGGCGTGCCCAGCGAGTACGAGAGGGCGGCTGTGGCAGCGGCGCTGACCTACGGTTCGCTCCTGACCCTCTCCGACCCGTCGGCACGGGAGGATATCGTCAACTATGCCAGCGACCGGCTGCGCCTCCTGATCGACACCGACGTGACCCTGTCGGCCGCCGGAGCTCACTGGCGGGCGGTGGACTATCCCCTGGAAGCGCTGCTGGTGTTGCTCTGGGGCGGCCAGGCCGCAGCCTACCCGCAACCGGGCACGCTGCCGGCACAGGCGCCGAGCCTGGCCACAGCAGCGGCCGCCAAGCCCCTCAGCCGCGAGGATGTGGCGCGGCTGCTGGTGCCCGTGCCCGCCCTGCGCCAGATGCAAGACGAGATGCTGCGCGCAGTGGTCGAGCAGACCGGCGACGAGCTCCTGGCTGCCGACAGGGTGGAGCAGTGGTGGAGCGCGCGCCGCCGCGACGAGGCCGACGATGGTGGGCCCGACCTGAACCGACAGTGGGCGCGCTTCAGGGAGGGGCGGGGCTTTGCCGGCGGCGCCGAGGCGGCCTACGTGCTGAGCGGGCTGGCGGCGAGCATCAACCTGCCCTTGCCCTGGGCGCAGCTTTGGGTGGCGAATGGCAGCCGGGTGCAGGTGGTGCCCTTTGGGCTGCGCCTCGACCCCACCGGCCGCATGTTGCGCCTCGACAGCTCAGGCCAGCGGGCCACCGCCGGCCTGCCCGGCGACGCCAAAGCAGCCCTGGTGGCCTGGCGCGTGCCATGGGATAACTGGCACCTGCCCGACGGCGTGCGCAGCGTGCTCACCGTGCCGCTTCCCCTTTCGGTGTGGCGGGCCGGCATCCCCTCGGGCTACCTGCTGCGCGCCGGCGTCGTTTCGGAGGGGGACCTGGCCACGGCCCTGGGCAGCGGGCAGCCGGGATAGGATCCCGGCCTACGATATCATCGAGATATCATCGAGAGGTGAGCGATGAAGGAACGCTTGTGGATCCGCGCGGGCACGCTCCACACCCCGCGTTGCACGTTTCAGAGCACAACGATCGTAGCCCGGGCCGGGCTCATCCAGGCCATCCTGCCCGGCGACGCTGCCGACCCGGCGCCCGGCGACGTGGTCATCGACGCCCGGGAGCAGATCGTCGCCCCCGGCCTGATCGACATCCACGTGCACGGCGGGGGCGGCCACGACACCATGGATGCCACTCCCGAGGCGCTCGACGGCCTGGCCGCTTTCCATGCCAAGCACGGCACCACGGCCATGCTGCCGAGCACGGTGGCGGCGCCGGCGGAGGAGATCCACCGCACGCTCGAGGCGGTCGCCGACGCCATGGCCAGGCCGTCGGCGGGCGCACGCATCCTGGGCGCCCACGTCGAGGGGCCCTTCCTGAACCCGGCCCGGCGCGGCGCCCATTTGGAGCGCCACGTGCGCCCGCCCGACCGCGCCCACGACGATTGGCTCAACGAGCACCAGGCCACCATCCGCCGCATCACCCTGGCGCCGGAGCTGCCGGGGGCGCTCGAGTTGATCCGCGACCTCCGTGCGGCCGGCATCGTCGTCTCTCTCGGGCATGCGGCGCCCGACGAGGCGGTGCTGAGCCAGGCGGTGATGGCGGGGGCCAGCCACGTCACCCATCTGTACAACGCCATGTCGAGCCTCGAGAAGGTGGGCCCGCTGCGGCGCGCCGGCCTGGCCGAGATGGCCCTCGCCTGCGATGGCCTGACCGTCGAGGTGATCGCTGATGGCTTCCACCTGCCCATCCCGCTGCTTCAACTCATCGTTCGGGCCAAGGGGGTAGAGAGGGTAGCGCTGGTCACCGATGCCATGCGTGCCGCCGGCTCGCCCGACGGCCGCTACCAACTCGGCGAAATGGGCGTCACCGTGCAGGGCGGCATGGCTATCACCGACGAGGGGGGCCTGGCCGGCTCCATCGCCACCATGGACCAGCTCGTGCGCAACGCCGTCGAGCGCGTGGGGCTGCCCCTGGCGCAGGCTCTGGAGATGGCCACCCTCACCCCAGCGCGCATCCTGGGCATCGCTGGGCGCCAGGGCGAGATCGCCGTCGGCAAGGCAGCGGATCTGGTTGTGCTCAACCAGGAACTCGAGGTGGTCGCGACGATCGTAGACGGCCAGGTGGTGCACTCAGCGTAGCACCGCGATCTTGTCGAGCGGCCAGTAGCGCACCCAGGCGCGGGCGATGACGTCGGAGAGGGGCACGGGGCCAAAGCTGCGCGAGTCGTTCGAGAGCGCCCGGTTGTCGCCCATGACAAAGAGGGTGCCGGCGGGGATGACCCGCGGCGCCATGTCGGGGTACGTCGGCTGGGCCTCATAGGGCTCCTTCAGGAGCTGGCCATCGATGTAGACGCGGCCGTCCATGATCTCCAGGGTCTCGCCGGGCAGAGCGATGACGCGCTTGATCAGGTGGTTATTGGGGTCGCCGCGCAGGCGGAAGACGACGATATCGCCGCGCTGGGGTGGGTGAAAGTAGTAGGAGACCTTTTCCAGAATCAAGAGTTGCCCCGGTTCGAGCGTGGGCTCCATGCTCTGCATCTGCACCCGCGTCGACTGGATGAGGAACAGGTTGAGGAAAAGCACGATGATCAGCGCCGGCAGCAGCGTCTCCGCGAGCTCGCGCAGCAGGCGCAGCACCCAGGCCCCGAAGGATGGGCCGCCTCGGGGCGGTTCTGGCCGGCCGCTCTCGGGTTGGTTCTCAGCCATCATCTGTTCCACTTGCGGCGATCTGCCACGGAAATGACACTTAGCGCACGAACCCAATCTCCAGCGGCGGCCAGTAGCGGAACCAGGCCCGGCCGATGATGTCGGAGAAGGGGACAAAGCCAAAGGCGCGCGAGTCGTTGGAGAAGCCGCGGTTGTCGCCCAGCACAAACACTTCGTTGGGTGGCACCACGCGCGGCGGCATGCCCTGGTAGGTGAACTGGTTCAGGTATGGCTCATCGAGCACCTGGCCGTTGATCAGCACGCGGCCGTTGGTGATCTCGACCGTCTCGCCCGGCAGGCCCACCACGCGCTTGATCAGCGGGTCTGAAGTGCGGTTAGGCAGCCGGAGGACAATGATATCGCCGCGCTGTGGCGGGTGAAAGTGGTACGAGATCTTTTCGATGATCAGGCGCTCGTTGTTGTGCAGGTTCGGCTCCATGCTCTGGCCCTCCACCCGGGTGGCCTGGGCCAGGAAGGCGTTGATGACCAACACGATCACCAGCGCCGGTAGAACCGTCTCCAGCGCCTCATAGACGAGACGCATCAAGCCGCCGACGAGCGATACCCCCTGCGGCTTGCCCGCCTGTGGGCCCTCCGGCATACTGCCCGCCGGCTGTGCTTCAGGCAGTTGTCCCTGCGTCATGCTCCATACCCCTCACACCGGCGGGCTCGATCGAGCCCGCCCTGGCGCTGCGATGGCGGCCCACCGGCCGCCGCATCACTACAGACAGAAAAGCCGCCGGGAGCGCTCGGCCACGGCGAGGTACCTCGCCTCGTCAGCCGTCGGGAAGTGCCCTCGGGCCGGAACCTCTGCGCTCTCGGCGGTGCCCTCGCTGCTAACCGCGGTGCTCAGCCCGGCCGCCGCCGGGCCGGCCGCCACCCTCGCGCCGGCCGCCGCCTCCGCGGCGCTCCGGCCGGCCACCTGCGGGCCGCCCGCCCTCACGGCGCGGCGCGCGCGACCGGGCATCGCGCTCGCGCGCCTCCTCAGCGGTCCACCCTTCGAGGACCGCCTGGCGCGAGAGCTTGACCTTGCCATCCCCGTCGATGTCGATGACCATCACCATGATCTCGTCGCCCACGTGCACCACATCCTCCACACTCGGCACGCGATAGTCGGCCAGTTGGGAGATGTGGACCAACCCGTCCTTGTTGGGCAGAATCTGCACAAAGGCGCCGAAATCCGTAGTGCGCACGACTTTGCCGGTGTAGATCTTGCCGATCTCCGGCTCCTCGACCAACTCGCGGATCATCTGCACCGCGCGGTCGCTGCCCGCGCCCTCCGTGGCGGCGATGCACACCGTGCCATCATCCTCCACATCGATGCGCGCGCCCGACTCCTCGACGATCTTGCGGATCATCTTGCCGCCGGGGCCGATGACGGTGCCGATCTTGGCCGGGTCGATGTGGATCATCGTGATGCGCGGGGCATAGGGCGCCAGCTCGGGGCGCGGCTCGGCGATCACCTGGAGCATCTTGTCGAGGATGAAGAGCCGCCCCTCGCGCGCGTTGTCGAGCGCCTCCTTGAGGATCTCGCGGCTGATGCCCTTGACCTTGATGTCCATCTGCAGCGCCGTGATGCCGTTGGCCGTGCCGGCGACCTTAAAGTCCATGTCGCCCAGGTGATCTTCCATGCCCATGATGTCAGTCAGGATGGCGTAGCGCTCGCCCTCTTTGATCAGGCCCATGGCCACGCCCGCCACCGCGGCCCGGATCGGCACGCCCGCATCCATGAGCGCCAGGGTGCTGGCGCAGACCGAGCCCATCGACGTCGAGCCGTTCGACGACAGCACCTCCGACACCACGCGGATCGTGTAGGGGAACACCTCTTCCGAGGGGACCACCGGCCGCAGCGCCGTCTCAGCCAGGGCGCCGTGGCCGATCTCGCGCCGCCGCGGACCACGCACCGGGCGTGCCTCGCCCGTCGAGTAGGGCGGGAAGTTGTAGTGGTGCATGAAGCGCTTGGTCTCCTGCGCCTGCAGGCCGTCGAGCCGCTGCTCGTCGGCCGCAGTGCCCAGGGTAGCGATGGAGAGCACCTGAGTCTCGCCGCGGGTGAACAGGCCCGAGCCGTGGGTACGCGGCAGGAGGCCCACCTCACAGGTGATGGGGCGGATGGTCTTCAGGCTGCGGCCATCGGCGCGCACCCCCTGCTCGAGGATCATGCGCCGCATTTCGTCTCGCAGATAGTCGGCAAACGCCGCTGCGACGGCGCCGGGGTCGTAGGTCTCCTGTAGCTCGGCGATCACCTGGTCGCGCACCGAGGCGATCGCCTGCTCGCGCTCTTTCTTGCCCGTGATCTTGCCCAACACATCGGCCAGGCAGCAACTGGCCTTGGCCTGCACCGCCTCGGCGATGGCCGGATCCGTGGTCGGCGCCACAACCTCCCACTTGGGCTTGCCGATCTCGGCCTGCATCTCACGCTGGATGCGGATCACATCCTGCATCGCCTGGTGGCCGCGCATCAGCGCCTCGAGCATCAGCTCTTCGGAGACCTCGTTGGCCCCCGCCTCGACCATGTTGATCGCTTCGGCCGTTCCGGCCAGGCGCAGGTCGAGGATGCTGTCCTCCATCTGGCTGGCGGTGGGGTTGAAGACAAAGTTGCCGTCGACATAGCCGACACGCATGGCCCCCACGGGGCCGGCAAAGGGGATGTCAGAGATGGTCAGCGCCGCTGAGGCCGCGATGATCGAGAGGATGTCGAGATAGTGCTCCTGATCGGCCGAGAGGGCCGTCATGATCACCTGTACCTCGCGGTCGAGCCCTTTGGGCATCAGCGGGCGCAGGGGACGGTCGGTCAGGCGACAGAGGAGGATGGCCGCCTCGGTGGGCCGGCCTTCGCGTTTGAAAAAGCCGCCGGGGATGCGCCCGGCCGCGTACAGTCGTTCCTCATAGTCCACGGTCAGCGGCACGAACTCGTCGCCGCCGCCGCCCTCGGCCGCCCTTGGCCGCGGCTCACTCGCCGCAGTCGCGGTGGCCAGGACGATCGTGTCGCCACAGCGAACCGTCACCGCGCCGCCGGCCTGGCCGGCCAGCTTGCCCGTTTCGATCGTGACCGGTGTCTCGCCCAGAGACGCTGTGTAGGAGTGTACCATACAGCTTTCCTTTCCTGCTTGCGCATTTGCATGAGTACATGCGGTTCGAGGGCCACCCCCGTAGCGACGGTAGGCACCACAGGCGACTACCGCCCCATCGTCGATGGCCCGACGGCTGGGCGAGCCGCGGTCAGGGACTGGGGACTGGGCCGAACCGGTCGCGCGGGCCATGCGCGCACCGCACAGGTTCGGCCCACTCCCCAATTCCTGTACCGCAACTCGCCAGCTTGTCGATGAAGGCCCGCCTTTGCGCCCTCGGGATCTCTTTCTTTGGCCTGGTAATGAAACGAGTAGATGGTTGCACTCTGCCCATCTACTCGTTCAACGCCATGAGGCGGCGCCGCGCAGCGCCGCACCGATGCGGCACCCCTCGACGGCAATCAAGGAACTACTTGCGTAGACCAAGGCGCGCAATGATCGCCCGGTAACGCTCTTGATCCTTCTGGCTGAGATAGGCGAGGTGCCGGCGCCTCTGGCCCACCATCATCAGCAGGCCGCGACGGGAGTGCTCGTCCTGCTTGTGGGTCTTCAGATGCTCCGTGAGCCGGTTGATGCGATTGGTCAGCAGAGCAATCTGCACCTCTGGGGACCCGGTGTCACCCTCGTGTACGCGATACTCTTCGATGATCGCGTCCTTCTCACCTTTCTCCAAGGACATAATCTTTACCTTCCTTCGTTCCGGGCTCGCCTCCAAAGTAACTGCATGCCAGTATAGCACAACTTGACAACAGGCGCAAATCCGGAACACGGCCGGGGCGTATCCCCCAATCGTCGGCGAATCTGCGGGCCAAGGGCAAGGCTTGCGTTCAAACCCTGGCACAGCTGCGATCGTCTGGTCGCGCGCCCATGCGCCCCGCCTACCCCCGTCCTCGCCGGCCAGCATCGCCTCAAGAGTCATTCTGAGTACCCCAGGGTTCCCCAAACCCTGTGCCAAGCGATGCCATTCTTAGCCCGGAGCGTCATCCAACAGGCTGCTCATGAGCACAGTCGCTTTCAGCTCCGGGCGCACGCACCGAATGTCACGAGCAGCGACGGCCGGGCAACAGAAGGGCGCCACTTCCAGCGAAGAATCCTTGCTTGCCGGGGCGCCAGACGGCTCCGAGCCTGCCGCCATGGCGAGCAGGGATTCCTCGCCCCCTTTGGCGCCGGGCTGAGCCGCTGCTGAGGAACTGCGGCCGTCGCCGGACCAGGGACCGGGCTACACGCTCCGCGGCCACCCGGTGCGAAACCGTTTCGGGGGTTTGGCGGGTTGGCTGGCGCCGTGCCTTCTCCCGCGCCTGGGGGTATTGGCGAGCCGGGTTGCCCAGGCACCGGCAACGCGGCCGCGCCCCCACGGGCAGGGCCGTCGCGGGCCTGGCATGGTTCCTGCTGCGCGGGGCAGGGAGCCTGTCTCGATAACGGAGGTGCGAGGGATGCGTGAGGTGAGGATCGAGGGCGTCAAGATCCAGCCCAGCCCTCACAAGAAGTACAACTTTGACTACGAACAGGGCGACATGAAGACCGTTTTCCGCCGCGGCCAGTGGCGGAACTGGAACGATGCCATCAAGTGGCTGCAGGAAAACGGCGAACGCGACAACGAGCTCACCCCAGGCGAGACCATCGCCCTGGTGGAAGACCTGCGCAGTCTGGCCGAATCCAAGGCGCCCTTCACCATGGACCCGATGGAGGCCTTCAAGCTGGCCCACAAGAACCGCGCCCAGAACAACCGGCGTTTCGCTCAGGAACACGAGCAAGCACTATCGATGGCCCGCGGCCAGAAGGTCTCCCGCTAGAGGCCCATAATCGGGGACGTGGCGGGCACGACTGCTGCCGGCCACGTCCCTCCTCAGATTTGGCCCCAGACCGGCACGGGCCCTGGCCGCGTTTGGACCTTGAGGGCAGCCCTATCCCCCATGCCGGTCTGCCCGGTGGCGATCCTACAGGCGGTCGGTTACGTCGAACTCGACGCGCCCGATCTCCCGCGTCATCACCGAAAAGACGACGTGGTGCTCCCCGGGGACCAGCGGGCTGCCCTGGACCGAGATCTTGACCTCGGCATTCATCCCGAAGGTGACGGGGTTCTTGTTGCTGATCTCGTTGCCCTGCCACTCGCCCTGGGGGCTCTTGATGTGGATGGCCTCGGGGGCATACGTGGCATCATCGATGGCCAGCGGCCCCATGCCGATGAGGGTGCCCGGCGCCAGATTGTTCTTCAGCGCCAGCTCAAAGCCGTTCTCGGTGTTCTTCAGGCTGCCCTTCACGTACAGCTTTTTGAGCAGGAACGATGGGACCGACATCCTCCAGACCTCCTTGTGCTAGAAAAGGCTCACGAACACTCCACGGAACTGAGGGAACTGGAGCAACTGTGGAACTGAGGGGCTCGATGGCGCCAGGCAGGCCGGAGCCCACATGCGTGCGACGGAAGCCCCTCTTCTGCGCCTTTCGCACCCCTACCCCCTCAGTTCCATAGTTCCCCAGTTCCCTCAGTTCCCTCGTTCCACTGTGCGATCGAACGTCGGCTTGAGCGCGCCATAGAGGCCGCGGTACTCGGCATACAGGCCCTCGTAGGCAGCCGCATGGGCTGCGTCGGGCTCGGTGCGCTCGACCACGCGGACGGTGCGCGCCGCTGCCTCGTAGACACTGCCGTATACGCCGGTGCCCACGCCAGCCAGCAAGGCTGCGCCGTAGGCGGCGCCGTCGGTCACGTTGATCGTCACCAACTCTGCGCCAAAGACGTCGGCCATGATCTGCCGCCAGACCGCACTGCGGGCGCCGCCGCCCAGCGCACGCACCTGCCGGATGGGCAGCCCCAGCTCGCGCAACAGCTCCAGCGAGTCGCGCAGGCCAAAGGCCACCCCTTCGAGCACCGCGCGCACCAGAGCCCCTTTGCCGTGGCGCAGCGTCAGCCCCACAAAGGCGCCCCGCGCGTTGGGGTCGGGGTGAGGGGTGCGTTCGCCGGTGAGGTAGGGCAGGAAGAGCAGCCCCTCGCAGCCCGGCGCTACCTGCGCCGCCTCGGCGATCATGACTTCGTAGGGGTCCACGCCCGTCAGGCGCCCGATCTCGCGCTCCGGCCCGCCGATGGTATCGCGCAGCCAGCGCAGCGAGCCGCCTGCCGAGAGCATCACACCCATCACGTGCCATTTGCCCGGCACGGCATGGCAAAAGCTGTGCAGGCGGGCCTGGGGGTCGCGCTTCATCTCATCGGTGTGGGCAAAGATCACCCCCGATGTGCCCACACTGGCCGAGATCACGCCCTCCTCCACAATGCCGCTGCCGACCGCCGCAGCGGCATTGTCGCCCCCGCCACCCACCACCGGCAGCCCGGCGCGCAGCCCTGTGGCCTTGGCCGCCGCCCCGGAAAGCACGCCGGTCACCTCGGGCGACTCGTAGCAGCGTGGCAGCCAGTCGGCCGGGATGTCGAGGGCCCTGAGCAGCTCCTCCGACCACCTCCGCCCCTCCACATCCAGCAGCACCATGCCGGCGGCATCCGAGACCTCGGTCGCATAGTCGCCCGTCAGCCGGTAGCGGATATAGTCTTTCGGGAGCAGCACATGGGCGATGCGCCGGTAGACATCGGGCTCGTGCTCGCGCACCCACAGCAGCTTGGGGGCCGTGAATCCGGGCAGGGGCAGGTTGCCCGTGATCCGGAGAAAGCGTTCGCGCCCCACAGTCTCCAGGATCTCCGCACACTGGGCGCCGGTGCGCTGGTCGTTCCACAGGATGCAGGGCCGCAACACCTGGCCCTGCGCGTCGAGCGCCACCAGGCCGTGCATCTGGCCGGTGAGGCCCAGGCCGGCAATCTCGTCGGGTGCCACGCCCGAGCGCGCCAGGGCTGTGCGGATGGCCTCGACCGTCGCGCGCCACCAGTCGCTGGGGTCCTGCTCAGCCCACAGGGGCCGAGGGGTGTGCAGAGGGTATTCCTCGGTCGCGCTGGCGGCCACCTCTCCGCCGGCGTCGATGACCAGCGCCTTGGTGCCGCTGGTGCCCACATCAATACCGAGCAGGTAGCTCACAGGCGCCTCCTGTGCCCAGAACAAGGAAGGGGATGCCGACACCCTGTATTATACCCGCAACGGCGGCGATTTCACAAGTGGCGCAGGGCGCAAGGGCAGGGCTTTTTCAAAGTCCCGCTTATGTCACCCTGAGCAGGTTCTGCGGCCCTTCCAACGTGGCGAACGCTGGCCTGCGAAGGGTCCGGGCTACACATAACGCCGACTTTGAAAAAGCCCTGCCGCCAATGTACTTCGGCGGACAGGGCGAGCCTATCCCCTCTCCCCTATAGGGGAGAGGGTTAGGGTGAGGGGGATTCCACGCGCTGACGA
>Ga0123519_10010895_pt1 | contig 13478 bp, 8 predicted proteins | sample YelNatPaOPRAMG02_FD_87396 | JGI IMG/M metagenome (GOLD analysis project Ga0123519, IMG submission 87396) | Hot spring microbial communities from Yellowstone National Park - Yellowstone National Park OP-RAMG-02 (version 2) | ecosystem: Environmental > Aquatic > Thermal springs > Hot (42-90C) ...
CCACTTTCTCGAAACGCAGGTCTCGCCCGACGGATCGTTCCGATGGCTCGACACGACCAAGGTGCCGCTCCACGACGCAAGCGGAAAAGTCATGGGAGTCCTGGGCATCTGCGAGGACGTCACCGAACGCCGCAAGGCCGAAAGACAGCTTCGTGAGGAACGCAATCTTCTGCGCAAGCTGATTGACAACATACCCCACGCCATTTACGTGAAGGACGCTCAGGGCAGGTTCCTGATAGCCAACCGGCTCACGGCCATCATAATGGGCGCCAAATCCCCGGACGAACTGATCGGAAAGACCGATTTCGATTTCTATCCCGAGACCGCGGCAAGGGAATTCAGAGCCGACGAAGAGCGCATCATGGCGTCGGGCGAGCCGCTTATCCAGAAAGACGAGCCGGCGCGTCTTCCGGATGGCCGGACTTTGTGGATTCTGACGACAAAACTGCCGCTGAGAGACAGCCAGGGCCGCCTGGCGGGCATCATAGGCGTTGGACTCGACGACACAAAACGAAGGGAGGAGGAACTCCGCCGCCGCGAACTGGAGGAACAGCTCAGGCACAGTGAAAAGATGAAGGCCATAGGCCATCTGGCCGGGGGCGTGGCCCATGATTTCAACAACCAGCTTGCAGCCATAATGGGTTCGGCAGAACTCATCCGCGAAACCGCCGGCTCATCCGAGGCGGCCCGACACGCCGAGACCATCGTCACGGCATGCAGGAGAGCCGCGGACCTGACGGGCAAGCTGCTTGCCTTCGCAAGGCGCGGCCGTTATCAGTCGGTTTCCGTTGACATGCACTCGATCGTCAGGGAAGTCGTCGCGCTCCTCGAACGCAGCATAGACAAGCGCATAAAGATCGTTCAGCACCTCAACGCCGGATCTTCCGTAGTCCGCGGAGACCCGGCGCAGCTCCAGAGCGCCCTCCTCAACCTCTGCATAAACGCCCGCGACGCCATAGGACACGACGGAGAAATCGTCATAAGCACCGAGGCCGCCATAATTGACGAAAAAGCCAGCAGACGGCCGGGCCTGGACGTGAAACCCGGCAGGTACATTGCCATCAGCGTTACGGACACAGGCTCGGGAATGGACGAGGAGACGAAAAAACACATATTTGAGCCGTTTTTCACGACCAAGAAGGAGGGCGAGGGAACCGGCATGGGCCTTGCCGCCGTGTACGGCGCCGTCAAGAATCATGACGGAGGCATCACGTTCACGAGCGAAGTCGGCTATGGCACCAAATTCACCATATGGCTGCCTCTGGCGGATGAGGCAGCAACCGAGCGGTGTCCCGAGAGGCCGAAACCGGCAGCGATTCCGCCGGCGACCGTATTGGTCGTGGACGACGAAGACATAGTGCGGACAACTCTCAAGGTCATGCTGGAACGCCTCGGATGCAAGGTCGTGGCCTGCGCGGACGGGGAAGAAGCTCTGGAGCTTTATCGCTCCTCGTGGCGTGAAATACAACTCGTACTTCTGGACATGGTCATGCCGCGCATGAGCGGAGCCGACATGTTCAGGGCCATGAAAGCCGTCAACCCGGATGTTCGAGCCATATTGGTTTCCGGATACAGCCTCGCGGGCGAGGCCCAGCAGGCTCTGGACAACGGCGCAAAAGGGTTCCTCCAGAAACCCTGCACCATGAGTTCCCTCTCAGACGCTGTGGCCAGGGCTCTTTCGGAATAGATCCGCCAGAGGAGAAAAAATGAACAAATCCACTTGTCTGGACAGCCGCGACATTGATCTGCTGCGCAGGCTGGCAGAACGTGTGGCCGCCGCCGCAGAGTCGGCCGCCAACAGGGAGCGAAGAGACGCATGGTATGCTCTGGACGCCGGCAGGAACGACAGGCCCATGGTTCTCGCGGAAGTAGGCGGCGTGATGGAGGAAGTCCTCCCCGAATCCATGCTTCAGTGCCGCGACCCATACGCCCGGAACCTGGAACGGTGGCTGCGCGTCGAGATTTACCAGTTCGAGGAACTCCAGGACGATCACGTGATCGAGCCTTATGCGAACGTCAACTGGAAGGTAACGTGCTCCGGCTACGGTGTGGCGCCGGTTCAACACCGGCCCGACAATGACGGAAGACTCGGCGCGCGCCGATGGGATCCGCCGATTAGAGACCTCGACAGGGATTTCTCAATGCTCAGGACCCAGACCTTCTCGGTGGACAGGGAGGCGACGCTTGCTGAAAAAGACCGCCTTGAACAGATTTTCGCAGGCATACTCAAGACGCGCATCCGGGGGCAATTCTGGTGGACGCGCGGCATGACGATCACCGCCATAGATTTCATCGGACTGGAGCCCCTCATGATGGCCATGTTCGACAATCCGGCCGGCCTTCACAGGCTCATGGCTTTTCTCCGCGACGATCACATCGCGTTCGCCAGATGGCTGGAACAGGAAAATCTCCTGAGCCTTAACAACGAAAACGATTACATTGGATCCGGAAGCATGGGCTACACAAGAGACCTTCCGAAATCCCGCCCGGGAGCAGGCCGACGTGTAATGCTTGATGACCTCTGGCTCCTGCTGGAATCTCAGGAAACCGTCGGAGTGGGCCCGGATCAATTCGAGGAATTCATCTTCCCCTACCAGCGGGATATCGGACTGCTCTTCGGAAAAATCTACTACGGCTGCTGCGAGCCGGTTCACACCAGGCTGCACGTCCTTGAGAAGCTGCCCAATCTGGCAAGAATATCGGTTTCGCCGTGGGCCGACGAGGAATTCATCTCCCGACGCATAGGAAGACGCTACGTGTATTCGCGCAAGCCGAATCCATCCCTGATCAGCACAGAACGTTTCGACGAGGCCCTCATCCGGGCTGACCTGCGCCGCACGCTCGATGTGGCGCGCGGCTGCCGCCTGGAAATCATCATGAAAGACGTTCACACGCTGAACCGGCAGCGCGATCGCCTTGCACGGTGGGTCCGCATCGCGCGCGAGGAGATCGAAAAATCTGCAGGCTGGTGAGCCCCGGCCTTTTGTGCGCAGGGAGCCGGGCTGAAGACATCCTTCGAACCCGGATTTGCGCCCTGCTCGAGTCTGCAGATGTTCTTTGCCCTCAGAAGCGCAGCTCTGCGGCCCTGCTGCAGGCGCCTCAGCGGAATTCTGGCCATGATCCATGTTGACTATCCATTTGCTCCCGATGTGGATGACGGCAGAGGATCCAGTATCCATCGCTTGTTGTACCAGAACCACTGATCCGGCGCATCGCGAATGGCTTTCTCGATTTCGTCGAAAACCTCCTGCGTCATCCTCCTGATGTCTTCTTCCAGCGGCGCCGAGTGATCCGGCCTGACGACCCGCGCCAGACGCCACGCATGCCGGGCCCAGCCCCGCCTGACGGCTATGCCGACCACAATCGGCACATCGGCGCGCCTTGCGGCCACAGCCATGCCCCTGTAAACATTGGCCGCGCCGCCCAGGAACCTGACCGAGACCCCTTCGGCCGGCGCCCTCACGTCAGGAAGCATGGCCATCCACTGGCCGCCGCGCAATCTCTCGATCGCGGTGCGCATGGCCGCGCTCCCGCGGGCAATCAGAGCCACGCCCGTCGCTCCTCTGAGTTCGCCCAGAAACCTGTCAACAAGCGGATTCTTCTGCGGCGCGGCGATGAAGAAGATCGGGACGCCCAACCGCTGCAGCACAACGCCTGCCAGGTCCCACGCGCCCATATGAGGAGAAGCGAGGATGGCGCCTTTGCCAGTCTCTTTAAGCGCATTTGCGGTTTCCTCAAATGGACCGGTGTTCTCGACTCTGGCCTCGATCCAGGCGCGGTCGGCCGCGGCGACCCTGGCAAGATCAACCGCCCCGAAAACGAAATTGCGCCACGACAGCCAGGCGACCCGGCGGACGCCGCGCGCGTCGAGCGAATCTCCGAACACGCTCCTGATTCTCAGGCGAGCCGTTTCAACCCTGTATCGCACCACATGATGCCCGATCCATGCCAGGCACCAGGCCACGGCCAGGGCCGCGCGATAGGGCAGGATCCGAAACACAGCCGCGACGCTCCTCAAGGCCAGATATTCAGCGACATGTCGCGCCTTCATCTCACATTTCGTCACCGGCCCGACTCCGGCTTTGTTGGTCACGCCTTCGCGCATGTCTTCCAGTCAGACAATTCCCCGAATCCAGAATCGGGAATTGTCACTTCGGGACACCTCTTCCTGCAATACGGAAAAGCGGACTGCCCCTCATGCTGATGGCGCTCTCGGGGCACACTTCGTTGCAACAACAGCAGCCAATGCAAAGGCGTCCGTCAACAACCGGCGGCCGGCCGGGCACAGGAGAAATCGCCCCGGCGGGGCAGGCACGCACGCATTGGCCGCAGAAAACGCACTTGTTCGAAAAAGACGGCCTCACCCAGAAAAAACGACCGAGCATTCTGACAAGGCCGCTGGGAATCATGTTCGCGCGCCAGACGCCGGGCTTTCGGAACGAGACGGGTCGCACTCTTCCGGCGCTCTCTCCGGCAAACTGAAATGAGCGATCCGGCGGCCTTTCATCCGCCGCAAAAATGCTTTCAAGACAGGCCACATGCCTCGTTCTGATTCCCAGAATCGCGCAGAGAGCCGCATCAAGCGCAGCCGCATCGGCGGACGCGGCTATGAAACCCAGGCGGGCCGGCGTGCCAGAGGTCGGCCCGTCTCCTTCCATCCCCACCACCGCATCCGCAATGTTCAGAGCCGGACGAATTGACATGTAAATGGCCGCAAGAAGCGAGCCGAATTGGCCAGGCGATGGATAATCCCTGTGAAGAAGCGTCTTCTGATAACCGGGCAATGTGCCGTAAAGGTTTTTCACTGCAGCGGTAAGGATGGTCAACATGTGGGTTTTCACCTTCGGCAGGTTGATCACGATGTCTGCATCCATGACAGGGCGGGCCACGGCAAAGGAAATGCCGGCAACCTGGACGCGCGTTGCCCCGCCTTTCTCGAAATTCAGCAGCGGCGTTTTCTCCTCCTCGCACACCCGGCCGATGCCTGTCTTTTCCCATACCTTTTCGACCGCCACAACATTGGCCGGGCTGTCACCCACCATGGGCTCGCCTCCGGCCGCCCGCACCATCCGTATGACAGCGCGAACAACCTCCGGATGCGTTGTCACGGCCTGCTCAGGCAGTCTTGCGGTCAGGAGATTCGGCTTGATGAGAACCTTCTGTCCGCGTCTGACGAAAGAACTCATTCCGCCAAGCGGATCAAGCGCCTTTACGATCGCGGCCTCAAGGCCGTCATGGTATCCCGAGCACGCAGCCAGCGACACCTTTGCGGATTCCCGTGCCAAGCGTCCACCTCTTCCAAGGTCTTCCGGCCTGCGCCCCGGACTGTCCGCGAGAGCCGCCGGATCCAGCCGGGAGCGCCCTACACCGCCTCTATGGTGGATGGAGGTTTGCCGGTTATGTTGTAAGTAACGCTCACGACACCGGGCACCTCACCGGTCAGCCTGGCTGCCAGTTTCTCAAGAAGCGGGAAGGGCACCCTCGTCGGCGTGGCAGTCACAGCGTCCTTGCTGTTCCAGCAGCGAACTTCAATCTGCAGGCCGAATTCCCGCCGCCCCTCTCGTATGCCGGTGACCCTGTCCTCGTGGAGAATAGCCATGCACTGGAAGGCCTTGACCCGGGAAAGCATCTCCTCGGTGATCCGCGTGGCTTTCCTCACAATCTCGATGCGTTCGGGCGTGGCCTCTCCGATGACGCGCGCAGTAAGAGCTGGGCCGGGAAACGGCGGCCTTTCGTATATATCGCGGGGCAGGCCGAGCGCCTTCGCAAGCTTGCGGACTGCCGGCTTCCGCAACTCGATGAGCGGCTCCAGCACCGAGTAACCATAGGCTTTTTCCGGGTCTATACCGAGTTGCGCGAGAATGTTGTGCTGGCGTTTTATCCCCGCAACCGTCTCCTCGACATCCGTATAAATGGTGCCGTGAATCAGAAACCGAGCGCCGCTTTTTTTCACAAGACGTCCGAACACCTTCCCGTAGAAAGCGTCCGTTATCGCCTGCCTTTTTTCCTCGGGATCAGTCTTGCCCCTGAGGGCGGCAAAGAAATCGCGCCTGGCGTCAACAAGCTCAACCGGCACCCCCAGCTTGCGGAAAAGAGAGACAACCCACTCAGGCTCGCCGTCGCGCATGATTCCGTTGTCTATGAAATATGTCTTCAGCCGCTTGCCGAGAGCCTTGTGCGCCAGCATCGTGACAGTGGAAGAGTCAACACCTCCGGAAAGGGCGTTGATTGCCACCCCATCTCCTACGGTTTCGGCAAGTTCCCTGGTCTTGTTTCTGATGAATACGCCTGTGTCCAGTTGGTCTGCGGGAATCTCCCTTATCTTCATGAACGGGCTCCTCCTTCTTGTGTTCTCAGCATACCTTCGATCGCGCGAAAAACAACGCTCTTTTCTCAAGGCCGCCCGAAACAACGCTATTGAGGACAACCACGGAATCTGCTATGGGTGGGCCGTGCTGAAGCTTCTCTTCATGTTCGCGGTCTCGCTGGCTGTCGCGGCAGTCATGACGGCCATACTTATCATCTTCCTGCGCCGGCTTAAGCGCATCGAAGACGAATTCTGGAGCAGCGCGCGGAAATGAACCTGGATTTTTCCCAGAGGTCATGTGATCCGGCCATTTCTCGAACGCAAGATCAGGCATGAACAAGGCAGGATCCATACGATGCCGACTGGCGCAGATCGAAGTATTGCCGGGCCGTCCTCATGACAATGCCAGGCACATTGCGGAGCTTGCGCGAGCGGCCGCAGCGGACGGGATGGACATGATCGTTTTCCCGGAGATGGCCATCCCCGGTTATCTGATAGGAGACGAATGGGAATACGCGTCGTTTCTGAGGGAATGCGAACGCTGCAACGAACTTGTGAGGCAGGCGTCAACAGGCATCACGGTTGTATTCGGAAGCGTGGCGGTGGACCGCTCGCGGAAAAATGAAGACGGGCGGGTCAGGAAATACAACGCATTGTTTGTCGCCGAAAATGGAGATTTCATCGGCCCCCGGCGCGGACTTTATCCATTTGTGATCAAGACCCTCGCCCCAAACTATCGCGAGTTTGACGAGAGCCGTTACTTCCACGATCTGCGCAAACTGGCCCAGGAGGAGAGACGACCGGTTGCGGACTTTCTCGAACCAGTGCCTTCGCGCCTGGGTCTGCTCGGAGCGTTTCTGTGCGAGGACGCATGGGACGAGGATTACGCCGTTTCGCCGGCGGCGGAACTCCTCAAACGCGGCGCGGAATTGCTGATCAACTGCAGTTCCTCTCCCTTCACGTTGGGGAAAAACGCCAAACGCATGCGGGTATATTCCGCTCATGCGGCGCGGTACGGAAGGCCTCTGGTGTACGTGAACAACATCGGCATCCAGAACAACGGCAAGACGGTTTTCACCTTTGACGGATCCTCATGCGTGTATGACGCCCTCGGACGCCGCGTCGCCGCGTGCCCCGCCTTTGAGGAAGCGGTATTGTCGGTTGAGATCCCGCAGGCTCAGCCCGCGGCATGCGAAAGTCAGCTTCCTGTGTCCAAGGATGGCATTGAATCTGCGTGCGCCGCCATCCTCTTCGGCACGGAACGCTTCATGAAGCTGTGCGGAGTCAGCCGGGTATGCGTGGGAATATCCGGAGGCATTGATTCGTCAGTCGTGGCGGCGCTGTACCGCCGGATACTGGCGCCGGAAAACCTGCTGGTTGTGAACATGCCGAGCCGCTACAATTCCCCGACAACCCGCACCCTCGCCCGCGACCTGGCCGAGAGGCTCGGGTGCCTCTACGCCGAGATACCCATAGAGGACAGCGCCCGCCTGACCATCTCGCAGCTCGACGGGCTTTGCTGCAGAAGCCTCGACGGCAGGCTTCAGGAGAAGCTCTCTCTCTCCGGCCTCGCAAAGGAAAACATCCAGGCGCGCGACCGTGGGGCGCGTGTGCTGGCGGCCGTGGCCTCGGCATTCGGAGGCGTTTTCACCTGCAACGGCAACAAATCCGAGATGACGGTCGGCTATGCCACGCTCTACGGCGATCTTGGCGGATATCTGGCTAACATCGCCGACCTGTGGAAGATGGAGGTGTACGAACTGGGACGGCATCTCAACAGCGCGGTTTACGACAGGCCCGTCATACCGGAAGGCTGCTTCACGGTCACTCCGTCGGCGGAACTCAGCGACGCACAGAACGTCGACGAGGGCAAGGGTGACCCCATAATCTATCCCTATCACGATCTCATGTTCAGGGCTTGGGTGGAATCATGGGACAGAATTGGCGCCGAGGAGATACTTGAGTGGTACGCGGACGGTTCATTGGAAAAACAACTCGGGTACCGCGGAAGGATCGCAGATATCCTCCCCACGCCCGCAGCTTTCATCGCCGATCTCGAAAGGTGGTGGAATCTGTACCAGGGCATGGCCGTGGCCAAGCGCATCCAGGCGCCGCCGGTCCTGGCCGTAAAGAGGCGTGCGTTCGGCTTTGACAAGCGGGAATCCATCATGAAGCCGCGCTACACCATGCGCTACCGAGAACTCAAGGAAAAGCTGCTGGCCGGCTGAGCAGAATCAGGTTGCTGACGGTTCGTACTTGGGAAGATTGCCATTGCGCTGCACATAATCCATGACTTCGGAAGGAAGAGGCCCCTTGCCGCGCCATTTCACCTTTTTCTCCTTCACAAAAGCGTCTCCCAGACAGAAGACCGTGGGCCCCTTCGGCAGCGGAATGAACGGCGGAAGGTCTCCCCTGTGAGCGGACTGAAATTGTTCGATCTGCTTCGGCAAAGGCGATTTTCCGTCGTGTTGCACATACACCCCGTGGCGTATGACGTACAGCCGCTCTCCGCTGAAACCGTCATCCTGACCCGAATCCTGCCTCTTTTCGGAAGGCAGGCTCGTCTCATCCGCGTTCCTGTACACGGACCACATGAAACCGAGCCGCGTCAATTCACGGACGCGCTCTTCCGACAGCTTGCCCTTCTTCCTCTTGTAGCGCTGGCTCTGCACCCAGTTCGCGAGCGTGGGATTCTCCGCCCAGTGCTCAGGAACGTTGGTGTGTCCGAATTTCGATTTGAACGCCTTGAGGTCCTCAATCATTCTCGTCCAGGTCTCCTCTGCCGGAGCCCACACAAACCCAAGACGGTCCAGCGCCTTAACTCTTTCAGGGCTCAGTTCGCCGATCTTCCTTTTGTACCGCTGTGCGGCAGCCCATCTGCCCAGGGCTGGGCAGGGCTTGTAATTGGCCGGCACCTTGCAGTGGCCGTGTTTCTTGCAAAATGCCGCAAGAGCCGCCAGCATCTTCGCCCACGAATCGGGTTTATTTCGTCCCTCTCTTCGCGCCATTCTTCTTCCCTTCCCCGAACAAAAATCTGATCAGAACAGAAACACAACTCAGGACCCAGTGCGTACTGCGAAACATGTCGTACTGTTTTCCGTCTCGTCAAATTGTTTTTTGCGCATCCAGGAGCCGGCACCGAGACCCGCATTTTGCATTTGAGAAATGGTCGCCCTGTATAACAAGCTGGAAGGAGGGTGTTAGAATGCAACGCGGAATGGACTGCCCAGACAGGACAGCGAACGGGGATGAAGGAAGAGGAAATGCCATTTCCCGACCCGCATGGGAGTTTTCACCCTCGGCGGCCGCGATGAAGTTCGCCGTTGACCGCATGCTGCTGAAACTCGGCTCGCACCTCCGCATCCTCGGATACGACACTATCTGGGACCTCACTCTCAGAATTCACGAACTCATACGCGTCGCCGGCAAGGAACAGCGAATCGTTCTCACATGCAACAAACATGTCGGTTCCCAATTCCCGGTTCCGAAACAATGGCTCCTTGTTCCATCCGCAAGACCGGCCGAACAACTGCGGCACGTGATCGCCGTGCTGAAGCTGGACGCCTGTTCAGGCCTGTTCACCCGCTGCGTCAGGTGCAATGCGCCCACAAGCCGATTGCCGGACAAGATTCTGACGCGCGGCCGGGTGCCGGAACGTGTATGGCAGCAATTCGAGAGCTTCACACGCTGTCCTGTCTGTGGATCGATTTACTGGCGGGGTTCTCACGTCCGCAACACCTGTCTGGCCCTGGGTCTGCCCTTTCCACCCGACAATTCACAGCGCCGCGAAGGCTCGACAAATCCGGCAAGACAGGGTATCCAGCGTCGCCGGGAGGAAAAACCATGAAATATGTGCGGGCAATGGCGGCTGTGTTCGCGATGTGCGCCTGTCTTTCCTGCGCGCAGCTCCAGGCGTCTGACGAGAGCCTGGCGCCCTATCGTCTGGCTGACCAACTCGAACCGATACCCGAAGGAACAGCCACTCTCTATCGGGCGCCGTGGCGCTCAAACTGCCGCACAGTTGCGGCGTGGGACGCCCTTCAGGGAATAGGCGTTTACTACAAGCACGTCCCTCCGTGGAGCGTCGAGCAGCATGTGGCGGTAATGAGGCAAATGGTGGAATGTGGCGTGAAACGCCTGAGGCTGGCGCCGCATCACGCCATGTACCTCCACGAGGAATGGACGAGCCCATCCTCCAATGAGCTTTCCGTGTTGAGAAACGAGTTGACCGCATGCAGGAAGGCGGGCATTCGCCCCTGCGTCACGTTCGTTCATATCCCGGCGATGGGCACAGGCCTGCAGATGCGCGCATGGATGCAGCGCAACTGGAACAAAGGACTCATGCCGCTCGGCGACGGTCCCGGCTCCAGAGAGTACCGGGCCTATTTCGAGAAAGTATATCTTGCGATGCGGTTCATTCTCGACGCTGCAAAGGAGGCCGGCTTCCGATCCAGGGGGAGCTACGACCTCGAAATGGGCCAGAACCTTTGGTGGGGCGCGCCGGCGCTTCCGCCCTACCCCGGCCTCGAACTCGAAATGCTCAGGCCCGGCGGCCAGATTTATGAATTCGAAAGGGCGCTCATTGAACGCGCGCTGGCGGACGGATACCGCGAGCCGGTCTTCTGGGATTCGCAAAGCCACCATATTTTCGAGAAAATGCCGGACGAAAACCTTCTCCCAAACTGCGCAGGCCGGGCGATTTCCTTCTACAGTCCGTACGCAGGCACGCTGACAAACGGATGGACCGGCTCGGACGATTGGCCCAGACGTCCGCCTCTCAGATTTCTTGAAGGCAATCCGCCGGAGCTTGTCCTTGCAAAGCCCGAGGGTTTCATGGCTGACTTCTGCCGTCATGACAACCTCATCCAGTATATCGTCCGGACGACAAAGCCGGTGGCCATCCCATCGCTGGGCGTCGTTCCGGCGGATATTCCGAACGCCACTGCCGCAGGACGGACCGGATGGGAAATGAAAAGCGCCGGTCTGGCGCGCATTCTTGCCTTCTGGCTTAATCAGGGGGCTGCTTTCGTGCTGTTGCATTCGGCCTACGAAGGCAAGAAGGATGAAATGTCGCACGCGCTCATACCCTATCTGGAAAATCCTCCAGCGTTCCGCTGGCAGGACTCAATGCCTCTTGCGACCCTCCACAATTTCACTTCCCCCCTGCAAGGCGCCCGGCGCCTTAAGGGGAAGGAAATCGCATCGTTCGACTTCAGATTCCGCCTCGATCCTGATCCGGTTCTCATCCCCGCCACGGGCGACGGCAAACCGTCGCGCGCATCCGACCTGCTCGCCATCCTGCCGTTCCAAATCTCCAGGAATGAGGCTGCCATCGCCGTCTATGTGGTGACTCCCAACATAGCCGTTCCGCTCAATCCGCTGACCCTGACGTTGGAAATCAACAGGCCCGCGCGTAAAAAGCCGACGATCGTTGACACGATGAGAGGAACAGAAACCGAGGCCGGCAAATGTCTGATCGGAGAAAAAAGCACCACTCTGGAAATGGAGACGTCAGACACGGTGAGGTGGATTCGATTTTCATTCCTGCCGCCCAATGCACAACAGGGCACATGATCCAGAGCTGTGCGTTTGAAAAGCGGAAGTTAATACGGACGTGCGCAACAGAAGGCCGTTTCTCGAACCGCAGGGATTGGCCCCACTCTCACTTCTGCTTGCTGCAAGGCGTTTGCAATATGGATATACAGCGGCTGCTATCGCGCCTCGCGTCAGGTGCATTCGGGTCAATCGCAGAATCCTGATTCATTCAGCTTGTGATTCCATGTCATCCCGCAGAGCCCGCCGAAGGCTGGTGGCTTGGGCCCCCCCATCGGATCTCCGCGAGTATAAACAGGAAGAGAGCTCCCGTGACCAGCGTGATTGCTGCAAGATGAAACGCCAGTGAGCGTGGAACACTCATTTCAACCGCCTTCCAGATGGACTCAGCCACGAAAGGTCGGAAGGCTCCCCACCCGAACCGGCCGTAAAGCAAGACCGTCTCCAGAACGATGAAAGCGGCGTAGATGCGCAGGAATCGAAAACGCATCCGGGCAATCTCGTGCATCGCGGCCATATGAGTGAGGGCTCCAACCGACAGAAAAGCCGCGCCGAGCCAGAAAAGGTCCGCATAATCCCGATAGGACCCCCAGCTCTCCACCAAGCCGAGAACAGGCCTCATGAACAAGGCAAAGCCGAGGGTTACCAGAAGACAGGCCGCCCCGCCCACTTTCAAACCCCGCCACAACTCCGGCTGGGCGCTCTGGCGGCTGTAATGACGCTGTGAAAACATGGGATAAAGGACAAAGGTCAACGTGAAGACAAAATAGCTCGGCACAGCGCCCAATCGCGTTATCATGTAATATGCCGCTGAGTCGGAGTCGCTCAGATAGTGTTTGGCGAGAAAAGGCTCAAGAAATCCCTGCCAATTTCCAGCCGCCACATACACCGTAACGGGCAAGGCGAACAACAACCAGGAGCGCCATTCACTGGCGTCGGCTGAATTCATCTCCGGCTGCTCCCGAAGACCTCGTACAGCCTCACGACCTGCCCATACGATGGCCACCAGACCTCCGACTGCCGCGGCGGCAAGATAGCCCGCCAATCCGAGCCTCGGAACCGCGATGAGGACCATCGTGAGTTTGACAAGGGGTTCGACTACACTCAGACTTGCAATGAGGCCGAAGCTCTGACGTCCCTGCAGCACCATCGTGGTCAGAGGAAGCCAACAGGTCACCAGTCCCATCGTGACAACACCGGCAAGCAGCATCCCCATTCCTTCTTGGCAGCCGAGGCGAATCGCAACCGGTCGGAACGCTCCCAAAATAACCGCGATAAATACTAGCGAACCGGCGGTGCCTATTCCCGCCACGATTTTCAGGAAACGTCTCATCGCCGCCATGTTGCCTGCTGCGTGGTACCCGCTTACGATCCGCGCCCCCACAGTGGCAATGACGCTTACAGGAATGGCTGCAAAGCCGGCCAACCGCGCGAGGGGGTCAAGCGCGCCCAGCTCATGCGTCGAGAGAGAAGCGGGGAGAAAGAAGACGCCTATGAAGAGGTTCACAGCATCCGCGAACCTAAAGGCAAAAAACAAGACCGTAGAATGAATCCATGTCTTGAAGCAACCCGGCCGCCGCTCCAAGTAAGCCCGTACCTTCTCTGAGAACCTCAGCAC
>Ga0123519_10010898_pt1 | contig 13477 bp, 9 predicted proteins | sample YelNatPaOPRAMG02_FD_87396 | JGI IMG/M metagenome (GOLD analysis project Ga0123519, IMG submission 87396) | Hot spring microbial communities from Yellowstone National Park - Yellowstone National Park OP-RAMG-02 (version 2) | ecosystem: Environmental > Aquatic > Thermal springs > Hot (42-90C) ...
AGCAGCGCCTCGGTGTACGGGTGATACGGCGGCGCGTAGATGGCCTCGGCGGGGCCCGATTCCACCACGTGCCCCAGGTACATGACGGCGATGTAGTCGCAGAAGAACCGCACCACGCTCAGGTCGTGGGCGATGAACACCATCGTCGTCCCCAGTTCGGCCTGAATCTCCAGCAGCAGGTTGAGCACCGCCGCCTGCACCGACACGTCCAGCGCCGAGACCGGCTCGTCGCACAGCACCATGGCGGGCAGGCCCGCGATGGCCCGCGCGATGCCCACGCGCTGCTTCTCGCCGCCGCTCAACTGGCGCGGCAAGCGGTCGTAGTACCGCTCGCCCAACTTCATCATCTCCAGCAGGCGCACCACCTCGCGGCGCACATCCTTGCGCGGGATATTCCGGAATCGGCGCAGCGGCCACGCGATTTGCTGCCCCACGCTGAACGACGGGTTGAGCGTGGAGTCGGGATTCTGGAAGACCATCTGCAGGTTGCGGATGATCTCCATGCTGCGCTTGGAGACCGGCACCGAGATGTCCACGCCCATGAACTCAAACTCGCCGCCCGTCGCCTTCTCCATCCCAACGATCGTCTTCACGAGCGTGGTCTTGCCGCAGCCCGACTCGCCGACGATGCCCAGCGTCTGGCCCCGCTTCACCTCCAGGCTCACGCCGTCCACGGCCTTTACCAACTGCTTGCGCTCCCCGAGCCGCCTGGAAGGCACTTCGTAGTACGTCCTGGCGTCGCGCACGCAGAGCAGGGGCTTCTCGTCGGCGGCGGCAGGGTGCACGGCCGCCATGCGGACAGGCACCTCCTCGGGCGGCGCCCACGCCAACCGCGCCACCTCCTCGGCGAACAGGCACCGCGCCCAATGCCCTGGAGCCACTTCCCGCAGATCGGGTCGGCTCAGGCTGCAGTCGGGCCGCGCGTAGGGACAACGCGGCTCAAAGACGCACCCTGGCGGGAGATTATCGGGCGGCGGGACTCGCCCCTTGATGGGATACAGGTAACTGCTGGCCTTGTCCATGCCCAGCCGCGGGACGCACCGCATGAGCCCCTGCGTGTACGGGTGATGCGGCCGCAGGAAGACGTCCTCCACCGAAGCCCACTCCACCAACTCGCCCGCGTACATCACGCCCACGGTGTCGGAGACCCGCGCGATCACGCCCAGATTGTGGCTGATGTACAGGATCGCCGTATCAAAGTCCTTCTGCAACTCCTCCACCAGGTCCAGGACCGCCGCCTCCACCGTAACGTCCAGGGCCGTGGTCGGCTCGTCCATGATGAGCAGCGCGGGGTCGTTGAGCAGGGCCATGGCGATGACCACGCGCTGCTGTTGCCCGCCCGACAGTTGGTGCGGGTAGCGCCGCATGACGCTGGCCGGGTCGGGCATGTACACCCGATGGAGCATTTGGATGCAGCGTTCCTCCGCCTCCTTTCGGTTCATCCCGCGGTGCACCACGAGGACCTCGGCGAGTTGCTCGCCGATGCGCAGCGAAGGGTTCAGCGCCTGCATGGGGTCCTGGTACACCATGGCGATGCGGTCGCCGCGCAGCCGACGCAGGTCCTCTTCGGAGCGCCCCACCAAATCCTGGCCCTGGAAGAGGATGCGGCCATTGGTGATGCGGCCATTCCGCCCCAGGAAGTTGACGATCCCGAAGGCGACGGTGCTCTTGCCGCAGCCCGACTCGCCGACGAGGCCCAGGGTCTCGCCGCGGCGGATTTCAAAGGAGACGTTGCGCACGGCCTGCACGTCCCCTTTGCGGGTCTCGTAGGCGATAGCCAGGTCCTGCACCTTCAGGATCGGAGCACGACGTGCTTGCTGCATCTCCCCTTGCCTTTCCCGAGTTCAGTGCCCTACTGATACCGAGTCGTCTCTTCGCGCAGGCCATCGGCGAACAGGTTCAGCCCCACCACCAGGCTGGATATGGCGATGGCCGGCCACAGCACGCCCAGCGGATTCGTCCAGATGTACTTGCGCGCCTCGTTGATCATGCCGCCCCAGTCGGGCGTCGGGGGCGGCAGCCCCAGCCCCAAGAAGCCGAGCGTGCCGATGGCGAAGATGGCGTAGCCCACGCGGAGCATGGCGTCAATGATGAGCGGCCCGCGCGCATTGGGCAGAATCTCCACGAACATGATGCGCCAGCCGCTATCGCCGCGCAGTTTGGCTGCCGCCACATAATCGCGCACGCGGATGTCCAGCGTCAGGCTGCGCACCAGCCGCGCGATCCCTGGCGCGCCCACAAACGTGATCGCCAGCACCACGTTGAACGCCGACGGCCCGATGGCGGAGATGATGATGAGGTACAGCAGAATGGTCGGGAACGCCATGATCGCGTCCAGGATGCGCATCACCACTTCGTCAATCAGCCCGCCGTAGTACCCGCCGATGAGTCCCAGTAGCGTGCCCAGCGCCACCGAGCACAGCACCGAGATGGGGGCCAGGAGCAGGATCGTGCGGCTTCCGTAGATGAGGCGCGACAGGATATCGCGGCCCAGGTGGTCTGTGCCCAGGGGGTGCGTCGGCGTGGGCGGCTTGTTGATCGCCGCCGAGTCCTGCGCGAAGGGGCTGTGCGGCGCCAGGACAGGCGCAAGAATCGCCACCAGAATCCAGAAGATGACGATGCTCAGCCCCACGACCGCGACGCGCGAGCGGAAGATGATGGACAGCGAATCCCAGGCGCGTCGCCACTTCCGCTTGCCAGCGTCGTAACTCTTTTCCAGGTCTGCTGCGACGGTCATTCGCGCCTCTCCTTGCGTCCTACGAGTCCCACGTCCCCCGACTACGTGTACCGAATGCGCGGGTTGAGGAAGGTGTAGATGATGTCGGCCACCAACTGCGTCCCGACGGCCAGCGCCACCATCACCATCGCCCCCGCCTCAATGGCGTTGATGTCCTTGAACAACGCCGAGTCCAGCATGTACATGCCCAGCCCCGGATAGCCGAACACCGACTCCACGACGACGATGCCGCCGATGAGCCAGTTCACGTGGAGCATGATGACCGTAATGGGCGCCATGAGCGCGTTCCGCACCGCATGCTTGAAGACGATGCGCCAATAGGGCAGGCCCTTGAGGAACGCCGTGCGGATGTAGGGCGCGTTCATGACCTCAATCATGCTGGCGCGCGTCATGCGGGTAACGTAGCCCACCTCCACCAACGTCAGGGTGAGCACGGGCAGGATGAGCAACTTGGGCTGCATGAACGGCGCCACATCGCTCACGAACACCGCCGCGCCCGGAAGGACCTTGAGCCAGAAGGCGAACAGCAGGATGAGGAACACGCCGCTGGCGAATTCGGGCACGGAAGTCGTGATGAGGCTGAACAGCGAGATGGTGCGGTCCAGGGCGCGGCCCTCCTTCAGCCCCGCCAGGATGCCCAGCAGCAGCGCGATGGGCATGATGATGACGAAGGCGATGCCCGCCAGCACGAACGAGTTGCGCAGCCGCCGCACGAGGGTAGGCCCCACGGGCTTGTTCGTCCGCAGCGAGATGCCAGGGTCGCCTCGCAGCAGCCCCTTGCGCAGCGGATAGTACTCCACGCCGCTGGCCTCGGTCATGGTGCGGCCTGCCGAGGCGGGGCCGACTTTCTGCGCCTCCTCGCCTTTGCGCCACAGGACGACGTGGTCGGCGGTGTCCACGCCCCAGAAGATTTCGCTGCCGTCCTCGGCGACCTGCCAGTTATCAAAGAGGACTTCCTCGCGGGTTCCGTCGGGGGCGACGCGAATTTCTATTAGGCCCGTGCCCTTCTTCATGCGCCACTGCTTGAGCGTGCCGTCGGCCTCCACCGCCCACCACGACGGGCTGTCGTACGGCCCCACCCGCGTGTACCGCAATGGCTTGCCCACGAGTCGCCACAAGCGCCAGTCGTTGCCCACCAGCCAGTCCAGATAGCGGATCGCCACGTGCTGGTCCAGGCCCATCTGGTCGCGCAGGAGTTCCACCTGCTCGGGCGTGGCGAACTGGCCCAGGATGTGGCGGGCCACGTCTCCGGGCGCCACCTCCGAGATGAGGAAAATGGCGATGGAAACCAGGAGCATCGTCAAGAGCATGAATCCGATGCGGCGCAAAATGTACTTGGCCATGCCAATTCCTTATGAGTATGAAATCACAAGTGCGAACAGTCTTACGGCTTCTGGCAGAGCCGCGCGAGTTGGCGATGCCCGCCCCGCTCCAGATTCGGCTCCCATGCCCGGCCAGGCGGGCATGGGAGCCAGGGTTTACCGATGTGCCGATGGCCCGCGAGCGGCACTAGGCCTCCGGATCGTACCAGGCTTGGTACAGGATGTCGTAGTTGGTCGGGTGCGCGCCCACGTTCTTGAACTTCTTGTTGGCAATGTACCAAACATTGGTCCAGAACGCAATTCCGACCGAGCCGCGCTCCATCTGGATGTCTTCCAGTTTGCACATGATGGCGCGGCGCTTCTCCACGTCCAGGGTGCGCTCGGCCTCTTTGAGCAGCGTGGTGAACTCCGGATCCACCCAGTAGGTCTCGTTCCAGGGCACGGGCTTGCCGGTGTCGTCGGCGGTGTAGGCCAGCGCCAGCACCATCGTCCCGAGCGGTCGGTGCGCCCAGATGGTGATGCCCAGCGGGACCTCGGTCCAGATGTCCCAGTACTGCGCCGAGGGCAGGATGTTGAGTTTGATGTCAAACCCGCCCGCCGCTGCCGACTCGCGCAGCGCCTGCGCCATGGCCGGTTCGGCGCGCGCTTGATGGGTGGACAGTTCCACCGACAGCCCGTTGGGGAAGCCGGCTTCGGCCAGCAACTTCTTGGCGCCCTCCGGGTCGTAGGGCGGGATGTCCTTCGGGCAGTACTCGGGATGAATCGGCGCCACGTGCGCGTCGTGGCCCAACACGCCCTCGCCAAACCAGGCCAGGTTCAGCATCTTCTGGCGGTCAATGCACTTCTTGAGCGCCAGGCGCACGCGATTGTCCTTCCACGGGTCCATGTCCACACGCATGCGGATGACGAAGGTCTGGGCCGTGGCCGTGGAGTACACCTTCACCGTGGGCAAGTCCTTCACCGCCTGCCAGATTTCCGCGGACGGGTTGAAGATGTTGTCCACCTGCCCGCTCTGCATGGCCGCGATGCGGGCCGCGTCGTCCTGCCCCAGGTCCAGGTACACCAGCCGGTCCAGGTAGGGGTAGGGCTTGCCGTCGTCGGCCATCAGCCAGTAGTCCTCGCGGCGGCGGAAGACGGCGCGCTCGGTCTCGCGGAACTCCTCCAGCAGGAACGGGCCGGTGCCGATGGGCTGCTTGGTGATGTCGCCCTCAAAGGTGCGCGGGACGATCATGGCCGGATAGTGGAACAGGTGCTCGGGCACGGCAATCTGCGGCGTGTCCAGGTGCAGTTTGACGGTGTAGTCATCCACCTTCTCAATGCCGGTCGGCTTCAGGTAACTCAGCAGGCCCAGCATGGACGACCCCACGTCCTTGTCCAGCCACTGCTGGAAGTTGAAGATGACGTCGTCGGCGGTCAGTTCCTGGCCGTTGTTGAACTTGATGCCCTTCCGGAGATGGAGCGTCCACTCCTTGACCTCGGCGTCGGCCTCCCACTTCTCCAGCAGCCAGGGGTGCGTGATGTTGTCGTAGTCGGTGTAGGTGAGGTACTCGCAGACCTGGCGGAACTGGTTCACGCCTTCAATCCACGACAGGCGCGCCGGGTGATCCACGCGCTGCACGCGGGTGGCGATGGTCATGGTGCCGCCGCGCTTGGGGCCGGCCGGTTTGGGCGTGGCCGTGGGTGGGACGGGGGTGGGCTGAACGGCAGGAGGCTTCGTGGGCGCGGCGGTGGGGGTCGCCTTCGTGCCGCACGCCGACAGGAAGGCGGTCGCGCTGGCCAGGGACATGCCCAGCAGAGTGGCGTTGCGAAGGAACTCGCGTCGGCTAATCCTTCCCTTCTGGTAGAGGTCCTTCAGTTCGGGGATGTACGGATGCTCGTTCTGCGTCTCATCCTTTTTGATGATCTCCATCGGATACTCCTCCTCTTTGTGTAGAGAATCTGCCCACTGCGTGGGGGTCGGAAACGACCGTTGTCTCCGACATCCGAGTCATCGCAAGAATCTGTCCGAGAGCACCTCCTTTCTACCCGCCAAGGGGATGTAAAGCCAGGGCAACCTCTGGGCGTGAATGTGGAACGATGCGCGAATAGATTGTCCCCGCAAGGCCGCCACCTGCCCGCAACCGACCGGCTGGGATGGAAAACCGGCGCGATTAGGGTCATGTGATATATCAATTATAGCACATGCTGTGCTACCTGTCAAGAGAGATGCGCGAGGTATTGCAAATTGGCACGTTATGTGGTATAATATGGGAGTAGAACAAGCACACACGTTGCGGCGGGCGCGCACGCGAGGTGCGCCCAGGAGGTTCCGATGCCATCTACTCAGCCCGGCGAGACATCCAAAGCGGTGATCTACAAACAGTTGCGGCGGGCCATCATCATGGGACACCTGAAGCCCGGCCTGAAACTGGACGTGGACGAACTGGCGCGCAAGTACGGCACCAGCGTTACCCCCGTCCGCGACGCCCTGCAGATGCTGGGCCAGGAAGGTCTCGTAACCATCAAGTCCCGCTCGGGCTACTTCGTTACGCATACCACCCTCAAGGAACTGCGCGATCTCCTGGACCTCCGCGAGATTTTGGAAATCGCCGCCGTGGAGCGCGCCATCGGCCGCATCACCGAGGAGCAGTTGGAGCAACTGGCGCACGTCCACGCTCCCTACACCGGCGACGACGACGAATCCTACGACCGCTACACCGACGAGAACCGCCGCTTCCACTACCTTCTCGCGAAGGCGTCGGGCAACGACCAACTGGCCGAGACGCTGGGCCGGCTCCACGACCGCCTGGCCCGTTTCATGGTGCTGCGCCACGCGGGGCGCATCCAGCCCGAAAGCCACGCCCGCATTCTGGAAGCCATCCGCCAGGGTGACAGGGACAAGGCCATCGCCCTCACGCGCCAGGAACTCAACGCCACCCGCGACGCCATCCTGGACCGCGTGATGCAGGAAGAGGCCGCCAACTGGCCCGTCGGCGCGATCCGCTGATCCTCCTCCCCTACTCCAGCCTGATGCGAAACTCGCTTCGGATGGCGGCGTCCACATCCGCCGGCCATGCGGGCGGCCGCTGGCCTGCCAGAAGCGCGGCGACCCGCTCCTGCGCGCGGGCGCGGGTATCCCGCCGGCCGTCCTCCTCCCACATGGCGCGGCTCTGGCGGTCGGCCACGCGCGGGTAGAAGAACTCGCCCCGCATGTGCCGCACCGTGTGCGGGTCCGCCAGGTAATGCCCGCCCGGCCCCACGCGCCCGATGGCCTCCACCGCCATCGTCTCCTCGGTTATGTCAATCCCGCGGAGCGCGCGCATCGCCATCCCCACGATCTCGTCGTCTATCACCGCCTGCTCGGGCGAGACCGCGCTCATGTTGGTTACCATGCCGATGGCGTGGTGGATGTAGTTGCACCCTCCCATGGCCGCCAGCAAGAACGTGGCCATCTTCTCGTACCCCGCCTGGGCGTCGGGAATCTTCGCGTCGCTCATCCCGCCCGAGCCGTAGATGGGCACGCCGTAGAACTGCGCCATCTGCGCCGCTGCGGCCTGCATCATCCCGAACTCCACCGCCCCGCCCAGGTATCCGCCGCTGCGCATGTCGGCCACGCCCGGGATGTAGCCGGCCAGCACCGGCGTGCCGGGCCGCGCCAACTGGGTCAGCACGATGCCGCTGAGTTGCTCGGCGTTCAGTTGCACCAGCGTCCCCGCCAGCGTTACGGGCGATGTGGAGCCGGCCATCGGCGCCGACGACAGCGCCACCGGCAGGCCATGCGCGCACCATTCCAGCAGGATGTCCGTTACCTCGGTGTCCAGACGCAAGGGGCTGACCATCCAACTCGTGATGGCCGAGATGAAAGGGCGCGACCGCAGGCGGTCTTCCCCGCCCGCCAGGATCGCGCCCAGACGGATCACCTGTCGCGCGCCCGCCACCGAGTCCACGCCGCCCATCACGTGTTTGCCCGTGCCCCGCAGGCACGCGTAGAACCGATTCACGGGCACGTCCTCGCGCGGCACATCCGTGGGATACAGGGGCGCGACGACGAAATCGCAATGCTCCAGCGCGTCCGCGAGCCGCGCCATCATCGCCACGTCGCGGAGCGTGCACGGGCGCGGCGTGTCGGCCCCCGCATCCAGCACCATCGTGGGCGAGCCGCCCGTGCCTGCGTACACCCGCCTGCCCTCCAGCACGATGTCGTGTTCGGGCAGCCGCCCGGCCAGCACCACCCGGTGCGGGACGGTCTTCAGCGCGGCGTCCACCATCGCCCGCGGGATGCGCACCCGGTGGCCGTCCACGGATGCGCCGCCCTCGCGGTACAGGCGCAGCGCCGTCTCGTTCTCCACCAGGATTCCCGTCGTCTCCAGCACCGTCAGCGACGCCTGGTGAATCTCTTGCACCTGCGCCTGACTCAAGGGGCGGTAGTGCCCGCCCTCAGGCCCCGGTCGCGCCATGCTTCACCCCCTGCTACTTGCCTGCGCGATGCCGCAGCACGGCCCGAATCTCTTCCTCGGCGGCCTCCGGAAGCGGCGGCACCTCATGCTCGCTCAGGATGCGGCGCGCCCGCTCGTTGGCGCGGGCAGCCATATCCTTGCCGCCCTTGTCGCGCCACTCGTCGTAGCGCATGCGGTCTATCACGCGCGGGCGGAACTGCGCCCACTTCCAGTTGCGCAGCGTGTGCTCGTCGGCGAGGAAGCCGCCGCCGGGCGTCGCGCGATGGATGGCCTCGCGGGCCAGCGTGCGCTCGCTCACCTCCACGCCGTTCATGATGAAGCGCACGTCGCGGATGATCTCGTCGGCGATGACCAGCATCTCCATGGACGACGTGGAGCCATACTCTATGTACCCGACATCGTGCACCAGGTTGCAGCGGGTCAGGTAGGCGGTCATGATGGTGATGGCGGCCTCCAGGCCGGCTTGAGCGTCCACCACTTTGCTGTCGGTGGCCCCTGCCGCGCCCCACGTGGGCAGGCCGTAGAATCGGGCGATGTCGCACCAGGCCGCCATGCCCGTGGGCCACTCGGGCGCGCCGTAAGTGACGATGGCCGACTTCATGTCCAGCGCGGCGGTGTTCATGCCGTAGAGGAACGGCGTGCCGGGCCGCACCAACTGCGTGAGCACAAGCCCCACCAGACATTCGGCGTTGCCCAGCGCCAGCGCCCCGGCCAGCGTGATCGGCCCGCCACCCCCCGTGTTCGGCGACGGCGGGTAGGTTACCGGAATCCCCTTCTCGGCGCAGAACAGCAACTTGTCCACCGACTCGTCGGGATACAGCAAGGGCGAGATGGACTCGGCATAGAGCATCAGGAACGGCCGCTCGCGCAGGCGCTGCTCGCTGCCGGCGACGGCGCACGCGATGCGGTAGATGTCCTCCATGTCGCCGCGGTGGTTCGCCGTGTACACGTTGGGCTTCACCGACCCGCGGATCATGCCGATGAAACTGTGGATGTACACGTCCAGCGGCGGCACGTCCGACGGGTTGCTCATGGACATCACGCACGAAATCTCGTCCAGGCCATCGCAGAGGCGCGCGATGCGGTACACGTCGTCGTACGTGGCCTTGCGGCGTTGGCCGGTCTCCACGTCAATGGTGAACACGCAATCGGAGCCGCTGCCGAAGAATACGTTGCCGGCTTCCAGGGGCATCACCAACTCGCCCAGGCGGTTGTACATCGGGATGCGCGACGGAGCCGAGGCGATGGCGTCCATGACGAGGCGCTCCGGAATCTTGAGGCGCCCGTCGGACTCCCACGCGCCGGCATCCAGCAGCAACGTTCGCGCCGCCTCGTTTTTCATCACGATGCCGGTTCGGGATAGGATGTCCAGGCTGGCGTTGTGAATGGCCACAATCTGCTCGTCCGACAACATGCGTATCGTCGGACGGAGCGTCTCAATGGGTATCTGCTCCGACACAGGAGTCTCCTTTCATGACGTTTATTGCGTTATTGCAGGGGCGCGCAGTGCCCCAGGCAAGCCCCCCGCATGAGGAGGTGCGAGGCGGTTTGTCCGCCTCCGGCGCCTCGCAATGATAGCCCCGCCGCGGTGGGCAGTTCGGGCGCATTTCAGTTTGGGGAGCCAATCTGCTCCAATGCGCAGACTCCGAACAGAGTCGCGGGCCGCTGCACATCCGATGAAGCCAGCCCTTGCCGCAGGCGATGCGGCGAGGGGGGCTGTAACCTCACCCAACCCCTCCCACACCCTCCCCTTTCTCTCCGCGGGCGGAGAGGGAAGGAGAGGGCTGGGGTGGGGATGGGTGAGGTAAACCCTGCTCGGCAAACCGACATGCGCGCGGCGACTAGGCCAACTTGCGGGCCACGTCCACGGCGGTCGCGGCGTCGGGCGCGTAGGCGTCGGCGCCGATCTGCTGGGCGAAGGCCGCCGTTACCGGCGCGCCGCCCACCATGATCTTGACCGATTCCCGCAGCCCGGCCTCGTTCAGGGCGTCAATGGTGGACTTCATGTTGACCATCGTTGTCGTCAGCAGGGCGCTCATGCCCACGATGCGCGGCTTGTGCTCACGGACCGCCTGCACGAAGGCTTCGGGCGCCACGTCCGTGCCCAGATCCACCGTTTCAAACCCGGCGCCTTCCAGCATCATCTTGACCAGGTTCTTGCCGATGTCGTGCAGGTCGCCCTTCACCGTGCCGATGACGTACTTGCCCACCGTCGGCGAGTCGCTGGCCGACAGCAGCGGGCGCAGCACGTTCATCCCCGCGTGCATGGCGCGCGCCGCGATGAGCACTTCGGGCACGAACAGGTCGCCCGCCTTGAAATCCTTGCCCACCTGGTCCATGCCGGCAATGAGGCCGTCCTGGAGAATCTCCTTCGGCGTCAGGCCTGAGTCCAGCGCCTTCTGCACCAGTTCGGCCACTTCCTCGTCTTCGCCCTCGTACAACTTGGTTGCGATCTTCTGCAGAATGTCTGCCATTGGAATACCCTCCTCCCGATTGTTTTGAAGTTCTGTATTGTCTTACACTCACCGTGCAGGGCTGGGACGCCCGGCGGCGGTGAAGGTAAGTTCCGTGCACAGATACACCTCGTGCCCCCATCCGGCCTGCGCCATCGCGACGCGGTCCTCCCGCGCGATGTGCACATCCACGTCGGCGGCGCCCGCCCGTCGCACCGCAGCGGCCAGTTCCGCAGGAACCGTCCGCTCGGCGTAGGCGACGGCGTCCTCCACGGTCGGGAAGTCGCGCACTTCGCCGGGGAGGTGCACGCGAAACGCCTCGCCTCCGGGGAGCGGTTGCACCATGACCCGCCACGTCTGGACGACCCCGCCCGCGACGGCCCCGACCGCGTTGGCCACATCGGCGTGGTCTGGGATGATCAAATCCGTGTGCAGCACGTCGGCCACCGCCGGCATGTACGCGGCGGCCGGCGCCCCGATGGCCACGATCGGCTCCCGCAGGCCCAGCCGACAGTTCAGGCTGGAGCCGTTGCCGTCGCCAACGGAACGCGCAAACAGCGCGTCCAGCGCGGGCATCGTCCAATCGGCCGCCACACCCTCATCGGCGAGGACTTTGGTAACCAGTTCCCGCGCGACCTTCTCGGAGACCGCGGCCACCACCCGCTCGCAGAATGCCTCGGCCGCGCAGCCCAGCCTCGCCGCAAGCAGCCCCGCGCCCACGACCGACGCGCGGGCATCCCATCGGCGGAAGCGCCCCAGGACATGCAGGGCGTCGGTGGGGGTGAAGCCGGCCCTGGCCACCAGGCCCAGCGCCTCCAGGCGCTCCAGCCGCCTGAGCGCCACCAGCGGATACCCGCCCTCGCGCAGCAGCGCCGTTACAGGGCGCGGCCCATCGGCCAGACTGCGCAGGAGCGACCGCTCCTCATCGGCCAGGGCATTGACGGGCCGGCGCTGCAGAAGCGCAAACTGCCCGACCCACGGCTCGTCCCCGCCCTGAGCCGCCTGGCGCTCCAACTCGGCCACGACGTCGGGATGATCCGAGGCCAGCAGGCACAGCGGAACCACGCGGCCCGGCCCGATGAGCAGCCGGCGCTCCCCGTCCAGGCGCACCAGGCTATCGCCGCCCAGGCCGGTGGTGCGGACGTCCACGGCCTCCACCATCGTCTGCCACTGGCCGACGCGCGCGCCTTCGGGGTTGAGGCGCGGGTGCCCACCGCGCAGCGCCGCGATGTCCGTCGTCGTTCCGCCCACGTCCACCACCCACACATCGCGGCGGCCAGCCAAGTGCCAGGCTCCGACGGCGCTCGCGGCAGGGCCGGAGAGGATCGTCTCAACGGGCCTGAGCATGGCCCAGTCGGCGCGCACCAGCGAACCGTCGCCTTTCACCACCATCAGCGGCGCCGAAATCCCCTGTTCGGCCAGCGTGCGCTGAACTGTAGAAATGAGATCTTGCAAGAGCGGGATGAGACGCGCGTTGAGCGCCGCCGTCGTCGCCCGCCGCACGGCGTTCAGCCGAACCGACAGTTCGTGCCCGCACGTTACGGGCAGCGGGCGCCCGTCGTCCGAATGCCGCGCGGTCGTCTCCTCAATGATGGCGCGCGCGCGAAGTTCGTGCGCGGGGTTGCGCGCCGCGAAGTAGCCCGAAACCGCGAAGGCCGCCACGCGCCCGATCCGCGATGCCACAGCCTCGCGCACGGCCTGCTCGTCCAGCGGCTCCACCTCGTCGCCGATGGCGTCGTGGCCACCCCGCACATAGACCACATCGGGCGTAACCAGCGCCCCCTCAAACCCGAATTCGCGCATCAGGTCGCGGTCGTAGCCGATGAGGATCAGGCACACGGGGCTGCCCTGGCCCTCCACGATGGCGTTGGTGGCCAGCGTCGTGGACAGCGCCACCAGACTCACGCGCGACGCCGCCACGCCCCCCTGCGACAGCACCGCCGCAATGGCCTTGCCGATGCCCACCGACAAGTCCCAGCGCGTCGTCAGCGCCTTGGCCGAGTGGAGCACCAGGCCCGTGCCTTCGTCCACCAGCACGGCGTCGGTGTACGTCCCGCCCGTGTCAATGCCAAGCGCGATGGTCATTCGGCGTCCTCCCGCCTGCGCCAGCAGGTGTCGGCCAGGGCACAGGCGCGGCACAGCGCCCCCACATGGGCGGACGAAAAGCCAGGCCCCATGCCGATGAGTCCCGAGCAGGACTTGTGCGGTCGCAGGACGCAGTAGGGCGACAATTCCACGCCGATGTCGGCGAGGGGCAGGAGCGCGCACAAATCCCGCTGCCCGTCCACGGCCCAGCCCACCAGCGACCCAGGGCTGAGCGCTGGCGACACGCCCCATCCCTCCGCGGCCGCGCGCTGCTCGGCGGTGGTTCGCACCGCCTCGCCCACCGCTCCGAGGGCCAACACACCTGCGGTGTCCAGCATGAACGCCAGCAGGGCCTCGCCCTGTCGGTGCAGGCCGTTCACCCGCATCTCCAGTTCCGGCCCGATGGTCCACACCGCCACGAGGACGCGACGCGCCTCTCGCACA
>Ga0123519_10010904_pt1 | contig 13470 bp, 11 predicted proteins | sample YelNatPaOPRAMG02_FD_87396 | JGI IMG/M metagenome (GOLD analysis project Ga0123519, IMG submission 87396) | Hot spring microbial communities from Yellowstone National Park - Yellowstone National Park OP-RAMG-02 (version 2) | ecosystem: Environmental > Aquatic > Thermal springs > Hot (42-90C) ...
TGCGTCTGCTGTCGCTGGTCGGCACGCGCTACCTCGCGGTGGGAGACCAGGTCGTGTTCCCCGGTCTTGCTGCCGCGCGGGCCGGCCTGTTCACCGTGTACCGGAATCCGGAGGCGTTTCCGCGGGCATTCGTGGTCGGCGATGTCGTCTCCGCCGCGAACCCGTCCGAGGCCCATCTGCTGACCATTGAGCTGGCAGATGCCGACCGGCTCCGCCGCGCGGCCGTTGTGCGTGGTGACGCCGGGGGCACTGATCCCGAGGCGGCCGGCCAGCCTGACGCCAGCGTCGAGAGTGTCCGTGAGACGCGGCCCGAGCGCATTGTCGTGCGCGCGCGATCAGACCGCGCTGCCCTGCTGGTGCTGAACGAGCGCTGGGATCGCGGCTGGCGCGCGCGCCTCGACGGTCGCTCCGTCCCGGTGGTCGAGGTCGACGGCGTGCTGATGGGAGCGCGGCTCCCGGCCGGCAGCCATACCGTCGAGTTCCTCTACCACCCACTCGCGCTAACCGTCGGCAGGCCGCTCAGCCTGCTATCGCTGGCGGTGTGCCTGGGCCTCATCGCGTGGCCGCTGCTGCCCCGCGGCCGGCGCGCGGCGGACTAGAGAAGCGGTCTCTGGGTGTGGCGCGGCCGGGACGCGTCGATTGCAGCCGCCAGTTCGTCGAGGTCTGTCGTCAGATCGACCGGCTGGGCGCCCATCTTGGCCAGTCGTTGCCATCCCTCGCGAAACGGGGGTTCGTCCCAGGGGACGCCGAGCAGGAGCCGCCCACATCTGGCGGCATGCCGCGCGGTCACAACGCTGCCGCACTCCGGGTGCGCCTGGATAACCAGGACGGCACGAGAAAGGGCAGCCTGCAGCCGGTCGCGAGCCAGCAGGAGCCGTCGGTCGACCTCAGTGTCCGGCGCCACCTCGGCCAGGGCACAGCCTCGCGTTCCGATCCGCTCGGCCAGAGCCGCGTTCTCGGGCGGATAGATTCGCAGAAGTCCTGATCCGAGCACCGCGATCGTGCGGCCTCGGTGCGACTCGAGGGCACCGTTATGCCCCGCGGTGTCGATCCCCCGGGCAAGGCCGCTGACGATCGTGAAGCCCCGCTCGGCCAGGCCGCGGGCCAGATGGGCGGCGACCAGCTCCGCGCCGGGGGTGGGTTCGCGCGTGCCAACTATCGCGACGGCCCGCGAATCATCGCGGCGGAGTTCGCCTTTGATGTAGAGCAGCGGCGGGGGAGTGCGGAGGTCCAGAAGCGAGTCCGGATAGCCGGCCTCTCCCATCGCCACCGCGTGGATGCCGCAGCGCCGCCACTTCGCGAGGGCCCTTCTCACGGCCTCCAGCGACCCGGCGACGTGCTTGATGCCGGCCGCCTGCACGGGCGTCAGACGCCCCCGGGCGATGAGCTCTGCCTCCGGCGCGGCGAGGGCGGCCTCCGCAGAGCCGAAGATGCGAGCGAGGCGCAGCGCCCGACCTGCTCCCACGCCGCCGACCTGCTGCAAGGCCGCCCACCACAGCGCGGATCCTCCCCTGCCCCGCTCGCCTACTCTCTCGCGCATGAGCGGCACACGCAGTCGACGTCAATATGAGCACGCACCACCTGCTCGAACAAAGCCTGCACGCGCGGCACCTGTCGATCCATGAAACCGCTTACTTCCTCGTGACGGACGGGCTCGGCGGAGATGCCGGCGGCCCAGTTGGTGACGATGGCGATGGTGGCGTAACAGATGCCGGCCTCCCGCGCGAGGACCACCTCGGGTACGCTGGTCATGCCGACGACGTCGCCGCCCAACTGCCGAAACATCCGGATTTCGGCTGGCGTCTCGAAGCGCGGCCCCTCCGCGCAGACATATGTGCCTGCCTCGACGAGCTGCTCGCCGAGCGTGGAGGCGGCGGCGGCCAGTTCATCGCGCAGGTGCGGGCAGTAGGGCTGTGTCATGTCCACGTGCACGACCTCTCCGCCCTCGCCGTCGAAGAACGTGCTCGCGCGACTGCGGGTGAAGTCCAAGAACTGGCTGAGCGAGACCAGACACCCCGGCGGCATCTCCTCGCACATCGACCCGACGGCGGCCGAGGCGAGTACGTTGGTGACCCCCAGCTGCTTCAGCGCTCTGATGTTCGCGCGGTAGTTCACGCGATGGGGCGGGATGCTGTGGTGCCAACCGTGCCTGGCGATGAAGGCGACCTCCACGCCGCCGACGCGCGGCCGCGCAACCTCCACTGGGCCGTATGGCGTCTCCACCGTGTCGAGGCGCGACTGCTCGGCCGAGAGGCCGTAGAAGCCGGTCCCGCCGATGATGCCGAACTGCATCCTCTCCTCCCGGAGCCTCGCGGCAGACGCCACCCGCGCCGCGCGGCGCGCCTGCGCGGATGGCCCTGCTGTGCGAGGCATTCTATTCACCCAGTGGTCGCCCCTCCCTCCGTGCGGAGCCGGTTGGCTTGCTTGACACTGCCCAGGGCCTCACGTACAATGCGCGCACCATGGGAAGCGACGAGAGAGCCCGGCGGCTGCGTCAGCGGCTTCGCGATGGTCTTCTGATCGGGGACGGTGCGGTGGGCACTGCCCTGAGCGCGTACGGCCAGACACCGGGCCAAGCGTTGGAGATCCTCAATGTCGAGGATCCCGACCGCGTTCGCGCGGTGCACCAGGGCTACCTCGACGCGGGGTCGGACGTTCTGGAGACGAACACCTTCCAGGGAAGCCGGCTGGCACTCGAGCGGCACGGGCTGGCCGGCCGGACCGCGGAGCTGAACATCGCCGGGGCGAGGCTGGTCCGGGCCGTAGCCGGTGAGCGGGCATTCGCGGCCGGCAGCATCGGCCCGACCGGCCGGCTGCTGGAACCATACGGCGACCTCGAGGAGGAGGTGGCGCGCGCCGCCTTCGAGGAGCAAGCCGAGGCGCTTGCCCAGGGCGGAGTCGAGATGTTCATTGTTGAGACGATGAGCGCCATCGAGGAGGGCCGGCTGGCGGTGGCGGCGGCTGCTGCGACGGGGCTGCCCGTAGCCGCCTCAATGGCTTTCGACCCGAATGGGCGGACGGCCTTCGGGGTGACGCCGGCGCGCGCGGCGCAGGAGCTGGCCGAGGCCGGGGCGGTCGTCGTGGGCGCCAACTGTGGCACGATCTCGTCCGCAGAGATGGTGGATATCATTGCGGCGTTTCACGAGGCGACGTCTCTTCCCCTCATCGCGCAGCCCAACGCGGGACGGCCTCAGCGCACCGAAGAAGGCGTCGTTTTCCCCGAGACGCCCGAGGTGATGGCCGAATCCGCACCTCGATTCCGCGAGCTCGGTGCTACACTGATCGGCGCGTGCTGCGGCTCGACGCCCGCGCACATCCGCGCCATCGCGGCGCGTCTTCGCGCCTAGGGCACCGACGCGCGCACTCCGGGCCGCGGGAGACAGATGCCCCAGACCGACGCGCGACGTTGATGTCCCTCATGCTTCTGGGCGGGTTCGCCGTGATCGGCTCCGCCCTCAACCAGAGCTGGTCTGCGGCGGCGCTGGCGGCCGGCCGCGGCTGCGCGGTCGGCGCCCTGCCGGCGGCGGCTGGGGTGACAGGACGATCCGTGTCGGAGATCGGGGCTCGGGCCTCGGTCGCTGCTGCGAACCCGGCGGCCCGCCCGGCCGTTGGCCAACTCCAGGGTGTTCTTCGTCTGGGCTCGCGCCGCCGCCCGCTTCTGGGCTGGGCGGGCTAGTGGTCGGCTCCGTCTCCTTCATCAGGTGGGGCACCTCGCGGGTACGCGGGGTCGACCTGCGCGAGGTGTTTCGGATACTGCCGGTGGCTGCGGAGGAGATCGAGCCGGCCCCCGGCGAGCACGCCTGCGCCACACGCGCCGCGGCGGCGGCCATCAGGCCGGGCCCGCGATGTCGAAGCTGTGCGGCAGCGCCCTACCGGTTCCTCAGGAAGGTCGGGACCTCCAGGTCAGCGTCAGGCACCGGCTCCGCGGCTGGGATTGCTCTCTCGGCGGATGGTGAAGGCCTCCGACCCCGCTCGAAGCCGGTCGCCAAGACGGTGATCCGCACCTCGTCCTGCTCCTCCGGGTTGACCACCACGCCGAAGAGCACGTTGGTGTCCGGCGACTCCGAGGCGGCTCGGATCACCTGCGCAGCCTCTTCCACCTCGGCCAGCGACAGGTCGCGGCCGCCGCTGATGTTGAACAGGATCCGCGTGGCGCCGTCGATCGAGTTCTCGAGCAGCGGACTGGATATCGCCGCCTGGGCGGCATCGGTGGCCCGCGTCTCCCCGGTTCCAGTGCCGATGCCCATGAGGGCAGTGCCGGCATCCTGCATGACCGTCTTGACGTCCGCAAAGTCCAAGTTGATGAGCCCGGGGATCACGATGAGGTCCGAGATTCCCTGCACGCCCTCGCGCAGCACCTCGTCGGCAAGCCGGAACGCCTCCAGCAGAGACATCTTCTTCTGGACGACGCCAAGCAGGCGGTCGTTCGGAACCGTGATGAGAGTGTCTACCTTGGTCCGCAGGTTGTCGAGCCCTTCTTCCGCGATGCTCTGGCGCCTGCCTCGCTCGAACGCGAACGGCTTAGTGACTACGGCCACGGTGAGAGCGCCGACCTCTCGGCTCACCTCCGCGAAAATGGGCGCAGATCCCGTGCCCGTGCCGCCGCCCATGCCAGCCGTGAGGAAAATCATGTCGGCCCCCTCGAGGGCTTCCTTGATCTCGCTCCGGCTTTCTTCGGCCGCGCGAGCGCCCACCTCGGGATCGCCGCCGGCCCCCAGCCCCCCCGTCACCTGCGCGCCCAACTGCAGCTTGAGGGAGGCCTGGGAGCGCGAGAGCGCCTGCAGGTCCGTGTTCGCGGCGACGAACTCGACCCCCTGAAGGCCCGCCTCGATCATCCGGTCCACGGCGTTGCTGCCGGCCCCTCCGATGCCGACCACGCGGATGATGGCGCGGCTGTTCAACTGACTGCTCGACATAGGAGTCTCTCCCTCCACTGGCGCCGGCGAAGGCTTGGCGGCGGCCGCCTTGCCCGTCTCCTCCCCCGCCCTGGCTTCCTCGCCCGGTCGCTGCGACGACTTCGCGGTCGGGCTCATCCTACGTCGCTTCCGTCTTGAAGATACCACAACTTGACCTCGCTATCGCTGCCCGCCCCCCGGCGTTGGCACGTTATCTTCGCCGCTATCGGCGGCCTCCCTCTTGCCGGCTGCCACGTCCGGGTTCACGCCCGGTCGCCGCCCCCCTCCCCCGCGTCTCTGACCGCCACCCCCACGCGGCTGGGCCGCAGAACCCGGTCGCCCATCAGGTACCCTTTCTGCATCTCCAGGGCGACCGTGCCCTCCTTCTGGTGCCCAGTCGCCGGGACCTGGGCCACCGCCTCGTGATACTTGGGGTCGAATCGCTTGCCCAGGGCCTCGATGGGCCGCACCCCTCGGCGCTCAAGGATGGACATGAGCTGCCGGTAGATCATGGTGATTCCCTCGTAGATGGCCTTGGCGTCCTGGGGTGCCTCTGACCCCACCTGTGTCGTCTCGAGGGCCCGCTCGAAGTTATCCACCACCGCCAGCAGGTCAGTCAGCACGCTCGCGGTTGCCAGTGACCGCGCCTCACTCACCTCCTGCCGGGCTCGCTTGCGCGCGTTGTCAAGGTCAGCGACGGCGCGCAGATAGCGGTTGCGCATGTCCGCGAGCTGTTCCTCCAGCAGCGCAAGCTCCTTCTGCAGCACCTCCACCTCGGACGGCGCCTCTGCGACCTCCTCGCCGGGCACGATCTCCTCGGCCGGCAGCGCCGACTGGCCGTTCTCCTGCTCGGCCGCCGCCTTGTCCTCAGCTTCCCGTTCTTCCTTTGGCTCGTCCGTCACAGCCACGTGTCTCCCATGTGTTCTTCAAGGCTTGCCGCGCGGCGCCCGGCGCGGTGGCTAGCGCTCGACGAGGAACCCGGAGAATCCTTCTTGCCGGAGCTCGTTCAGGGCCTGCTGCGCGGCATACTCTGTCCGGTAGCGTCCCGTAAGGACCCGGTACAGCGTCTGGCCCTGGCTGCGCTCGACCTCGACGCGCGCAGGGAACCCCGCTCGTGTCAGGTCGTCCGCGGTTTGCTGAGCGCCCGACTGAGATGTGAACAGCCCCACCTGGATCGCATACCGCCGGTCGCCGGGTTGGTTGGGCTGCGGCTCGGGCAGCGCCGCCGCGGCCTGGTCGCGTGACCCCGGGGCCGGCCCTTCGTCCTCCGTCGCCGACCCAGGGGCCGCGTCATCGGGCGCGGCCGGCTGCCCTTCGGAAGCTCCTTCCTCACCCGCCGAGGGGCCCGCCTCCCGAGACGGCTCGCGCGGGGGAGATGGCACGTACGCGTGCCCCTTGGGCCTGCCCTCAGGGGCCTCCCCCGCAGTGGCGGACGCCTGCGCCTGGGCCCCGCCCAGCTTCGGCGCCATGTTCAGATAGGCCCGGGCGACGATGAGCCGGCCGACGGCGAACCCCCCTGCCGCCACCAGCACCAACAGGGAAAACATCAGGAACAGCCCAGGGAAACTGACGCCGCTTTGCCGCTCCCTCATCGATTTACCCAAGGGCGACCCCGCCTCGCCAGCATGATAGGCGATTGCGCGCAGGGTGTCAACCGGCGCTCGCGCGGCCCAGGGAAGGCCCCCAACAGCAGCTTCGCCCCTGGTCCGCGGGGGCGAAGCGCCGTTTCACTAGGTCGCTGAGCCGCGCCGCCTATCCCTCTTCGCCCTCCATCTTCCCGACATCAATCTGGATGTCGGCGCGCTCCTCAATCCGCTCGATCTTGCCGTCCCGGATCCACACGACGCGGTCGGAGACGTCGATCATCTTCAGGTCGTGCGTGGCCGAGATCACGGTGACCTTTTTCTCCTCGTTCATCTGCTTGAGGAGGGTGATGATCTCCTTGCCGGTGCGCAGGTCCAGGTTGCCGGTGGGCTCGTCGGCGAGGATGATGGCCGGGTCGTTCGCGAAGGCGCGTGCGATGGCGACACGCTGCTGCTGGCCCCCTGACAGCTCGGTGGGCTTGTGGTCGCGGCGGTCGCCCAGCCCAACCGTTCGCAGCAGCTCGACGCCCTTGTCGAGGGCCTCGTCGGTGGTCATCCCGGCGAAGACCATCGGCAGGGTGACGTTCTCCAGGGCGGTCATGACGGGGATCAGGTTGAAGGTCTGGAAGATATAGCCGATCTTCCGGCACCGCAGCCAGGCGAGCTCGAAGGCGTCGAGTTGCGCCATGTCGACCTCATCGATGAACACGGTGCCCCGGGTCGGCTTGTCCAAACCTCCGATCATGTTGAACAGGGTCGACTTGCCCGAGCCCGAGGGCCCCATGATCGACACGTATTCGCCCCGCCTGATGTCGAGCTCCACATCGTCGAGGGCCCGCACCTCGGTGCCGCCCATGGTGTAGATCTTCGAGAGGTCCTTCGTCCTCACGATGTACTCATAGACCGACGTCGACATGGGAAGCCTCCCTGTTCACAGTATCTCGTGCAAATCCGACAGCCCGCCTGACGCGCCGGGCCGGCTTCGCTAGAACTCTGATCGCAGCGCGGCCGCGGGCGGCATCTTCGCGGCGCGCCACGCGGGATAGAGCGCCGCGAGCATGGACAGGACGCCGCCAATTATGATCCCGAACAGCACGCCCACCCACAGGGGGATCGGCCGCGAGCCGAGCACGACCGCGGTCTCCTTCCACACTGCCACGGTTCCCGCCCATCCCAGCGACTTCGCGTTGACGATCGCCATCAGCACGACGCCCACGAGGGCCCCGGCCAGGGAGCCCAGGATGCCCAGCAGCAGCGCCTCCAGGATGAACAGGCGGACGATGAAGCTGTCCAGCGCACCCAGGCACTTCATCGTCCCGATTTCCTTGTAGCGCTCGGTCACGGACATGAGCATCGAGTTCACGATCCCGACCGTCGCGACCACCAGCGACATCGCCACCAGCCAGATCGTCCGGGCCTGCATCTCGGCCGTCTCGTGGACCAGGCCGAGCTGCTGGGCGTCGACGTTGGCCTTGACGCGCACCGCGGCGGAGCCGTAGAGCACGGCGCTCATAAAGGCGACGCCCAGGAAAATGCCCAGCGCGGTGATCACCGAACGGCCGATGCGCACGAAGATGCTCTCACGCGTCATCTGGAGCGCACGCGACCACGGCAGGACGATCTGCCTCTCAATGCCTCGCTTCCCGCGGGCCTCCTCAATCACGCCGGCCATGCGATGCCTCTCCCTTGCTCGCTTCGGACTTCTGAATTGCGAAGCCCACCAGCCCCCGCTTGCCCAGGTCGCGCAGGTACGTCCGGAGCGACCACTCGGCCTCCGCGCGCGTCAGCTTGTGTCGCTGCGAGATGATCCTGATTATGTCGCGCAGTGTATGTTCGCCGTCGCAGAGGTCCCAGACCTCTTCGCCAACCGAATCCAGCTCCACCTGCCGCTTGCGCGGAACCGGCAGGACCACCGCCACCAGCCGCGCCCACCAGACCGGCCGCAACCCGAGCGTCAGCCGGATGCCCCCTCCGTCGACGCGCTCGCTCTCCACGGCCTGGTTCCGCACGGGTCGAGACTGCAGCACCTCGTCCGGCGTCAGGCGCGGTCGGCGCCTCAGCATCCTCGGCTCTCCCGCTCAACCATCTGCTCCGTCGTGGCAGACGATGGAGTCCACTACCCCCTTGAGTGCCTCCCCCTCTCCGGCGTAGATGCTCTCCACGGCATAGAGGCGGTTGGCCTGGGGGCAATGCCAGGCGACGGCGGCGAAATCCACCGCCGGCGACCGCCCCAGGAGCTCCGCGGCCCGTCTCCGCAGCCGCCCCGCGAGCCGCTTGCGCTCTCCCCAGGCAGCAGCGCCCTCGTGACCCTTGATCTCCATCTCCTCCAGCCACCACCGCACGTCGCGCCGCCCGCCGTTCACATCCCGGTACCAGTCGCCGACGCTTCTGCCGTTGAGCACCAGCGGCACCATCCCCCAGCGCGCCACCTTGATCTTCTCCGCGCCCCGCTGGAGCGTCATCTCCAGGTATCTGGTGAGCCGACGCCAGCCAACAAGCTCGTAGTCCTGCGGCGCCAGAAATGCGAAGCCATCGATGGCCCAGGGCTCCCATCCTTCGTTCCCATGGTCCTCAAGCGACAGCAGCACGTCCCGCGCGATATCGTGATATCGCTCCTCCTGAAGCCAGCTCACCTGGGCGAGCACCGCGCGCTTGCAGACATCGCAGTTCCACAACACACCCATGCCGCACTCGCGGCCCCGCCAGGCGAAGGTCCGGACGTGCTTCTTCGGCTTGGCCCGGCTTCCGACGAATCTCGCCTCCGTGTCCACCTCGATGCCGCTGGATCTGCCCCGCCGGCCCCGCGTCAGCCGCTTCGCGTACTCCGCGAGCTTCTTGTCGAGGTCGGCGCGCCCTTGCGACCACTTCACCTGGAGGCGAGGCATCCGCTGATCGTCTACCCGCAGGTAGCCTTTCTTGCGGTCACCTCCCACGGCCCCCAGGGTCCAGTCTGCCGGCACCCGGACCGATATGCCATGCCATCCGACCGGCGTTGTCTCCGGCTCTCTCGTCAATCCGTCTCACCGGCCGCGCTAGAACGGCAGCGACCGCACCGCCTTGAATATGATGGTCAGCCCGATCGAGAACATGCCGATCAGGCCGATCCCGCAGGCATAGCCGGCCGCCAGCACCGGGCTGTACTGCATCCAGCGGCGGGCGCCGAACCTGCGTCCAAAGTAATATTTACCCAGCAGCGCCCCAATGAATGTGGGCACCCACCAGGCCGTGTTGGCCGGGAAGCCGGTGATGAACCCGTAGAACCACAAGGCGGGCACGCGCAGGGCGATCAGCACCAGGTAGAGGGCCAGCGAAGCCCCGCCCGCGTAGGCGATGATCGGGAACTTGAGGGCCTTGATAAGGAAGGTCGGCTGCCCGGTTGGAGAGGGGACAGTCGCCGTCGCCCACAGGCACTGGTAGAACGCCGCCAGGGGCCAGTAGGTCTGGGCATAGGGATACTGCGACGATGGAATCTGGCTGGACCTCCAGTAGAACGACCAGTAGATGAAGCTGAACACCAGCATGATGACCAGCAGGAAGGCCTCGGCCTTAACGACTGACACCATCCTCGTGCCGGTCAGCTCCACCTCGCGGAAGCGCTGTGCGGCCCATCCGTGGTCGAAGAAGGGCACCGGCGCGAACCAGATGTCGACGCCCTTATAGCCGCTCAGGATGAAGGTCGCCTGCGCGACATATGGGACCTCGACGGTCCGGCCCGCGAGCCCGAGGAAGCGGGCCGACATGTAGGAGATCATCGGGGTCCACAGGAAGGCGAAAGCGATGAGGAAGGCGAGGGAGAAGTTGGGCACGAGGGCGTGCGCCAGAACGATGTAGCAGATGGTCGAGAAGGTCCAGGCGGCCAGGGCGAGCCAGATGGGAAAGTCGCCGCGCCCCGGCGGCACGTCCGCATATCCGTGCGATTGCAGCCCCTCAGACCGCCGGATGCGGGCCCGCAGCGACTGGCCGATCACCGTGTAGAACCCGATCACCGCGATCGCCAGCGCCAGGCCGATGCCGATGCTCATGTAGAGGTCGAAGCCGACGGCCATCTCGGTCTGGATCAGGCTCATGCCCTTCGACCAGGTCGAGAAGATGCCTGCGTTGATGCGGTACAGGATGGGCGCGAACAGGAAGTTCGAGACCATGGTGCCGATGAAGGCGCCCGCGACGATGGGGAAGGGAAGGACGAATCCCGTGAATATCGCCCCCAGCTCGGTGCCCAGCGCGATGCGGCCGGCCGGGAAGACGTTCTCCGTGTTGGGCATCAGGTCGATGAAGGGAATCGGGATGAGCTTGAGGGGATCGGCCAGGAACCCCCCGGTGATGACCGGAATGGCCACGTAGAAGAAGCCGTAGATGAGGCCGACCATGGTGCCAACGCTGAACACGGCCCAGCGCCACGACTCACGCTCGCCCGAGACTTCGGCCAGGGCGGTTGCGCCCTGCGCTGCGATCGGCGCCAGCGGGAAGGGCAGGCGCTCTACGTCCGAGGTGGTGCGGAACAGGAAATAACCCAGGCCGATCCACTGCATGCGTCCGAGGATGCTGGTGGCGATCAGGAGCGCGATGGGAACGAGCCACTCCCGGTCGAAGAAAGTGCGCCTGACGTAGGCCTCGGATCCGATGCGCGGGGCGACCCAGGTCGGGATCTTGTCGGCGATGCCGAAGTTGGTGGCGGCGGGCGAGTTGACAAGGTACTGGTTCCAGACGAGCCAGGCGAAGGCGCCGCCGGCGAGCGCGAACCAGGCCTGCCGGTAGGTAAGGGAGCCCGCCATGTAATAGATGATGTACAGTTCCTGGCGGGTCAGCACTGTGAACGACCGGCGAGCGACCTCGGTGAAGAGGATGATGGTGGTCCACTCGGCGGCCGGCCCCAGGTCCTGTCCGACCATGAGCCCCAGGTAGATCGCGCCCGGCATCATGATGATGCCGACGAACAGCGCCCCCAGGACGGTCTTGAGCGTGAACCCTTCCTTGAACTCCGTCGGCTCCAGGTCGGGCCGGCGCTCCATGTAGAACTGGCTCGCGTCGCCTTCTGCTTCGGGTTCGGCTTTCTCCGGCTCCTCAAGCTCCTCCGCCAAGGCGCTCACCTACCTTTCGGAAAGTTGACCGACAGCCCGACTCCCGAACCCCTCAGGATGCTGCTTCCGACGCCGCCTGTCCGGCCGCGGGCCGCAGGCGGAGGTAGCGGTCCCGGTCCTCGGCGCGCAGGGTGCGCCAGATCAGGAACTGCTTTCTCAGCGTGTTGAGGAACCTGCGGTTTACCCGGCGCCAGGAGGAAACGTCGCCGCTGACGCGCTCCAGGTGGAGCTGGATCTCGAACACGTCCTCCATGTCTGTCGGCACCGTGCGAAGCTGGACGCGCTGGCTGACCCCCAGGTCGAACGGGGCGACCCACGCCATCGTCTCGATGACATAGGAGGTGCCGTACTCGTGGGGCTCCTCCCACGTCTTGACGTCTTGTGTGACGAAGTCGCCGATGGAGTACTCCTCGTACGCCTCGAACCACTCGACCATGAACCGCGTCAGGGCCGTCGCCTGCTCGCCGGTCACCGCGAACGGCAGCGGGATGTCCCAGGTGTCGCCCACCGGGTCTGGCACGTGCCACCGGCGCTCGATAGCGGGCGTGGCTACCTCGGAGGCCTTCCGGGCCGGGTACAGGGTCGACAGCAGCACGACGCCGATCACGATCGACGTCGAGGCCACGGCCGACACGGACGAGTAGTTGAGGTAGAGGCCGGGCAGCAGGTTGAAGAGCGTGATGACCTTGGCCATGCCCTGCCCGACCAGATAGCCGAAGATCGCGCCGAGGATGGCGTACACAAACGACTCGGCCATGAACAGCATCGCGATGTGGTTGGGGGCAAGGCCGATGGAGCTGAAGATGTGGATCTCTCGCACGCGCTCATACACCGCGCCCAACATCGTGTTGAGCACGATCAGCGCGGCGATCAGGATGGGGATGAACAGGTCGCTGATCCCGATGATCGAGGTTCGCCCAATCGCGCTCCACTTGCGGATCTCGTTGCCCGTGCCCGCGTAGAGGTTGAATCCCAGGCGGGGCATGAGGGCCCTCAGCGTCGTCTTCACCTCTTCCGGCGTGACGAAGCTCACCGCGACCGACTCGACCTCGGCGCCCAGGTTCAGGGCCGTGTCAAACGGAATGAACACGACCTGATCGGGCGACAGGTGCAGGTACTCCTGGAAGCCCTTGTTCTGGCCCGACTGCTGCTGTTGCCCCTGCCCCTGGCGGGCCATGCGCTGCATCTGGATCCAGTCCACCGGGGTCAGCGGCTCCTGGTCGAGGTCGACGATTCGCTTCCCGCGGCTCGCGCTCATGATGCCGATGAGGTCATAGGGAACACCGCCGAGGTAGATCTTGACCTTGCCGACATCCGCCGCGCTGATGTGGAACTGCTCGGCCATCCGCGTCGGGATGATCGCCGCGTGGACGTCGTCCTTGCGGAACCAGCGCCCGGCCACGAGGGCCTCGTCGATCCTGGTGACCTGGGGCTCCTCGGGCGACAGGCCAACGACCGCGCGCGCGTCGTAGCTGTCCGGGCCGGCCGAGCTGGTCACCTGGATGAAGGACTGTTCTTCGGTCTTCGAGGTGAAGAACCAGGCCCGGGGGGCGACGGCCCGGGTGCGGCCAAACTCGTCCGAGAGGACGCGATAGGCCGACTCCTCCAGCGGCTCCCACATCGCGTTGCGGACCAGCAGCCCCTGGTAGCGCGGCTCGCCCTTGGCCTTCCGCTCGTTGTAGCGGGTCGCTGTCTTCACCGAGGTGAACGACAGGACCGTGAACGTCAGCAGGACCAGGGTGAGACAGGTGAACACGGTTCGGGCGCGGCGCTTCCGCATGTTGCTGATGCCCAGCGAGAAGGCGGCGGCCGCGACGCCCATGCGCCCGATGTCGGCCCGGTGGACGCCGGAGATCTTCATCTGCAAGGCCTTGAGCTGCGCCTCGAACCGCATCGTGACCAGCGTGATCACCA
>Ga0123519_10010907_pt1 | contig 13470 bp, 10 predicted proteins | sample YelNatPaOPRAMG02_FD_87396 | JGI IMG/M metagenome (GOLD analysis project Ga0123519, IMG submission 87396) | Hot spring microbial communities from Yellowstone National Park - Yellowstone National Park OP-RAMG-02 (version 2) | ecosystem: Environmental > Aquatic > Thermal springs > Hot (42-90C) ...
CTATCAGGAGCTTCTCGAATTTATCAAGTCCCGCTATCAGATTCACATTCACGGCTTTTCTCCACCGGAAATTATTCACTTTGCCCGGCTGAACAATCTGCCGGTTGAGACCGTTCTTGAGCGACTCTTGGCTGCCGGCCTTGACTCTATTCCCGGCGGCGGAGCAGAAATTTTGGTCGATCGGGTGCGCCGTGAGGTTTCCCCATGTAAATGCAGCAGCCGTGAATGGCTTGAGGTCATGCAAAAAGCCCACCAGCTTGGCTTAAAAACCACCGCCACCATGATGTTTGGGCATATCGAAACTTTGCCTGAGCGAATTGAGCATCTTAACCTGATTCGTCAACTCCAGGATAAAACCGGGGGATTTACCGCCTTTATCCCCTGGCCTTATCAGCCGGGCAATACCTCCCTGATCTCAAGACCGGCAGCCTCAGGGTTCGAATACCTTAAAACTTTGGCCATCTGCCGAATCTTTTTGGATAATATCCCCAATATTCAAGCCTCCTGGGTTACGCAAGGGGCCAAAGTTGCTCAGATTGCCTTGAATTTCGGGGCTAATGATCTTGGCTCCACCATGATTGAAGAAAATGTAGTAGCTGCTGCTGGGGTCTCCTATCGGCTGCCGGAGTCAGAGCTGATCAGGATAATCGAGGGTGCAGGCTTTCAGCCAAGGCGCAGGAGGATGGACTATGCCCTGCTCTGATCCTGATCCGACCGAATCTTTACTCTCCCTCCACCGGGCAGCCTGGATTTTGCCCATATCCTCAGCGCCAATCAAAGATGGGATCGTGGCTGTGCGGGATGGAATTATCCTTGAGGCCGGAGCCGCAAAGCCCATGCGAGAAAAGTATCTTCACCACCATCAAGCAGGCCAAGTGCGCCTTGTCGATCATGGAGAGGGGGTAATTATGCCCTCCCTGGTCAATGCTCACACTCACCTTGAGCTCTCCTGCCTAGCCGGAAAGATTCGGCCCGCAGCCTTCGGCTTTGTTGATTGGATCAGGCAGTTGGTTCGGGCCAGGGCTGAGTGCACCGCCAGTGAGGTAGCTGAAGGGATTCGGTCGGCCATCGGAGAGCTGTGGCAGAGGGGAGTTGGCCTGGTAGGTGATATTTCAAACACTGGAGCCTCCATTGACGAGCTTCGGAAAAGCAGCCTCTCGGCCCGCATCTTCTTGGAAGCCATCGGTTTTCGGCCTCAGCGGGAGCTAGAAAACCAGGCCGCTATTCAGGCTGCTCTAGCTCTGGGCCCGCATTCGGCAGCAGGAGTTCACTTGAGCCTGGCTGCTCATGCCCCATATAGTGTCTCGGCCCGCTACTTGCAGCTTTTGCGCCAAAGTGAGCTTTGGTCTGATCGCCCCTTCTCCATCCATGTGGCCGAATCTTGCCATGAGCTTCTCTTTCTAGCCAGTGGAGAAGGTGAGCTAAAGTCATTCCTGATTGAGCGAGGAGTATGGGATGAGAGCTGGTCCCCACCGCGGACAACGCCGGTTAGGTATCTTTTGGGGCAGGGAATCTTGCGGCCACAGACGATCTGCGTGCATGCCAGTTGGGTATCTGATGAGGATATAGAGCTTTTGGCCAAAACCGCAACCTGGGTTTGCCTCTGCCCAAGGAGCAACTATAACCTGGGCACAGGGCTTTCGCCGGTGCTGAAATTCCTTGAGCGGGGAGTACCACTTTGCCTTGGAACCGACAGTTTAGCCAGCAACAGCAGCCTCTGCCTCTGGCAGGAGATGGCTTTTTTAAAGGCTGCCCTGCCTACTCTATCCAGCAGACAGATTCTGCGCATGGCTACTCTTTCAGGGGCCTTGGCTTTAGGGGAAAAAGGGCTTGGCAAGATCGAGGCAGGACAAGAGGCTTCATTGATTTTTCTTCCGATCACCGCCCGCTCAGGCAGCGAACTTGAGGATGCTCTGGTCTTAGAAGGTGGCTATAGGGAGGTCAAATGGGTCAGCCAGCGGATAAAATCATGAACCATTATTGCTCAGAGAATCAATTATCAGGGAATAAGCCAATGGGGCAGCCGCCGCACCACCAGCGGCAAGAGGAGAGAAAACTTCGCCTAGGCAAGCTCTCCTACCTGAACAATGCCCCCATATATTTTGGCCTGGCCAGTCGCTATCCCGCTCTGGCTGAGCGATGCACCATTGTTGAGGCCCCACCATCCTGCCTAAATCGCTTCATCAGGCAGGGAGAAATAGATCTGACGGTAGTCTCTTCCATTGAATATGCCCGCAATTTCGAGCATTATTTAATTTTGCCCGATCTTTCCATTAGCTCGGATGGCCCGGTGTATAGTGTTTTGCTCATGAGTAGGGTTGCAATGGAGGAGTTGCACCGGCGGCCCATTCTCCTGTCCAGCGAGTCTGAAGCCTCGGTGGCCTTGCTGAAAATTATACTCTCTCAGCGGGGTATCGAGCCTGTCTATGTTCAGGGAAAGGTGCCGGATGAGGAAGAAAAAGGAGCAGAACAAGAGGGTAGGGGAACCCTTTGGTCTCAGTTTGAGTTTTCTGCCTTTTTGGCTATTGGGGATCAGGCTTTGAAGTGGTGGTTATCGAGCCGCGAGCGCCTCTCTTTTCCATTTCTATATGATCTTGGCGCAGAGTGGAAGAAGATGACCGGCTTGCCCTTTGTATTTGCGCTCTGGATCGTCAGAAATGAGGTATTTTATCACACTCCGCAGCTCGTTTTGCAGATTCGGCAGGCTCTTTTGGACTGCCGACACTGGAGCCTGAATCACCTTGACCAATTCATGGCTTCAATCAGCCTGCCGGCAGAGCTTTCGATTTGCCGAAGCTATATCCAAAACCTTGACTATGAGTTTTCGTCCCGCTACCAGCAAGGATTGCTCCGCTACTACCAATACCTGCATGAGCTCGGAGAAATCCCTCAGCCGATCCCAAGGTTAAATCTGCTACCGGATTAGAAAATTGCCAGAAGGGGAGGTGAAAACCCTTAAAGTTTGAGGGGAAACCCTTTTGTTTGAGGGGAAAACCCTTTTGAAAAAGGGTTTTCCCCTTAAAAACCCCTTTCCTAAAACTTTTAATCACAAAACTTTTAATCACAAAAATGAGGTTGCTTTAATTTATGAGCCTTTCTTCACCAGCCTCAGTTAGTATTATCCGCTGCCCGACATATGAGGGGAAAATGCTGGCCTCAGGTCTCCGAAAGGCCGTCGACCTTCTTGGCGGTCTTGAGCAGTTTGTCAGGCCGCAGCAGAAAGTGCTAGTCAAGGTCAATCACCTTTCTCCATCATCTGCGGCTGAGCGGGGAATTGTAACTCACCCGGCCTTCGTAGAGCAGGTGTTAATTATCCTTAAAGAGAGCGGAGTCAGCAGGATAAGGGTTGGAGATGATCTTGGGCTGTCTTCCGCTGATGGATTCAGTGTCTCGGGGCTTCGTCAGGTCTGTGAGCGGCTTGGGGTAGAGCTTTTGAACTTTCAACAGACGGGATTTGGTAAGGTTTCCATCCCACAGGGTAAATTATTGAAGGAGACTCATCTAGCCAAGGCATTGATGGAAGCCGATGTGGTGGTTAATCTGCCTAAATTCAAGACCCACTCACTGACCATATTTACCGGCTCGGTCAAGAATATCTATGGCTTTCTGCCTCACGGTCTTAGGGTCAGCTATCATGCTCGGTTTCGGGAAGAGATGCAGTTTCACACCCTGCTGGCTGATCTTTTCTCTGTGGTCCGACCCTCACTCAATATCATGGATGCCGTAGTTGGCATGGAGGGCGATGGCCCGGCTAACGGAGATACCCGGACCATCGGGCTCATTCTGGCCTCAGCTGATGCTGTAGCCCTTGATAGGGTAGCGCTGGCTGTGGCTGGAATTGATCCCGAGCAGGTGCTTTATCTGGGCGATGCTGGAGAAAGAGGGCTTGGCGTCTTTCAGATAGACTCTATTCAAATCCTTGGCGAGCGACTATCAGATGTGCAGATCAAGGACTTTAAGGCCAGCCGCGTTTCCCTGGGGATAATCAGAAAATGGATGCCTGGGTTCCTCTTCCAGGCTATTTGCCGACAGCTTGAGGCGCGGCCCAAGGTGATTGCGGCCGCATGTCGCGGCTGTCGGATGTGCGAGGAGGTTTGCCCAACCGGAGCCATCAGGGTTTCATCCGGCCTGGCTCGGATTAGCGGCAAGCAGTGCATTGCCTGCATGTGCTGCCATGAGGCCTGCCGATTCGCGGCTATTCGGCCTTATCGCAAGCTGTCAGGAAGGCTGCTGTCGTGGGGTATACAAAGAGTACGCCACCAGATGCGGCGTATCCTGAACCGGTAGAAGATGCACATTCCCCCTCTCTATTAATGCTCATAAGATGCTCAAGAGAGAAAAAATGATACTTAATCTCGAACTCTATTTTTCGGTCTATTGTTAGGTTGACACGCAATAATGATTTTGGTATATATTGGTATATATAACTGCGACCGAAGTCGCTGACATGATAACCGAAATTCAGATATAGGCTCATGGGCATCACCCCACTGGCTCTTGATAGTGGGGGGTAACTAATTTAAAACAAAAAAGAAAGGCCATGAAGGCCCCTGATACCCCAAGAAGGGTAGGGCGCTTCATGGCCTTTTTTGTTTGGAAAACAAGGATCGGAAAGGAACTTTGATGAAAAAACCGCTCGCTTTATTCATTATCAATGCTTCGCTCACAGAGGCGTTGTTAGACGGTATCGAATTGTTCCGTCAGCAGAACGGAGACTGCCTGGATGTCAGGGTGTTCGCGACCCATGATATCGAGGAAGAGGCCGTCAGCATACGGTCGGTATTCCAAAGCCTTGAAGACGCCGATATAGTGTTTCTGGATATCCGCGGTGGCGGAAAAGCCGCTGGGATATGCGCCAGAGTATTGCCGACTACGCATCAGCCGGTGGCGCTGCTGCTCGGCGGTTCACCGGAAATCATGGCGCTGCTGCGGCTGGGGTCGTTTTCCATGAAAAACATCATGGAGCGGTCCATGCAACGGCAGGCGGATAGTCCTGCTGCCGGCCCCAATATCGCTGTCATGCAACGGCTGATGAAGGTGGTGGAAACCGGAGGCAGCCTGCTGCCCTTCGGCAGGCTCAAACATGCCCGCAACTGGGCCCTTATGATGCGCTACTGGCAGCAAGGGGGCGGGGAAAACATCAAGAATCTTCTGATCTTTGCCGCCAACGAGTATTTGGGCCTGCGGCTACCCAAACCAGCCAAACCCAAAGTATACCCGGAATACGGCATTTTCGATCCATTGTCCAGCCGATCCTACACCTCGCTTTCAGCATACTGCCAAAACGAAGGCTTTGAACCCGGAAAACCGACCATCGGCCTGCTGTTTTACGGGGGCATGCATTTTGCACAAAGCCTGGTGCCGGCCAGAGCGTTTGCCAAGCGCCTGCGGGCCATGGGCATGAATGTAGTGCCGGTTTTTTCCAACACCGGCAACAACCTGAAGGCCATTCGCTCCTATTTCTTACCGGACTCTGGGACAAAGATCGACGCCGTTATCTACTTTCAGTGGTTTCAACTGACCACCTTTGCCGACGAATCCTACAAGGCATCCATCGAGCTGCTGAAACAATTGGACGCACCCGTGTTTTCCGCCTGCCCCATGTACGGCCGCGAAATCCAAAAGTGGGAGGAATGTGATCAGGGGCTCTCTCCCATCGAAGCGATGACCACGGTAATCCTGCCGGAACTGGACGGAATGATCGAACCGCTGCCCACAGCAGGACTTGTGGAAAGGGACTCGGGGGTTGTCGAAGGGGTGGTCAAGCAGGTTGCCGCCATTGACGACAGGGTGGACCGCGTTTGCCGAAGAATCGATCGATGGATGCGTCTTCGGACAAAGCCAAATGCCGACAAACGCGTCGCTTTCATCGTGTATGACAATCCGCCTGGGGAGGACAACCTGGGTTCGGCGGCCTACCTGGACACGTTCGCCAGTCTCAAGGTGCTGTTCAAGGAAATGGAGAAGAGAGGGTATTACGTAAAAGATGTGCCGGAGGAGGAAGGGCTTCATGAATATCTGTTGAAACGACGTCTGGCCAACAACCTGCGTTGGGGTGGAGAGGAGGTTGCTTTAAAGGAAGGACAGCGGCTGACCGCTGGCCAATACCGTGAATTGCTGGATGAAACGGTGCCAGGGGCACAGGTCTGCGCGGAGTGGGGGCTGCCACCGGGCGAGATCATGACACTTGAGGGCACCCTCATACTGCCGGCGGTCGTGTTCGGGAATGTCCTGTTGGGCGTTCAGCCGGCGCGCGGGTTCCATTCCGATCCGGATAAAATCAGCCATGATAAAACCCTTCCTCCCCACCATCAGTACGTGGCCTTTTACCGATGGTTGGAAAGAATCTGGCAGCCGGACTGCGTGGTGCATGTCGGCACCCACGGCACGCTGGAGTTTCTGAAGGGCAAGGAAATGGGCATGAGCCGCAACTGCTTCCCCGAAGCACTGATCGGCGATGTCCCCCACCTCTATTTTTATCACGTGGTCAACGCCTCGGAGGCGACCATCGCCAAGCGGCGCAGCCTTGGGGTCTTGATCAACTACAACTCGCCCTCTTTCGCGGCCGCTGGACTCTATGACGAATACGAAACACTGGACCAGCTCATCAGCGAGTGCCTGGAGGCCAGAACGTTAGACCCCTTGCGGGCCGAGCGGCTGGAAAAACAGGTCGTTGAAAAAGCCGAGGCGCTTCACCTGGGGGCGGACAATCTGGCGGCCATTCAGGAGGAGATCGCAATGATGAAGCGATCCATCATCCCCAAAGGCCTCCACTGTCTGGGAAAAGGCGTGGCCGACGAGGATCGCATTGACTTTGCGACCTTTTTCCTACGCTATGATCGCGGAGAGATTCCTTCGCTGCATCGCCTGATAGCGGAATCGAAAGGTTTTGATTATGAAGCCCTGCTTTGCCCCACCCGCGTCAAAAATGATGGGTCGACTCCCGCGGGAATCCTAGACGAGATCGAAGCAGAAGTCGCCAAGGTGGTTCGTGCGGCGTGGACCCAAGGCATTTTCCCTGAGTCAGAGCCGGCCCGCACAGCCGTTCAAAATGCTGTGGAGGCCGCCCGTAAGCTGGACGGTCATCTCGAATTCGACAATTTTTTCAAAGGGCTTTCCGGTGGATATATCGAGCCTGCCCTGGGCGGTGACCCCTTGAGAAATCCCGAAGTACTTCCAACCGGGCGAAACTCCTATCAATTCGACCCGCGTTTGGTGCCGTCGGAAGAGGCCTGCCGCCGCGGCATGCAAATCGCCGAGAACACGCTGAACCACTACAAGGCGCTTCACGGGCGCTACCCCGACAGCATCGCCGTTATCCTTTGGGGCTTTGAAACCACCAAGACTCGCGGAGAAACAGTCGGTCAGATCCTTGGCTATCTGGGGGTTCGCGTCATACAGAACTCGAATCCCTATCACAAGAAGATTGAAGCAATTCCCCTCGAGCAACTCGGCCGACCGCGGGTCGACTGCCTGGTTCAAATCTGTGGGTTTTTCAGGGACATGTACCCGAACGTGCTGGATTTACTCAATCGTGCATTCCAATTGGTTTCTGATCTGGATGAAACCGAAGCGGATAATCATGTCCGGCGCAATACCCTTCGTCTCAAAAGCACGCTCGCCGGGAAAATAGCGGACGACCGCCTGGACAAGGTCGCAGCGGGCCGCATTTTCGGCCCCCGGGCGGGTGAATACGGCACCCGGACCACCCATTTGATCGAAACGGCCGCCTGGAAGGACGAAGAAGAAATCGCCGAGCTGTTCACCTCGACCATGAGCCATCTCTATGCGGACAATATCCACGGTGAAAGGTATCTGGACGCCTACCGCGGTCGTCTTGCCAGCGTGGAGGTGGTCAGCCAGGTCCGTGACAGCCATGAGTATGAGATTATGGACCTGGATCACTACTATGAATTCTTTGGCGGTCTTTCCCGGACGGTTGAGTCGGTAAAGGGTGAGGCACCGGTGATGTTGATCACCGACACGACAAAAGAGGTGCTGCGCACCGAGACGGTCGGCGAGTCCCTAAATCGCGGCCTTCGTACCCGCTTGCTCAATCCTAAATGGATCGATGCCCTGCTTGCGCACGAGTATCACGGCGCGCAAAAAATTGCTGATCGCGTCGAGAACCTAATCGGGTTCGCCGCTACAACCCATGCCGTGGAAAACTGGGTCTGGTCCGCGGTCACGGACCGCTACATCAGGGATGAACAGATGTTTGCCCGCATGGCCGCCAACAACCGGTTTGCCACCGAAGAAATCTTGAAGCGGCTCTCCGAGGCCGACAGCCGGGGATACTGGAAGGCCACCGAAGAAGAAAGAAACTTGTTGCGTGATCGCTATCTGGATCTAGAGGGAATGATCGAGGAGAAGATGGAACAATGAGATTAGCTTATTGGACGACCCGTGATTATGTGTTCGCCGCCATGACATCCGTGGCACTTCTGGTGGTGGCGAGCATTGTGATTCCGTTCACCCTGCCGCTTAGCATTCCCGGGCTGGCCAACGCCGTCAATGGGTTGTTCGGCTCCTTTTTTCTGGTGATCGGCTTGATTCGATTGCGTAAACCCGGTTCCCTGCTATTGATCACGGGAATTTATTCATTGATCTGCCTGTCGGTGTCGCTGGTGGTGTTCGGATTCGTTCTGATCGGCGGCGTGTTCAGCGAATTGATTTGCAGTCTGGTATTCAGGGGGTATCGCGGCAGACTGGCGCCAGCGTTAGGTGCTGTACTCTATGAAATGGGCATGTTCCCCGCAGCCATGGTTCTTTCTTTTTTCTTCATGCCGGAGCGTTACAAGGATATCGCCCCGTGGATATTCGTGGTCGCCGAGCTGGCCATTTTTACCACTTCCTCCATTGGCGCGCTGGCCGGTCTCAAAGTGGCCAATGAGTTGTCGAGAGCAGGCAAGCTTGCCTTGGAGTCCTAGATCATGTTTTTGCACCAAGATACGCCGGCAACCATCATTCATCGTCTGCATCCGTTTACTAAGATGGCTGTGGGCACCGTTTTTTCCGGCCTTGCATTGTGCTTATATCGTCCTTTGGCCTTGGCCGTGTTATTGGGATTTATGCTAGTGGTTTTGGCAGTGGCCCGCGTTCGCTTGTCCCCACGGCAGTGGTTTTCAATCGGTTTATTTTTATCCGTGATCAGTACCCTGAATTTTTTAGCCAGTCACGATACCTGTCATGCCACGGCCTACGCCATGCGTTTTGCAGTTTTTTTGACAGCCGTGCCGATTTTGGCCCTGACCACAGATCCCAGGCAGATGACTCAGGCATTGTCCCAAACTCCGTTGCCGGGTGGCTTGGCCATGGCACTTATACTGGTGTGGCGATTTTTCCCTTTAATGGCTGAAGAAGCGCGGCAGATGCGCCAGGCCGCGTTGCTGCGCGGCAGCGCGGCTGGCGGGGTGGCGATGCGGATCTATCGCGGCATGCTCGTTCCCCTTGCCTTTTGTGTGATTGACTACACCGACCGGATCACGTTAGCGTTGGAACTGCGCGGTTTTACGCCGGCTCAGCGAAGAACCTGCCATCGGCCCCTTAAAGCCGGGGCAGCGGATGTGGTGTTCAGCGCGGCTGCCCTTTTGGCGGCCATTGTTTCCGCCTGGGTGCAGTGGGAGGGCTTTTAGCGATGATCCGCGTCTGTGGCCTTTCCTTTCGATATGCTAACCAGTCTTCCAACGCGCTCAGGCACGTGGAGTTTGATATTCGAGCAGGTGAGATGGTGCTGGTATCCGGCCCGACCGGTTGTGGAAAGTCCACCCTGGGGCTCATTCTTTGCCGGGCCATTCCCACATTGATTCCAGGCGATCTTGCCGGTCGCGTGTGGGTAAACGACAAATCTATTGAGGGGTTGTCTGTCCGGGAAATGGCCCGCGAACTGGGATTTTTGCTGCAAAACGTTGAGCATCAGACATTTACCGAACGGGTTTCGGATGAGATCGCCTTCGGTCTGGAAAATTTCTGCGTGCCGCCGGAACACATGGCTACAAGAATTGAAGAGTCTCTTCGTCTCGTCCAAGGTAGCCACCTGCTGAATCGCCGCCTTGCAACGCTTTCGGCTGGAGAGCGGCAGAGGGTGATGCTGGCAGCCTTGTTGGCGCTGAATCAACGGGTCCTGGTTCTGGATGAGCCGCTCGCTTACCTGGATCTAGAGGCGCAAGAGCGTTTCGTCACCCTGATGGACCGGTTATCGAAAAAAGGGAAAACCATTCTCATCTTTGAGCATCGCAGGGACGCGTTGCAAGCTTTTGCGCAACGTGAAATCTATTTGACTGACGGCTGCATTCGACCAGAGCCTTGCGTGTGGAGCCAATTTAAAAAGGTCAGGGATTATAAGGCGAAAAGTACGGTATTGGCCTTCGAGGATGTTTCTTTTGCCTGGGGCAACCACAAGGATCCTTTGTTCGCGGACATTTCATTTGAAGTCAAACAACACGAGAGCGTGGTGCTGCTTGGGGAAAACGGAAGCGGAAAAACAACCCTGATGCATCTGGCCATGGGATTGGCAAAACCCTGCCGCGGCCGAATCATCACGTGCGATCATGAGGTTGGACGTGTATCCGTATCGCAGATCTCCAGAAAGGCCGCCTATGTTTTTCAGCGTCCGGACCATCAACTGTATCAGCCGTACGTCCAAGATGAAATCCGTTCCGGTTCGGTGGATGGGGACGCTGTCCATCGGGAGTTGGCGGCGTTGGGGCTTGAGGGGCTTGAAAAGCGTCACCCCAGGAGTCTTTCCATGGGGCAGAAGCGACGGCTGACCCTGGCGGCCGCGCTGGCGCGTCAGCCGAAGCTGATACTTTTGGATGAGCCGTCCGTGGGCCAGGACGACGCTAGCCTGGCGATGATTATCCGTCGGTTGGATGATTTTCTGCGCGATGGCGGCACGCTGTTGACCGCCACGCATGACTTTCGTGTGGCTATGGCCCTGGCCCACAGGACTATTGAGCTAAAAAGCGGTGGAATGGAACAAAGATAGGCATTTGAAGATGATCCGCTCGAGGATAAATGGGAAAATGCGGCCGGTATCAACGGATAGCAGATTGATTGTGGTCTGCGATCAATCAACACATACAACATAAGGAGGAAAATTGAATATGAAGAGGTATTTTTTCTGGGTGGTATTGATCTGCGTTTGTTTGATCGGCACTGCAGCTATTGGTGAAGAAACAGTGACCCAACTGGAGCCAGTGGTTGTGACGGCTACCAAAACGCCAAAGAAGCTGGAGAATGTTCCCGCGGTTGTTACCGTTGTGACATCCGAAGACATCGAAACCATACCCGCCAAAACCGTCGGTGATCTGCTGGCCGATCTTCCAGGCGTGTATTCAAATGAGCCTCAAGGTGAGGGACTGGTAACGCCCCAGTCGATTACCATCTCAGGCATTGGGTTCGCGGGCGAGACATTGATTCTGCTGGACGGCCAAAAAATCAACACACCTTTCACGGATTACGCCTATCTGACCACCATACCAGTTCGTGCGGTGGAACGCATCGAGGTGATTCGAGGTCCGTTTTCAGCCCTTTACGGTTCTTCCGCTGGCGGCGGCATCATCAATATCATCACCAAGGACGGCGGCAGACGATCCTATGTTTCGCCGTGGGGGCAAACCGGAGATTTCAACCGCCGCGATTACGGATTGGATGCGGGCATCGTTCGGGGGAATTTTTCACTCGGTCTGTTTTTTGATCATAAAAATGTCGACAATTATTTCCTGTACGACGACAAAGGCGTAGACGACCGCAACCGGGATTACGAGCACAATCGTTTTCACGCCAAACTGACCGGCGCTATCAGCAATAACACCTATTTTTCACTCTCCAGCGGAATCATTGACGGTGAAACAGGTTTCGGTATTTCGGAACATTTGAGGCTGGAAAATTATCAGGATATCCAACACCCCTACATCAACTTTCAACTTGCCAGCCAGATAACCGAAAAATTTGATATCAAGTCCCAGGTAGATTGGCTCCGTTCTACCCATAAGTACTATGGAGAAACGCTCGAGAGTATCACTTATCCCCCCACCCCTCCGCCGAGACCTTCCTTCAATTACAAGGCTTCTCTCAACGACACGAAAGCCGACCGCTATCGCGCCGACTTTTCTGGCAACTACCTTTTTAATGAAAACCATATTCTCACCCTCGGCAGCGAATTCGTTTATACCACTGCCGAAAAAGCCATCTATGATCGGAAGACCGGGAAGCTGATGAGTGTCCAAGGGCGTCCGGGTGAAAAAATAGACGAAGATGACACGTTAGTTTCTCTTTATGCCCAATACGACCGGACGTTTTTCAAGGATTTCGAGCTGGTGTTGGGGGCGCGTTTTGACCATTATGACAGTTACGGCAGCGAATTCTCTCCCAAAGGAACTCTGAGCTGGCGCTACGCCGACAACGGCAGCATCAAATTCTCCGTTGGCAAAGGATTCAAAGCGCCGAATCTGAACCAGCTCTATTCGCCGCCCTGGTCCATCGCCCCGTTCATTGTTTACCAGGGCAATCCGGATCTCGATGCGGAAACGCTTTTGTCATATCAGGTTTCAATCGAGCAGCGAGCTTTCAGCGAGAAGCTCTTTGTTCGTTTGACTCCTTACTACACGGATGCAAAAAATTTCATTACCAGTGTTCGCAGTCCAGACCCCGTCAATCCGGGCGGGCAGATCATGCAACCTGAGAATATCGACGAAGTGGATATCAAAGGCGTTGATGGGGAGCTTTCCTATGACCTGCTGAAAGGCGTCAGGCTGTTTGTCAATTACAACTACAATGAAACCAGGGACGGAAAAACAGATGATATTCTGGACGGCTATCCCCGCAACAGCGCGTCATTGGGTTTGCGGGCCCATCATCGCTTAGGCGAGGATTGGCGGATTCTCGGCTCCTATGCGGCCAGGTACCGGGGAGACTACACCAGCAGTAGCTGGGGCAGGCCTCCTGTCACCGAGACGGTCGGCGACTATTGGTACCATACGGCAAGCGCCGGCCTTGATTGGAACAACATGATTTTTTTCAATGTTGATCTGTTCAACATTTTCAATGAGCGCTCCAAAACGGACATCGACCACTACTTGCCGGAGTTCAACTATCTTGTAGGGCTGACATTCAAATATCCATTTTGAAGCGATTGCTCAGGTGTGCGAACGATCGGAGGGCACCAGGCACAAATCCGTCAAAATAGCTTAACCCCTTTTCCCGCCATCGTGGAAAAAGGTCTGTCTGAAAAGGGCGCTGATGCTGTACGCGGTGAATACGGAAATCTGCCGGCTGCTCATCCGTGGTGAAAAAGGGACCGGAAAATCAATCGCGGTTCGTTCTCTGGATGTTCCCCATCTCAAGGGGGAAAACCCTTTTAAAAAAGGGTTTTTCCCCTTATCACCCCTTTCCTAAAACTTTAATTATAAATTAAAGTTTTAGGAGGATGGTTTGGAAGGAACCCTTTTTCAAAAGGGTTCCTTCCAA
>Ga0123519_10010909_pt1 | contig 13468 bp, 8 predicted proteins | sample YelNatPaOPRAMG02_FD_87396 | JGI IMG/M metagenome (GOLD analysis project Ga0123519, IMG submission 87396) | Hot spring microbial communities from Yellowstone National Park - Yellowstone National Park OP-RAMG-02 (version 2) | ecosystem: Environmental > Aquatic > Thermal springs > Hot (42-90C) ...
CCAATGAAAAAGTTGAGACCAGTGAGACCGAGTTGGCTAATTTTATAGAATGGTTTATTTTTGACTGGAGACTGCCAGATGGGCATAATCTCTGGTCAAAGTTTTTGAGATATAAAGGAAGGGAGCTATCACCCATAGAGCTTGAGGTGCTCAAGCAAATCGGGCATCAGATTTATAGTTTATTTCAGGTTCAGGCTAAAAATTCAGAGAGGAGCAGGGTCAAGGATTTGATTTCCGGGATTCAATATAAAGCGGTTCATAATTTAAGCTCGGCTCTTCAAAAGGGTGATTACTTTTTAGGAAGAATGATGGTGGTGGAAGAGAAATTTTATCTGACTGAGGCGTTTTTTTTCTTACCCAAGGCGATGCATAAATTTTATGCTAAACGGATAAAGATGGTGAGAAGGAATAAATTTTCCAAAGAAGAATTTTTAGAGGAGTTAAGGGGCTTGGCGATGAAGTCAAGCCGGTATCCGAGGATGAGGCTGGAAGAGTTTTACCGATGAACCTGATGAATGAGATAAGCAGGGAGAAATTTGTTCCGGGCTATTTAGAGCTCAGCCAGAGCCAGTTTAAAAAACGCATAAAACAGGCGTTTGAATTGCTCAATCCCTGTCGGCTCTGTCCTCATAGGTGTAAAGTGGAAAGGCTTAAAGGAGAGAGGGGGATATGCAAGGCAGGTGCGAAGCCAGAGCTGAGTAGTTATTTTCTTCATCAAGGAGAGGAGCCGGTTCTTTCTGGCTGGAAGGGCTCCGGCACACTTTTTTTCACACATTGCAATCTGCGCTGTGTTTTCTGTCAGAATTATCCAATCAGCCATCTGGGCAATGGCAATTTAACTGATTCAGAAGAGATGGCGAGGATGATGATAGAGCTTCAAGAAGATGGCGCTCATAACATCAATTTTATCACGCCCAGTCATTTAGTTCCCTGGATAATTGAGGCAGTGTATATTGCCCGGGGGAAGGGATTGAAAATTCCCTTGGTTTATAATTCCAGCGGATATGATTCTTTAGAGGAGCTTAAACTGCTGGAGGGAATTGTTGATATTTATCTACCGGATATGAAATACAATGATACCGAGGTCGCCAAAAGATATTCCCGAGCCAATGATTATGTAGAGGTAAATAGAAAAGCAATCAAGGAGATGTGGAGGCAGGTCCGCGATTTAATCACTGATGAGTATGGGGTTGCGCTCCGGGGCTTAATCATCCGGCATTTAGTTTTGCCAGAGAATTTAGCAGGAACTGAAGGAATTATGGAATTTATTGCGGAAGAGATTTCCAAAAACACCGCAATTAGTCTAATGAGTCAATACTTTCCAGCTTACCAGGCTTTTGAATTTCCAGAGCTTTCTCGGAAAATCACCAGTAGCGAGTATGCGCAAGCAGAGAGGGCAATGGAACGAGCCGGGCTTAGTATGGGCTGGAAGCAGGGGGTGGATTGATGCCAAAACGGACTGACCTTAAAAAAGTGCTGATTATTGGTTCAGGACCGATTGTGATTGGTCAGGCTTGCGAGTTTGACTATTCTGGCACTCAAGCCTGCAAGGCATTGAGAAAGCTGGGATATGAGATAGTGCTGGTCAACTCCAATCCTGCGACCATTATGACCGACCCGGGGATGGCGGATGTGACTTATATTGAACCGCTAACCGTGGAATCGCTGGAAGAGATTATTGCGGTGGAGAGGCCGGATGCGATTCTTCCCAATTTAGGGGGTCAGACCGGGTTAAATCTTTCTTCGGAGCTTGCTAAAAAAGGGATTTTAGATAAATACCGGGTGCAGGTGATTGGCGTGGAAGTGGATGCCATAGAGCGGGGCGAGGATAGGTTAGCCTTCAAAGAGACAATGAACAAGTTAGGAATAGATATGCCCAAAAGTGAGATAGCTTACAACTTAGAGCAAGCGGAAAGGGTTGTGGAGAAATTGGGCTATCCAGTGGTGATTCGTCCGGCTTATACTTTAGGGGGCACTGGAGGCGGGCTGGTTTATAATCAGGAGGAGTTTAAGACCATTGTTAGTCGTGGATTATCTGCCAGTTTGGTAGGACAGGTATTAGTGGAGGAATCGGTATTAGGCTGGGAGGAGTTGGAGCTGGAGGTGGTGCGGGATAAAAAGAACCAGATGATTACGGTCTGCTTTATAGAGAATGTGGATGCAATGGGCGTGCATACTGGGGATTCTTATTGTGTAGCGCCGATGCTGACCATTGACCCAGAGCTACAAAAATTGCTTCAGAGATATTCTTATGCGATTGTGGAATCTATACGGGTAATAGGAGGGACCAATATCCAGTTTGCCCATGACCCCAAAACCGGGAGGGTAGTGGTGATTGAAATCAATCCCCGGACCTCTCGCTCCAGTGCTTTAGCCTCCAAAGCTACCGGGTTTCCAATTGCCTTTGTCTCCTCCTTGCTGGCTGGCGGGCTTACTCTGGATGAGATTCCTTACTGGAGAGAGGGGACTTTAGATAAATATAATCCCAGCGGGGATTATGTGGTGGTAAAATTTTCCCGCTGGGATTTTGAAAAATTTAAAGGTGCGATAGATAAGCTTGGCACTCAGATGCGAGCAGTGGGCGAGGTGATGAGCATAGGCAAGACCTATAAAGAGGCTTTTCAGAAGTCAATTCGCTCTTTGGAGAAAGGGAGATACGGGCTCGGGTTTGCCAAGAATTTTAATCAATTATCTTTAGAGCAATTGATGTCGCTTTTGATTGAGCCAAGCAGTGAGAGGCAGTTCATAATGTATGAGGCATTGAGAAAAGGAGCGGAGGTTCAGGCTCTTTATCATCGGACTTATATCAAGCCCTGGTTTATTGAGCAGATGAAGGAGCTGGTGGAATTAGAGGAGAGAATTTTAAAATTTAAAGGTAAAATTCCCCCGGATGAGCTTCTAATTAGAGCAAAAAAGGATGGCTTTGCGGATAAATATCTGGCTCAGTTATTAGGGCTTAGTGAGGAGGAAATTAGGAATAAGCGCAAATCTCTAAAGGTGGTTGAGAATTATGATGCGGTGCCAGTTAGCGGGGTGGAGAATGCGGCATATTATTATTCCACCTATAATGCGCAAGACCGGGTGAAGACCTCAGACCGGAAAAAGGTGATGATTTTAGGAGGAGGTCCTAATCGGATTGGTCAGGGAATAGAGTTTGATTATTGTTGTGTTCATGCCGCATTTGCGCTTCGGGAGATGGGCTATGAGACCATTATGGTTAATTGCAACCCGGAAACTGTGTCCACGGATTATGACACCTCAGATAAACTTTATTTTGAACCGCTTACCGTAGAAGATGTCTTGAGCATCTATGAGAAAGAAAAACCGGTTGGGGTGATTGTTCAGTTTGGAGGTCAGACGCCATTAAACATAGCGCAGGAGTTAGCTAAGGCAGGGGTAAAAATTTTAGGCACCTCGCCAGACACCATAGATTTAGCAGAGGACCGGGACCGATTTAGAATAATGATGCGAGAATTGGGCATTCCCCAGCCGGATTCTGGGATGGCAAAGACCTATGAGGAGGCATTAAGGATTGCGCGGGAGATAGGTTATCCATTGATGGTCCGGCCCTCCTATGTGCTGGGCGGAAGGGCAATGGAATGTGTCCATGATGAGGAGATGTTAAAGCTGTATCTGGAGAAAGCGATTGAGATTTCGCCTGAGCGACCAGTGCTGATTGATAAATTCTTAGAGAACGCAGTAGAATGCGAGGCAGATGCGCTTTCCGATGGAGTGGAGGCTTTGGTTCCAACCGTGATGGAACATATTGAGTTAGCCGGGATTCATTCTGGGGATTCTGCCTGCGTGATTCCTCCCATAAATATCGCGGGAAAGCATTTAAACACCATCACTGAATATACTACCAATATCGCGCTCCGGCTTAAGGTAGTGGGATTGATAAATATCCAGTATGCGATTTGTAAAGATAAGGTTTATATTCTGGAAGCCAATCCCCGGGCTTCAAGGACTGTGCCTTTGGTTTCCAAGGTGTGCAATATCCAGATGGCAAAAGTTGCCACCCAATTGATGATGGGGAAGAAAATCTCTGAACTTGGTCTTAAGCCTAAAAAAATTCCTCATTTTGGGGTTAAGGAGGCGGTGTTTCCGTTTAATATGTTTCCAGAGGTTGACCCGGTTTTGGGACCAGAGATGCGCTCAACAGGAGAGGTGTTGGGATTAGCGGATTCTTTTGGATTGGCTTTTTTCAAGGCAGAAGAATCCGCTGGGCAAAGACTTCCGACCCAGGGCACGGTTTTAATGACGCTCAATGATGAGGACAAATTAGCTGGGGTAGAGATAGCTCGGAGATTTAAGAGCTTGGGATTTAATATCCTTGCGACCCAGGGCACTTATGAGGTGCTATCTAAAAATGGCATTCCCTGCCAGCTCATCAAGAAATTACACGAGGGAAGACCAAACATTGTGGATGCAATTATGAACAAGGAGATTCAATTAGTGATAAATTCGCCGGTGGGGAGGTTGAGCAAATACGATGATTCTTATATCCGTAAATCTGCGATTAAATATAAAGTGCCTTATATTACTACCATTTCTGCAGCTTTTTCTGCGGCGGAAGGGATTGAGGCTTATAAAAAAGGAAAGGGTTCGGTTAAATCGCTCCAAAAATATCATCAGGACATCAAATAAATTAAGCAGGAAGAAAAGGCAGATGATAATTTTGGAGAGGAAGATACGCAAAAATGCCCAAACGAACAGATATTCATAAAATCCTAATCATTGGCTCAGGACCAATCATTATTGGTCAGGCGTGCGAGTTTGACTATTCAGGTGTCCAGGCAATCAAGGCGCTTAAGGAAGAGGGGTTTGAGGTGGTGTTGGTCAATTCCAATCCTGCGACGATAATGACCGACCCGGAATTTGCGCATCGGACTTATCTTGAGCCAATTACCAAAGAAATAGTGGCTAAAATTATAGAGCAAGAACGGCCAGAGGCGTTGTTGCCCACTTTAGGTGGTCAAACCGCGCTTAATACCGCAGTCGCTTTGGCTGAGATGGGGGTTCTGGATAAATTCCGGGTTAAGCTGATTGGAGCCAATGTTAAAGCCATAAAAAAAGCAGAGAATAGAGAACTTTTCAAAAAGGCGATGCAAAAAATTGGGCTTAAATTACCCAAATCTGGGCTGGCGACCAATCTGGAACAAGCCTTAAAAATTGTGGAGAAGATAGGTTATCCTGTGATTATTCGTCCCAGTTTTACCTTAGGAGGCACCGGCGGGAACATCGCAAATAATGATTCAGAATTTAAGGAGTTTGCCAAATGGGGCTTAGGGCAAAGCCCAGTGAGTGAGATTTTGATTGAGCAAAGCGTAGTGGGCTGGAAGGAGTTTGAGTTAGAGGTGATGCGGGATTTAAAGGATAATGTGGTGATTATCTGTCCGATAGAGAATTTTGACCCAATGGGGGTTCATACTGGGGATTCTATTACGGTGGCGCCTGCCCAGACCTTGACTGATAAAGAGTATCAAATAATGCGGGATGCGGGATTAGCTATCATTCAGGAAATTGGGGTTGATACCGGTGGGTCAAATATCCAATTTGCAATAAATCCTAAAGATGGGGAACTGGTGGTGATAGAGATGAACCCAAGGGTGAGCAGGTCCAGCGCGCTGGCGAGCAAAGCGACTGGATTTCCGATTGCCAAAATCGCGGCAAAATTAGCAGTGGGATATACCCTGGATGAGATTCCAAATGACATCACTCAAAAGACCCCTGCCTGTTTTGAGCCGACCATTGATTATGTGGTGGTTAAAATTCCTCGCTTCACCTTTGAGAAGTTTTCAGGAACCGAGGATGAGCTAAGCACTCAAATGAAAAGCGTGGGCGAGGTGATGGCAATTGGTCGGACTTTTAAAGAGGCGCTCCAGAAGGCGATTCGCTCATTGGAGATTGATAGTTATGGGTTTGAGCAGAAGATAAAGATACAAGGCAAGCCCACCCCGGTCCAGATTAAGTTAATTCAGGAGAAGTTAAGAATCCCTAATTCCCAACGGCTCTGGTTCATTGCAGATGGCTTCAGAGCCGGGATGAGGATTGAGGAGATTTATAGCTTGACCCATATAGACCCTTGGTTTTTGAGGCAGATAAAGGAGATTGTGGACTTTGAAAAGGAATTTATGCGCATCGCTAAAAATCCTAATTTGCTCAATCCCGAGATTATTCTTCAGGCAAAGCAGATGGGGTTTTCGGACCGAAGATTAGCTGAGCTTGGGAAAAGGAAAGAAGAAGATATTTATCGGCTTCGGGAACAGGCTCAAATAAGAGCGGTTTTCAAGACTGTGGATACCTGTGCTGGGGAATTTTCTGCCTGGACTCCTTATCTTTATTCTACTTATGATTTAGAAGATGAATCCCATCCCACTGAGAAAAGAAAGGTGATTATTTTAGGAGGGGGTCCCAATCGAATTGGGCAGGGAATAGAATTTGATTATTGCTGTGTGCATGCGGTATTTGCTTTGCGAGAATTAGGTTATGAGACCATTATGGTCAATTGCAACCCAGAGACCGTGTCCACTGATTATGATACTTCCGATAAGCTCTATTTTGAACCGCTTACTTTTGAAAATGTGATGGAGATTGTCAGGAAGGAAAAGCCGATGGGGGTGATAGTTCAGTTTGGGGGTCAGACCCCGCTTAAGTTAGCGGTGCCATTAGAAAAAGCTGGGGTAAAAATTTTAGGCACCAGCCCGGACTCCATAGACCGGGCTGAGGACCGGGAGAGATTTGCGGAATTGCTCAATAAGTTGGGTCTTAAGCAGGCAGAGAACGGCACTGCCCGCTCTGTGGAGGAAGCGGTGAAAATTGCTCGGCGGATTAAATATCCGGTTCTGGTTAGGCCCAGTTATGTTTTAGGTGGAAGGGCGATGGAGATTGTTTATGATGAGGCGGATTTGAGGAGGTATATGAAGGAAGCGGTTAAGGTCTCGCCTGAACATCCCATATTGATTGATAAGTTTTTAGCGGATGCGGTGGAGGTGGATGTGGATTGTGTGGCAGATGGAGAGATTGCGGTTATTGGCGGGATTATGGAGCATATTGAGGAGGCTGGGGTTCATTCTGGGGATAGTGCGTGCACGCTTCCGCCTTATTCTTTAGAATGGGATATCGTGAAAAAGATAGCCCAGATTACCAAAGCATTGGCTTTGGAATTGCGGGTCAAGGGATTGATGAATGTCCAATATGCGGTCAGGGACTGGGAAATATATGTTTTAGAGGTGAATCCAAGAGCCAGTCGCACGGTTCCTTTTGTGTCTAAAGCCATTGGAAAACCGTTGGCTAAAATTGCCGCGAAGGTGATGGTTGGCAAGACACTCAAGGAGATAGGATTTACCAAAGGGTTGATTCCAGAATATATGGCGGTCAAGGAGGCAGTGTTTCCATTTACCAAGTTTCCAAATGTGGATATTATTCTTGGTCCTGAGATGAAAAGCACGGGTGAAGTAATGGGAATAGATTATGAGTTTCCTTCTGCTTATGCCAAGAGTCAATTGGGAGCCGGGATGAAACTTCCCGTCTCTGGCACGGTCTTTTTGAGCGTGAAGGACCATGATAAGCGGTTAGTGGTCAAGTTAGCCAAGATATTTATTAAGGAAGGTTTTAAAATAGTTTCTACTAAAGGCACTGCTCAGTATCTTAAGGCAGAGGGAGTAAAAGAGGTCAAGCCAGTAAAGAAAGTAAAAGAAGGCTCGCCTAACATCGTGGACTTGATTAAGCAGGGGAAAATCGCTCTGGTGATAAATACCACTCAGGGCAAAGCAGAGATTCGGGATAGTTTTTCTATTCGGCATTGGACTTTATTAAGAGCCATACCTTATTTTACCACTATTCCGGGTGCGTATGCTGGGGCAAGGGCGATTAGCTGGCTTAAGCAGAATCAATTTTCAGTTAAGCCTTTACAGGATTATTATGCTAAAATTGAAGCTTGAAACTGGTCTGGGTATATTTATAATTTAGCCAAAAGAGGAGGGAAATGGCTATCACTCGGGAGCCAATGACAAAAGCAGGATATGAACAGCTTCGCACGGAGCTGGAGAGGCTTCGGAGAGAGGAACGGGTAAAAATTGCTCAGGAGATAGAGCGAGCGCGGTCTTATGGGGATTTGAGTGAAAATGCGGAGTATCAATATGCCAAGGATAAGCAGGGGCTGATTGAGGCAAAAATCAGGGACTTAGAGGATAAGTTAGCAAGGGCAGAGGTGATAGATATTTTTAAGCTCAATGGCGAGAAGGTGGTTTTTGGAGCCAGTGTGGAGTTAGAGGATATAGAAACTAAGGAGCGGGTTTGTTATCAGATTGTTGGCGCATTTGAGGCTAATCCCCCGCAGGGGAAAATCTCTTATCAAAGCCCATTAGCCAGGTCTTTGATTGGCAAAGAATTAGGCGATGATGTGGTGCTTTCTACCCCTAAAGGAAAAAAGACCTATGAAATCGTAAAAGTAAGCTTTGGGGAGAATAAATGATGATGATTTATTTTATTTGCCTGGTCTCTTTTCCTGAATTTTAAAAATGGGATTTTTTTGATAAGATTTTTGAAAATGAAGCGCTTAAGCCAGTTAGAGAGCAATCAAGCCCTGCATAGAATTCTGGTATCACTCTCGGTTCTGGCAATCAGCTTGACCGCGGTTTTTTTAAGCCTGCATTTACTGGATGATACTGACATCCTTTGGCATTTAAAAACCGGGGAAGTAATTTTTCATCACGGTCCTCCTCACCAAGATATATATTCCTTTGTTGCAGAAGGCAATGAATGGATAGATGCGCAATGGCTGTTCCAGCTTATTATTTATTTGGTTTATCGCCTTTTTGGGTTTCCGGGAATGAGTTGGTTTCTATCATTTATGATTGTGCTGAGCTGGGGGATTATCTTTGCCCAGAGTTATGAGCGGAATAGTTATTTTTTGACTCTCTTAATCTGCATTATCTCGCTCTGGGCTTCCAGAGTGAGATTTACCTTAAGACCCGAGATTTTCACTTTTCTTTTTATCACCATTTATTTATTTATTTTTGAATCCCATCTAAAAGAACCTTCTCGGAAAATCTATTTAATTCCGATAATGCAAATTTTCTGGGCAAATCTGGAAGGACTTTGGCCCATCGGCATCAGTATCATCGGCTTTTATTTTTTAGAAATGATGATTAATTATTTTTACCGAAAAACTCTAAATAAAACTCAACTAAAAAATATGCTAATTGTGCTTATTGCCAGCCTTACCGCTTCACTTATCACCCCTTACCATATCAAGGGATTTCTCTTTCCATTAACCTTAATTCAACAGGTGGTGCTTGGCTCCAATCCTTTGAAAAATCTCATCGTGGAGTTCTTGCCTCCTTTTCAAAGGGGAACCGATTATCCTTTATTTTTCCAAATCCCGTTTGCCCTGATGATAGTTATCGGAGGTGCCAGCTTCTTATTAAATCTAAAAAATTTTAGTATCGCTCGGTTCCTTTTTTGGGCAATTTTTCTCTTCCTCGCCATCCGCGCTAACCGCAATATCGCTTTGTTCAGTATCATCTCCGCAATCTATGGCTCAAAAAATTTTTCAGAATTTCTCTGCAATCGCCAAATCAGCCTTAAAAACCTCCTCCGTATCAAATGGACTTCGCTGGCGCTCGGACTTTGTCTAAGCATATTTTTAATGGTGGATATAGCCACTAAATTATTTTTTTCCCAGGAAAAACTCTATCGTAGATTGGGGGCCGGATTTGACTTAGTCAAATATCCGCTCTCCGCAGGTCAATTATTAAAAGAAATTGGCTTTAAAGGGAAAATTTATAATCAGATTCCAATGGCCAGTTATCTCATCTGGGCAGGTTATCCGGACTGGAAAATTTATATAGACGGCAGATTAGAAGTCTATGGTGCGGAGCAGGTGGTCAAAGCGACAGATACCGAAACCGGCTATGACCGATTTCTGGAGGAAGATAATAAATACGACTTTGAACTCGCCTTGATAAATTATAAATTGGATTATGCAAACTTCCTGGCAATGGATTTACTCAAGGATTTTAACTGGGTGCCAATTTTTAAAGACTGGCACACACTCCTATTTATTAAGAACAAGCCCCAATACTTACCAATTATCCAACAATATCAACTGAGCCGAGAGCAAATTCTAAAAGAACTTCATTAAATCAATGCTTAAAACACCTTTGACCAGTGAAAACCATCGTCGCTTTATATTGATTACACGCTTCTATGCTCTCAAAGTCCCGTTCACTTCCTCCCGGCTGAATCACCGCTTTCACTCCCTCTCTTAATCCCACCAGCACCCCATCCTTAAATGGAAAAAAAGCGTCTGAAACCATTGCTGAGCCTATCAATCCGCCCTTTTCTTTTTTCACCCTCTTATCTATCGCCTTCTTTTTCTCTTTATCCTCAAGCTCATTATAAGGAATTTTATACTCCTGCCAGCAATATAAATCCGCTAACTTCCGATAAGCCTTATCCCGAGCTATCTCTGCCACCCCCACTCTATCCTGCTCCCCGGTGCCAATGCCCACCGTGCATTCATTCTTAACATAAATCACAGAGTTAGAGGTAATCCCTAATTCCACAAACCAGCCAAAAAGCAAATCCCTATATTCCTGCTCAGTCGGAGCCCGATTGATTTTATAAATCTTTCCCCTATATTCAGTCTCTGCTAACTTTAAGTCCTCTCTGCCCCTTACCTGAGATAAAAAGGATTGCTGGACTATCTGACCACCATCAATCAAACTCTTGAACTCTACATAAACCTGATTTTGCCATTCCTGTAATCTATCAATATTTTTTATCCGCATCACTCTTATATTCTTTTTACTGCTAAACCTCTCTAAAACCCCCTCCTCATACTCCGGTGCCACCACTACCTCCGCATACTGCTCCAATATCGCCTCACAGGTGGTTTTATCAACCGCTCGGTTCAAAGCTATCGCTCCTCCAAACGCCGCCACCCTGTCCGCATAAAACGCCCGCTCATAAGCCTCCACCAATGAATCCGCCCGTGCCACCCCACAGGGATTATTATGCTTTACTATCACCACCGTGGGCTTGTCCGGAAAATAGCGAAGAATATTCAGAGCATTATCCACATCCGTGATATTGATTTTCCCCGGATGTTTTCCGCTCTGAAGCAATTCCACATCAGTTGCCAAATACCTTCCCGGCTTAATCGTCTCTACCTCGCCCAAAATCAGATTCCCATTCACTAATTTATACATCGCAGCCGGTTGCCCCGGATTCTCCCCATACCTTAAACCCTTTGACCCCTCTCCCGGTATCAACCAGTTAACCTTTTCATAAAATAAGCTCTTCCGATTCCCATCCTCATCAATAAAACTTATCTCCATCTTGCCAGGAAACGGGTCCTCCATAATGGTTCTATACATCTTCTTTAAATCTTCTGGCATCTTTCCACCTCCTTAAACTATTTCTTTATACGCAGATTTTACCTTTTCAAAATCAGTCCCAGCAAAATAATCCGCAATCGCCCTATCATAACTTGCGGTATGCTCAAACGCCTTTTCCGCCATCTGCTTCCGAAACCCTAAACTGATTTTACCTCTATGCTTTTTAAGCTCCGAAAGCAATAAATCATAATCCCTCGGCTCAACCACCACCCCCACCCGAATGAAATTCTTAGCGCTCGCCCTAATCATACAAGGACCCCCAATATCTATATTGGCTCTTGCCTGTTCGCTGGTTGTGCCCGACTTTGCGATTGTCTCCCGAAACGGATAAAGATTAACCACCACCAAATCAAATCCAACCGCTTTATACCGCTTTATATCCTCCTGATGCGCAGGATTATAGGTCTCACTCAATAACCCCAAATATATCTTCCAGTCCAAAGTCTTTACCAGTCCCCCCTGCATCTCCGGCTGACCCGTATAATCCGAAACCTGAACCAGATGTTTCCCCGCTTTATCCTTGAGAATCTCCTTAATAGAACTATATGTCCCTCCGGTTGAATAAATTTTCACCCCAGCACATTGCTCAATCAAACCCGGCACCAGTTTTTCCAAACCCGCCTTGTTAGACACGCTGATTATCACATTCTTTACCAAAACCAAATCATCAATCTTTTCTACAATATTTACCGCCATCTCTACCTCCTTTATTTAATTTAATTGCTCCGAATAACTCGCCTCTATCGCCTGAACCAATAATGTTAATGCCCGATTCAAAGGAACCTCTATGCCCAGCTTCTCACCCTCCCTTACTATCGCCCCATTTATCGCATCTATCTCTGTCCTTCTTCTCGCCCGAACATCCTGAAGCATACTGGATATGTTCTCACTCGTCCTCATCGCTACCTCCTCAACTCTACCCAATGCCTCCGAATATAATAATTTTAAACCCTTTGCCTCAACAACCTCCATCGCCTCCCTAACCACCTCCCTCATCAAAATTTTACTCCCCTCATAATTCAATAGCCTCCCATTCCTAACCCTTAACAACGCAGTCAACGCATTTATCCCAACATTTATCACTAACTTGCTCCAAATCGTGTCCATTAACCTTTCCGTGGTTCTCACCAAAAGCCCAGCCTGCTTAAATTTTTCCCCAACCAGCTCCGCCTTTTCTATACCACCTCCTAACTCCCCAATCACCGTCTCTCCCTCTCCAGCAAACCGAACATATCCCGGCTCTATCAAATTCGCGCCCATCGCAGTTGTTCCTCCCAGAACCCGCTCCCTCGGAACCAAATCCTCTATCGCCTCTAAATTCCCCAATCCATTCTGCAAACTCAAAACCAAACTATCCTTCCCAATTAAATTTATCGCCCTCTTCACCGCTGAACCAGTAGCATATGCCTTAACACAGACCAAAACTAAATCCATCTCCCCTAATTTATCCGGCTCCGCACTGATATTAACCGCCTGCTTCCGAACCCCATCCTTAAACTCTACCCGCACCCCTCTTTGCCTGATTAACTCCGCCCGCTCCGGAATATAATCAACTAAAAAAATCTCCTCAAATACCGAATTCAGTAAGTAAGCAAACAAACTTCCCATTGCTCCAGGACCTATAATTGCTACCCGTTTCATCTTTTAAGCCTCTTTCTCAATTTATCTTTTTCGGAATGCCAAACTCTGGCTGGGGATGTCTAATCCTAAAAATGAACATTATTAACATTAATCAAATTCCCTTTCAGGTCAAGCAAAATTTTATCATAACACCCAAAATATCAAAACCAGCCTCAAATTACACCCCTCCCCTCAAACCCCAATGCTGAATCAGGAAAAATTTGAAATCTGAAATCTGTCCTGTCTAAAGACAGGATGAAATTGTAATATAGCTCACAATTTCAATGGGCTTTCCCCTTGCGACCTTGTAAATGATGTCATCTAAAGACTCGTCCTTACAGACTATCCTTAACAACATCGTTCCCGGATAATGAGAAAGAACAGCTTGCATACCCAGAGGACCCGTTCCGTCTAAGGAACTACCTCTGGCGTGTTGTCCAGAG
>Ga0123519_10010915_pt1 | contig 13463 bp, 9 predicted proteins | sample YelNatPaOPRAMG02_FD_87396 | JGI IMG/M metagenome (GOLD analysis project Ga0123519, IMG submission 87396) | Hot spring microbial communities from Yellowstone National Park - Yellowstone National Park OP-RAMG-02 (version 2) | ecosystem: Environmental > Aquatic > Thermal springs > Hot (42-90C) ...
CACGACTGCCCGGCTCTACTGAAGGGTTGTGCACATAGGCGGTGGCAAGGATCTCGTCCCGCGAAGTCAGATTGGCCAATCCCGGGATCCCGCCCATATACGCGCAGCTTCCAAAGGCCATTAGCAACTTGCTCTTCTGGCGCAGCAACCGGGCCATGTGCTCGTTCTCAGAGTTCCGCACCGCTCCGTTGAAGATGGACAGATCAAGCTCCCCATCTTGCATGGCCTCGATGTCCTTGTATTTTCCGTCCGCGGCGATGGGCCACAGACGAATGTCAGCGGCTGCATCCACGTCGAGAATGAACTCGTTCGTATCAAGGACAGCGACATCGCAGCCGCCGCAAGCGGCCGCCCAATAGATTGCTATCTGCAACTTCTTGTCAGCCACCACTCACCTCTCAGCCATGTCTTGGGCCAAGGTCACTGGTATGCGACTTGGCCCTAACTCTTTCACTCGTTGGGTCATGTCGTTGACCAAGTCCGCGAATCTCTGACCCTCACTAGCGCTTACCCACTCGAGTCGGACACGGCCGGGGTCCACTCCGTAGTCAGCCAGCACTTTCTTGAGAAGTGGGAATCGGCGCATGGTCTTGTAATTGCCCTCGGAGTAGTGACAGTCTCCAGGGTGACAGCCACAAACCAAGACCCCGTCCGCTCCCTCGCGAAGAGCTTTGATTACGAAGGTGGGATCAATTCGCGCTGTGCACATCACCCGGATAATGCGGACGTTCGGGGCATAATGGATGCGGCTTGTGCCCGCCAAGTCGGCTCCGGTGTACGAACACCAGTTACAAAGAAAAGCTACTATCCTGGGCTCGAAGCTCATGCCAGCACCCCCTCTATCTGGGCGAAGAGTTGCTCGTCAGTGAAGTGCCGTGCCGTGATGGCGCCCGACGGGCACGCTGCCACGCAGGCACCGCATGCCTTACAGAGTGCGCTGATCACCGAGCTCTTGCACTTGGTGCTGTCGAACGTGATGGCCGAGTAGGGACAAAGGTTGTTGCATACTCGGCACCCGGAGCACTTCGTTTCATCAATCTCGGCAAAGACGGCGTCAATCTCAATGGAACCGCGGATGCTTCGTGCCAGTATGCGTCCTGCTGCTGCTTTGGCCTGCGCCACTGTGTCAGGAATGTCTTTGGGGGCTGCGCAGCATCCGGCGATATAGACTCCTTCTGTGGTTGTGGCCACCGGGTCCAACTTAGGATGGCTCTCTATGAACCACCCGTCCTTGTCACGGCTGATGTTGACCAAGCGTGCGACCTCTGCTGAGTCCTCTCTGGCCTCCATGCCTACCATGAGAATCACCAGGTCAGCCGGAATCTCGATGACTTCGCCCTATAGTCTCTCGTTGACCTCTATGAGCATCTCACAGTCGTCATTTGGTCCAGCCTTGCGGATCACCGGATGGTCATTCTTGCCGTACATGAGGAATAGTGTCTTTGCCTCTGACCCGCGCCGGTAGAAGTCTTCGTGTCCCTTCCCGAAGGCGTGCATGTCGATATACAGGTCACTAACGTAGCAGTTGGGTATAGCCGACTTGACCTCGTGCGCGTACTTCAGGGCTGTCATGCAGCACACCCGCGAGCAATAACCGTGGAACTCCTTGCTCCGGCTACCAACGCAATGGATGATGGCCACATACTGAGGAATCTTGCCCTCCTTGGTCTGGATACGGCCCGCCTTCAGCATCTTCTCGAAATCAAAAGACGTGATGACGTTCGGGAGCTTTCCGTATCCGTAGTAGGTGACCCGCGAGGCGTCGAACTCCTTGTACCCGGTGGCGACGACCACATTGCCAACGTTGAAATGGCTCAGGCTTGCGCTGCCTTCCCACACAGTTTCAACGGTCACCTTGAAATTGCCAACGAAGCCTTCGAGAGCAGCCACCTGGGAGCGGACAAGCACCTCTATCCGGGGATGTTCTTCGACCCTAGTTACTAAGGCAGTGACTAGATCGCGCGCCGAGTTTAGATAGGGTGCCGTTAAATCGACTCGCGCAACGTTGCCACCAAGGGTCGGTTCACGTTCCACTAGATATACCCGGCTGCCTCCATCTGCTAGCTCAAGAGCGGCAGTCATGCCACAAATTCCTCCGCCGATCACCAGTACGTCCGGACACATATCTACATATCGTCGCTCCAGCGGCTGATGTCTTACGACGCGGCGGATGGCCCCTAGCGTGAGAGCCCGTGCCTTCTCGGTGGCCACTCGCGGGTCATCATGGACCCAGCTGCACTGCTCGCGGATATTTGCCATTTCCACAAAATATGGATTAATCCCCGCAGTCTCGAGTGCCTTGCGAAACGTGGGCTCGTGCATCCGGGGACTGCACGCAGCCACTACCACCCGGTTCAGAGCATGCTCCTGGATGTCTGTAATAATCATCTCTTGGCCCGGGTTGGAGCACATGTATTTGTAGGACTTGGCAACCACTACTCCCGGCTGCTCTGCCGCAAACTGTGCCACTGCTTCGCAATCAACGACCTTGGCAATGTTTGTTCCACAGTTGCAGACGTACACACCGATTCTGTACTCTTCCATATTGTCACCCTACCACTGGTGGAGTAGCTACTGCTGCCCGCGCTTTCTGGGGTACCCGTGCCACCGCTTCAGCACGCACCGCTGCGAAGTACTGAGCAAGCGGCCGATAGGCCAGGTGCGACCATTTGCTGAATGGCACCTCTAGTCCAAGCATTGGCACAACAATCATCAAGTGAACTATGTAGGTGATGTTGGCTGCTACATCTAGACCGGTGCGATGGAGCATATGCTGGAGAATTCCAGTAAAAGCTCCCAATATCAGTAGCACCAAAAATAGCCAGTCTGTCTCATGCGAATGTGCATATTGCGGTTCTGACTTCTTGAATCTGCCGCGAAGAGCGAAAATTGTCGTGCCAAGTAGTCCTACTGTTGCTATATATCCGAATATGTGTACCCGCCAGTCAATGGCTGGTCCCCCTTGCATTTCCCTCAAGAAGAACATGATTAAAACCAGCATGATTAAGTAGCTAATCATCAAAATCAGATGAATCAGCCATGGTCGTTTTCGTTCACACTTCGCATACCGTTTTTGAGTTAGGAAATGAAGAGGCAGCAGGTAAAGCTTGCGCAAATATGCTGTCCACGGCACCCTTATGCTTCGGTCGCGTCCAATGGTGAACCACCACATGCGGGTACAGTTGGATAGCAAAAGCACCAAGAGTACACCGGCCAGGGCCCAGTCGAAAATGTGTATGGTGGGGCGGGCCAAGAATTCATTGGGAGGGTCGTAATTGTGGATGCTACCCCGTGAGATTCCCCAAAGCACGAAAGCTAGTCCCGTCAAAATGGCGGCCCCAATGACCATGGCCAGCTCAAACTTGCCTGAGCGGTAGAAAAGGCGTGAGATACCAGTGAAGTCGTAGCGGCTGGTAAGCCACCGGCGTAGGCTCATCATCGTCTCGCCCGGCTCTGCCCCACGGGGGCAGCTCTCTGTGCACTGTCCGCAGTAGTAGCAAAGCCACGGGTCAAGGCTACTCTCTAGTTTCTTCTCAAGGCCCATCTGGAGATTGCGCATTGCGCGCCGGGGCAGGATATAAGGTTCCTCGGAGAAGGGGCACATGGCCGAACAGTTACCACAGTGGTAACAGTTCTGCACATCTTCTGCGCCGTAGATCTCCAACTCTTCAATCAACTTGGGGTTGACCCGTATCGCCATGCCGTTCCTCCTCAGACCCGGGCAAGAGTCCGTGCACGCATTTCAATGTCACTTAGCGAGAGCTCGGCGCGGCTGTCCGGCCCCCGCCCAGTGGTTACACTCTTGAGTACACCAGCTGCGACCGCGGAAGCCTGGGCCACTGTGTCAGGGATATCCTTGGGGGCCTGACAGGCCCCTGCCACGAAAACCCCACCACGCTCGGTGCCGGTCGGGTCGGCGTTATAGTCCAGCTCACTGAACCAACCGTATTCGTCACGGTTGATGCCTAGCATCTGAGCAATGCGGTCGCTACCATGAGCGGGGATTAAGCCGACGGCCAGTATAACCATGTCGACCGGAGTGTCGACCATGCGGTCGTTTACAATATCCTCACCCTTGAGCACCATTCGGCCGTCTTGCTCGACCACCTGAGCGGTACGACCGCGAATTACGAAGGTACCCTCGGCTGCAATGCGTTCAGCGAACTCCTCGTATCCCTTGCCAAACGCCCGCATATCAATATAGAACTCATAACACGTGGCATCAGGAAGCTTTTCCCTGACAAGATGGGCGAACTTCAGCGAGTACATGCAGCACACGCGTGAACAGTAAGGGTTGTGCTGAGCGTCTCTGGAACCTACACAATGGATGATGGCAACGCTGCTAGGAGCAGGCCCCTCAGGATCCAACACCCAGTCTTCCGTTTTGGTGCGTTTGTTGGTCTTAAGCGTCTTCGTAACTATCTTGCCCCCGGTGGGACCGCTAGCGTTACTCATCCGCTCAAACTCTAGCGCAGTGAATACATTGGGCAATTTCCCGTAGCCGTAGCGCTCGATTCTCCTAGCATCGTAGACATCATAACCTGTGGCCAGCACTATGTTACCGACCTCGAACTCGACAAGCTCGTCTTCTTGAGAAAGGTCAATACACTGCTTGGGGCACTTCTTCGCGCAGACGCCACACCTCTGTCCGTTGCTCTCAAAGTACAGGCAGGAGCTTTCATCAAGCACATACGCGTTCGGAACCGCCTGTGGGAAAGGGATATAAATGGCTTTACGGCTAGCAATACCCATGTCAAATTCACTAGGTGAGCGGCGCGGACACGACTCGCTGCAAATTCCACAAGCGACACATGCTTCCAGGTCTACATGACGCGCCCGCTTGCGCACGCGCACTTTGTAAGCTCCAGGTGCTCCGCTGATATGCTCTACTTCCGCGTAAGTCATGAGGTCAATCATCTGATGCTGGCCGACAGCCACCATCTTGGGTGTCAGGATGCAGGCAGCACAGTCCAGGGTCGGGAACGTCTTGTCGAACATAGCCATGTGCCCACCAATGGTGGGCTGGCGCTCCACCAGGTAGACCTGCTTGCCAGCATCGGCGATCTCCAGCGCTGCCTGGATGCCGGCGATGCCGCCCCCGATGATCAGGGTCTCCGGTCGGGTGGCTACCGTGCTAGGCCTGGCGGCCAGAGAGAACGGAACTCCCATGACAGCGCAGGCTACAATGGACTCGGCCCGTACGGTGGCCCCACTGCCCAAAGCTCCGTGCTCGCGAAACGAAGCGAGGCGCACCTCGTCAGTGTCGCCGCCAGCCAGTGCCATCGCTCGGGTAAAGGCGGGCTTGAAAAACCCGGGCGAGTCTCCCGCTATAACGATTCGGTCGAGTCGGTTGCGTTTGATCTCCTCGGCCAGCGCTACCGGATCTAGTTTGGGCCGGAAACCAAGGATCTGCACCGTCTCAACGGTGGGCAGATTGGCTGCGTACGACTCGACAGCGTGAAGGTTGATTCTTTCCCAACCCTCGGCGTCTTCCTGGCAGATGAAAACTCCAGTTCTCATATTCCCCCCTTCGCTTCGGCTGTTGACTGGCACGATTTCCCGAAAGCAAACCGCTGAGAACAAGAATCTCGACCTGAAAAAAGCCGGTCAAAGCGCACTCATGGCTGGGAAAATGCGACAGGCCATCCTTCCGTTCGGTCGCTGGGACCGCCAGTGGGGCTAGGGGCTCGAGGTGCTCGCGCGTGGGGACACCCGAGGCAAAAGTACGCCACCCGGGGTGTGCTCCGGCTCCGCTTCGCCCACGAGCAGCCAAAGACCCTCGCAAGTATCCCCCCGTGTTGGGATGCTTTCCCTACAAGTTCAGACACATCACCCGAACTGCTGACTAACCACAGTGTTAGCCAGGGATGGACTCAGGTGCCCCTTGTTAGTCAACACGGTAGCATACGCCAAGTCTAGGAGGCAAGGGAGACAAATATCGGTTGAGATAGCAGGATTGTGACTACTCGGACGACTCTCGAAGGTATTGTCTTGTGTTGCCGGGGCCAAGCCGCTAGCTTTGTGGTGCGACACTATTTGCGCTACCAACAGGCTTCGTCTGATCAACCTCCGAGGCATCGCGCAGAGCAACAGTGAAAGTGCTTCCCACACCTTTCTTGCTTTCTACAGAGGCCTCACCGCCGTAAAGCTGGGCCAGCTTGCGTACAGTGGAAAGCCCTAACCCGCTTCCCATGATGTGCAAGGTTTCTTCGTTTCTTATGCGCACGAACTCTCGGAAGAGCTTGGCTGCCTCCTCCGGAGTGAGTCCAATACCGGTGTCCTTTACCTGAATAGTGACCATATCCTCATTGCGGCGCAGAACGACCGTGACGCTGCCGTTCTCCCGGTTGTACTTCACCGCGTTTGAGACCAGGTTGTTGAGAATGATCTCCAGCTCTCCCGGGTCGGCGATTATCTTCACGGGTTCCGGCGCGTCCAGGGTGAAGGAGATGTTCCGTTCAGCGGCCTCCGGGGTGAAGAGCTCGATGGTCCTCTGGGCTATGGTGCGCACGTCAACTTCGCTGAATTGCCTTGCCTTCTGGCCCGATTCGATGCGGGTAAGATCGAGCAGGTCAAAGATGAGCTTGCGCATGCCGTCTAGCCGTATGAGGCAACGGTCGATTAGTTGCCGGCGTTCTGGAGGCTCTTCAGGCTGCAAGATTTTGAGGTATCCCTCAATAGCGTTGAGCGGTGCCTTCAACTCGTGCGAGAGCACGGAGATGAAGTTAAAGCGCACCTGGCGTTGCTCCTCCGCCAAGCGGCGCGCCTCGCGAGTGATTACCAGGTGGTTGGTGGCCTTTCTCACCGAATAGCGAAGCTCCTCCGGAGAAAAAGGCTTGGGCAAAAAGTCATAAGCCCCGAGCTTGGTGGCTTCCACCGCCGTTTCAAAGGTGGCGTAGGCGGTGATCATGATGGTGAGGAGGGAGCGGTTCTGCCGCCGGAGCTCGTTGAGCACGTCAAGGCCGTTCATTCCGGGCAGCTTGAGATCCAAAAGCAGCAGATCGTATTCGGCTCCTTCGCTCAGACTTTGAAACAGTTCCTCCGCCGTCGTGAAGGTGAAGCAGCTGTAGCCCACGTCTACCCCGACGTCCTCCACATGCACGCGGAACTTGGTGAGAATGCGTCGCACCGCCCGGCCCAAGGGCACCTCGTCATCCACCATGGCCACTCTTAGGATCTGCAATGGACCGGCCATTTGTCTTCCCTCGGTGGTCACGCGTGTCGCGGTAAGGTCACGGTGAAGGTGGAGCCAGTGGGCCCTTTGTTGGGGTCGGCGTTGGACTCCACCGTTATCTGACCGTGGTGCATCTTGACGATGCCGTGAGTGACGGCCAGCCCCAGCCCTGTTCCCATGCCTACCTGTTTGGTGGTGAAGAAGGGGTCAAAGAGCCGGCCCATGTGCTCTTCCGGTATGCCCACACCTGTATCGGAGACGCTTATCACCACATTCTCAGGGTCGTCCTTAAGGGTGATGGTGATAGTCCCTCCATCCGGCATCGCCTGCTGCGCGTTGGTATAGAGGTTGGTGAGGACTTGGATCATCTGGTCGGGATCAATGTCGGCTATGGGGTCGGTCAGCTGGTTCTGCACGACCACCTTGATTCCATCCACGGAAGGTGCGGTCCGTATGGTTCTTTCCACCAACTCAGCCACATCTGTGGGTTGGCGCAGCACTCGGCTCTGGCGGGCAAAATTCAGAAGGCCGGAGATAATCCGCTTGCAGCGGTTAGCCTGGTCCACCACCACCTCCAGGTCGTCTCTGATCTCGGGGTCGTCGCATTCTTCCAGGAGGAGATTGGCGTGCAGCAGAAGTGTCCCCAGTGGGTTATTGACCTCGTGAGCAATGCCGGCAGCCAGCTGACCCATACTGGCCAGTCTGCCCGATCTCTCCAGAGCCTCTTTGGCCTCTTCCAGCGAGCGATGGGAGATCTCAAGCTCCTTGTAGGCTTGGCGCAGTTGTTCGATAGTATAGGGAAGGCACATTTCTGAGTCCGCCAGTCCCGCATAAACCGCTCGGGCGTGATCCATGCAGGTCTCATAGCCGCAGGCCCCGCAGTTTAGGAAGTCTTCCGGCTTGAACTTGCCCATGCGGTGAAGTATTTCCTGAAGCTCCTCCTCAGTAGCGGAGGTGCCCAGGGTTTGCTCGTCGGGCTCGTAGGTGCGAGAGAGATCAAGTTCCCGAGCCAGGCTCTCCAGACTCTTCACCTGGGCCAGCTGTTCCTCGGTGAAGCTGTCCAGCCGCTTCTTAGCGTACTCGCTGATCCGGGTGCGTCGTTGCAGGAGGGTTTCTTTAGTGGTCATGCCCGCTCCGGCGTAGCACCCTTGACAGGCAAGAATGTCAAGCAGGCGGGTGTCGGTGCGAGCCTGCTCAAATTCGCTGATTGTCTCCACAAAATCGTTCTTTCCCTCTGCCACGATGATTTCCCCGGTGATGAGGTCTTCATTGAGGCCAGCAGTCTGAAGTAAACCGCCGGATATGGGGAACACCATGCCCACTCCGCCATAAGGCGGGTCAAAGTTGTCGTGGTCGTCAAAATCTTCAGGCTTTAGCCCTCTCCGAGCAAACATGTCACGCAGCTCAGCGAAGGTCAGCACGGCGTCAATTTCCACATGGGTGGTGTCAATGGACGCTCGCTTTTTCGCTATGCAGGGGCCCACGAAGACCACTCTGATGTCGGGACCCAGTTCATGTCGGAGGGCTCGGGCTGTAGCCACCATCGGGGACACGACTGGCGCCAGGTAGGGGATTAACCGGGTATGGTATTTCCGAACAAACGAGACGACCGCTGGGCAAGGGGTGGCAATGTAGCGGCTGTTTGGATTCTCCTCTAGCAGCCTCTTATACTCGTACGCCACTAGATCTGCCCCCAGGGCTACCTCATGTACAGAGCGGAACCCTAGCGCTCGGAGCATGGCCACCAGTTTGCCGGGAGAGATGTCGGTGAACTCAGCAGGGAAACTGGGTGCCACGATCGCGGCCACATGAGCCCCTGACTCCAGAACCGCAAAGGCGCGACCGGTGTCATCGCGGACCTGCTTGGCGTTTTGGCTGCACACCCGCAGGCAGTTTCCGCAGCCGATACAGCGGGGCTGGATCACGCGTGCCTGGCCCTCGACCACTTGGATGGCTTTGGCCGGGCACTCCCGTACGCAGGCGTAGCACATCCGGCATTTCTCGCCAATGATGGTAACGAGGGGATTGTCCCAGGTAGGCATTAGGCCTCCTTCGCCTGCGTGTCGCCTGCCGCCTCATCGCCGGCTCGTTTGTCGAGCAGCTGGGCGATAGTCTCCAGTAGCTTGGGCAAGTCAAGGGGTTTATCGAAATAGGCGTCGGCATGCATCTTGGCCTGCTCGTCGGCGGAGCGGGGACGAAAGTCAAGACCCAGCGCACTTGAGACCGAGGTGGCGATGATCACGGGAATGTCGGCGTAGCGCGCGTCTTCCTTGATGGCGCGGGCCAAGGAGAAGCCGGAGTCAAGGGTGGTCATCATCAAATCGGTGATGATTAGGTCCGGCTTCTCCTCTGCCATGCGCTGAAGAGCCCGCTCAGGATCGGCAGCAGTGACCACGCGATAGCCGGCTCGCTCGAGATGTATGCGGTGGATCTCGAGGAAGTCGTAGTCGTCATCGACTAGGAGAATCAGTGCCGGCTTTTCCCTGGTCATCGCGCCCTTTCTACCCTTGAGTTCTCACAATAGCATGGGTGCTCTTCGCTCGTTTCCTACACGCGGTCCCGGACGGTGTAACGGGTGTGCAGCAGTTCGTGCGACTTGTGTCCCAGCGGTTCGCCTAGGAACTCCTCGTAAAGCGCTTTGATGTCGGGGTTCTCGTGGGACTTGCGCAGCTCCTTGCCCTCATCCTCGGCGTAGATGGCGCGCATGCGCGCCAGCCGCACCGAGTCGTCCGTGAAGCGAGGCTGGCCGGCGCCCCCGATGCAGCCACCGGGGCAGGCCATCACCTCGACAAAGTGGTAGGTACCCTCACCGGAGCGAATGCGGTCGATGACCTTCTGAGCGTTGCTGAGGCCATGGGCCACTGCCACGTTCACGGTCACGCCTTCCAGGAACGACCACTCGGGCAAGGTGCCTTCGATGGTCACCGAGGCCTCCTTCACTCCTTCTAGGCCCACGATGGGGGTAAGATGCAGGTTGGGGAAGGGGAGGGGCCTACCGGTGACAATCTCATAGGCAGTGCGCAAGGCTGCCTCCATCACGCCCCCGGTCACGGCGAAGATGTCTGCCGCTCCTGTGGACAGACCAAGCGGCCGGTCCATCTTGTCCTCCGGCAAGTTGCGAAAATCGATACCTGCCATCTTGATCATGCGAGCAAGCTCGCGAGTGGTGAGGACGTAGTCGACGTCGGGCACTCCACCCCGTCCCATCTCCGGACGCTGAGCCTCGAACTTCTTAGCGGTGCACGGCATGACCGAGACCACGACGATGTCCTCGGGCCGCTTACCCAGTTTGTTGGCGTAGTAGGTCTTGGCTACGGCGCCGAACATCTGCTGTGGGGACTTGCAGGTGGACAGGTTGGGGAGCAGGTCGGGGTTGAAATGCTCCATGTACTTGATCCAACCCGGGGAGCAGCTGGTGAACATGGGCAAAGCTACTTGCTCGCCCTCCGCCAGGGCCTTCTTTAGGCGGGTGAGAAGTTCGGTCCCTTCCTCCATGATGGTCAGATCGGCGGCGAAGTTAGTGTCAAAAACGCCGTCAAAGCCAAGGCGGCGAAGCGCCGACACCATCTTGCCGGTGACCAGGGTCCCCGGCTCATAGTCGAACTCTTCACCTAGAGCGGCGCGAATGGCGGGAGCTGTCTGCACAATCACATGCTTGTTGGGGTCTTCGAGAGCTTCCCAGACTTCGTCGATGGCGGTCTTCTCGATGATGGCTCCCACCGGACACACGGCCGCGCATTGGCCGCACTGCACGCACACCACGTCACTTAGGTCATGGGCGAAGGCTGGCCCAATCACTGTCTCAACCCCGCGGTACTGCGGGAAGATAGCAGTCACGCCTTGGACCTGAGAGCACACGGTGACGCAGCGGCGGCAGGACACGCATTTGCCAGTGTCGCGCACAAGAGCTGGAGTCGAGTCGTCGATGAGCTTTTTGGTCCTCTCGCCAGGATAGGTGATCACATCGACGCCCAAGCTGGCGGCCAGCCGGCGAAGCTCACAGTCTTCGGTACGCAGGCAGGTGTAGCAGTCGCCGTCGTGCTCAGAAAGCAGCAGCTCAAGCACGGCCCGGCGGGCGCGGCGGGCTCGCGGCGAATTGGTCTTCACCACCATGCCATCCGCCACTGGCTGAGCACATGAGGCAACCAGCGTACGGGCGCCTTCAATCTCCACTAGACACAGTCGGCAAGCACCGGTGGCGGGAAACCCCTCCAGGTAGCAAAGGGTGGGAATCTTCGCGCCTGCCTGCCGGCAGGCCTCAAGGACCGATGTGCCTTCCGGCACCTCGATCTCTTTACCATCTATGGTCAAGACAGGCATTGTTTCACGCCTCCTTCAATGTCGACAGCGGGCGAGATGTTCACCGGAGCCGCGGCTCCGGCAGGCATGGCCGCCATTTCGGTCTTCCCCTGGCCTTCGTCCAGCGGGATCTTTCCGTAGTCGCAGCGCAGGCAGCGTTTGGCCTCGGCGCAGGCCGTCTCTAGATCCCAAGACAGCTCCACCTCGGCGAAAGTGCGCGCTCGGGTCTTGGGGTCGAGAGCGACCACGGAAGCCCGTGGGGTCGCTACCGGTTCGGCGTCTGGATCGAAGAAGGTGTCGACGGCCACCTCATGACGCCAGAAGGCATGTTCTTCCCCGGTGAGATACCGGTCAATGGCTACCGCTGCTTTCTCGCCTGCGGCCACTGCTTCTACCACCGAAGCGGGTCCGGTGGCGGCGTCGCCGCCGGCAAAGAGCCACTCCACGCTGGTGGCACCGGTGGCAGGATTCACTTTGAACCACCCGTCTTGCAGCTCGACTTCCAAGTCGCCGACCAGCTCTTTGGCGGGCAAAGCCTGGCCAATGGCGGCTATGACCTGGTCACACTCCAAGGTGAAGTCAGGCAGGCGGCCCGGCACTGGACGGCGCCGACCGGTGTGGTCGTAGTCGCCCAAGGCCATCCGCTGGCACACCATGCCCACTACCTTGCCCTGGGCGTCGCGCAGGATCTCCTTAGGTGCGGCCAGCTCTATGAGAGTGATGCCTTCTTCTTCTGCAGCCACTACTTCCTCCGTCCAAGCCGGCATGCTGGCCCGCTGGCGGCGGTAGAGGATGCTGACCTTCTCGGCTCCTAGGCGGAGCGCAGTCCGGGCGGCATCGATGGCCGAGTTGCCGCCGCCCACCACCACCACCTGCTTACCGACCTGGGCCTTGCCCTGGACGTTGTACTCGCGTAGGAAGGTCAAGGCCTCGGTGACTCCCTCGCCTTCTTCGCCCGGGATGCCGAGGCTGAGGCCGCTGGGAGCGCCCACACCCAGGAACACGGCTTCGTAGCCCTGGTCGCGGAGTCCAGTGAGCGTGAAGTCGCGGCCTAAAGCTTTGCCGGTCTCAATCTCCACACCCAGGCTTTCGATCATGCCGATTTCACGCTCCACCAGGTCGCGGGGGAGTCGGTAAGCTGGGATGGCCTGCACCAACATGCCGCCGGGGAGCGGTTCCTTCTCAAAGACGGTGGGCTTGTATCCGAGGCGAGCTAAGAAGTAGGCGCAAGATAGACCAGCCGGACCGCTGCCGATGATAGCCACCTTGCGAGCGGCGTTGGCTGGGTTCTCCCATACTTCGGGGATCTGGATCTCGGTCTCTTGCTCGGTCATGAAGCGCTTGAGACTGCGGATGGCCACTGGCTCATCCAAGGCTCCGCGCTGGCATTTGCTTTCGCAGGGATGGAAGCACACGCGGCCACAGATGCTGGCTAGCGGGTTACGCTCGCGATGGAGCCGCAGGGCCTCGTCAAAGCGCTTTTCCCCGATGAGGCTAACGAACCCGGGCACGTTGACGCGCGCCGGGCAGGCGTTGCTGCAGCGGGCCACAAACAAAGCTGAGCAGACGCCAGCCTCGCAGTAGTGGTCGCGGATGTGAGCTTCGTACTCGTGCCGGAAATGCCGGATAGTGGAAAGCACCGGATTGGGTGCGGTCTGGCCAAGACCGCAGAGGGCGGTGTCCTTGATGATCTTGCCCAGTTCTTCTAGGCGCTCGATGTCGCCCTCTTGGCCTTCGCCGTTACAGATGCGGGTGACGATCTCAAGCATGCGCTTAGTGCCTACCCGGCAGGGAGTGCACTTGCCGCAGCTTTCGTCCTGAATGAAGTCTAGGAAGTAGCGGGCCACGTCCACCATGCAGGTGTCCTCGTCCATGACGATCATTCCGCCTGAGCCCATCATGGAACCGGCCTTCGTGAGCTCATCATAGTCCACCTGCAGGTCGAGCATGCTCTCGGGTATGCAGCCGCCCGAGGGGCCTCCAGTCTGCA
>Ga0123519_10010917_pt1 | contig 13462 bp, 13 predicted proteins | sample YelNatPaOPRAMG02_FD_87396 | JGI IMG/M metagenome (GOLD analysis project Ga0123519, IMG submission 87396) | Hot spring microbial communities from Yellowstone National Park - Yellowstone National Park OP-RAMG-02 (version 2) | ecosystem: Environmental > Aquatic > Thermal springs > Hot (42-90C) ...
AAAACAGAAGTAATTAAACGGTCGGTAGTTATACTAAGCGATAAATGATTGTTACAAATCTCAAGAAAACCAGCTCTTCAAAACATTTTGAAACTTTGTAAAAGACCTACTTTGACAATTTCTAAAGCTAACTCTTTCTGCAGCTTCTTTGTAGATAGACGAAGAACGGGGAATTCTTTTTTGTTTTAATAGATATTCAAAAGCCTCTTTGGGATTGTTAGGTTTGATTTTTCCTGCTTTTAAATATTTTCCTTTGATCAATTTTTCTTTAAGATCATCATAATTATTCCAACCTAAAATTTTTGCCAGCGAATTTGATTGCACCCACAACCATTCTTCACATTCAGGTTCAAATACAATAACAGCATTTCTTTCCTCCCAACCATTCTTGTTAAGATTCCTTGATATTTCAGTTTCTAATTTTTCAATTGATTTACTCTCAAAACCAGAACCATTAAAATCTAAACACACAATTGCGTATTTGTATTCATTGACCAAATTTCTCAAATAGTTGTGTGCATCTTTTAGGATCCCAGGATCTCTTTTTGGATGAATAAAAATGTCAAAAGAAATCTTTCTTATACCAAGAGCTTTTTCTCTTTCCAATAAAGAAGTCAAACCAGCCTGAACATTTTTATCTGGAACCAGGATTACTAAATCTCTCATTGTAAAAGACCAGAAGCATAAAGAGTTGAGATATCAATACCTTTTTTCCAGTCACTCAATCTTGGGTGTCTCTCACCACGAACGACATCAATTGCTCCAGATTCTAATCTTGCAAAGCATAATAAATTTTTAGGTTCAGCTAAAGTCAACAAAATTGGAGAATGTGTTGCAATAAAAACTTGATTGTCATATACAGAAGAAAGAGATTGATAAACACTTTCAACTGCCAGTGGATGCAATCCATTTTCTGGCTCTTCAATCATGTAAATTTTGTTTTTAACGGGTAGATATGGGATAATCGTTTGAGCCATTAATCTAAGGGTCCCGTCTGACAATGTCCACGATGGTATTTCCAAACCATTTTTATATTTCAAGCTAATAAACAGAAAACGATTTTCTTCTTTTTCTTTGATTTTAACTTCTTCCACTTCTGGCAAGGCAGATTGTATATGCTTCACCCAAAAATTGAAATTATCCTTATGATGTTTCTTCAAGTAATAAACAACCTTTGGAATATTTGAACCATCTGGTAAAAAAGAAACAGGTAAATCAGGACTGCAAGGCCATTTCATACTATTGCTGTTTAACTGCAAGAACTCAATTCCGTCCATTAAAATATTTTTTACCCACAAAGAAACGGGAAATCTTTCACTATCCTCAGGCAATCGTGCAAGAGATGACTTTTTAGGACCAAATTTATAAACAATATTCCACCCGCTCGTTTCAGATTTAAATGTATCGTTCCCTTGAGAACTTTTCGAAACTATTTTTCTCCAGCCCTTAGGTATTCTTTTTCTATCAGGAACCAAAACATATCCTGGTTCTTTTCTTTCACTCGGGAATAAATTCTAAACTTCCTCTACTGCACCTTTTCCATTTCTTCCATTTGCCTGTTCCTCAATTAACCACAAGTTTTCATTCCCGATTACGATACCCTCTTTTTCATCCTTTTTGATTAAAATTTCATAACGAGCTTTTGAGATTTTTTTATTCTTTAATTTCTCTTTGATTTCATTGGGAATCTTGAACTCAAGTGCAATTTCAAATTTGTTATCAGAATTTAACCACAAAACATCTTCAAATCGTGATGATCTTTTTTCTATTGCGTTTTGAGGACCATCGTTGAGAATATCTTTGACAAGATTTATTACATCAATGAAAGTACTCTTCCCACTCCCATTAGGTCCAATTAGAATATTAAAATTCATTAGTTCAACATTCACATATTTTAAGGCTTTGTAATGAAGAACCTCAATCCTTGAAAGCATTTTTACACCACATTAATTACTATCAATTTCTCTTCACAAATATAATTCGAACTTTTTCTAAAATCGATATTCATTCCTCAACTTCTTCACGCCACGCCAAATCGCACAATATCTTCACCGTATTTTGCATTCAGTCTATCAATCGTTCTAAGAATTCTTGATTGCTTTTCTTCTACCTTTGGAAAAAGTTCTCCCTGCTCAACATAACCAATAAAATTCGAAAGATGAATTCCGATTAATCGAATTGTTACTCGTCGAGTATAAGATTTCCGCAAAAGTTCTCGAGCAGTTGAATAAATTATTTTGTCATTGTCTGTTGGACTACTTAAAGTTTTAGAACGAGTGATTGTTACAAAATCAGAATATCTCAATTTAATTGAAATTGTTCTCGCCATAAGATTTTCAGATCTCAATGCATTCCCGGCATCTCTTACAAGCTCAAGCAAAGTTGATTCAATGTATTCAATATCCGAAGTGTCGGTTTGATAAGTTGTTTCTCGACTGATGCTTTTTTGTTCATAATCATTTGAAAAAATTGTACTGCCAATTCCACAGGCATGGTCGTGAAGCACAGCACCGTATTTACCAAAAACAAATTCAAAGTAAGCTTTTGGTGTTTTAGCAATCTCTCCAATTGTATAAAAGCCACGAGCATTTAGCTCTTTTTTCATCACATCACCAACACCGGGCATTGCTTCAACTGGAAGCGGTGCAAGAAATTCTGCTTCTTGTCCAGGCACTACAAAAGTTATTCCCCCTGGCTTTGCATAATCGGAAGCAACTTTAGCAACAAACTTATTCGATGCAATTCCAATTGAACACGGTAATCCAGCTTTGTGTTTGATTTCTACCTGAATTCGTGAAGCAAAGAAATATGGATGCCCATAAATTCTTTCACATCCAGAAAAGTCCAAGTAAAATTCATCAATCGAAGCCTGTTCAACCAATGGAAAATATTTTTCAAGAATTCCTCTGACAATTCTGGAAAATCGCACATATTCTTCATAATGTCCACGAATGTAAATTCCATCGGGACACAGTTGATAAGCCTTTCTAATTGGCATAGCTGAGTGAATTCCATACTCACGAGCTTCGTAAGAACAAGCGGCAACAACTCCTCTACCTTTTGGATCGCCACCAACAATCACTGGCTTCCCTTCAAGCGAAGGATCGAGAATTCGCTCAACAGAAATGAAAAACGCATCTAAATCAAGATGGAAAATCATAAATGGTTTGTGCTTATAGTTTGATGATAATTTTATTGGCGGGAATTTTCTTTAGAAACTTTATTCTTGGAATTATTTAAATTAATCTCCTCGTGCTTTAAGAGCCATTCCTTTCTCCACAATCCACTTGCGTAACCTGTCAAGCTACCATCACTACCAATTACACGATGACATGGAATTACAATCGAAATTGGATTTCTGCCTATTGCCTGTCCAACCGATCGAACTGCTTTCGGATTTTTAATTCGCCGAGAAATTTCTCCATAACTTAATGTTGTTCCATAAGGAATCTTTAAGAGTTCTTTCCACACCTTTCTCTGAAATTCTGTCCCTTCCGGATTTAATTTCAACTCGAATGATTTTCTTTTGCCCTGAAAGTACTCATCAAGTTGTCTGATACATTTCTCAATAATTTCACTTGAAGAATTTTGAATTGATTTAACTTTATCCTTCACAAAATCAATTCCTTTTATTCCTTTTTCATCAGCTAAAATTTTCAGAACGCCGAGCGGTGAATTGTAATAAGCTATTTCAATTGAGTTCTTCATAAGTGTTTTATGAAATTATAAAACTTCTCTATAACAAATCCAGCTTCTTAGCTAACCAGCATAAAATCAAAACCTATTAAGACAGAACTAGATATTGAAATCAGAAAATTACCAAACACAACGAAAGCAATTGTAAAAAATTTTTCATTAGAGTCTTTACTCACATTCAAACTTAACCAAATTAAATATCCAATTGAAAATAACTCCATATTTTGCATCAAAGCATGGATAGCCGTTCCCGTTTCTACTTTTACAAACATTTGTAAGTTTGTGAATGTATTCAGTTGCAATAAAGCGAACTTTAAGATAGTATTAACTCCCCAACCCAAAATCAAAATTAAAACAGGGAAACTCACAAGTTCTAAAAACTTTTTAATATGTAAAGGTCTTTCAAGAATTAACAATAACGAAACAAAAATCAATAAGTTTAACAAAAACAGATTTCTCAGCGTCCTTAGTGCATGATAAAAGGAAATACTTAGAGTATAACCTGGATTTTTAAGTACTGCCTTAGTCATATCAGTCATATCAGAAATATCTTCTCCTTTTGCTGCCCATTCTTCTTCTATCTTTCTAAGAGACTCTTCTACATAGTAATCGCTCGAAATTAGTAAGTAATCACAAACGAAAACTGTCAATGGGAAAAGAAGCAAAATTAATAATGGGATATATCTTTTACTCGTACTCATAGTATTTGTTAATCCCTATAACTTTTTGAAAGAATTTTTATTTTTCGCCATTAGACTATCCACTCACTAATTTATTTCCATCTTCTTAAATAAGAAGCTCCCTAACTGAAGGTAAATCAGTATATATGGAATGCTCATTAATATATAAACCACATTGGTTTCTGCACTTAAATTATACACTCTAAGCTCACTTAAAGCTGGCGGAAATAGATAGAGCAAGTATTTACCCCATTCAGAATCAGAAAAATAAAACATCAAACTTGGAATTAATAGGAAATAAACAAGAATACATAAAATTGAATTTATAAGAGAATTTCGGGACAAGATTGAAATTGGTAATGTAAGACTAAAAAGAGATATAGACACAAAGTAGATTAAAAAACATAAATAAACTGGTAACAAAGTAAAGAACGACCCAGCTTTAAAAGAAATTACTAATGTCATACCTACACCCAGAGTCATAAGCACCAAAAATACACCTATCAATTCTCCCATAAAGTACGAGTTAAATAACTTTGACCGATTATTAACCCGCGTTAATTGCAGTTTCAAAATTGATCCATTTAACCACTCAGGCAAAAAAGCTGAACTCTGTAATATCAAGAAAAAAATAATTCCCGCACTAAAGAGTCCATAAACGCTTATTATAAGTTGGTACCCAAGTGTTTCAATTTCAGCATCAGTAAATTCTGAAAAGAATTTAAGATAAGTAATCTTACCTTCCTGATAGATTATTTTTAATTCAAATGCAGTGATAATTAGAATTAGCAGTTCTAGAAATAAAAGGAACAAAATAACTGGGTTCTTTAATATATCTTTTATGTTTTGTTTAATGATTGTTCTATCAAACATTCTTTCCATCCCCTATATAATGGAAGAAAATTTCTTCAAGGTTGTTTTTAACTGGTCTCACCATTAAGATTTTAATCCCAGCATCATTTAAACTTGCAATCGCCTTTTGCATACTATCAATATCATTCACATACATGACAAATTCATCCCCTATTCTTGTGAAATTAAATCCTGAATTCTCTGGTATTCCCTGATTAACAATTATCTCAAATCCTTGACTTTTGGGAAGCAGTTCCATTATACTTCCTTTCACAACAACTTTGCCAGCTTTAAGAATAGCAACTTCGTCAGCTAAAAACTCTACTTCGGAAAGTAAATGAGAATTCAAAATTATTGTAACATTACTTTCTTTCATCTTAAGTAAAAGATTTCTAAAGTCTCTTTTCCCTATTGGGTCCAATCCATCGGTGGGTTCGTCAAGTAATAAAAGTTCAGGTTGGTGAATAATAGCCTGAGCAAACAAAAGTCTCTGAAGCATTCCTTTTGAAAAAGTTTTTATTTTCTGTGATTTTGCCGAAGTGAGATCTACTAGTTCTAAAACTTCTTCAATTCTTCTATTAAGTTCTGAACCCGAAATTTTACTTATTTCACCAAAATATCTTAAAAAGCTCAAAGCTGTAAAATCACCTTCTGGCTTGAATGCTTCAGGCAAATAGCCAATTTTGTGATTACCAGTCCCTATACTATTACCAAAAATTTTCACTTCACCTGAAGTCATTTTTACAAATCCAAGAAGTATCTTAAACAAAGTTGATTTACCAGCACCATTTGGACCCAGCAAAGCAAAGATTTTTCTCGCAGGAATATCAAGAGAAACATTGTCAAGGGCTTTAATTGGTTTTCTTGATTTTGGATTATAAATTTTTACGAGATTTTGAATTCTAATTCCTTCCATATTTCCCGCTACTCTTTTGTGTGGTTATCTGTTAGTAATTCGAAAAACATTTTTCGATACTTTCCCTTCATAGGAATTTCCTGAGCAAAAATTAAATCACCTTTATTATTAAAAACCAAGACCATAACTGGTTTAATACCATAATATTTAAACAACGAATCTGTAATAATTATATGTGGGAAATTGAGATTATTATATTTTTTCCAGGCTTCTAATCTTTCTGGGACATCCAAACCAAGATCACTTCCTTCTTTAATCACAATCATAACCGGTGGTTTCAATTTCTTCCGTGAAAAATACTCGGTTAACTCATCACAAATATTAAGAAAATCCTCATAACAAATACGACAACCTAGCTCATCGATGTCTAAAGCTATTATAGCTTTGTTTTCTCCTTCCAGCGAAGCTAGTACATTGTTTACAGACTGAAACTTAAAAAGTTCTGATAATCTTTCTTCGCTATGTTGACGGTTGTTTTTTTCTTTACTACACCCGGCAATGAAAAAATTAAAAAGTAATATAAGTAATGGCAACTTTCTAATTAAAAAATACCTATTCATAATATTCCTATTCATAATACTTCCTACTTAAATCTATATAACTTTACTGAAAATCCCATTTTATCAATTATTAAAAACTCATTTCTATGAGTTAAGTAAATTGTGCTAACCTTCTCAGGTAATGTTAGTTTTCTCTTAATCGCACCATTGTGATCCACAACATATATGTCTTGAAAAGGATTGCTTGAATAATGTCCTCCTAATATATACACTAATCCATTCTCATCTACAGCTATATCCTGAAATATTTTTTTTTATTGGAACATATTTTTTTGAAAAAAGAGAATAATTTACAACCTTCTTCTCTGGGTTCGCTGGTAAGTCTCCGATACTAAAATCTTTTACAAATTCACCTCCAGTATTCCATACCTCAATTTTATTTAAATCTGTGTGGGCTATAAAAACTAAGCCTGTTTTTGCTACCGTAAGAACAAAAATACTCCCAAATTCAAATTCTTTACCAAGATTATTCTTTAGACTTATTTTCTTGATTCTTTGACCCCGAAGATCATAAACTGAAAGGTAAGTTTTTCCTCCTGGATCCATTATACCTAACCATAGGTTTCCATCATGATCAAATGACATATCGAGTATTATTCCATCTACACTAAAAGATTTTAAATAATCCATGTTGGTAGAAAAAAGCTGAACTCTTGATGAAGTAAATTCGGCTATGGCAAGATTGTTTTTATAGCTTGTTATTAAGTATGGCATATTTAAAAAATTACCTTTACCCTTACCTCTACTGCCAGCTTCTTTTAAAAGAGTGCCTTTATTATTAAACATCTTTATCCTATATGCATAGTGATCAACAACATATATATTGCCATCATCAGTCTCCGTTAAAGATGTTGCCTTTAAAAAAATATGTTTTTGTTTTTCTCCCAGTATCAATACACTTTCGGACTTATAACTTGAACCCTTATCCAGAGCAAAGAAATTTAATAAGAAGAATAACAAAACAGAAAAGAAAATTTTTAATCTTGCCATAGCCGATAAGTATAGTTAATTATTTTCTGCTATATATTCCTATAAAACATCCTAACTTACACCCAGAAGTCAATTGCTTACCGCATATTCTCATATATTCCATAGTAACATCCCACTCTGCACATATCTCTCAAGAACGGGTCCTGGAAAATCATAGCGCATTTTGCCACACATCTTTTAAATGCTTCATCTAAATAACCTGGAGTAACCTCTGCCTGGATATTAGCAGGTGCTAAAATATAAAGCTGTGATAGTAAAATCGCATTTAATAATAATGCTTTTAATATAGACTTCATTCTCATTTCTCCTATAATTTTTTGTTAATTGATTTACTAATTATTAACCTTACCTGTGCGCCTAACTCTTTTCTCTCACCTAAGTAAAACCAGTAGGATATTCAAAGCAGGAAGGACCATGATTATAGGAGGTGCATTTGGGGATGATTTCATTTGCATAACTGGAAATGCATATATATATATATATGCCCACGAGAAACTTAATTTATCTAACTCATAATTTATGATAAAAAACATAAACCAAACCTTATTTCACCCACAATATTAAAAATTAAAAATACTTTTGTCAAGATAATGACCATTCAAAACTCACTTCATCAGCACAAACTTCTTTGCTGATTTAAACGAACCACTCCTCAATTCATACAAGTAAACTCCTGATGTCAATCCATACTCATCCGCATCAAATTCTACTTCATATTCACCAGCTTGTTTTGGCTCATTCACAAGTGTTGCAATTTCTCTACCAAGTAAATCATAAACTTTGAGTGTTGTAATCTGATTACTATTGGCTGAACTAAAGGCTATATCAGGAATTCTAAATCTAATTTTTGTCTTTGAGTTGAATGGATTGGGATAGTTTTGGTAAAGAGTATAACTTTTTACAACCAAATTATTTTCTTCTATTTCAACATCTAAAATCGAATCAAAGTAAGAGTATAATATTCCTAAATCAGTAGTAGCAAAATAAAATTTTTCACCATCGTATTTAATATCTCTTATAATTGTATAAAAATTTGTATCAGGATTTAAGAAATACCAATTATTTCCATAATCCCTGGAAATACCTAATACACGTTTTTCAGACGAACCAACCAGAACAATTTTATCATCAATTACATACACACTGGCGAAACCAAGAGATGTATCAATTACCCAGGATCTTCCGAAATCAGTAGAACGATAAAAACATCTATCCCAGTTTCCGCTAAAGTAGATATACCCATTATCCGTTACAATAAAGCTATTATTGTTAAGAAAATTGTAAGGAGTTCCGACTAATAATGTATCAAATGTAAGACCAAAATCGGTACTCCTATACAAAATCCCTCTTAGTGGTGTATACCCTGTAAAGAATAACCCACCAGTTTTAGAGTAAAATAAAATTGAAGAAAAATAGTTTGTCGCTATGGTTGTTATAACCCAGTTCTCACCACCATCATAGGTATATCTTAAATTGTAATTTGTAGATATGAAAATAGTATCATCGCTGATGACTTCAAAGTTATAAACATTAATGATTGTATCAGTGGTTATTCTCAGTTCTCTCCAGCTTGAACCCCTATCAGTCGATTTGTATAAACCAAAATATGTCCCTGCATATAAGTTATTATTTGGACTAATACCCACTTTATAAACCTCTCTCAAACCAGTATTTATCCATTTCCTCAAATTTTTATTATACTTTTGTACTCCAGAACGTGTTGAAGCAAAGATTAGACTATCTTGAAAAAAAACAAAGTTGCGTGTAAAAGAAACGGGAACGCCTATTTGCTCAAACTTATTTGATCCTTTTGTTAGCCTATAAACTCCCTCATTCTCTGCTCCAACAAAAATATCTCCATTTTTATTTATTTTTAATCTAAAAACATCTGCCCCATTTAAACCATTGGTTATCTGTAACCAGCTCTGGCCTTTGTTTGTTGTCTTAAATAATCCATCTTTCAAAGTACCAGCATATATATTCCCTTCAAAATCCATCGCCAATGATAATACTGTCATTCCCGATAAACCAAGATGCGACCAACTAATACCACCATTAGATGAAAAAAGTACCCCGTTACCTTGATCATAATACCCCGTCCCACAATAAATATTATTATCCTTGTCAATTAATATTGTCGAAACTGAAATATTATTTATAATCTGGGTCCAGGTTAATCCATCGTCTGAGCTAAAAAATAAACCCCGATGGGTACCCATATAAACTATGTTGTTTGTATCTATTCCAAATGCAAGAGGACCCAAGCTCGTAACAAATGACCAACTCTCTCCATAATTCGTTGTTCTATATAATCTACCATAAGCTGCATCACCTCCTAATAAGGTATTATTTTTTGTCTTGATAAAAGCCCAGCACGAAGGACCAAAGAAACCATCTCCTCTTATCATCCATGTTTCACCATTATCTATCGACAAGTAAACTTTGTGGGCACCGTGTATACCTACCCAAATGTGGTCTTCTTCTGTTATATATAAAGAATAAATTTGAGCTTCATATAAAGGTAAATTCATTCTTTCCCAGCTTATTCCATTATCGGTTGATCTAAATAATCCAGCGTAAGCATAATTACCCTTATATAATCCAACAAATATATGTCCCTTAGAATTTACGGCAATATCACCTACTTCTCCACCCATTGGACCATTCAAACTTTTCCAGTTTAATCTTTGTCCACTTAGTGAACTATAAATTAATATTAAAAACAATGAACTTATAACTTTATTTCTTAAATGCATTTTATTCTCCTCTTATTGTAGGTGATATTGCCCTGTTAATTAAATTACTTCACTTCACTAAAATCATCTTTTTAGTTGAAACATATTCACCAGCCCTAAATGTATAAAAATAAATTCCACTATTTAATCCAGAACCATCAAATTCCACTTCATAGTTGCCAGCTTCTCTTTTATCATTAACTAATTCCATCACCTCATTCCCTAAGACATCATAAACTTTTATTGTAACCTTAACTTCTTCGGGAATTGAAAATTGAATTCTTGTTCTGGGATTAAAAGGATTTGGATAGTTCTGGAATACAAAATACCTATCAGGAACATTTGAATTTCCAGCACCTATTTTATAAGGAGCAAAACCTTGAACTCTTGCTTCAACTGTATTTGTAAACTCTGTCTCAGTTAATACATTGTTTAAGTAACCAACTGCCGTTACTTTATACTTTACTATAAATTCATTAGCCTGAAGTGGACCTGTAACAATTGTCTCATTATAATCTACAAATTCTGTATTTGTTGTTGTAGCATAAACTTCAAATACTCCTTCATAATTGAGTTTATATACTTTATAGTAAAGCAAAACAAAATTATCATTTGGATAAACGCCCCAGATAAGTCTTGGATGATTTTGTCCATTATTTACTAATGCAAGTGCGTTTGACCAAAAGTTTGGTAATCTTGATGTCCTCGGAGACCGGTTAAATATTTGACTTACTTTTACTAATTCTCCTTGATTAATCAATATCCTGTTATTTTGAGATTGAGAAGGAGGAGGCACTATAGAATAAACATACTTACCTAATTGTATATCATAATAAACATAAAAATCCGGATCAACAACAGTACTTCCATAATCACTATCCCTTGCATCGAGGTAAAAATATTTGTCTGGATATTTCGAATTTGTAACTTTATATAGACCTAATCCCCATGATGGATTAGTTGTAGGTGGCTGATTTAACCACACCCAATTAAATCCTGGCCAATTAGAAGTTGTGAAGTCAGCTGGTCCATAGGTTATTAAAGTTGAATTGTAAACTTCAGGATTTGTGCTAATCCTAAAATCTCGAATCGCATTATTCCACTCCCACACTTTTCCAATTGCAGTTAAATTATGTCTTACTTCCTCGTTTTGAGCTACACCTTTAATTCCCATCATTAATTGTTTTGTGGGGATCAAATTTTCTTGGGGAAAAATCAGTTTATTAAATACAAGAAAGAATAAAAATACAAGAGAAAAAACTTTTGCTCTCATTTTTGTATCTCCTATAATTTTTGGTGTTTATCCTGTGAATTATTCAATTTTAAATGAAGCCCATATTACTTACTTAACTAAACAAAACCCGTAGGATACCTGAGGCAGTTAAAATCGAATTTATAGGAGATAAAGATTGGGATGATTTCATTTGCATAGCTGGAAATGCATATATATATATATATATGCCCACGAGAAACTTAACTTATCTAACTAATAATTTATGATAAAAAACATAAACCAAACCTTAGTTTCACCGGCAATATTAAAAATTAAAAATCCATTTGTCAAGATAAAGCCCATTCAAAAATCACTTCATCAGCACAAATTTCTTTGCTGATTTAAACGAACCACTCTTTAATTGAACTCACACCAATCAATCACTTCTTCATCATCACTCTATAAACTCCTACAACGGCACCAACAATTCTAAATTTATCGTAATCAGCTTTAATTTCAATTGGTTTGTAAGCTTTGTTTTCCGATTTCAGAATTATCGTTCCATTCTGTCGGAAGAATCTCTTCACCACTGCCGAGTCATCAAGAATGGCAACAACTATCTGTCCATCAGTAATAGTCGCATTTGGATTTACGATAATTATATCTCCATCAAAAATATAAGCATCTTTCAAACTGTCGCCTTTTACTCTCAAAAGAAATGAGTCTCTCGGTATTCTTACAATCGATGGAACTTCAACTGTATCAATTGCATCGGGATAAATTACAAGTGGATTACCAGCAGCAACTTCACCGAGAACAGGTCGTGGGATGAAGAGTTTATCAGAAAGTGTCAGTTCAATTCCTCGAGAAAGTTTTGGATTTCTTTTGATGTATCCTTTTTGCTCGAGTGCTTGTAGATGTTGCTGGACAGTCGATCTATTTTTATAGCCAAAGTGCCGAGCAATTTCAGCAAGGGTGGGCGGAATTTGTTTTGTTGCAATTATGTCAATTATGTAATCAAGAATTCTTTTCTGTGTTTCTGTTAAATGCTTTGCCATATTTTTAGTCTCCTTCTATTATAAAAACTTGAAACTTGTAAATTTCTTGTCACCCTGAGCGCTAGTCGAAGGGTGACATTGAACGCTTAAGAAATTTAGAAATGTTTTTCGTCAGTCTTCGACAAGCTCAGACTGACATTGACTTTAAAACCTAATGTCAGAATGAATTTTAGTCATCCTTCGACGAGCTCACAATGACATTGAGGTTTTAAACTTTTTGTCACACTGAGCAAGTAAGCCCTGAGGTTAATCGAAGGGGCGAAGTGTGACAAAAACATTTCGAAATTATAAAAAGTATTTTTCGTCAGCCTTCGATTAAACTCAGGCTGACATAAAGATTTAAATTCTTTGTCACACTGAGCGACAGTCGAAGTATGACGATTAAACACTACAAAAATTTTGAAAAGTTTTCTCGTCAGTCTTCGACAAGCTCAGACTGACATTAAGTTTAAAACCTTCTGTCACCCTGAGCCTGTCGAAGGGTGACATTAAACTTTTGTGATACTTCAAGCATTCTCCCGTCAGTCTTCGACAAGCTCAGACTGACATTAAGTTTAAAATTTCTTGTCATACTGATCGAGTTTGCCATCAGTTTATCGAAGGGTCGAAGTGAGACGATTTCTGAATGTCACACTGAGTTTAATCGAAGTGTGACATTAATCTTTTTTGAAACTTCAAGCATTTTCCAGTCAGCCTTTCTTCTTCGACAGGCTCAGGACAAGCTAACTCAGGCTGACATTGAGTTTTAAACCCTTTGTCACA
>Ga0123519_10010924_pt1 | contig 13459 bp, 9 predicted proteins | sample YelNatPaOPRAMG02_FD_87396 | JGI IMG/M metagenome (GOLD analysis project Ga0123519, IMG submission 87396) | Hot spring microbial communities from Yellowstone National Park - Yellowstone National Park OP-RAMG-02 (version 2) | ecosystem: Environmental > Aquatic > Thermal springs > Hot (42-90C) ...
CATAACCACATAGGAACTATTTATTCTCCTCAGAAGAACCGACTGATTTGAGACTATTATACCACCATCGGCAAGCCTCTCACAGGCAGCTCTGGAGTCCTCTGTAATCTCCTTTGGATGATTAAAATGGGTATTCAGATAAATAGGCTGATACTTCTTGAGCATCTTTACAAGCCCAGATGTAATCCTCATAGGGAGAACCACGGGGGTTCTACTCCCGAGTCTGATAATCTCTATGTGTTTTATAGAACGCAGTTCCTTCAAAATATATTCGATATGTTCATCAGATGTGGTGAGTGGATCTCCACCCGATATAACCACATCTCTTATCTTTCTGTTCTTCCTTATATATTCAAAAGCCGCCTGCAACTCCTCCTTTTTTCTGGGTTTATCCACATGTCCTACCAGTCTCCTTCTTGTACAGAACCTGCAATACATAGAGCACTGATCGGTAATCAGAAACAACACCCTGTCGGGATACCTGTGAACCAGATTCGGAACCACCATATCCCGATCCTCGCCTAACGGGTCGTGGAGGTCTGCGCTCGATTTGTGGGTCTCATATATAGTAGGGACTGCCTGCATCCTTATAGGACAGAGCGGGTCTTCCTCGTCCATCAACGACGCATAATACGGTGTAATTGCCATTCTGTAGATACCGAGGACCTTCTTTATACCCTCCTTCTCCTCCTCTGTAAGGGAGATAATCCTGGCGAGGTCCTCAAGCCTTGTAATCCTGTTCCTAATCTGCCACTGCCAGTCATACCACTCCTTCTCAGTCACACCTTTGAAAAAGTTCTTCATCCTCGTGGAGATTTTCATCTTCAAGACCTCCTCTTTATTCCCCCTCTAAGGGCGACAGATAGTAATACCAAAAATTATCACAATATCAAATTATTTGTGGACATAAAAAAAGAGCCGACTCCATACAGAAGTCGGCCCTACCAGGGAGGGTATGTAGTCGTATACTACCTCAACTGTATGACCTGTACACCATAGGGACCAGCAGTGACAAAGGCAAGGTTATCAACTGAAGAGACATTCTCTGCAGATGTCCATCCATCCGTCCTGTAGAATCCCTCAAACACAGGATTGAACGGGTCTGTAAGTTTATATACTAAAAGGCCAGAGACATAGTCAAAACTCGTAATGAAGAGTCTGTTAGATATTATTTTCATCACACCGGTGCTGTAATTCTTCAATGCTACAGAGGATTTCAGGGAGATATTCTCGGGATCAAGAAGACTTACAGTCTTCAGATCGTTGGTGTATGTACACTTTGAATAATCCGAATTGCAGGAACTGGTAAAGAGGGTGTAATACAACTTCTCATCCTGTACTATATAACTCCCGATGTAATTGTATGTCCTGTCTGAAGCGGCGGGGATAATCTCCATCCTGTCCTCAGATATGCCTTTTTATCCGTGAGGTAGAGAGTATTCAGATTACCAACCATCCTGTATTCATCTTTTGAAACTTTCAGATACTGGTAATCAAGGGTATAGATATATTTCCCGCTAATGGACGCCCCGATAACAGTACCCGGAATATTCACAGGATCGGAGAAGACAATATTATTGAACTCCGACAGATCAGCAACTCTTACATAAGCCTTCACATAGTAAAAGTCATCATTTTCGACCTTAAGAGGTACGAAATATGTAATATATGCCTTCATATTCTGATATACAAGACCACCCGTATAGGAATCCTCGGGCAACCCGAAACTGAACTCCTTACCCTCAACTATACTCCCATCCTCTTTCACCTTCACCTGTTTCATAACAACTGTATATTTGTAGTGATACTCATTTCCTTCGTAGGTATAGTCATATTTAAGGTTAGAGAACACGAGTGTCTGGTCGGGCAACTGTTCTGCAATAGATGAGCCGCCACCATAGCATCCACCATAATAATATCCGCCTCTCCCAATTGGGCCCGCATAGTCATACATTGGACACCCATAGTAATACCAGTTATAGTTACCCACAAACTCAGCCTCATCAATGACCTTAAGAAGGGAATTCTTCATCGAGAAGCTCTTAATCAACACCTTGTAATTATTACTGTTACTATCCCATAAATAGCCTACTGCTGCAAAATTAGTACCTACCTTATAGAGTTTTGTAAAATATCCATTCAGACTCAATGACTGAAATGGCTTGCTCGTATTTGGATTGCTGAGTGGAACGAGATTTACCCTGGTTATAGGATTGTTGTCCCAATAATAGAGCGTAGTTGTAGACAGTTCGAGCCCATAAGTAGAATCCACTGGCAGGAAATCTACCGAATTCCTTGCGAGCTCCAGGGTCGCTTTCACTACAGGTTTATCCCTATTGGCGATATCTACAACCTGAACTGCCTCATTGGATACAGTGAGCAACTTCTCACCAGGATACGGAATTCCCCTCTGAACCCAACCTGAGTGTTCGACAAGTCCTCTCTTTACGAGCCCTTTATTATTTTCATCGTTGAAATAGTCTATGAGTTGAATCCCCGAGATATAATCATAATTTTTATAGGACCAGGAGGAGAATGGAACAATTATAAGGTTAATCTCATCCAGCACCTTGAATGCCTTGTGAATATCGTTCTTCTCGGTCGGTACCCAACCCCAACCCTCACCGAAGTTGACCCTCGAAAGCATCTTGGGATTGTCTATATTACTTACATCAAACATCGAGACAGCGAGGGTCGTCTCACCACTTGTATCATCGTGCCCAAGTGCTACCAGAGTATCTCCTCTTGGTTCTATATAGTCGAGCCATCCGCTCATTTCTATAGCACCCTTCTGCTCCGGCTTCTCTGGATTAGAGATATCGATGATGAACATAGGATCCTTCTGCTCATAGGTGACCGCATAGGCTCGATCCCTATCAAATCTAACTGATGTCAAAGACTCGGGTCTTGGGGGTTGAATGGTAAGAGTTGAAATCAGTTTAATATCGTCTTTACTATTGACTTTATAGACATAGAGTTTTAGGAAACCATTGCCCCAGTACCTGTCGGGAGTAATAACCCTGAAATAGCCATTGTAGAAGTCCATCTGCCATCTATCCATCACCACACCCGGAACCTCAAACTTAGCACCAATTCTCAACTTTCCATCAGGATCCGAGATATCTATATAAGTAATATCCGTTCCACTCGCCTCTACATATTGTCCAGATTCGTTGTAATAGCCCCACTTGTATTGCGAAATATATATTGTATCAGTCGTAACATGTACATTGTTTTCGTAGGAGGTATTACTCCTTTCGAATTCGAGCCTGTCCGCTATAAATATATTCTTTGGGTCTGCAATATTTATCGCATAAACAGTAGTCAGGTCGGTATTATCACGGGTATTGGAGGAATAATAGTAAGAATATCTATTCGCTACGGCATAAAGGACATCCCCAACTATACGAGTATCAGTAATATTTCCCTCAATCTGAAAACCACCTATTATCTTCGGATTCTTCAAATCAGATATATCCACAACCTTAATGATAGAACCATAAAAAGGTTCATTTTTACCATCCGCCACCCCAACTACATCCCAGGCATAGGAGAAATAATTCGACACTACCACATACGCCCTGTTATCTCTAATGTACATCTCCACCGGGTACCCATAGATCGGAACCGAGGCAATCAATTCAGGTGAGTTAATATTGTTGAGGTCGATTATCTGAAGACCCCTGTACTGATTCAACACAAACAGATTACCTTTAGAAACCTTAACTATATCACCCTCTTCGATAGTCCTCTTTGTATCAGTTCCACCAGATTCATCATTCTTCTCGGAGCCTGCATCGGCAGACATATCTTCAGAATACCTGTGACCCGCTCTTCCCGCCGAGACAAAATCACTCTGACCCTTTACAAAATCGCCATTTGTGGGTACGACTGTTCGGTCCTCACATCCAAACAGAGAGAGTAGACCCGATACCAAAAAAACCAATAAAATCAATCTGTTAGACATAAACACACCTCCTTTAAGAGACCGTGACTTATAAACTATGCAATCCCCGTTCCAGATATTATCATACTGAAATCACGCCACATTTTTCAGATACAGAATTTTTGAATATAAAAATTTTCATTAATAAAAACCGTCTATAAGGATCAAAAATAACTTAAGATAAAGGAATAATCAGGCATTCAGGAAAAACTCATCCAAAAGGCTGCAAAGCAATTATCTGCCGAGCATAACCAGTGCCAGTTATCCAAAACCTCTTCCAGTTTCCCAATATATTGAAATCACTTAATATTTTTAATATAGTGCCAGGTAGAAATGGGTCAGCATAACATCCCGAATTTATAAAATACATAATAGAAATTCTGACAGGTAAATTTAAGTAAAAACCCCGGGGATCTTCTGGCTACAATAGGGGCATTTCCCATCTTTTATTTTATTTTCTTTGATATAGAATCCAAGTCTTTTTATAAGAAGCTTCCCGCATTTATGACAGTATGTATTCTCCCCATCGTTGCCCGGGAGATTACCTGTATATACATACTTTAAGCCCTCAGACATAGCTATCTCCCTTGCCCTGATTATAGTTGAAGGTGGGGTCGGGGGGAGATTTTTCAGTTTATACATAGGATGAAAACGGGTAAAATGAAGGGGTACAAACTCCCCAAGGTTACTCTTTATCCACTTTGCCATCTCTCTTATCTCTTTTTCACTGTCATTCAATGTCGGTATGGTCAAGTGGACTATCTCAAGATGAATCCCCGCTCTGGCTATTAGTTCCATAGACCTCAATACAGGCTTCAGTTCCCCTTTACAAACATTGTGATAGAATGAATCATTAAAGGCCTTGAAATCCACCTTAATGGCCCCCACTACCTTCATAAGTTCAGTCAAAGGTCTCTCATTGATATAGGCATTTGTAATTACTACGCTTTTGATTCCGCGCTTATTCCCCTCTATTGCCGTATCCCTCATAAATTCGTAAAATACTACCGGTTCAGAATATGTATATGCAATAGTCTTGCACCCACTTTTATAAGCCATCTCTGCAATCTCTGACGGACCCGCCTTTGTGTATGGCACCTCCTCGGGTCGATACTGCGATATCTCCCAGTTCTGACAGAATTTACAGGCTATGTTACAACCGGCGGTGGCTATAGAGAATGCCCTCTCACCCGGGTAAAAATGGAATAGGGGCTTCTTCTCAATCGGGTCAATATTCATAGAACAGGGTCTTGAATGGGTAATCAGATAATACTTCCCTCCCCTGTTCTCCCTTATACCACAAAAACCCCTCTCTCCCGGCTTTACCTCGCACTCATTTGGACAGATCTCACATCTGATTATATTTGCGTTTAATCTCTTATAAAAAGATGCCTCATAGAGATTAGGCTCAAAAGTAGAGGCAAACAACTCAGATATACCTGCTTTTTCTAAGAGACTGGCACAGATTATACCCCCTGAAAAAAAGGCAGAATATCTTAAGAATTTTCTTCTATTTAGCCTTTTCATATGCTATCCTTCAACCGCTGTGAAGGTTAACTTACGAAATATATTTTACACAACCTATCTTCTCATTGCAAGTATTTCTTTATCCTCTGCCCAGCACATAGTAATAATTGAGACATCAGATTTTCACGGCTCCCTTGAACCAAGGCAGATAAAGGAACTGAACAACCAGATGGTGGGCGGTGTTCAACTGATCTCCTCCCACATAAAATACCTTCGAGAGACATACCCTGACTCCCTCATACTTTTAGATGGGGGAGATATAATGCAGGGCTCAATCATATCCAACCTCTCCAAAGGGAAGGCCACAATAGAGTTTTACAACTATTTAAACTATGATGCAGCCACCATCGGGAATCACGAATGGGACTTTGGCTATGATGAAATAAGCAGGGACAATCAGGGCGTACTGAAGATGAGGATACTGAACGCTACATTTCCTTTCATCGTAGCCAATGTTTACTATTCCGAAACAGGCAAACCCTTCACCCTATCAAATCTCAAACCTTATACAATTATAGAGCGTAAAGGTATAAAGATCGGAGTAATCGGAGTCACTACCACATCCACACCAATCACTACCCATCCCAATAACATAAAAGGTCTATACTTCTCAGATCCTGTAAAGGAGATCAAATCCCTCATCCCCGAGATTCAATCAAAGGGGTCATCTACCATCATTGTCCTCTCCCATACGGGAGGGAAATGCAACACCAGCAATGAATGTTCTGGCGAGATATTTGATATAGCCCGGAACCTCAGTTCAGACAGTGTCTCAGTAATCTTTGGAGGACATACCCACAATCCTCTGACGGCAACTATCGATGGTATTAAGATAGTTCAACCAGGGGCATACGGCATATCCTACGGCAGGGCAGATCTGTACTTTGACGAGAGCACAAAAAAACTTATAAATAGCAGGACGAGAGTTACATCACCCGTGTATTTTACAGAGACAATCTCAGAAAAGGGGGAACTCATAACCTTAAAACCAGATAGTGATGCCCTTAAAAATTTAGCACCATACTTTTTGTCGGTGGAGCGCCTCAAAAAGGATATAATCTGTGAGGCGACTGAAGATATAGATATTGTATCCAGGGACACCCTCCCCCTCGGACAGTTGATTACAGAGGCAATGCTCACCTATCCTGATATAAAAGGGGATATAGCCATATATAACACCGGCGGTATTCGCTCGGGGATAAAGAAGGGCGTTGTAACATATGGAAGGGTCTACGAAATAATCCCCTTTGACAATACTCTCGTCTCCATAAAACTGACCGGTTATCAGATCAAGGATATCCTCGAAATGAGTGCCTCAACAAAAGATATAGATGATCTTCTCGGGATAAGCGGTATTGTGGTGCATATAGATTTCTCGAAGGAAACAGGGAATCGAGTTGTAAAGATACTCAAGAACAACAAGCCCATAAAAATGGAAGACAAGTTTACAGTTTTTACAAATGACTTCCTGTACGCCGGCGGAGATGGATATGATACATTCAGGCGAGGAGAATCCCCGGTGATCACCCAGACTCTAATAAGGGACCTATTCGAAAATTACCTTAGAAAGAAAAAGGTAATCTCCTCTCCCAAAAAATCCAATTATATTATTGTTAAGTAGTTATTATTTGGTGGTAGAAATTATCACTATTGTTCAAAAAGTTTATAGAGTTGCTGGTCATGAGTTTTGATTATTTAAATGTATTGGAGCTCCACGAATTGCCCCTATTACCATAGCAAATTCAATTCATTTTTTAAAACATCTAAACACTACCGCAGTCATCAGTTTATGAGAGGGGAATTTTAGCCCACCCATTTCCCATTTACTTATTTCCTACTTATTATTGTTTTTATTTACCCATTTCTCACTTCTCACTTATCAGTTTGTTTTTATGAGAGGGGAATTACTCTGTGTCAGTGGTCCGTGGTCAGTGGTCGGTATGTTCTTTCAGAACACCCTTTCAGGAAAGGGGATTCTTTACTTATTATGAAAACTTTTTTAAGAAAGAAGTTTTCATATTGCGGAGGTTGGAGAAAGTCTATGAAAGTTTACCCATTTATAATTACTCCCACCTACCAATTTAAAGAGAACTCATTTTGTAAGGTTTATCTGAGGTTGAGATGCGGAGCTGCTGGATGAATCAGAACTGCCACCTCTTGAAGAGATAAGAAAAATTAAGATGAGCAATAACACAATTCCAATTATAATTCCTATAATCAACTTCGAACTGAGTCCCTGAGAATTTTGCTTTATAGCTGAGGCAGGTCTTTTATTCTTCTCTAAAACTGATTTATCCACATATATCGAACTCGATGTCTTCTTTTCTATCTCCTCCGGTTCTGACAGATCCTTTTCCATAACCCTGCCCGCCGAAATATTAAATACCTGAACCCTGTTTTCACTGATTTTTAAATCTATCTTAGGACCTTCAGGCTCTGGAGTCTCACCCTTCTTCTCTTCCACCTTTTGAGGCTGATTTACCTTCCATTCCGTATTCAGACTCACCTCAGTTTCAGAGTTATCACCTTCTACGGGTATATCGGCCTCTACACCAATATCGTTTCTCTCCGGTTTATTCTCCTCTATCGTCTTCTTCAATACTCCTATGCTCGATAGAGTCTTCTTATCCTCTTTCTCATTCATTTATTCTTACTGGCACTTACACAATATATAACCATCCTGACCTGGCAAACAGGTGTTTCCACTCAACTGGCAATTGCTATCTGTCAAACACTGCTCAATTGTTCTATTCCCCATCAGGTCAAGACACCCAAAGCAGACCTTTACATAGAATACATACCTGGTAGTCTTTACAGGAACGCCTCCCCGCGTCTCCCCTTCAAGATAAAAATCCACTGAGATATCCAGATACATTGATGGGTCAGTGGGGTAATTCGGCTCTATGTCAGCCATCTCCCTTATCTTCTCTTTGGGTATCAATGGGAAGATAACTATTGCTCTACCGGGTGTCTTTTCGTCACCGGCCGACGGTATAATCGTCTGGGGGACCTCTATTGTGTATGTTGTCTTATAAGTAGAGAGAGTGGTGACAGTTCCTTTTGTGGATGCCATAGCCCTCAGTGTCACATAAGCCTTTTTAATAAACACAAAGTTTACATCAGTTTGCATCGGCAGTCCTTCCATAGAACCTGGTTTCTTAGTTACATCCTTTGTATTGAGCATCCTGTTCTCCACCTGAACACCTGCGATATATCCATAATTGTATCCCCACCCTTCGAGTTTATCGACCAACTCTGCATCAAGTATACCGAGGGCTTTATAAACATCCTGCGGTTTGAAGACACAGGTCTCATCGGGAGGTACAATGCCTTGAATTGTAACGAAATAATCTTCTGGGCCACAGGTTGACATTATAACCGCCAGTGCCACCAGACCTAAAATATGAATATGCCTTTTCATATCAAAATCCTCCTTTTATTTAACCTTTCTGCTGCACAATGGCTTCCGATCTGTTTACAATCCTTGGTGTTATGAATATCAGCAACTCAGTCCTCTCATCTGAACTCTTCTTCTTCTTAAACAACCATCCGAGTACAGGGATATTGGAAAGGAGAGGTACCTTTGCATACTCCTCAGCCTGCCTCCTCGTGTAGATACCACCTATGACTGTCGTATCACCATCTTTTACGAGCACCTGTGTAAATGCCTCCTTCTTCAATATTGTTGGGTCACCCTGAGCACCTGTACGGGAGAAGTCAGGTTCGTTCTTGGTGGTCACAATCTTCAACATAATCGACCCATCCTGAGTGACATGCGGGGTTACGGCGAGCTCGAGTTTCGCATCAACGAAGACAGTCATAACACCTGCCGCCGATACCTGAGAGATCGGGATTGATACTCCAGAAGATATCTTGGCCTCTTTATTATCGAGTGTTGTAACCCTTGGTGCGCTGAGGATCTTCACATGTCCTGTATTCTCGAGTGCAGACAGCCTGAGGTTGAGGTTTGCTGAACCATTGGCATTGCCGAGTATGAACCCTATCGCGCCACCAGCACCAGCACCTACAGGGGCGGGCATATTGACTGCAAAACCCGCGGGGTTCTGAACACCACTCAGCTGGTTCATTGTCCTGGCATCATCAGCACCACCGTTTATCCCAATTATATTTGGGAATGCCAGACCTGTCGGATTACCATACTGTGGGGCAAATACCATATTACCCCCCCACTGAATACCAATGTCCCTCACAAAGGAGGTATTTGCCTCAACAATTCTTGCCTCAATCAGGACCTGAGGAGTCTGTGTATCCAGGCTTCTTATGAGTCCTTCAGCCTTGATAATATTCTCCAACTTATCCTTTACAATTATCACATTGGTCCTCTCGTCAATATTTATAGTACCTCTATCGGACAGGACATCCTTTACCTGATTCACTATATCCTTGGCATACCCGTAGTTCACCGGTATCAATCTGACCTTGAGGGGTTCCAGTGCCTCCAGTGCCTTTTTCTTAGCCATCTCAGCCTCAGCCTCTTTCTGGAATACCTCTATAGGCGCTACCCTGATTATATTTCCTACCTTCTTCATCCCGAGCCCTTTAGTCTTCAATATTATCTCTAATGCCTGATCCCAGGGAACATTTCTGAGGGTCACTGTAACCGTACCCTTGACATCATCACTTGTAACAATATTGATCTTTGCCACCTCGGATATCAACCTGAGAATATTATGAATATTGGCATCTTTGAAATCCATACTTATACGCTTACCCTTGTATGTCTTTTTCGATTCAGAGTCATCCTCCTGTTTATCCACTGCATTACCCTTTTCTTCTGCACCCACCATCTCCTCCGAATACTTCACTACCTGAACAGGCTTCTCATTCCTGTCACTACTGTAATAAAAATCCCAGTTCAAATTCTTCCCATCCTTAACCAATTGATGTGGAATTTTATCTCTCATAGAAATCGAGATGATACAGGAGGAATCCTTTCTGTCCTTCGTCAATCTGATCATCGATATAGGACCCAGCTTCTCGACCCTGTCTATCACCTGAGGGACATCAGAGGCAATACTGCACTTTTTAACCTCAATCCCTATCTCCTTTTCGGTCTCTTTCAATACCCTGTGCTCAAATCTATCACTATCAAAGGAGAGTAAGAGCCGTGAATAGCCGTTATACTGTTTTATATCCACACTCGAAAGGAGTATATTGCTATTGTTCTTTTCAGACAAGAATGTCTCCTTCTTCTGGATAGACTCAATCTTCTCTACCTTTGTTTCCAATTTTTCAGATACTACCTTCTTCTCGTCAGAAGCGGGCTGGTTCCCCTCATCCTTTTTTGGCTCATCTTTCACTGTCGGCTGAACGGGTGCACTAACCTGTGGAGATGTATCAGGAGTCTCTTTCTCCTTACTGCCATCCTCTACTCTGTCAGATTTTACAGGCTTCTGGGCATTTTCCACCACTACATTCTTCACAGGCTCAATCTTTATCTCCTCCTGTACAGACCTATTCAGGGTGATCACTATCTTACCATCCCTGAAGGTAGAGTTGAATTCACCAAATTTGATAGACGGATTCAAATCGAAGACAAGTCTTGTAAACTCCTGATGCCTCCCGATCCTCATCCTCTCAACCGGCAGTTTATTGAATTTGCGCTCCTTGAACCCACGCTCGAGCCTCACATTATTCATATCCACAACCAGCCTATCAGGATTCTGAATCATTGTAACATAATGAGGAACAACCGCTCCTATATCCAATATAATCTGGAGTGAATCCCGTGTCTGTTTGAACTTTACATCTTTCAGCAACAGGGGTTGTGACTCATTACCCGACTGGCTCTCTCCATATACCACCGTCGCCACCAAAGCCACCGAAAGGATAATCAAAACTCTGATTAAATTACTTTTATACATAACATAGTCTCCTTGCTATGGGTTAACCTTCTCAACCGGTAATCTCATTGTAACCTTTGACACAATACGCTTCCCCTCACTATCTATGTACTCCTCCTCGATTATCACCTCGTCCCTCTTAATCTTTGCCACTCTGCCACCATTCTTACCGATAGGGGTTCCCACCACAATCGTATGTCCCTTACCTGTCGGGTCTTCCACCATTGCCATAGGTTGTTCAATACCGGTTATAATCGAGGTAAGTTTCAACTGCTCTATATCGAATGTCTCGAGCTCAGTAAGCTGGGCGGTATTAGCAGGTTTATTGGCAACCTTTACATCGAGGAAATAAGGTCTGAATGGATCTCTCTTACCAACAGGGGTATAGACATACATCTCCTCCTCTGCTTTTGCATCCTCTGTCCCCGCATCAACCACAGCAGTCTGCGCCTGCTGCTGGGGAGTAACAACAGGACCACCTCCACCACCTTTACTACCACAGGCAAATCCACCTATTGAGAGAAGGATAAAAGTTGTAATTAGTCGTTTCATTATAATAACCTCTTCTATTTATTAATAATAACAGGGCCTGTTCCCTGTCCCTGTTGCTGTTGCTGTTGACCTTCTATAAATCTAAAGGTCGTTGCGAGAAACTCTGCCTTCAATATCATCTTCTGATTTTTGAAAGTTGGATCCTTGAATGTTATGTCTGAAATATTGATAATCCTCGGGAGTTTTGCAACCTTATCGAAAAATACAAGTATCTCGTGAAAAGAACCCGTAACCTCTATCTTTATAGGAACCCTCGCATAGAAACCTGCGGGTACCTCTCCGCCCAGTTCGAATACCTCCATCTTGAGACCCGATTTCTCAAGTACATCAGAAAGTCGGGAGAGCAACTCGGGTATCTCTGCAGAATTGGGCAATAGAGTCAATGCATCCTTGAGATCCTGATTGAGCTTCTCAACCTCCCTCCTGAATGCGGCAAGGTTATTGGCAATACCCTGTTTTTCAGCATAGGTAGTCTCAAGGCTTTTAATCTGCTTCTTGATCTTATCTATGTCCTTGAGCGTTGGGCTTATAAGCAGGAAATAGAAGATTACCGCCACCGCCAATACCACACCACCGAGTATGAGTAACTTTTTCTGCCAGGGTGTACTGACAACCAGTTCAAAGATCTTTTCTTTGTCTAAATTCTTAAATTGCATAGTTCACCACACATTCTATTTCAAATTGTTTTATTGGGTTCCCATCCCTCTCCGCCGCCTTCGTATATTTTAAGCGAACCTGAGTAAAATATGGCGACCTTTCTATATCGGCGAGGAATGCGGCTATATCCTCATCACTTGATGCCTCACCTGTTATAACTGTATTTCTACCCTTCTCCTCAAACTTGGTAATCCAGAGCTTCTTTGGTGTTTTCTGGGCAAGTTCATCCAGCACCCTTATCGGCCCCGATCTCCCCTTTTTTAAATCCTCAATTACCTTCAGTTTTGCCTCCAGTGTGGCCTTTGTCTCTTTGTACTGATTCACCTCACCGATAATCTGGTCGAGCTTCTGAATCTCAGCATTATAATAGTTGACCTTCTGAATGAGAGACTTCTTTGCCGCTGAGACCGAACCAAACAATATCACCAGCACAACAATCTCCACAACCACAATCAATCCGAAGAGGATTAATTGCTGTTGCCCTGTCTGCTTCTTCTTCTCAGCCCTGACATGTAAAAGGTTTATTCTAATCATCTTATTCTCCTGACAAGCATTATTTGTCCTGAGGCCTCCTTATACCAAGGCCCACTGCAATCGAGGCAATCGGTGCGATATTCTGAATATACTCCATATCGAATTTTCTCTCGTCTATCTCAATATTTCTGAACGGATTGATCAATTCCACTGGTATATTCAATCTTGCCTCGAGAATCCTGAGAATTGATGCCACCTTTGCAGATCCACCACATACATAGATCCTGCTGATAGAAGAATCAGCCGTGGTAGCTGTATAGAAGTCTATGGACCGCTGAATCTCATTTGCTATCATATCCGCCACAGACTGAATGATCTTCTCCACCTCCTGAGGGACTACTGAATCACCATCCGCTGTAGTATGACCTCCCACTTTGAG
>Ga0123519_10010925_pt1 | contig 13458 bp, 11 predicted proteins | sample YelNatPaOPRAMG02_FD_87396 | JGI IMG/M metagenome (GOLD analysis project Ga0123519, IMG submission 87396) | Hot spring microbial communities from Yellowstone National Park - Yellowstone National Park OP-RAMG-02 (version 2) | ecosystem: Environmental > Aquatic > Thermal springs > Hot (42-90C) ...
CTCCGTGCCCCTTTCAGTAAAAGCTCTAACTGTGCCTTTGCCATCTCTAAACCCGCCTCTGCTTGCCTCAGCTGTAAATCCAATCCCGAATGCTCTATCACCGCAATCGTGTCCCCTTCCTTAACTTCACTCCCCTCCTCCACTAAAAGCGCCTCCACCACCCCACCAACCTTAGCGCTCACACTCACTTCCACCGCTTCAATCGTGCCGGAACCTGTTATCTCTTGATGCTCCTTAGAACAGCTTATTCCCAAAAGCCAGAAAAAAATCATCCCCCAAATCTTTATCGCCTTAAACCTCATATCTTATCTCCTTTTTATGGTTTTAAGCCTCCCCTGCTCAGTTAAAACCCCTTCAAATATCACCTTAATTATACCGTCAAAAACCTCAACCGCTGAAAATGAAATCTGAGATAGAACCTCCGGGTTAATCAGATTCTGAACCAAGCTAATGAACATCATTAGCAAAAGCTCCCGGTCTATGTCCTTCCTGAACACCCCCTTTTTAATCCCCTCCGCTAACAACCTGCCAAAATTTACCAATATCTTTTCTCTCCGGAATTGGTCAATTCTTCTCCATAAATCAGGTGCGCTTTTTCGTAAATCCATAATAAACTCTGGACTGAGCTTGGCAATCCGCATCCCCATAAAGGTCAACAACCGCTTTAACTTTTCCTGAAAATCCAGCCCAGAATCCATAATCAATTCCCGAACCCCAAACTCTGTCTCCTTCATCAAACTATTAACCACCGCCTCCAGTATCTGAGCCTTACTGCGAAAATGTTGATACAAGGTCTTTTTACTAATCCCTAACTCCTGGCAAAGCTCATCCATCGTGACCCGATTAAAGCCCAATTTCAAAAATCTCTCCCGGGCGCTTTCAATAATCCTTTGCTCTATCTCTGAACTATGGCTCATCTTTTCAACTCAGGAAACTAAAATAGTTTTATTAGTTTCTATAATAGATTATTTCTCCCTCTTTATCAAGTTAGATTCCAGTGGGAACGGAAAATAAAAAAGACCGGCTAAAAAATTTATTTAGCCTCTTCTTCTGGGTATTTGATAGTAGCGACTCGGGCTTTGAGCGCTTGAAACTCTTTAGAATCCCATTTTAAACTTTCTGTGCTCCCTAAAGTTTGGATGAGGTCATTTACCCGTTGTTGTCTATTCTGAGGGTCAGGATGGGTGCTGAGAAAAACCTCAAATTTGCTCATCTTGCCAGCTTCTTGACCCAGCTGGCTGAAAAAGCTCACTAAAGCCTCTGGATGATAACCCGCTTGATACATAACTCTTGCCCCAATATCATCCGCTTCTCTTTCATTCTCCCGGCTATAGGCTAAAAAAGCGCCAGTCGCAGTAATGTCAATCGCTAATTTAGCTATTTCCGGGTCCACTTTTTGGCTTAAGCCAGAAAGAATAATTCTTCCAACTAGGTCCGCGGCTTGCATTGCGCTAAGTCTTTCTGTGCCGTGCCGGGCGACCACATGACCAATTTCATGCGCCATCACCCCGGCTAATTCCGCCTCATTCTGGCAATAGTTAATCAAACCCGTAAAGACAAAGATATGCCCACCAGGCAGGGCAAATGCGTTCACCTCCGGGGTTTTTATCAAATAAAATTGGTATTGGAAATGTTGCTCCGGCGCATAACTAACCAAAGAATGTCCCAGCTGGTTAATATATTCCAGCGCCTTTTGGTCATTATAAATTTTCCCCTGCTTCTGATATTCACTAAGCACCTCTTGGGCAAGCTGATTGCCCAAATTAGTCTCTTCATCTAGGCCATAAAGATTAAACTGATTTTTATTTATCCCGCTGGTCGCGCAGGAAAAAAGAACCAAAAGATATAAAAATAATCCAAGCTTTTCTATCCGTTTCATCTTTTATAGTTTAATTCTTTTCTTTTTTTAGGTCAAGCCCCAAAAGCAAAAAAGGGATTTTAATGGGGAGCTAAAACTTTTCGGTCTTAAAGTTTTTTATAAACCTTCCGAATACTATAAAGAAAAAATAGGATACCTATATAGGTTCTAATTTGAGCATCAAAAACCGGCTATAGAACTTATAGAAAAAAATGGATAAAAAAAGCCCAGAACCGATTCTGGTGGTGGATGACGAAAAACCTATTCTGGATACTATCTCCCGAGCCTTTCGCAAAGACCGAATTCAGGTCTTGACCGCACTTAATGCGGAACAAGGGATAAATCTAATTGAGAAAAGCGAGGCAAAGCCCAAAGTGGTTATCTCGGACCATAAAATGCCTGGAATGAGCGGGCTGGAATTTCTTTCCTGGCTAAAACAACATTATCCAGAGATGGTAAGGATTTTATTAACCGGGTATGGGGATATGGATTCTGCTAAATTGGCAATTAACCAGGGTGGGGTGTTTAAATATCTGGAAAAGCCCTGGCAAGAATCTGAATTAAAAGAGGTCATCTGGGAAGGAATCAAGCTTTCCAATCAACTCCAAGCTAAACCAGCAGAGGATGGGCTTAAACAAAGGCTAAAAGAGCTAGAGCAGGAATTAGCCAGGTTCCAGGCATTGCTTTCCATAACTGAACAAGAAAAAGAACAGCTTTCAAGAAAAATGGTTTTCCTAAACTTTGATTTGCTCAAAATCCGGGGTTCTAATCAGAGTTTAGTTTTAAGCAATAGCTTCCGACTATTTTTAAATAACTATTTGACCTCCATTCTGCTCAATGCCCAGGTTCTGGCTCGCAATTATACTCAAGTCCCAGAGCTTTACCAAGGACTTGAGACCATAAAGGTCCAGGCTCAAAAGTGTAAAGACCTATTGCTGGATTTAGGGCAAATCGGTCAGGGGTTTGATTACCATTCAGTTCAAGACAGAGTAGATTTAAATCAGACTATATTAAATATATTCTATTTTTTATCCCCTTTGTTCAGAAGCCGTAATATTATTCTGGAATTAGACCTGGCGCAAACACTGGGCACAATCTGCCTGCCCCGGGAGGTAATGGAGCCGGTGATTTTTGAGGTGCTTTTAGTGCTTCATCAGGTTTTTGAAAATGGAGGTAGGGTTATTATCCGGACTGGATGTAAGCTCAGCAAAGAGCTTAGCCTTGAGTTTCAAACAAAAGGAGCTGGATTAAAACCCGATAAAAAGCTGATGATAGAATCGTTAGCTAATTCTTCGCTCATCAGTAATTTTAAATATCTGACCGATTCCCGTCTTATTCTTTCTAATTATGACTCTGGATTAAACCTGGTTTTTTTAATCCCATTTCCTATCAAACTGATTAAATAATAAACTATATATTATATAGTCTGTATTTAATACCTATATTTACCGCTTTCGGAAAATCCCGATTAAGCCAATTCCAAAAGGAAGCCTAACCGAAAGCCAGTCCAGCCAGAAAATCCCCCAGAACAGAACGCTCCAAAGCCTTGAGCCTTGAAAGCCCTGAATCTCCTTATCTCTACCGCTTTCCTTAAGCTTTCTCTTAAGCCATTTTAAGTAAAAAACCCGATAATATAGCCAGGTCAAAGGCCAGCCCCAGTAAAAACATTCTTTAGTTAAAAACCCCGCAGATTGAAAAAGTTGCTCCAACGCTGATTTGGTATAGCGCCTCTTATGCCCGCTCCATTCATCATCTATGCTCCATTTTTTAGGGTCTGCAGGCACTGAGACAATTGCGGTTCCTCTTGGTTTTAAAATCCGAAAGAACTCTCGCACCACTTTTTCATCATCTCCAATATGCTCAAGCACATCTCCGGCGACCACCAAATCCATAGATTCATCTTCTAATGGTATCTCCTCCAGTTTCCCCCTAAAGCAGTTTATCTTGGGAGCTTTTCTCGCCACAGAAGCAATACCTTCTTGGCTTTCATCAAAAGCCCATACCTGATAGCCGTTCTCCAAAAGCCATAAACTCATACCCCCTTGTCCACAGCCCGCATCCAGCGCCCAACCGGAACTTACATACCTTCTTATCGCTTTAGCTAAAAGTTTATGCCGGAACCATTGCCGAGGACCAAAATTAGCGCTTGTCCCCCATTTTCTTTCTTTAACCAATGTTTTCCTTCCATTTATGATTTTTCGTTTAAACTTTCTCTCAAAATATGATATGCTTAAATTATAGCTTAAAAAAGTGAACAGAAATAGCAAATGGCTGACCGTGGTCTTGGTCTGGGCTTTTATTACTTTTCCTGCTCAGGCTCAAGTTTTTGACTACCAAATTATCCCGGAAGCATTGACCATAGAGTTTGAGCAAGCAGTAAAACAACTGAAAAATAAAAATGTTCCAGAAGGCTTTAGCGGGTTAGACCGAGCTTTAGTTTTGCTCTGGCAATACCAGATTCAGGACCTGCCTGCTTATTCTTGGACCCTGATTCGGCTTTCAAAGAATTTTGAGTCAAACTCAGAGCCATTTTCTCGCTTATTAGAATATAGCAGATATTTTTCTCCGCATCTTTCTGAGCCTTGTTTTGCCCGGGCAAAATTATTCTTAAGTGCCAAGCATTTTTCCCCAAGCAAAGCCGGGGCAGAGCTAAAGACTGGATTTAAGCTCTTGGCTTTTGACCTGATTTCCAGAATCCGACTTAAAGCGAGCTTATGGCTCAGCCTTTATCTTTTCCTTTATTTTTCTCTTATTGCCTTTTCTTTAGCGATGATTATTAGAAATTTTCGGACTTTTTATCACTGGCTAACTCATCTCTTGACAGGAGATTTTCAGAAGTTGGCTTTGCCTTTAATGTTGTTGATTATTTTTCTACCAGTATTTTTCAAGGCGCCTTTCTGGATAATTTTTGCCTGGCCCGGACTTGTATGTTTGGTTTTTGCTTCCAAGCGGATGAAGATAGTCTTTATTGGGCTTTTATTTCTTTCCGGTTTAGGGACATTTTTTGAAACAAAAAGCAGTAGGTTAATAGAGAATTTAACCAAGGATGAGGTGTTAACCTATTTCCGGGTGGGGCTGGGCTTAGTCCAGTATGAGGATTTGGAACAGCTTCGGGTAGCGGTTCCAGGGGATAACTCCAAGGGGCTTTTGCTGGCTTTAGCAGAGGCGGAGCGGAGAGATGGAAACATAGAGCGAAGTGTTCAAATTTTGAAAGAATTAGCTTCGGAGCAGACGCTTATTGAGGCTTATAATCAACTTGGGGGGATTTATCTTGATGCGGGTGAGAGCCAAGAAGCGATTAAGGTTTTGGAAAGGGCTACCCAATTAAATCCAATTTATCCGGAGCCTTACTATAACTTGAGTCAGGCCTATGAATTGGCAAAAAAATTTGACCAATCAGACCTTGCCTACCAGAAGGCAACGGAGCTGGACCGGGAGGCAGTGGTTCGGTTTGATTATATGAAAAGAATTCGCGGAATAGGGACAATTACCGTTCGGATGCCGATTCCTGCGGTTTATCTTGAAGAAGGGATACAGGATAGGGTAGTTTGGTCTGAGATTTTAAAGCCCGGGCTATACCATTTTATTATGGCTCTGCTGGGACTGATTATTGCCATATTTATCGCACCCAGAACCGAGTTGAAAATCTGTTTTTATTGTGGTCGGATTATCTGCGGGAAATGCCTTTTAGAGAGTATGGCGGTCGGGGTATGCGCTCCTTGTTATCAGGTTTTCCGCTTAGGAAAGGGTTTAAATCCGGAGTTAAAAGCTAAACAAAGGCACCTGGTTCAAAGCTATCATCGTTTAACTGGAGGATTAGGTCTGGCTTTGAATATATTTTTACCAGGTTTTGGGCTTTTATTAGAAGAAAGGATAATTTCTGGATTATTGGTGATTATTTTTCCGCTTATTTTCTGGGCAGGTTTTTTTATAGAAAAATTGATACCGGTTGGACTGATTGGGGGCTTGGAGGTTTTGCCGGGTTGGCTTAGGATAGGAGGGATAATTTATCTGGTTATGATAGTAAGTTCAGAATTATTATATGTTAAGTTGGTGAAGGTGAGGGTTTAGCGATGGGACTTAAGGGTTCATTGCGAGATTTTGGGATTTCAGAGATACTTCAACTAATTGGTCTTCAGCGAAGAAGTGGGGTTCTGGAGGTTAGAGGGGAGGAGGCACATTTTCGGGTGATGATTAGCGGAGGAAAGATTGTTGGGGTGGAAAAGGAGCCGGAATTAAAATCAGAGGGGCTTTCCGAGTATCTGGTTCGGGCGAAGATGATTTCCGGGGAGAAGCTCAAGCTTGCCCAGCAAAAATCAAAATCCGAGCTTAAGCCTTTGGAAGCGGTTTTAGTGGAGTTAGGGTTTATTGCCAGCGAGGAGCTTAAATCCGTTATTTCCTTACGGAATATAGACCTGCTCAACCAGCTTTTTTTGCTTAAGGATGGTGAATATGAGTTTGAGGCAGGTTCGGTGTCCTATCATCCCAATTATTCTGCGGAGCTTGAGACCGAGCAGGTGTTAATGGATGGGTATCGGGTGCGGGATGAGTCTGGATTGATATTCAAAGAGATCGGGGAGGGGGGGATTATTTTTCAGAAAAAGCCTGGAGAATTTGGTGCGGACCAGCAGTTGGACCCGATTGCCAATAAGGTTTATCGGTTGGTGAATGGGGAGCGGGGGATTGATGAGATAGCAGGTCTTGCCCGGCTAACCAGATTTGACACCTTGAAGATTCTGGTTGAGCTTAAAAATAAGGATAGAATTGAGCCTAAAACTCTATTAAAAAGAGAACTGGGAATAAGGAGTAAAATTATTGACCGTGCAATTTTTATTCAGGTTGGGTTCTGGCTGGGGATGGTCATTTTTTTAGGGCTTTTGGCTTTGGGAATGTTTCAGTATCAAACTGCGGGTTTTATATTAAAAAAGCCGGGTCAGGAGACGGGGTTCTGGAAGGAGGAAATGGTGAGACAGGCTTTAGAAGTTTATCGGTTAGAGCGGGGTGGGTATCCAGAGCAACTTGGGGAGCTCTTAGAGGTTGAGCTTTTAGGGGAAAGGGACTTGCAATTTCTCCAAAATAGCCAATACTATAAACAAGGGGGTGGGTATAAATTAGTTAGCCCGGGGCTTAAACCGCCCGGGCTATAAATCTATAATGAGCAAAAAAATGGAATGTTCCACAGAACTGGTTTTAGAGGATATGCGGTTAGCTCGGATTCTTTTCGGGGAGCATCATCGCAACTTAAAGCGATTGGAGGAGCTTACTGAGGTAGAGATTCGGGCGAGAGGGAATTCTTTGCGACTTCTGGGCGCGGAGCCAGAGGTGAAGGTTGCAGAGCGGGTGATTCAGGAGCTTTATCGGTTATTAAAAGGCGGATATGCGGTGAGCGAAAAGGACTTAAGCGGTGCGGTTCGGATGATAAAAGAGGACCCGGAGATGCGTTTAGATAAGCTTTATCAGGAGGGGGTGATTTTAACCGGTCGGCATCGTCCGGTTATACCTAAGAGCCTTAACCAGAAGCAATACCTAGAGGCAATTCGGAATAATGATTTGGTTTTTGCTATTGGTCCGGCAGGGACCGGCAAGACTTATTTAGCAATGGCAATGGCGGTTCGGTCTTTAACCGAGGGGGAGGTAAGTCGGATTGTTCTTACTCGTCCTGCGGTGGAGGCGGGAGAGAAGTTAGGATTTTTGCCTGGGGATTTGGTGGAAAAGGTTAATCCTTATTTAAGACCGCTTTATGATGCGCTTTATGATATGATGGATTTTGAGAAGGCGCTGAGGTTGATTGAACGGGATGTGATAGAGGTGGCGCCGTTAGCGTTTATGCGGGGAAGGACCTTGAATAACAGTTTTGTGATACTGGATGAGGCTCAAAACACCTCTTTTCTTCAGATGAAGATGTTTCTCACTCGGTTAGGGTTTGATTCTAAAGCGGTGGTGACCGGGGATATTACCCAGATAGATTTGGACAAGCCGGAGCAAAGCGGGCTGGTGCATGCCTGTCGGATTCTGAAAGGGATAAAGGGAATCCATTTTAGCTGGTTCACGGAGGAGGATGTGGTTCGGCATCCTTTGGTTCAGGATATAATCCGGGCATATGAGGAAGAGGAACGGAATCGGGATAAAAAGCCTCAAGACTAAGCGGAGTGAGAATGAGTCTAATAAAAAACCGGTTTAAATTTATAGAGAGGTTCCAAAAACGCTTCTGGAGGGAGGATTTATTCCGGGCTTATCAAGAGCGTCCTTGGCTGGTTAAAGGTGTGATTTATTTTATATTTAGCCTGATGGTTGTGCTTTTGATTTTTTATCCTCGGGAATATATCACTGGCAAGAAGTATCAGGCGGGAGAGATAGCGGATAAAACCATTAAGGTTCTTCGGGATTTAGAGGTTGAGGACCTGGTTTCCACTTCCCAGTATCAGAAGCTTGCTGAGGAACAGGCTCGGGAGGTGTATGATTATGACCCTTCGCTGAGTTTGAGCCTTACTCAGAGGTTGTCTGACTTTTTTATAGGGATGCGGGAGCTTTATCAGACAGGGTCTTCCCGCAAGAAAGAGGCGATAACCGTGCCGGAGGCTTTCAAAAAAGAGCGGGAGGAGGAGTTAATTAGTCAGTTAGGGGTGGAATTGAGCGAGGAGGAGATTTCGCTTTTAAAAAAGTTTTATTTTGACTTGGAGATATTATCCCGAATGAAGGAAATAATAGACCAGGTGTATGTTCAACTGGTGGTGATAGGCAAATCAGATTTAGAAAAGGCGGGTAAAAATGGAATTCTGGTTCGGAATTTGAAAAATGGCGAAAAAATGGTTTTGACCAAATATGACTCAATAAAAGATATTGAGTCCGCTAAAACTGAGATAAAAAATTTAGTTAATGATAAATTTGCAGGTTATTCTTTGAAATTAAAGCAACTGGCTAAAAAGATTTTGTCAGATTTAATCCGTCCTAATCTGACCTTTAATAAAGAGGAAACCGAGAAGGAACGGGAATTAGCGGTTTCGCAGGTAAAGCCGGTTTATTTTAAATTCAAGAAGGGGGAGGTAATAGTCCGGAAAGGGGACCGAATCACTGAGGAGCAATGGAAAAAGATAGAGGCGATTCAGGGGTTAAGGTCTCGGTTTGAGGGCGGATATTTGTTTTTGGGTCTTTTGATTTTATTGGGTTTGAGCCAGTTTTTGGTTTATGAGTTTGCGGAACGGAACATTAAGAAGTTTCGCTCGGGTCTAAAGAGCCTATTGTTTTTAAGTTTAACATTGCTCTTAAGCCTTTTCTTTTTAAAGCTATTTCGGTATTTAGGGATTACGCTGAAAGAGAGTTTGGGTATAGCAGAGGGGGTTTATTTTTACTATTTAGCTGGGATAGCAGGGAGCGCGATGTTAGTGCGGATGATTCTTAATAGCGAGACCAGTGCGGTATATATTTTTCTTTTAGGGGGCTTTAGCGGGCTGGTTTTGGACTTTGATTTTTATCCGGTGGTTTATCATATTATTGGTGGGCTGGTATCTGCGAGTGAGGTAAAGACCTGTGAACAGAGAAGCAAGATTTTCCGAGCTGGATTTTATTTGGGGCTGGTTAATCTGATTATGGTTCTCGCTTTTTCTTTTCTGCAAAATAATTTAGAACAAGGGGTATTGATTTATAATTGTATTTTTGGGTTTCTGGGCGGAATTATTTCCGCGATTGCGGTCACGGGACTGACGCCAGCAATAGAATCTCTTTTTGGCTATACCACCAATATCAAACTGCTGGAGCTTCTTAATCAGGAAAATCCTTTGCTTAAGGAATTGAGTTTGAAGGCTCCTGGCACTCATCAGCATAGTTTGCAGGTGGCTAATCTGGCAGAGGCGGCGGCAGAGGCGATTGGCGCCAATCCGCTTTTATGTCGGGTGATGGCGATGTATCATGATATAGGCAAGATAAATATGCCCCATTATTTTGCGGAGAACCAATGGGAGGGGGAAAATCCCCATACCAAACTTAAGCCCACCATGAGCTCATTGATTTTGGTCAATCATATCAAAGAAGGGAGCGAGCTGGCTCATAAACATCGCTTACCAGAAGAGGTGATTAACGGAATTCAGCAACATCATGGCAGTAGCCTGATTCGCTTTTTTTATGAAAAGGCTAAGGAGGGCGGAGATTTGGCGGTAGAGACCATCAATGAGCAGGATTTTCGCTATCCGGGTCCAAATCCCCGGAGCCGAGAGGCAGGAATTTTAATGCTGGCGGATATTGTGGAAAGCGCGGCTCGGAGCATAAAGGAGCCAACTCCGGCTAAAATTCAGGGGATGGTGCAGACCTTGATTAACCGTGCCTTCGCGGATGGACAGCTGAATGAATGCGAGATAACCTTAAAAGACCTTCACGAGATAGCTAAAGCCTTTGTCAAGATTTTGGGCGCGATTTATCATTCTCGTCCAGAATATCCTTTACCAGTAGAAAAAGGAGCGAGTGGTGCCAAGAAAAATGGTGCGGGTGCTGGTCAGCAATCTCAAGGGCAAAAAAATAGTAAAGAGAGCGCTTCAACAAAAGATACAGAAATTATTAAACGGCTTGGGAGTTAGCCGGGCGGAGCTCAGTCTGGTTTTTGTCAATGACCAAGAGATTCAAGGGTTGAACCGGAAGTGGAGAGGAGTAAATAAGCCAACGGATGTGTTAGCGTTTGCCCAGCGGGAGGGAGAATTTTCTGACCCCAATGACCCGATTTTAGGGGATATAGTCATCTCTGTGGAGACCGCCCAGAGACAGGCAAAGGAGTTGAGCCATTCTTTAGAGGAGGAGATAGACATTCTTATCATTCACGGCTTGCTCCATCTTTTGGGCTATGAGCATGAGAAGGGCGGAAAATCTGCTAAAAAAATGAGGGAGAAGGAGAAGAAGCTTTTAGCGGTCCTTAAGAAATAAAAATGAGAAAAGATAAAAAAGAATTTCTGATTCCGGGTGTGCTGAGCGGTTTTTCTGGAATTTTACTGGCATTGAGCTTTCCGCTCCCTCAGGGGAGAGCGATAACTATTTTAGGCTGGTTTGCTTTACTGCCGTTTTTATTGGCACTGAAAAATAGTTCTCCCAAGCGAGCTTTTTTTTTAGGATTGATTTCAGGAATAGTCGCTTATCTTGGAATTCTTTACTGGATTCCATATTGTATGATTACTTATGCGAATATGCCTCGGGTGATAGCTTATTTTGCGCTTTTTCTTTTAGTGCTAATTCTGGCAGGGTATCTTGGGATTTTCAGCTGGCTATTAAGGATTTTGGCTTTAAAGCGTAATTTCAATTTGCTTATTTTTGGACCTTTGCTCTGGGTCGCAATTGAATATCTCCGGACCTATTTTCCGTTGGGTGGTTTTCCCTGGGCGCTATTGGGCAATTCTCAATATAAATTTATTCATATTATTCAAATTTCGGATTTAGCTGGGGTCTGGCTCGTTTCCTGGCTGGTCGCCTTAGTGAATTTTTCTATTGCGGGCTTATTGGAAAAAATTCCTCCAACTAAAAAAGCGCTTCGGGAATTGGGTTTTGGCTTTGCCTGCTTTTGGTTGGCGCTGATTTATGGAGAGGTCCGAATAAAACAAGTGGAGCGAGCTTTTCAAGATAAGCCAGAAATCAGGGTCGGAATCGTTCAGGGGAATATAGACCAGGGGGTAAAATGGAGTCCGGATTATTTCTGGGCGGGGATTTATCGGCATAAGGCTTTAAGCCAATCTTTGCTCAAGGAGCCCAAGGAGCTTTTGATTTGGCCTGAGTCAGTTGTTACCAGTTTTTTCAATCAGCACTGGCAGGAACGAGATGAGGTGGTAGATGTGTTGAGTGATTTTAATGCCTATCTGCTTTTTGGGAGTATTGCTCGGGAGGTCAAGAATGACAAGCGGTTTTATTATAATAGTGCCTATCTCCTTTCGCCTAATGGAAAGGAGTTAATCGGAAGGTATGATAAAATTCATCTGGTTCCATTTGGGGAATATATTCCGATGCGGAGATTGCGTTTCTGGGTAGATGCGATAGCAGGAGGAAACACTGGCGCGAGTAGTCCGGGAAGAGAAATAAAGGTTTTTGAGACGCCTGGGTTCAAAATCGCTTGTGTGATATGTTATGAGCTGATTTTCCCTAATCTGGTTCGGAAATTCGTTAAGCAGGGTGCGGAGATTATGTCAACAATCACTAATGATGCCTGGTTTGGAAAGACCAGCGCGCCTTATCAGCATAATTCTCAGATGGTATTCCGTGCGGTTGAGAACCGGGTCTATTTTTTGCGCTCGGCAAATACTGGGATTAGCTCTATATCTGACCCAGTAGGAAGGATTTTAGCTCAAACTGAGATTTATGAGGTTGGGGAGCTTAGTGGGGTAGTAAGACCAAGTTCTATTAGCACTCTTTATACTAAATATGGGGACTGGTTTCCAATTTTATGTTTAGGCTTGACGATTTTAGCGGTTATGTTTAGTCTAAAAGGGGGCAAAGACAAAGGTTCAAAGGAGGTAAGAGATGATAGGGAGTGAGGAGAAGGAGCGGATAAAGGGTCTGGAGGAGCAGATTCAAGAGATGCGGGGGTATCTTTGACCCGGAGGGGTGGAGGAAAAGAATTACCGAGTTAGAAGATAAGCTCAAAGACCATCGGTTGTGGGAGAATGGAGAAGAAGCCAAGCGGGTGAATAAAGAATTTAGTGCGCTGAAGGAGAGGCTTTCTGGATTTGAGAGACTGGTTCAGGATTTAGAGGATTTGAAAGTTTTAATTGAGCTTGCGGAGGAGGATGGAGAAGAGGGGTTAGAGAAGGAGATTAAGCAAGCTCTGGAGAGCTTGAGCAAAGAGGTAGAGCGCTGGAAGATAGAGGAGCTATTTAAGGGCGAGAATGATAGAAAAGACGCTATTCTTTCCATCAATTCTGGCGCAGGCGGGACCGAGGCAATGGATTGGGCAAATATGCTTCTTCGGATGTATCTTCGGTATTGTCAAAGGATGGGGTTTGAGACCGCGCTGGTTGACCTTCAGCCGGGAGAAGAAGCCGGAATAAAAAATGCCACGGTTTTGGTTAAAGGGAGGTATGCTTATGGCTGGTTAAGACCTGAGAACGGGGTGCATCGCCTGGTTAGAATCAGCCCTTTTGACGCCAATAAGCGAAGACATACCAGTTTTTCTGCGGTATTTGTGATGCCGGATATAGAAGAGGAGATAGAGGTAGAGATTAAGCCCGAGGATTTGAAGATAGATTTTTACCGAGCAAGTGGTCCCGGTGGTCAACATGTGAACAAAGCAAGCACTGCGGTTCGGATTACGCATCTCCCGACTGGAATCGTGGTTCAATGCCAGAATGAGCGGAGCCAGCACCAGAACCGAGCGACTGCTTTGAAGATTCTCAAGGCTCGGCTTTATGAGAAAGAGGAACGGGAGAAAAGAGAGAAGATTGAGAAGGAATTTCATTCTAATAAAAAAGAGATAGAATGGGGCAGTCAGATTCGGAGTTATGTGCTTCAGCCTTATCAGTTGGTGAAGGATTTGCGGACTGGTTATGAAAGTGGCAATGTTCAAGCGGTTTTAGATGGGGAGCTTGAGCCATTTGCTTTAGCTTATCTTAAAAAGGAGGCGAGTGAGCGGAAGTGAA